>Ga0136846_1236502_pt1 | contig 16791 bp, 14 predicted proteins | sample HopSoiMetagenom2_FD_96841 | JGI IMG/M metagenome (GOLD analysis project Ga0136846, IMG submission 96841) | Grasslands soil microbial communities from Hopland, California, USA - 2 Assembly 2016 (version 4) | ecosystem: Environmental > Terrestrial > Soil > Grasslands | place: USA: Hopland...
AGATATGGCTGGAGATAAACCGGCTGGATACCGAGTTATTATATGTAACCTCACTCCCGGCAGGATTGGGTTCTAATGATATTGGACTTGACCGCGGACTATTGGGAGGAGAAGCAGTCGTGAAGTTTGTGAAAACAGGAAGAAAGATCCTGATGATCCAGCCCAATTATAGTTATCGGGCAGTAACTAATGACGCAGCAGAACGAAGGGCGGTGGAACAATCCTTTGCGCAATCTGTGTTGTGGGGGTTTACAGTAGAAGCGGAAACAGGTGATCATTACCTGGTAGAGGCTACTGATTTTCTTATGCGAGATGCCATGAAGGTCAGCAATCAATTACGCACCAGTCAGCAGGGAAATTATACACTGGACAGAAGCCGGTCTTCCATCTATCTTCCCCGTACTAAAAATTTTCCGTTAAACACTGAGTTTGAAACAACTGTTACGTTTACCAACAATTCTGGAGAAGCAGGTAATTATGTTCAGTCAGTAACCCCATCTGCTGATGCAATTACGATACGTATGCATCAATCCTTTGTCCAGCTACCAAACAATAATTATAAGCCAAGAATGTTTGATCCACGGTCCGGATATTTTCCGACTTCCTATTATGATTACAGTACGCCGATCTATGAGCCGATAGAAAAGTTTTTTATTGTTCGACATCGTTTACAAAAGAAAGATCCTACTGCCGCCCGGAGTGAAGCCGTGAAACCAATCATCTATTATTTGGATAATGGCACGCCTGAACCTATCCGATCAGCTTTGCTGGAAGGAGCCAGTTGGTGGAACCAGGCATTTGAAGCAGCAGGATATATCAATGCGTTCCAGGTAAAAGTTTTACCGGAAGATGCCGACCCTATGGATGTGCGATATAATGTTATCAATTGGGTACATCGATCTACCAGGGGCTGGAGCTATGGCGCATCAGTAACTGATCCGCGAACAGGTGAGATTATCAAGGGAAATGTTACACTTGGATCATTGAGAGTCCGACAGGATTACCTGATTGCCACTGGGTTATTAGCTCCATTTGATCCCGATACCTATCGGGACGGCAAGGATAACAAGATGCTGAAGATGGCACTGGAGCGTTTAAAACAACTGGCAGCACATGAGGTTGGGCATACATTGGGCTTAATGCATAACTATGCAGCCAGTGTATCCAATAGAGCCAGTGTGATGGACTACCCCCACCCGCTTGTGCTGCTGAATACAGAAGGCAATATTTACCTGGATAATGCATACGATAACAAGATCGGCGACTGGGACAGGGAAGCGATCAAATTTGGTTACCAGGATTTCCCCGCCGGCACTGATGAACCAACCGCATTAAATAAGATCCTTACAGATGAAGCAGCCCGCGGTTTACAATTCATATCAGACCGCGATGCACGAACTCCGGGAGGTTTGCACCCACAGGCCCATTTATGGGACAATGGAGCGGATGCCGTTACAGAATTACGGGAAGTGATGAAAGTGCGTGCAAAGGCTTTAAGTCAATTTGGAGTAAATGATATTCGTCCGGGTATGCCAATGGCCATGCTTGAGGACGTGCTGGTGCCGGTATATTTCTATCATCGCTACCAGGTGGAGGCCGTTACCAAAATGGTGGGAGGTATGTATTATTCTTATGCTTTGCGGGGAGATAACCAGGTGGTGACCCGTTCTCTTTCAAAACAGGAACAATCAAAAGCCTTAAGCGCAGTAATAGATTGTATGGACCCTGGCTTCCTGATATTACCCGATCGTATAGCTCAATTAATTCCTCCCCGGCCAGCAGGCTATGATTTCGGAAGGGAGCTATTTCGCAAAAGAACGGGATTGGCTTTTGATGTGTTGTCACCAGCCGAGACAGGCGCTGACCTTCCCCTCTCCTTTTTATTTAATGTAGAGCGATTGAACAGGATGGCTGAATATGAGACTACCAGTAAAGGACTTGGTGTAATTGAAATGATCGATACGCTGTTCAGGCATACCTGGAAGGCAAAACCAGAAACTGGGATAAAGCGACTGATACAGTTACAGACCTCACAGGTTTTGCTTACCTATTTGTTAGCTACAAGCATAAATGACAATGCATCGTTTGCGGTGAAAGCAGCGATACAGGCGAAGCTTAAGGACCTGGAAACCTATGTGACCAACCAGATCAAAGGCACAACTGATGAAACCTATATGGGGCATTTGTTATTGGCACAGGAACGAATGAAGGATGCGAGTAAAGCAAAAGCAACTATTCATAAAGAAATCCCTCCCGGCTCTCCTATTGGTTGTGATGAATAAAACAAACCCGAGTTTTGCGGCTATTGTGAATTTACCCTGGTTTGACGATATCGTTCAGAAAGAACAGTTACATGCTAAAGACGGGCATTGGGTGAGTGTTTCAGGTATAGGCGATCGTGAATCCTGGAGTTTTAGCGAGGAATGGTCTACTCATGCAGAAACCGGGCAGCAGAAAACCTGGGATTGGACAGCGGATGAAAGACTTCAGTTATTTTTTAAGGAAACAAAAACAGAGCCTTCTCAATTGCCTGGAAAGCTGGTATTGGATGCTGGCTGTGGAAACGGCCAGTTAACGCGTGCGATAGCTTCTGCTGGTGCTTATGTTGTTGGAATAGATAAACAGGCTCATTTACCAAATGGGGATGATAGATGCCAGTTTGTACAGTGTGATTTTGATGATCCGCCGTTTTGGAAGGAAAGTTTTGATATTATTATCGCGAATGGGTCGATACATCATACTAAAAATACATTCCAATCTTTTCAGGCTCTGGCATCATTGGTAAAGCAGGGAGGGAAAATATATGTGTGGGTATATAAAAAACAAACCGGCTTCAAAAGAATACTTACCGCTGCATTGGACTTTTTCCGATTCTTTATCAGTCGCTTCCCTTCAAGACTACAAAGATTCATTGTTAACAGGCAGACTGATTTCTTTTATCTACTCTCCCGCGTTCGGAAAGGTGAAAACTCCAAACGCTCAAAGGAAGAAATTCGAATTAATATCTACGATGCGTTTACGCCTCGTTACCGGCATTATCATACGAGGGAGGAAGTTGCAAAATGGTTTAAGCAATGTAGTTTTGATCGTACTGAGGTAACCCATGATAATAACAGGTATGGGTTTGGAATGGTGGGATTAAAAGAAAGGTCCTGATAAGAATTTCTACATGAATATAAAAGTGTGAAAAACAAGAAAAACAAAATACTCGTATATCGGTTCAAAGTAGTCTGTTATTTTATTTCTTAAATATTTTTAGTGACAAATAGATTCCAACTATCAGTATTTGTATTGCAGTTAAACAAATTAAATAGAACCACCACCCAAGCGCAGACCCAACTTCGCTTTTATAAAACAGGCTATAGTAAATTGCAATACTGTAAGCCAACAAGAATATAAGGTTTATAACTGCAAAATATCTACTGAATTTAAATGAAATAAATATCAAAATCAGGCAAATTATAGAACTCGCGAACAAAATATAATTATCACTCCTTTTATATATCACTTTTCTCCTCAGGACAAGTTTCTATCCCAAAAGCTAGCAGTATTGCCGGCATTCCTCCCATTCTTAACAAACTTTCTTTTGCTTTTTCTGCTTTTTTGATAAAGTAGGGATGATTACGATAAGTTTCCATATTCTTATTGAGTACAAAATTTGAATAGTCTGGTTTGATCTTAGTTTCAGGATATTTCTTCATTTCATTTAATTTTAATACAAAATTATTTTATTTTTCTTCTCCCAACGATTAATAAGCATTTATTTCCAGGCTCATATGGAATAAATTCCAGGCCATCAATAGAACCGTATAGCTCAAAAATCATATAAATCTCATCCCAGTATTTATTTATTTTCATTTGATACAGCCGCATTTTCGATTCTGTATTTGCTTCTACCAGGATAAATGCATCAGGAAATTGTTCAGTAAACATAATTGCAATTTGGGCTACACTTACAAGTACTTTTTCTGTATCCTTGTTATTAGTGATAATCATGTCATTACTTATCTCTCCATATTCATCTGCATCACCAAAACCCAGGTTATAGCAATCGTAGACAAAGGACGGAATTAAGGTAAATTCTACACTCTTCTTTATTGTTCCCTTAGGACCAATGCTATAAAATGTAAATGATAGAAAATCCTCACTATGCTCTATTTTATAAGTTTCCAGATGCACGGCGTCAATTTAAAATGACGCGCAAATTATTGGTAGCTATTTAATATACAAGGTGAAAAACACCAAAGAGAAATGTTCTTTTAATGTGAGTCTTAATTGGAAGTTATAAAAAGAGATGCCAGATAGATAACCCGTAAAAGCACATAAAATCATGTTTTTTCACTGATTGAATAATCATTCACTACACCCATATTGCATCCTTAAATAAGATGCCATGAAAAAAGATCTATTTGATACTTCATAAAGTTAATCGCACAAACTTGTAATTAATGGTAAGCGTTTTGCTTGATCCTGGTTTGAAAGTTGGAAGTTTCACACCCTGCAGGAAAATAGTAAAACGCTCACATTTCTTTCGCTTTATTAGCTAAAGGAGCGTGGGCGTTCTTATTGCAAGGTAGGGCATTCCAACCCCTCAAACCAGTAAGTAAACCCCACGCTCCTATAGTTTATACCTGGCTTCTGTTTCATTAGCCGGTTTAATAGAATAGTTCAGCATGGTAAAGGAAAACAGCTTCCCTATTCTGTATCTATTAAACTTAATGTTATGAAAACAGCAGAAAAAGGCTTTAGGAATAACTTCAGAAAATTCAGGGCCTCAACCAAAAAAGTTCCCTGTGATACCAAACTTCCACTGTACTGGCAATTAATTGAAGATTGTATGGAAAAAAATAGTGAGAATGTAGAGTTTGTCAGGGAAAGGTGGAACGGGTATACTATGACGAGAATAATGCGGCTCGAAAAGAAAATGAGTCTCTGACAAGGAATGTATAATTAATCCGTGCCCATGTTGAGTTTGTGTACAAATCCAGGAATGCTCTAGTTACCATCGTCGGGCTTTCCTCAACCCTTCTCAATATTATCACCTTGATTACCAGCGAAAAAGAGACTATTCCGAGTGATTAGGCCAATTACATAGGCCCATCACCGGGATTACCCTGAGGAATAGCTGGGGATACATCAGTAGAAGGTCAGTAGAAGATCAGTATATGGTCAGGAAAAGGTCAGTAGAAGGGTCCATAATAGATTATTAATTAAGTATTTACACTAGTTTAAATTAATTATCTTTTTTAATAACTTAGAATTCTCAAAAACCTTCATTTAAACCTTATCTATATGCAAAGAGTTGTACCAACCCATTTAAATTTCAAAGGTACCCACGAAGACAAAGTTTTTGTTGATAGTCATACTTATCCGTTTCATTGGCGTAAACGTCCTGTTCCAGCAAAGGCTACTCTGAGAACATTAAAAAAAGAAAACAAACGTGCTGCTTTCATCAACAACCTTGCCAGCGAATTAAATAATATTATACGACTTCATGCTGGGCATTACAAAGGCAAAGACTTTTATCATCGTCTGCTAAAGAAATTCAGGAAAGAATCCATTGATAACAGGTATTTACTATTAAGGCAGGCAGAAGAAATGAGAATAAATGAAAAGCATCCGGAAAAAGTATGGGGACATTATAATTACGATGTCACTCAGCAAGACAATGAAATTATTGTAGACCTTCGTACTACCAGGCATTTCTCTTTAGCTCATCCTGGTCAAACAAGTTGCTATCAATACGAAGTCCTGTTGATCACCTGGTCAAAGAAAAAGCAGGCACTGTATCATTCCAGGCAAGGGACTGATTGGATCCAGGTCCCTGGCGAATTAAAAAAATGTGTCTTTAATTTTTCTCTTCCCAATCCAGTTTCTCAATGGCTGTTATGTATAGGCTACATATGCGGCAAGGATAATAAGCCTGGGTTGGATGTAGAAAACCGCAGCATGGAAATTATAAAGGCCGGGACTTTTGAAGAAAAAGACCTAGAATTGCTGAAAATGAGCAAGCCATATAAACCATATTGGGAAAAAAATATAGTTATCACGACTCAGGAAATAGATTTGCGGGTAACGCCTATGAATTATACACCTGAGCCTGGATCAAATTCTCAATTGTAGAGTTTCTTAAATTAAGCTGTTGCCTTATCCTGTAACCATAGCAGAGACTAAGTCTAATGTCCACCAAAAAGTCAATGCATTGTGGTGGCGTCTATTCACTAAAAAGTATCAAACAAGGAAAACATCTTAAACTATACTTAGATTATATATTTCTTAATCCATTCTAAACTGTCTGGAAAGCCTAAGCCATATTTTCTAAAATCTCCTGGCGTAATCAAAATTTCACTTTCTTCACTTTTGGGAGAAAATCTAACTGGAAAAGTCTTATTAATAAATTGACTTGAATTGGTAACACCAGCAGGACTGTCACTTATAAATATTTTACCATTATAAGTAAATTCATATTTGAATCTCATTACAGAAGACTTTGCAGTGAAAGTATGTGACAAAATTTTACCTGTCAATAAAATTCCATTTCTTTTTAAATCATTATTTCTCAAAAAAACATGCAAAACGCAAAATGAAAAAAAACTAATAAATATAAATATTGCTATTCTATTATGGTTCCTCATTGTTTTTGCTTGCTTCATTAACGATAATTTGAATTGCATTTGAAACCCCATTTCCAAATGCATTATCACCAAAAGTATTAAGAAAAACCCCGCCTTTCGCCTATTTCCCAATCAAACCTCCTAACTTATTGCCATAGAAATTTTTACCTGGAGAAAGGCGCTTTGTGCCGCAAATAGCCAATAGAATTTTACCGGCGCTTTTTAGTAGCGGATCGTAGTAACCGGCGACGGAGGTTTAGTGGGATTACCCCAAGACAAAAAGTAAATATTGTGGTTATTTTAATAGTTCATGAAGAGCTATTTTCCGTAAAATCTCCAGTTGGTTTGAAAGGCTCTTTTCAAGGGTTGTTTTATGAGAATGGCGCGCAACATTTCTATAGGCATACCGTTTTCCCGGAGTATAGCATCATTGTATTGCTTAATGGTCATCTTCTTCGAATCAACCAGTTCCTTCTTTAATGCATAAAGCTGAAGTCCGCCAATCATATAGGCAATCTGATACAGAGCATAATCCGTTCGCCTGAAATAACCTCGCACTTCCGATTCGGCATTGGCCCGCTCATGGCCTACCCTGTCCACCAAAAAGTCAATGCATTGTTGAGGAGTCCATTTACCGAGATGATAATTCAGGGATAAAATAATGCGGGCACAGCGGTGCATACGCCAGAAGAGCATTCCAATCCTGTCTTCCGGTGAACGTGGAAAATTCATATCCCATAGTAACAATTCCCAATAAAAGGCGTGTCCTTCTATCCAGAATGGTGTATTGAAATTGCGATAGGCTTTGTAACGATTTGACATGAAGCCCTGTAAATGATGACCTCCAATTAATTCATGATGCACTGTTGACCTTGAGAAGTGAGGATTATTACCACGCATGCTCATCATTTTGTCATCATAGCTCATTGTATTGGTGGGATAAGAAATAATCAGATTTTGACCACCAAGAAAAAACGGGCTTGTCCGTTGGCGTTCAGGGCTCATCATAAACATCTGCCAGTCTTCTTCAGACAGCGGATCTATAGTAACGAGATCATACTTCTTTAAAAAATCAACAGATTGCGTATACAGATCGTTCATGGCATCTGGCTGTTTGCCAGGTTCCACATAAGAATTTTTTACCTTTTCCTGTGCAGCTTTCCAGTTGTCGCCGAATCCCATTTGTCGCGACGCCTTAAGCATTTCGGCATCGCACCAGGCAAATTCTTTTGTCGCAATATCAATCAGGTCTTGTACAGAATAGGGGATGAATTCTAGCCTAAGCTGGCGTGTCACTTCGGCTTCTCCAACCGGATTGGCGGGAATGCCGCTGCCATCATCTTTTTGTACCCTTTCTATCCGGCTCTTTTTGGTAATTTCATTTGAATACAAGGTCAGCAGGCTATCAAGTTCTGAATACGTTTTTGGAACCCACCAGGTGAACAAAGGGTCATATCCGTTATAGAAGGTATAATAATCTTTTAAAGCGCTTTGCAGGCCTGTTATTGCGTCAGAGGCAGTCTTGGCCTGTTTCGATGGCAGACTATCTTCTTTTCCAAGCCCGCTGATTGACTGCCGAATTTGCCCGCAGGTTTCGTTTAATTCTTTTGCCACTAGCTGTCCGTTAACTATAGCTCCTCTTTTCCTGGGTCTGATCAAAGTGTACAGGCGATCAGAAAATGGCAGGTATTGAACGATTTGGTTGTATTTCCTGTCTTCTTCCTGCAGTCTGAATTGGGCATCGCTGAGTTTTCTGTCAAACAGGAGGTAATCTACTTTTCCGTCGATGCTCATCTCATCGAAATTCACCTCTCCCATCTTTTTATGGTAGTCATCAAGTAACTTCAACAGACGCTGCCTTCTTTCTGGAGAGTTATAAATATCTGCTTCTGGTCCCTGGTTTCGTCCACCTTCAGGTCGCATACCATTGACAGAATAAAAACGCATGATACTTTCCAGGTCTGCCTGGTAATGAATCATGAGATCATTCATTTCGCTGGTCTGAAGTAGGTATAAAATTTCTTTGTTTGATGATTGTGCATTACTGCATTGTAGAAGCAGATGAAAAGCAACAAAGGCAAAAGCAGTTTTTATGTTCCTCATACAAATAATTATTGGTAACCGGCATATGCATAAAATACCCGGTGCGTCTGTCAGCCTGATCTAACCAAAAATACCAAGTGCTTAAGAGAATATAGAGATGATAATTGATGGAGTTTTTACCGTTTTTGATAACAAGGTTCGGTAAAAGCCATTGGAATGAACCATACGATTTTAAACATGGTTGTTTTGCTCGATTTTGAAAGTGAAAAAACGATGAAACTACGCTTCCTTATCTTCGCGGCATGGATACTCATCTCCACCATGAAGAAAAACATCTGAAAAGCAGTGATTTCCTCACTGATATCGTAATCGGTATGAGTGACGGTCTTACCGTTCCATTTGCATTAGCTGCCGGCTTAAGCGGAGCTGTTAGCTCCAACTCCATAATTGTAATAGCTGGAATCGCTGAAATTGCTGCAGGCTCTATTGCCATGGGTCTGGGTGGATACCTGGCTGGTAAAACAGAGAGTGATCATTACCAGACTGAACTGAAACGGGAATATGATGAGGTAGAGAAAGTACCCGAAAAAGAAAAAGATGAAGTAAAAGAATTCTTCGCCAATATCGGTCTCAGTGAAGAAATGCAGGTGAAAGCAACTGAAGAAATTGCAAAAGACAAAAAGCAGTGGGTGGATTTCATGATGAAGTATGAATTGGGTCTGGATAAACCTGATCCTAAACGAGCTACTAAATCTGCACTTAATATTGGGCTATCGTACGCAGTTGGTGGTTTAGTTCCGTTAAGCCCTTATTTCTTCGCTTCTACGCCAGTTGATGGACTTAAACTTTCTGCAATTCTCACCCTCGTCTGCCTGTTCATCTTTGGTTTCTTCAAAAGCAGGATCACAGGAGTTAATCCCTGGACAGGTGCCTTACGTGTTACATTAATTGGAGCATTGGCAGCATCCGCTGCATTTGGAGTAGCTAAATTATTTGAAGGCTAGTTAGATTATCAAACCTTCACATCCGGAAACCAGGATGCGATCAACATTGCCAAAGAACAAATCATTACCAGATAAAGCGCGAACTGTTTTTCCGGACATTCTCCCCCACTACACCCGGATATCAGTAGATAGTTTCTTATTGCCCAACCCATATTCAATGCGGCAACAGGTACATTAGCCCGCTTGGCCCAAATTCTGGGGATCAGACTGAATATAATAAATAAGCCACATAATACTAAATGAAGCGCTCCGGGCTTTCCAAAATCAGTGCCTGTTGAGTCAAGACCCGTAACACTGATCTTTTTGGACGCTATAAATACCCATTCCATAAAACAGGAAATCACCAATAATAAAGCGGCAACAATTCCGAGCCATTTCGTCCAGCGCATAATAACACTTTCTGTTTGAAGAGGCTGCAAGATAAGAAATCGAAGTAAATGTCAGTGGTTAACACATGTCTGAGTAGATGTCATGCTGTTGGTGCTCCCTTGCCTGCCTTAAGCTTGAAAAAAGCCTAAATTAGACGGGAACACCAACAGCGGCGTAAAAGGGAGTTAATGGGCAGAGAGCCTATACAAATATATCCTGAGGTATATAATGAATAATGCCAGGTAAAAACCCGGCATTATTCATTTCTGTGTTCGTCTCTTAATTCGTCTATTGATTGAACTCTTCTAAATTCCTTATAATTTAAACCCAAGCGTAAGGCTGATCACCCTGTGCTTGTTACTGTTTCCATTATTGTCATTGGAACCCGACTGCAATTTTGCAAGCCCCAATCCATAGTTAGCACCAATTACCAAATTGGAGGTTTCAATACCTAACGTACCATTCAAACCATAATCAAATCTTTTAAGAACGCCAAAGCCGGCACCTTCTTCATAATTCAATGTGGTTGGATCATCATTAGACCATTTGATCTTGTCTTTTGATTCAAAATCTGCATTGAATACAGATCCTTCAATCTTGCGGTTACCTGCTATACCGATACCCAGGTATGGACCAGCGCCTGCAAAAAACCGGATTCCACCTTCCTTGCCGGGAGTCTTTAATACCAGGTTCACCGGTACTTCAATGTAATAAGGATGCACAGTTGATTTGTACCAGGTAGCATCTGTTTCCTCGCCTACCTGTGATTTTGTTCCTTTCCCTGTAAAAATGACACCGGGCTGCAGGTACAAGATCGATGCGAGATGCACATCACCTACAATTCCTGCCTGAAAACTGGTCAGTGATTTGGTATCATCAACATCACCATCATCATTGATAGAGATATTGGCGAAGTTCACACCTCCCCTGATCATCACAGAAGATTTTGATTTTTGTGCATGCGTAGAAACAAAAGCCAGACATAATAGAGACGAACACAAAATCATTGCTTTCTTTTTCATAATTGTACAGTTTTATGTTTCGTTTGGTCAGACAAAAGGTCTGCCAGCTTTATGAATTTCAGGGTATTAAATCAAAACCTGTTGTATAAAGCCTTTACACAGACAGCTGTCCGCTAAAAAGGTTTAATATACACAGCTGTGGATATCTATAAAATAGTAAAATCCCGAGCGTAAATACGATCGGGATTCTAATAATAGTAAGTTCCGCCCCAAAACATCGGTCGGGTTAATATATTAATGAAATTCCACCCAATGTTATCGGGGCGGGATTCACCAGGGGAAATAAATTCTACATTATTATATTACAACATTCAGATTATCGTGTTCCACCCATAAGTGTCCGCTTCCTCTCCGCCTCTGATCTTTTCCAGTTGCAATTTTATCCTGCTTGATAAGCTATCGGTTGTATAAGCTGGCAAGGTATAATCTATACCACCCATATGTATTAATTGAATCGGCGCTACCACTGCAGCTGTACCGGCACCGAACGCTTCCGTAATTGTTTTATCCATAAAACTCTGCTCCAGCTCATCCAGTGATATCGGTCTTTCTGCGATGGCATATCCCATATCTTTTGCCAGGGTTAATATGGAATCTCGTGTAATTCCCTCCAAAATAGAATCAGACAATGGAGGTGTAACCAGTGTATTGTTGATCACAAACATTGCATTCATGGTTCCAGATTCTTCAATAAAACGATTCTCCTTTGCATCAGTCCACAATATTTGATCATATCCTTCCTTTTTGGCCAGGCTTAGCGGGAGAAATGCTGCGCCATAATTACCTCCGCATTTGGCAAACCCTGTACCTCCTTTTGAAGCACGTACATAATGTGTTTCCACTTTTACCTTAACAGGCCGGGCAAATAATTCGGGAACGGGACCTGTACATATCACAAACCGGTATTGTTCAGAAACCTTTACTCCCATCATGGGTTCACTGGCATATACAAATGGACGGAGATATAACGCAGCTGCTCTCTTTTCAGGAACCCAGTCAGCATCCGTTTTCACCAATTGAATTAATCCTTCTGTAAATAATTCTTTTGGTGGCACTGCCATGCACATTCTCTCCAATGACTTCTGGAAACGATGATAATGCCTCTCCAGGCGGAATATATTAACGCCACCATCTTTCATCCGAAAGGCCTTCATCCCTTCAAAAACTGTTTGTCCATAATGCAGCGCCAGTGTAAGTGGGCTCAGGGAAAGATTGGCAAAAGGTATAATCTGTGGCTGGCCCCAATTGCCGTCTGCGTAATCACAGACCAGCATATGGTCTGAGGTAAACTTTCCAAATACCAGTTCATTCCAGTTTACTTCTCCAATTTTTGAATGAGTTGTTTTACGTACAGGTATGGTACTCACTAATTCCATGATGCTTTAAATTTTAATTCCCGATAGCTATCGGGATAGGATTATAATTTTATTATTAATATTCTTATTGTCATCCGGAATATGAATGCTTTATCCCCATCCCGATCGCCATCGGGACTGCCTTCACAGCTTCATCAATCCCTATCTCCATCTTCACATTCGCTCTTTTATATACTCCAGGCTCTACTTCCAGGTGACGAAAACCGATCTTTTCATATAATTTGATGGCCCCTGCATTCAGTTTATTTGAATAGAGGATCACTTTGCCTGCGTCCAATTCTTTTGCTTTGAGAAAACTTGCATAGCATATCGCTTCCGCAATTCCTCTTCTTCGATAATTACTGTCAACTGCCATTTTGGTAAACTCGTATACATCCGGGGCAACTTTCCGCAAGGCAACTGTACCTGCCGGAACCCCATCATATTCCGCCATGATAATTGCTCCGCCTCCTTCCAATATTGCTTTATCCGGATTCGTTAATACCCATTCATCAACTGGCTCCATTTCAAATAACTCCTCTATCCACGCACGGTTAAAAGCCTCAAAATAAGGCTGGTGCTCAGGGCGGTAGTCTACAATTTCAATCGATCCCATGCTGTTTCTGATTTATCGGAATGGCAGCCTTGGCAATACCAATCCTTATTTGCTCTACAAATTTCTTCTCTTTTTTGCATATAAAACAGATTCAGTTTCTGTATTTTTGACTGGATCAGATTGGGTACCTCATTAAAAAATCTCTCAAAAGAATTACTATTTAATTTATAGCATACCATGAAAAGATCCGATTTTACTTCTGATGATCACCTGTATATTCAGGTTGCTGAAGGACTGGAAAAAATGATTGCCGACGATGTTCTGAAGATCGGTGATAAATTACCTTCCGTCCGGCTGCTAAGCGATGAATACGGTATCAGCATGGGCACTGCCTTCCAAGCCTATTATCACCTGGAAGGAAAAGGACTGATTGAATCAAGACCGAAATCAGGATATTATGTTCGCTTCAATCATAAACGATTTCGTGATCTTCCAAAGACTTTACCTGCTGCTTCCATTTCACATGATGTAAGTGTGAAAGAAATGATCGGCTCTATCTATCATGATATTGCCGCCCCCAGCACTATCAATTTTGCACTGGCAGTCCCGGATCCATCCCTCATGCCCATTGCCAAGATCAATAAGTCCGTGATGCATGTGCTCCGCAATCATAAATATTCCTGTCTCAATTACGAACATTCACAGGGTAATCCTGAATTAAGAGCACAGGTTGCCAGGCTCGCTTTTAACTGGGGAGGAAAAATAAAACCTGATGAAGTGATCATAACAGCTGGTTGCCTGGAGGCAGTGATGGTCTGTTTACGTGCTGTCACCAAACCGGGTGACACAGTAGCCGTGGAATCTCCTAATTACTTCGGGTTATTTCAAACCATTGAAGGTTTGGGACTGAAAGCAGTAGAGATTGAGTCATCGCCTGTAAATGGAATGGACCTGGGTGGACTGGAACGGGCTATTAAAAAGTATTCTCTAAAGGCCTGCGTTGCCACTCCCAATTTCAATAACCCACTGGGCGGAAGCATGCCGGATGAAAATAAAAAGCGACTGGTAGAACTTACAACAAAGAATAATATCCCTTTAATAGAGGATGATATTTATGGCGAATTATATTTCGGTAAACATCGCCCCCGCACCTGCAAGCATTATGATACCAAAGGCATGGTGATGCACTGCTCATCATTGTCAAAATCATTATCTCCCGGCTACCGTATTGGCTGGGCAATGCCGGGTAAATTCATGGACCGGGTGAGGCAGATCAAACGCATGCAAAATATCAGCTCTCCTACTCTTACCCAGGCTGCCATGGCCCATTTTCTGCAAAACGGCCGATATGAATACCATCTGAAAAATATGCGAAAGGCCCTATATACCCAAAGTCTCCGGTACATGCAGGCAATCATTCAATATTTCCCGGATGATACTAAAGTATCGCGCCCAAATGGCGGATTCATTCTATGGGTAGAATTAAATAAGAAGGTCAATGCATTTAAACTTCGTGCAGAAGCAATGAAACATGGAATATCGATAGTGCCCGGCAAATTATTTTCAGCCAGTGGTAATTATGATAATTTCATTCGTATCAGCTATGGTAAGCCCTGGGACAATGATGCGGACTATGGAATGATGATGCTTGGAAAGATTATAAAGAAGATGATTGGATGAGCCTGGATCGCCGCGTTCTTTTAAAGTAAAAGTATAAGGGTATTCCAATCGCAGTAATGATCATTCCCAGTAAAGAGTTAATCACCGGTTGACGGTGAGCAAGATAATTGGATACATCATTGTATACGGTTGACACAAGGTAGAAGCCGGTAAAAGCAATAAATAATATGGGTACTACGGGATAACCCCAGATCTTATAAGGTCTCGGCTGATCTGGCATTTTCTTTCGCAATAAAAATATTCCTACAGCTCCAAGCCCATAAACGATCCAGGTTATGAATACAAACATATCTGCCAGCATATCAAAGGATCCGGAAATGATAAACATACATGTCCAGGCACCGTGCAGTATCAATGCATTACCAGGCGTTTGAAATCGCGTATGCGTTTTGCCCGCCCAGGGAAGAAATACTCCATCCCTGCCCATGGCATAGGTTACCCTGGCAGTGGCCATGGTATTTCCATTGATGGCTCCAAGTGTACAGATCACGATCATGGCATTCACAATAGCAGCACCCGTACTACCCATCGCAATAGTAAAAGCATCTGAGGCAACCAGTGAAGAACCGGCCACTTTATTAATAGGCAATACATACAGGTAAGCCTGGTTTACCAGTACATAGATCAATATGCAGAGAAATACGCCCACTGCAAGACTGCGTGGAATATTTTTCTGTGGCTGTTTGATCTCACCTGCTATATAGGTAACATTGATCCATCCGTCATAGGCATAGAAAGCTCCTGTCATTGCCACTGCAATAGCCCCGAGTAAGCCCCAGCCCTGCTTTGGATGATCAGCCGTTATAAAATTTTGAAAGCTTCCATCTCCTGCTGAAAATATTCCGAATATCAGAGCGCCTATCACTACTACTTTCAAAAAAGTGGAAATGACCTGGAAGGCGCTTCCTGCCTTTACACTGATATAATTGAGGGCCGTTAAACTTATTACCAGTAAAACTGCCAATAATTTTACTCCTATGTTTTCCAAGGGATGCAAATCTCCAATAAACGGTATTGTCCACACTACCTTATTTTCTACAGCAGTACTTAATCTTGGCAAATGCAAAAAGTAATCTGCATATTGTGCGCATACAAATGAGATGGCTGCAACTGCTGCAGTATTGATCACAGAGAATGCGGCCCATCCAAACAGGAAGGCTACAAAATCTCCAAACATCTTTCGGAAATAAACATAGATACCACCGGTCTCTGGCATCATGGCACCGAGTTCTGCATAGATCAATGCTCCCAGTAAAGAAAATATTCCGGCGAGTATCCATACCAGCACCAGCCAAATGGGTGATCCCAATTGGGCAGCCATGGTTGATGGTTTCATGAATATTCCTGCTCCGATAATACTTCCGATTATAACCGATGTGGCAGACCAAAATCCTATACGGGGAACAAGCGAGGGCGCAGTTTTAGGCATTACTGGAAGGTAAGGAAAAGGTTTAAGACGTTTACGCCATTGTTGGTGTTTCCCATCTAACATAAATCATTTTCTTGTAAAGGCAGGTAAGGGAGCACCAACAACCAACAAAATGACTGTCCTGACAAATGATACAATGTAGAAGGATTTCTTACAATCAGATCCAGGTTATAGGTCGGTCGTTGGTGCTCCCTTGTTCCCTATGTTGGAAAATATTTTAGCAGACGGGAAACACCAACAACGGCGTATAGATTACTCTGCGTTTCTCTGTGGCCTTAAACAAAAAAGCTTCATCAATGATGAAGCTTAAACTCTTTTTTGGTAGTCGTATTGTCTTCGTTGGTTTCAGCCCGAATATTCAGCAGTCGCCAAACATACCCCCGGCCCGGATACTAGGTTTTTCCCGGTGAGATTAACAGGTGAAGGAAGGAAGATGGAATAAATCAAGAGCTTTGGTTGCGGATGCTAAGATATAAACAGAATTTAAGAGGTGCAAGCAGTTACCCATTAAAAAATTGAATCAGCCATACCCTGCTTTGTTCAGCTATCTAATGAATTGATTATAAAACTCTTACAGAGAAAATTCTTAAAGCGGAAAGATAGCTTTTTACCACCCCACAAATAGCAGATTTTAATGATACATTTCTTCCCGCAATGCCTTCACTCGTGCATCCACCAGGTACTCATCAAATGTCATCAAACGATCGATGATTCCCTTC
>Ga0136846_1212337_pt1 | contig 16785 bp, 11 predicted proteins | sample HopSoiMetagenom2_FD_96841 | JGI IMG/M metagenome (GOLD analysis project Ga0136846, IMG submission 96841) | Grasslands soil microbial communities from Hopland, California, USA - 2 Assembly 2016 (version 4) | ecosystem: Environmental > Terrestrial > Soil > Grasslands | place: USA: Hopland...
CCGATGTCGAGCAGGACCTCGTCCCGGTCGACCTTGACGATGGTGCCATCCACGATGTCACCGTCGTTGAAGTACTTGATGGTCGCGTCGATCGCGGCGAGGAAGTCCTCTTCCGAACCGATGTCGTTGACCGCCACCTGGGGCAGGCCGGTCTCCGGAAGAGTGTCGATGGTGCTCGTCATAAGGGAAAGAGATTCCTTGGTGGGCAGATGTAGAAACGGCGCGCGCAGGAGTCCGTTTCACCACCGACGGTGTCTGGCCAGATCCTGCCGGTCAGACTGGGCATCAACAGCGAGCCGTTCAGTCCGCTCCGTCCGGGACGCAGGCAGACTTCTACGCAATAGAACAGCCTACGCGGGTGGGGGTGGGTGAGCCAAGTTCGCTCAACCGCCTCACGCCGGCTCGGACACCGCCGGATCGCGCGCGACCGCGATCGCCCGGAGCAGCCGGTCAGCGCGGGCGGCGACCGGGTTGGCGTTGCGGCGGGCGGCCAGGTCCACCAGGGCCCAGAGGTCGGCGGCCCGGGCCAGCTCCAGCGCGGTCTCCGGGGCGTTGCCGCGGCGCTCGGCGTACGCAGCCAGCACGGCGTCGGTGAACGCGGGGTCCCGGTCGAAGCGCAACAGGTTGCCCAGGTCGGTGAACGGGTGGCCGGCGTGCGCGTACTCCCAGTCGAGGACGCCCGTCAGCGAGAGCGTCTCCGGGTCGAGCAACAGGTTCTTGGGGTTGAGGTCGCTGTGCACCAGACAGCTCCGCGGCACCGTGTCGAGCAACGCCTGAGCGTCGGTGGCGACCGCACGCAGCCCGTCGATCTCGGGCGGGGTCAGCTGGCCGAGATCGGCCAGCCGGAGGTCCAGGAACTCCGGCAGCCCGTCGACGCCGAAGTCGCCGATGCGCAGGTCGGGGTCGACGAACGGCCCCGGCCGCAGCATCGGCATGCCGCCCAGGTCGGCGACCAGCCCGCCCAGCGTCGTACCGACCTCGGCCCGTCCCGCGGCGTCCAGCCTCGGCAGCAGCTCGTCTCCTCGTACGCCGCCGAGGAACGCGGTGACCAGCAGCCCCGGCTGATCCACCTCTGGCCGCGCGGGCCGCACCTCGAGAACCTCGGGCACCGGCACCAGCCCCCGGACCAGCCGCAGCACCGCCGCGCCCACCTCCGCGGTCGCCGGCCCCGGCGCGTCCGGCGGATAGATCCTGACCACGCTGCGCTCTCCGCCGGCCTCGGCGAGGTAGGTCCGCCCCGACCACCCGCCCGCCAGCGGGGTCAGCGACGAGAGGTCCACGCCAGTCATCGTGCCGCAGGACGTCACGAGTCCGCTCCCCGGCGGTGGCTGAGGTGCGAGGAGCGCCAGCGACGAGCCTCGAAGCCAGGGACCCAGGCACGGCCCCGTGCGGTGGCTGAGGTGCGAGGAGCGTCAGCGACGAGCCTCGAAGCCGGGGCCGACTAGCGTGGGAGCCATGGGCGCCGAGCAGACGCCGTACGACCGGCCGGTCCGGGTCGAGCGTCGGGCCGTCGACGAGCGGGAGTCACGGGCGGCCAACGGACCGGACTGGGACCGGTACGCCGACGAGTACCAGGCCACGCACGGGCCTTACCTCGGCGACTCGGGGTTCCTGTGGGGGCCCGAGGGGCTGACGGAGGACGAGGCGGGGATGCTCGGCGACGTCGCCGGCAAGGACGTGCTGGAGATCGGGTCGGGGGCAGGCCAGTGCTCACGCTGGGTGCGGACGCACGGCGGGCGCGGCTTCGGGATCGACCTGTCCCGACGCCAGCTCCAGCACTCGCGGAGGATCGACGACGACAGCGGGTTCGCGGTCCCGGCCGTGCTCGGGACGGCCACCGCGTTGCCGTTCGGCGACGACGGCTTCGACGTGGTGTTCAGCTCGTTCGGGGCGTTGCAGTTCGTCAGCGACATCGACGCCGCCGTGGCCGAGACCGCCCGGGTGCTGCGGCCCGGGGGCCGGTACGCCTTCTCGATCACGCACCCGACGCGGTGGGTGTTCCCGGACGACCCGGGGCCGGACGGGCTGACCGCGACGCAGTCCTACTGGGACCGCACGCCCTACGTCGAGGTCGAGGAGGAGACCGGGATCGTGGCCTATGTCGAGCACCACCGGACCCTGGGTGACTGGGTCGCGCTCCTGGCCGGGCACGGGTTCCGCATCACCGACCTCCTGGAGCCCGAGTGGCCGGAGGGGCACGACCGGGTCTGGGGAGGCTGGTCGGCCACGCGGGGCAGGCTGACTCCCGGGACCGCGCTGTTCGGCGCGGACTGGGAGCCGCGGTAGCCCGCGTCAGACGCCGGCGCCGACCTTCGGCTTCTCGGCGACGCGTTGCCCGCCCTCGCCGCCGGAGCGCTCCCTCAAGATGAGGGCGAGGCCGCCGAGGAGGCAGAGGATGCCGCCGACGAACCCGACGATCGGCAGCACCGTGAGCAGGATGGTCAGCTGGGTGCCGCCCGACTTGGCGTCGTCGACGGCCTTCTTGACCGAGGCGTCGGTCTGGATCAGTGTGACGTCGGCCGCGGGCGTACCGTCCTCGAGGAACTGCTGCTGGTGCTGGCCGCTCTTGACGATCGAGCCGGTCTTGGGGTCGACGTTGACGGTGACGACGTTGTCGTAGGTGCCGGGGATGGAGTCGTCCTCGGGGGTCGCCGGGTCGTCGTCGGCGATGTTGATCGGGACACCCTTGACGGTGTACTGGAACTCGTAGGTATCCAGGCCGAACAGGTTCTTGGTGCCTTGGTACTCGATGGGCAGGGCCTTGCCGGCGTCACCGTCCCAGAAGGGGTAGGTCTTCTTCTCCACGTCGAAGGGGAACTTGTTGACCAGCCCCTCGTGCGGGACGGCATCGGGCGGGAGGTTCTTGTCCTTGACCGCCAGGGCCGTGACGCGGTCCGTCGCGAAGATGTCGGTGGTCGCGGTGATCAGGTCGGGGTCGTTGCCGTTGACGCACACGTGCGCGCCGCCGGTGTCGAAGACCGCACAGGCGTTCTCGACCATGATCACGGTGTCGTCGCTCGACTTGTTCGAATCCGCCTTGGTATAGCGGATCGCGTAGGCGGGCTTCATGGTGAAGTCGCCCGAGACCGGGTCAAGCTTGGCCGCCTGACCCTCGTAGATGGTGGTCATGTCGACGTCCAGCGGGGTCTTCTTGACCATGCCAGGGATCCACGTGACCGCGAGAATTCCCGCGACGAGCAGGAACGCACCGAGGCCCAACAGGACCCGCGCCAGCACCCTCATGGTCTCCCCTCCCAGAAAGAATGGGCGAAACCTACCGCAGAGTCACCTTCGTCGTGCAAGCGCTCCGATCGATCGCGAAGGGGGGCCGAACAGCGGCTGCGTGTCACAATCCACGGCGTGTCGCAGCCCGAGGTCGAGCCGCGGGCGCCCGACTCCGACGCGCCCGCACTCGGGCCCGCCGTGACCCGCCCGGTCGCGACGCTGCCCGAGCGGCTGAGCCGCCACCTGGTCCTGTACGGCGTGGCGCTGGTCGCCCTCCAGCTCGCCTTCCGCGGCTGGGCGCTGTCGGGGTCGTGGTTCTACTTCGACGACCTCGCGTTCATGTCGCGCGCGATGAACCAGACGCTGGACGCGTCGTACCTCCTGGAGTCGTACGGCGGACACCTCATGCCGGGCGGCTTCCTAGCTGCGTACGTGCTCACCAAGGTCGCGGTCTACCAGTGGGCACCCTGGGCAGTGGTCCTGTTGGTGCTGCAGGCCCTGGCCGGCCTCGGCATGCTCCGGCTGCTCGTGTCGCTGTTCGGCCGCCGGCCGCTGGTGCTGGCGCTGTTGGCCGGATACCTCGCCTACGTCTTCACCCTCTCGGCCGGCATCTGGTTCGCGGCCGGCATCAACCAGCTGCCGATGCAGGTGGCACTGGTGTTCGGGCTGCACGCGCACGTGGAGTACCTCCGCCACCGCCGGATCGGCTCGCTGGTCCTCGCACTGGTCTGGACCGTTGCCGGGCTGGTCTTCTACGAGAAGACCCTGCTGCTGCTCGGCGTCTACCTCATCTTCGGCTTCGCGTGGTTCGCCACCGGGAGCACACCGGACCGGATCAAGCACCTCTGGTCCCACTACCGCGCGGGCGTTCTCGCCTACGGCGCCCTGGGCCTCGGTTACCTGGCGCTCTACGTCCACTACGGGCTGGACTTCTCCCCCGGCAACGCCAACACCCAGCCCTGGAGCCCGATCGCCTACAACCTCGTCGGCACCACGATGCTCCCGGGGCTGGTCGGCGGGCCCCTGCGCTGGCAGCCGCTGAGCGTCGGCGCGTTCGGCTGGCCGACCCAGCCGGTGGTGCTGGTCTCGTGGGCGGCGTTCGCCGCGCTGCTGGTGCACGCGCAGCGGAGCCGGACCAGGAGCCGCCGGGCCTGGTCCCTGATCGCCTTTCCCGCGGTCTGCAACGTCATCCTGCTGGCCACCGCGCGGGCGAACGTGGTCGGCCCGGACATCGCCCGCGAGTACCGCTACCAGACCGAGACCGCTGCGCTGTTCGTCATCGCGGTCGGGCTCGCCTTCCTGCCGCTCGTCGGCGCGCCCGAGCAGAACGACGTCCGTGCGGACGCCACCCCGGAGAACCCGCGGCTGGTGGCCGCGATCACCGTCGTGGTGGTCGCGGCCGCACTGGTCTCGAGCGTCCGGTACGTCGATCTCTGGCAGGAGCACAACCCGTCCGAGCAGTACTTCGCGAACGTGCGCAGCACCCTGGCGAAAGCGCCCGACAAGCCGGTGCCACTGGCCGACCTGGGGGTCCCGCAGACCCTGCTCTGGTCCTACCGCTTCCCGGAGAACACCTACTCCCACATCTTCAGGAACTTCGACGACGAGACGACCTATCCCCGGTCGTCGGTGGACCGGCTCTACGTCTTCGACGACCAGGGGCACCTCTCCCCCGCGGGCATCCCGCCGACCCGGCAGCAGCAGCCCGGGTCCGGGTGCGGATACCCGCTGGCCGGCGACGAGACCACGATCCCGCTCGACGGCCCGGTCATCGGCGGCGGCTGGTGGCTGCGGATCTCCTACGTCAGCAAGCAGGACGTCTCCCTGCACGTCCAGGCCGGGGAGGAGGGTCACGACCTCGACCTGCCCGAGGGGCTGCACAACGTCTTCGTGCAGGCCGCCGGCGAGTTCAAGGACGTCCAGCTCAGCGACTACCCCGCCCGGCCGGGGCTCTGCGTCACTGCCCTCACGCTCGGGTCGCCCGCCCCGACGCCGACCGCGAGCTGAGCCGATGACCACCAGCCTCGACCCGGCCCGGTCCTCGACCGCCTCAGCGGGCGACGACCTCGGCCGGGGGCCCCGGCTGCTGTCGAACCGGGTGGCGCTGGGAGCGGTGGCCCTGGTCGTCGTCCACCTCGGCTTCCGCGCCTGGGCGTCGTACACGTCGTGGTTCACCGGCGACGACTTCGCGTTCATCGCGCACATGGCCAACGGCGGAACCTCCCTGACCAACGCGCTGGAGCCGCACGGCGGGCACCTCATGCCCGCGGGCATGTACCTCTCGTGGCTCTCGGACACGCTCTCGTCGTACAGCTGGTGGATCAACGCGTCCGTCCTGCTCGTCCTCCAGCTGGTCGCCGACGTCGGGATGGTCGTCTGTCTGGTCCGGATGTTCGGCTGGCGGCCCGGGATCCTGCCGCCGATGGTGCTGGCGATGTTCACGGTGCTCTCCGTGCCGATGGCGGTGTGGTGGGCGGTCGGGATCAACCAGCTGCCGCTGCTGATCTCGCTGTTCTGGGGGCTGGCCAGCCTGGTCACGCACCTGCGCACCCGTCGGCCGGGACCGCTGGCGGTCTCGGTGGTCTGGGTCGTGGCCGGGCTGCTGTTCTACGAGAAGACGTTGCTGGTCATCGGCGCGTTCGCGATCGTCACCCTGTCCTACTTCGCCACGGGCTCCCTGGGCCACCGGATCGGGCACACCATCAGGACCTACCGGGCGGCGGTCGCCACGTACGCCGTGGTGGGAGTGGCCTACGTGGCCGCCTACTCCCTCTACGCGCTGAACTTCGACCCGGGCGACGCCGGCAGCTCCGCCGCAGACCGGGTCGTGCCCAACATGCTGCTCAACACCTACCTGCCCGGCGTCCTCGGGGGGCCGCTGCACTGGCACCTCGTCGAGGGCGCGGCGCTGCCCGGTCCAGGCAACTGGGAGGTCCTGGTCTGGGCCGTCGCCACCGGTGTGGTGGTGCGCGAGATCCACCGGACCCGGACCCGCTGCGCCCGGGCCTGGCTGCTGCCCGGCTTCTTCCTGCTCGCCGACGTCGTGCTCGTCCTCGCCGGGCGAGCCTCTCTCGTCGGGCCGCAGATCGCACTCGAGCTGCGCTACCAGGGTGAGCTGGGAGCGGTGACCGCCCTGGCCCTCGCCTGCGCGACGCTGCCCATGATCGGCGCGCTGGAGACCGTCTCACCGAGGCCGGAGAACCTGGCGGCGAGCCAGCTCACCGAGAACCCGCGCCGCGTGGCCGCGCTGACCGCCGTCGTGGCCGGGCTCGGGCTGGTCTCGTCGGTCACCTACATCGGGCACTGGCAGGACAACATGCCCGGGCGGGACTACTTCCAGAGCCTGCTGCCCGACCTGGAGACCGCCAAGCCGCCTACTGCGGTGGTCGACGGTCCCGTCCCGACCTACGTGATGTGGCCCCTCAGCTATCCCGACAACCTGCTGAGCCACCTGCTCCGCGGCTACCGCGACCGGGCGCACTTCGTCGACGTGGCCACCGACCACCTCGACGTCGTCGACGGGGACGGCCAGGTGGTCCCCGCCAAGGTCCCGCACACCCGGGACGGCCTGCCCGGCCCGCACCCGGGCTGTGGCTACGTCGTGGAGGACGGGGCGGCGACCACGGTGCCGCTCGACGGCCCGCTCTCCTACGGCGGTTGGTGGGTGCGGGTCGGCTACCTGAGCTCCGGCACCAGCCCGGTCGTGGTGGGCGCGGGCGCGACGTCCTACAGCACGGTGGTGAAGCCGGGCGTGCACGCCCTCTTCTTCCGGGCCGGCGACGACCGGTTCGACTCCGTGTCGATCTCGGGGCTGGCCAAGGGTGTCACGCTGTGCACCGACGACGTGATCGTGGGCAAGCCCGCCCCGGTCGACACCCCGGAGGGGTCATGACGTTCCGCGACCGAGGCTTTCCGACCCTGAACGCCGTCCGGGCGGCGGGGGCGATCATGGTCGTGCTCACCCACTGCGCGTTCAACACCGGCCGGATCAACGACGGCTGGGTCGGCGCGATGCTGGCGCGGTTCGACTTCGGGGTGACGCTCTTCTTCGTCCTGTCGGGATTCCTGCTCAGCCGGCCGTGGTTCGTGGCCGCCGCGCTCGGCCGGGACGACCCGTCGGCCCGGCACTACCTCTGGAAGCGGGCGCTGCGGATCCTGCCGCTCTACTGGGTCGTGGTCGTGGCCGCGTTCGTCCTCGACCCGGTCAACAAGAACGCCTCGTGGCAGGACTGGGTCAGCACCCTCACGCTCACCCAGCTCTACCGCCCCGAGCTGCTGGCCAGCTCGCTGACCCAGATGTGGAGCCTGTGCACGGAGGTCGCGTTCTACCTCGTGCTCCCACTGATCTGCCTGGCCTTCATCGGCCGCCGGGGCAACGGGCTCCGGCTCACCCGCGTGCTGGTGGGCGCCGGCGCCCTCACGGTCGGCGGCGTGGTGTGGCAGGTCGTGGTGGCGCAGATCCCCGGTTACCGGGCCCACTACGCCCAGTGGCTACCGGGCTACCTGCCCTGGTTCATGGTCGGCCTCGTGTTCGCCGCCATCTCTGCCGACCTCGCCGTCCGGCCGCGCGAGCACCTGCTCGACCGCCTCGGCCACGACCTCATCGGCTGCTGGATCCTGGCCACGGCGCTGTTCGCCCTCGCCTGCTCACCGTTGGCCGGGCCTCGGCTGCTGCTCACCCCCGGCGGGTGGGAGGCGGGCGCCAAGGTCGTGCTGTACGGCGCCGCCGGGGCGTTCTTCGTGCTGCCCCTCGTCTTCGGGCCCGAGCGCGAGGGTTGGGCCCGCAGGCAGCTGACCGGCCCGGTGCCGTTCTGGCTGGGCGAGATCTCCTACGGCGTCTTCGCGATCCACATGCTGGTGCTGAACCTGGTCTTCCGGGCCCTGGACCTACAGGTGTTCCACGGCCGGTTCCTCACCGTCGCGGTGCTGACGCTCGGCACGACGCTGGTGCTGGCGACCATCTCGTTCTACCTGTTCGAGAAGCCGGTGCTGCGGCTCAAGAACGTCCGCTTCTTCATGCGGATGGAGCCGCGGTCGCTGGCCCCGGAGCCCGAGCCGACGGCGGAGGTGGCTCCATAGCGGCGTGCTGCGGGCACCAGCGAACCCCGTGGCCAGCGCGGCCACCAGGCACCCGACCACGGCCAGGCTCCAGGCCTGCCGCCACTCGTTGGCCCACGACGCCTGCGTGATCCGGTCCCAGCTGAGCCCAGCGCCGACCATCAGCATGCTCGCGGCGGCCAGCACCCCCCATCCCTCGAACCGGCGGGCCGCGACACCGAGGACGAGGGCTGCGCCGACCGCGGCGACGCCGTACCAGCCGGCCAGCAGGCCGCCCGCCACCATCACCACGACGACGTCGAGCCCGCCGACCCGGCCCGGCCTCAGCGCCGGCAGCGATCGCTTCCCGGCGGCCTGCTTGCGCGGGCGCAGCGCGGCGCCGAGCAAGCAGAGGAGCACGCCCACCACGCCGACGCCGAGGACGATCCGGAAGGTGGTCTCGGGGCGGTAGTCGAAGTGCACGGTCGCTGCTGCGCCACCCGGGACGATCCAGCCCTGCTTCCAGCCGTCGACCAGCTGGGCCTTCAGCTCCTGGTTGCCGATCGTGGCCACCCAGCCGTCGTTGGCGTTCTGCGGGAGCACCAGGACCGACGGCCCGGACCGGGCGGGGAGATCTGCGCTCACGGGCAGCGAGCCGTCGCGCTGCACCTCGAGCGCGGTCAGGGACGACGGCTGCGCGGTGACCCGCACCAGGGACAGGGTGTCGATCCGGAACAAGGACGTCGGCCTGGCCAGCACCTCGGTGGCCGAGACGCCGAGCGGGACCTCGTCGCTGCCACAAGCCTGCAGCGGCACGCTGCGACCGCGGAGCAGCGAGAGCGTGCTGGCGCGGAACGAAGTCTCGACGACCTGGTCGCCGATCCGGACGTCCGGACCGCTGCCGCACGGGAAGACCCGCACGTGGGCCGGATGCGGCTTGAGCGAGCGGCCGTCCAGCTTGAGGTCGCTGATGCCCGGGTCGAGCGGGGCGAACTCCCGGTCCTGCGTGGTGTACGCCGTCTCGGCCTCCAGGACCTGCAGCGAGAAGCTCGACAGCTTCCACGGGTGCGGCAGCTCGGCGCGGCCCTCGTCGTCCAGCGAGAGGTCGACGCTGCGGTCGCCGGACCGGAGCCGCACCTGCGTCGGCCGCGACACCGCGGCGGCCGGGTTGACCTCGACCTGGAGCTCGCTGACCGGTCGCTTCTCGTGCAGCTGCACGGTGAGCCGCTCGCCCTGCTCGGTCTGCCGCCACGTGGTGGCGAGGTCGCCGTCGCGAGCCGCGATCGCGCCTTCGGCGACGTCGGCGGGGCGGCTGCCACCGGTGAAGGCGCCGGCTGGCGGACGCAGCAGCCCCGCGCCGTCCGAGGTCCGGCGCAGCGAGATGGTGCCGCTGATCCGGTAGGTGTCGGCGAACGGGACGGAGAAGCGGCGGGCCAGGGTGTCGCCGTCCTCCCCCGGCGAGGCCAGGAGGTCGTCGCACGGCAGGGTGTTCCCGACGAGCACGCAGGCCGACCGGTCCGGGTCGCGGGTCATGGTGATCGCGTCGACCGGGATGTCCGGGTCGGGCAGCGGCAGGTCGAGGTAGCGCTGCGCCTCGACGCCGGACATCCGCACCTCGTTGAACCCGAGCGATCCCGGGAGCCCCGGGTCGCGGCCGACCGCCGTGATCTTCAGCGACGCGGCGTCGTCGACGTCGACGGCGTAGGTCCGCGAGCTGCCGGGCCGGGGGGCGGCAGCGACGACCCGGCGACCACCGGCCGCGAGCTCCAGCTGGTCGACGGGCGCGCCGTCCGCGGGCATCCCGACGGTGACGTAGGTGAGGTCGGTCGGCTGGCTGAAGGTCACCTCCCAGAACTGCCCGGTCGGGTCGAGCAGCGGGTTCGACCGCCACGCGGTGGCGGGGTCGTCGTCGAGCGCGGCCCCGGGGTGGGAGCCGATCTCCAGGGGCGCCCGGCCGTCGGCGTACCCCTGCGAGGTGCTGGCCACCACCGATCCGACGCCGCCGGTCCAGGCGGCGGTGGTCTCGCGCTCCTCCTGGTCGGGGTCGAAGCGGTGGAAGTGCTCGGGGCCAAAGAGCCGGTAGGGGTCGCTGCGTCCCATCGTGGCGGACTCATTCCACCGCACCGCGGCGAAGTTGGTCTCCCGGCGCCTGGTGCCGTCGGTGAGGACCTGGCTCTGCTCCTCGCCGGTGGCGTCACCGGCGAGCACCGAGTCGGTGGCCCGGAGCAGGCGCAGCGCGGACGACAGCCCGGCAGTCGGGTCGCCGACGGTGACCTTCGGATCGGTGACCAGCGTCGCGTCGGCCGGTGCCGTGACGGAGTAGACGTCGACCGAGCCGACCACGGTGCTCATGCCGTTGCCGGCGACCACGCGCACGTGGTCGGCGCCGTTGACGTCGTACGGCTTCGCCCCCACCCTCGGGCCGAAGGAGCGGACCAGGTCGATCCCGTCGGACTGGCTCAGCACGCTGCGGACGTAGGCCGGATCGGGAGCCCCGGTCTGGAACCGGTCGAGGTCGTTGCGGACCACCAGCCTGCCGACGCCGTTGGCGGCCAGGTAGGACGCCAGGGTCCGGCTCGGCTGACCGGACTCGATGGTGCGCGTCACCGCGTCCAGGAAGTCGACGTTGCCCGGCTGGGCCAGCGGGATGACGTTGCGCACCGCCCACGGGCTCTCGGCCAGGCCCTGCAGGACGTCGTCGTGGGTGTTGCCCCAGCTGTAGACGCCGAAGGCGGAGGCCGGCAGCTCGAGGGCGACCGTGCCGTCATCGGTGGCCTGGAGGTAGTCCGCGACCTGGTACCAGTACCTCGGCACCGCCTCGACACCCTGGCGCGGCGCGATCTCGTCCTGGGCCCACGGCAGGGCCAGTGCGACGAGGGCCAGCACCGCCATCGCGCGCACCGCGAAGATCGCGGCACGGTTGGCGCCGGGCGAGTCCGGGCTCTGGAGCAGCCTGGGCAGCGCTGCCATCCCGTGGGCCAGCCCGAGGACGAGCGGGATGCGGAGCACCACGTCGAACTTGTGCAGGTTCCGAAGTGGAGCCAGGACGCCGTCCAGGGCCTCGGCCCGGTCGGCCGCGAAGAAGCCGGACAGGTCGCCGGCGTACCCGAAGCCGACGACCACCAGGCCGGTGAGCAGGCTCAGCGTCAGGAACCGCCGGTGCGGGTTGTCCCGGAGCGCGATGCCCAGCAGCCCCAAAGCCACGACCACCGCCGCGTCCAGCATGAGGAACGGCGTCGAGACGAGGTGCTGGCCGGCCTGGTAGTCGATGCCCGCGAAGTAGGCGACCCAGTCCGACTCCCCGACCAGCGTGCGGGCCATGTCGGTCGGCACCGTGGTGATCGTGGCGTTCTCGATGTAGTCGAGGAACGGCACGCTGTAGCGACCGAGCACGAGCAGCGGCAGCCACCACCAGGCGGTGGCGAGCATCGTGAACAGCGTCCACCAGCCCAGCAGCCGCCAGCGCCGGGGGCCGGGGGCGCGGGTGACGATGAAGACCACCCCCAGGGGCAGCACCGCGACCACCGCGATCGCATTGACACCGCCACACGTGGCCAGGACCAGGGCGCTCAGCGCGGCGGCCCGGCGCAGCGAGCCCTTCTCGGCGGCGTACACCAGTGGCAGCAGGACCCAGGGCGCCAGCGCCATCGGCCAGAGCTCGACCGACGTGCCGCCGAGCAGGGTGGTGATCCGGGGCGTGAGCACGAAGGCGAACGCCGCCAGCACCTGGGTGGCCGGGGTGCCGAGGCCGAGCTTGCGGGCCAGCCGGAGCATCCCGAAGAACGCCGCGCACAGCAGCAGCGTCCACCACAGCCGTTGCACCACCCACGGCGGCAGCCGGACCAGCTCGCCGACGACGAAGAACGGCCCCATGGGCCAGGCGTAGCCGTAGGCCTGGTTCTGGAGCTGGCCGAAGGCAGCGGTGGGGTCCCACAGCCGCAGGCCCGTCTCGAGGAAGCGGCGTGGCCCGGTGACCAGGTCGAACTTGGTGTCGGCGACCATCTGCCCCGCGGACTGGCTGAAGGCGAAGGCCGCGAGGATGACGGCGTAGCCGGCCTGCCGCAGCGCCGAGGTCGGCAGGGCCCGCTTCGGGGCCTCCGGCTGTTCCACGGTCACCGGGCACGCACCACGATCGCGAGGTTCCACGTCAGCAGCTCCCGCAGCCCGGGGGAGCGCGTCAGGGCGTAGCTCCAGCGCGGGTTGTAGCGCGGGATCACGTCGAGGACCTCACCGAGCTGCTGTCGGCGGGCCCAGTGGACGCCCTGCTTCACGGTGAGCTCGAACAGCGACTCGCCGTACTTGTTCTTGGGCTCGTGGCCGTGCCGGCGGGCATAGCGGCGCCGGGCCCGCGCGCCGCCCAGGAAGTGCCACGGTGCGGTCTCGTGGCCGCCCCACGGGCCGTACCAGGAGGTGTAGGAGATGAACGCGACGCCGCCCGGTCTGGTGACCCGGAGCATCTCCTCCGCCATCCGCCACGGGTCCGGCACGTGCTCGAGGACGTTGGAGGAGTAGCAGAGGTCGACGGCGCCGTCGCGGAAGGGCAGCCGCATCCCGTCGCCGATCACGGTGCCGTTGGCGATGCTGCCCTGGCCGGAGAGCTCGCCGACATCCGCGTCGAGCGCCCAGTAGGTGGCGCCGGCGGCCGTGAACGCGTCGCGGAAGTAGCCGGGGCCGCCGCCCACGTCGAGCATGGTCGCACCGCGGAGGTCGAGGTAGCCCGAGAGCTGACCGACCGAGTCCTCGGCCAGCGCGCCGTAGAACCGGGCCGGGTCGGTCTGCTCGACCCGGAAGTCGGAGAACAGCCGCCGGGAGCGGCGCAGGTCGGCACGCCACGGCGCGCTGGCGCGCGACGGAGCGGGCTGACGAGGCATGGCGGGACCCTAACGATCGATGCTGAGGGGAGTCAGATAGGCAGCCGGCGGAACAGGGGACGCGGCACGTGCCGCAGCCCCGACATCACCAGCCGCATCGTGGCCGGCACCCACACCAGCTCCTTGCGGGCGGCGACGCCCGCGACCACGGCGTCGGCGACCTCCTCGGGCCCGACCGACAGCGGCGCCGCATCGCGGCCCTGCGTCATCTTGGTGTGCACGAACCCGGGGCGCACGACGAGCACGTGGCCGCCGTGCTCACGCAGCGCCTCGCCCAGGCCCAGGTAGAAGCCGTCGGCGCCGGCCTTGCTGGCACCGTAGGCGAAGTTGGCGCGGCGCACCCGCTCGCCGGCGACCGAGGAGAGGAAGACGATCACGCCGTGGCCCTGGCGCTGGACCTGCTCGGCGAGCGCGGCGCCGACGCTGACCGGACCCACGTAGTTGACCTCGGCCAGCCGGACCGCGGCGTCGTGGTCCCGCCAGGCCTCCTCCTCGTCGCCGAGCACGCCGAACGCGACGAGCGTGACGTCCAGGTCGCCGCCGGCGGCGGCCCGGGCCACCAGCGCAGGGTGGCTCGCGGTGTCGGTCGCCTCGAAGTCGAGCTCCTCGACGGTGTGGCCGAGCGCGGCGAGCCGGGCCGCCGCGTCTGCCCGGCGTGGGCCGGGCCGGGCAGCCAGGACGACCCGGAGACCCCTGCTGGCGGCGTACTTCTCGGCGACGGCCAGGGCGATGTCGCTGGTGCCGCCGAGCAGCAGCAGCGACTGGGGCTCGCCGAGCGCGTTGAGCATGTGTCCCTCGGTTGTTTCTGTGGGCGAGATGGGCGGGGTGGTCAGAGGCTCAGGCGGCGGGCGAGGTCGGACTGCAGGACGCCGTTCGGGTCGAGCTCCCGGCGGAGCTTGCGGAACTCCCCGGCCCGCTCGTACATGAGGTCGAAGGTCTCCGGCGACAGTCGGGAGTCCTTGGCCAGGTAGAGCCTGCCGCCGGCCTCGACCACCAGCCGGTCGAGGGTCCGGAAGAGCGGGCCCAGCGCCGGCCCGGCCGGGAGGTCGAGCGCGAGCGTCCAGCCAGGCACCGGGAACGACAGTAGCCCGGGGTTGGTGGCGCCGAACCGCTTCAGCACGGCCAGGAAGGACGGTTGGCCGGCGTCGGAGAGGAGTCGGAGTGCCTCGGTCAGGGCATTCTCGGCGTGCTCGGGGACCACGAGCTGGTACTGGACCAGCCCGCCCCGGCCGTAGAGCCGGTTCCAGCTCGCCACGTGGTCGAGCGGGTGGAAGAACGACGCGATCGACTCGACGCCGACCCCCTCGCGGGGTGCCTTGCGGAACCACAGCTCGTTGAAGGCACGCACCGCCGGCCGCGACACCAGCCCGCCGGGCGGCGTGAGTGGGACCGAGAGCCGGGGCGGCTGAGGGGCACGCCAGGGGTGCCGGGCCGCCGCACCGGTGAGCTCGGCCTCGGTCGCATGGTCACCGCGGGTCAGCACCGACCGCCCGAGGGACCGGCCTCGGGCCATGGTGTCGATCCAGGCCACCGAGTAGCGGTGCTCGTCGTCGTGCTCCCTCATGGTCCGCATCAGGGCGTCGAGGCTGCCGATCCGCTCGGTGCGGACCGTGACGTACGCCGACTCGACCGGGAGGGCCCGGAGCGTCACCGAGGTGATCACCCCGGTCAGCCCCATGCCGCCGACCGTCGCCCAGAACAGGACGGGGTCGGTGTCCGGCCCGATGCTGTGCAGCCCGCCGTCCGCGGTGACCAGGTCCAGGGACACGACCTGCTCGCCGAACGTGCCGTCGCGGTGGTGGTTCTTGCCGTGGATGTCGGCCGCCACGGCGCCGCCGAGGGTGACGTAACGGGTGCCCGGCGTGACCGGCACGAAGAGCCGTGCGGCCAGCAGTGCGGCCATGAGGTCGTGGAGGCTGGTGCCGGACGCGGCCGTGACCAACGGGGTGCCGTCCGCGGCGCGGTGGATCGTGGTCGGACCGGCGATGGGGACCAGCACGGTGCCGCCGGCGTTCTGGGCGGCGTCGCCGTAGGACCGGCCGAGGCCGCGGGCGATCACGCCGCGGTCCGGGGGGTCGCGCAGCAGGGCGGGCACGTCGGCGACGGCTGCCTCGACGAGGGTGGCGGCGCTCGGCGCCGTCCGGCCCCAGCCGGTGAGGAGGGGCGTCATGAGGTGAGCACCCCGAGGCAGACCGTGACCAGCCAGACCACGCCGATCACCTGGAGGACACGGTCGCGGAAGACGATGTCCTCGGGCTCGGCGGCGGTGCCGGCATCCACGTCGACGGCGTACCGGAGCAGCCCCACCAGGAACGGCGCGATGGAGATGGTGTGCCACGGGATGCCGGTGTCGGGCGCCTGCTCGAAGGCCCACAGGCTGTAGGAGATGACGGTTGCACCGGCCGCGGTGCTCCAGACGAAGCGCAGGTAGGTGTCGGTGTAGCGCACCAGGCTGCGCCGCGTGCCGGACTCGCTGCCCAGGGTGTGCAGCTCGGAGTAGCGCTTGCCGGCCACGATGAACAGTGAGCCGAAGCCGGACACCAGCAGGAACCACTGGGAGAGCGGCAGGTCGGCCGCGAGGCCGCCGGCCACCGCCCGCATCAGGAAGCCGGCCGCCACGATCGAGATGTCGAGCACCGGCTCGTGCTTCAGCCAGAGGGCGTACAACAGCTGCAGGCCGAGGTAGGCCGCCACGAGGACCGCCAGCGCCGGGTCGGCCACCCAGCCGACCGCGAGCGCGGCCGCCGCGAGCACCCCGGCGGCGCCCAGCGCGACGGGGACCGGCAGCTCACCTGAGGCGACCGGCCGCAGCCGCTTGGTCGGGTGCAGCCGGTCGACCTCTCGGTCGGCCGTGTCGTTGACGAGGTAGACCGCGCTGGCGGCCAGGCAGAAGCTGACCAGCGCCAGCAGCGTGGCGACGAGGACGTCGACGTCCCCGAGCTCGCCGGCGGCCAGCGGAGCGGCGACGACCAACAGGTTCTTGACCCACTGGCGCGGCCGCACGGCGCGCACCAGCGCCGCGGCCACGCCGCGGTCCGGGGTGGCCGACGCGCCGACCGTGCCGTCGCTCACCATGATCGGCGATCCTCCCACCTTGCAGGGCGCCCCCTATTGTTCAGCGGGTGCCCAAGGACGCCCTGCTGAACGGCAAACAGGTCGTCTTCCTCAGCTGGCGCGACACCCGCAACCCCGAGGGCGGGGGCGCCGAGCGGTACCTCGAGACCATCGCGGCCGGCCTGGCCGAGCGCGGAGCCCGGGTCACGGTCTTCTGCGCCGCGCACGCGGCGGCCCCGCCCGAGGAGACCGTGCGCGGCGTCCGGTTCGTGCGCCGCGGCACCAAGCTGTCGGTCTACCTCGAGGGGATGCGCGCCCTGCGCCGGGGCGACCTCGGCGACCCGGACGTGGTGGTCGACGTCCAGAACGGCATGCCGTTCTTCTCCCGCCTGGTCACCCGCCGGCCGGTGGTCGTCCTGGTCCACCACGTGCACCGCGAGCAGTGGCCGGTCGTATACCCGGGCCTGACCGGCAGGGTCGGCTGGTTCATCGAGCGCCGGGTCGCGCCGTTGCTCTACCGGCGCAGCCAGTACGTCGCGGTGTCGCGGGCCACCCGCGCCGAGCTGCGCACGCTGGGCGTCCGAGGCCCGAGGGTTGC
>Ga0136846_1216952_pt1 | contig 16782 bp, 18 predicted proteins | sample HopSoiMetagenom2_FD_96841 | JGI IMG/M metagenome (GOLD analysis project Ga0136846, IMG submission 96841) | Grasslands soil microbial communities from Hopland, California, USA - 2 Assembly 2016 (version 4) | ecosystem: Environmental > Terrestrial > Soil > Grasslands | place: USA: Hopland...
ACCTGTACAAAAATGAGCAGCGACAACCCTGGTCGACTGTCGCGCCATGCTTTCGGCCACCCCTGGAAGATCGCCGGAGCGAATAGGATGACCAATCCCCCGGCGATAACCACTGAGCTCCACCGAATGGTTACGGCAGCGTAGATGACCGCTGCGCCTGCGAGCAGCACCAACAACACGAAGTTACCGACAACTAGCACCAGGCCCGCGCCGCCGCATGCCGCCTGTGGCCGCGAGCGCAGAGGCACCATGCCGGCAAGGGTCAGGAACGCGAGGCAAATTACAGTCCACGCTGACATAAAGAGGATTAGCGCGATCCAGTTCGGCTCGAGGGCAGCCACGGACGTTCTGTTGATTGCCTTCGCTTATTCAGCCGGCGTTAGCGTCGGGGTCACTCCGACGCGCGGTGTGCGGGCCGTGCGGCGCATGTCACGCTTCACAAATCGCGACTCGTAGCCGTTGAAGAGGTGGCCGAGAAGTCCCCGGTCCAAATCGGACGTACCGAACAGCCAGTCCATGATCGGAAACGTGAGATTCATGTTGCGCTCCATCATGATCGACTGGTTGTGATGAGCGGTGTGGTGACGCCGAATCGTGTTCACAAATGGCGCGTTGCGGACGAACCAATTATCTTCGACGTGACAGCAGAAATGCATGAACTCGTAAACCAGATACATCGAGGTCGTCGTCGCGATCAGCAGCCAACCTACGTTCGGGGACAGGATGTAGCCCGCCGCGATAGCGAGCGGAATGGACATCAGCGTGAATGTCGCGAGAGCATAGGGCGGGAAGAACGTGACGCGCCAGTCATAATGATCGGCGAAACGCATTTCTTGTTCAGTGAAGAACTGATGATGCATGAGCGTGTGGCGGTTATAAATCGCGCGGAACGCTTTGATCTGGGACGGCCGGTGCATGACGTAGCGATGAATCCACCACTCAAAGAAATTCGCGCCGAGGAACGTCACCGGGACGATGCACCATTCCCACCACTGAACCTGGTGCAGGTTGGCACCATACACGTAAAGCGCGGTGAAGCCGATCGTGTAGATGATGAATACGTGAAGCCATCCGTTGTACCAGCCGGCGACCCGTTCCCGATAAGTCACGCGGTACTTGCGTTGCCGGTCGGTCATCGAAGTTGAGGCCAATTCCACGGTCGCTTCCTCCAAGGCTACGGATTGCGCCTGACATATCACTCATCTATCATGGAGGCAACTCAGGTTTTTCGGCCAAGCTGGCGCACCGGGGGCAGGAGACGGAAGGGATGGCCACTTACAGCGGGGATCGCACCATCGACGGTGTTCAGGTGTTAGTCGATGGACGGCGTCTAGACGAGCGAACGGATGTTCAGGCCTTCTCCGCAAACGGCTTCGAATGGAGCTACGAAGGTTCCGAACCGCGCCAGCTGGCCCTGGCACTGCTGCTCGAACATCTGCGCGATACCGCGCCGGCACTTGCGCTCGTCGAGCCATTCATGCGCGCAGTCGTGGCGAATTTCGACAATGAATGGGAAATGACTTCTGCCGATATTGATGCGGCCATCGCTGCTTTACGTACGCCAAACCCGCCAAGTACAGCTTGATAGACAAGAGGGCCGATGCCCCTCACCCACAACGCGGCCGTTGTGCACGCCCCGGGTACGCCGCTCACGATCGAATCAGTCCCGGCCGCGGACATGCGCCGGACTGACGCGCTCGTGCGCATCAAGGCGGCAAATATGCCTCATCGATCTTGAGTCATTGATGGTCACTTCGCAATCCGATGCCAATCGTACTCGGCCATGAGGCGGCCGGCATCATGGAAGCGACCGGCCCGGACGCGCGCGGCGCGAGAAGCGCATCCGTCGCTCCAGTTACGGCGGGGCGCGCCCTCGTCGGGATTTTCCGCTTCTCGTCAACGCCTATCTCGAGGGCCGACTGTTTCCTAGACGAGTTGATCACCGCTCGCATCCCTCTCGATGCGATTAATACCGCTTTGATCGTCTGCGACGCGGTGAGGAGATCCGTAGTGTCGTGCTATTCGACTGATCAACTATCGATGGTCTTGCGCGCGAAGCTCTCTATGTAAGAGATGAGCGCGTCGGAAGCATTTGCCGCGCCCGCCCCGTCACGTCGGGCGATCGCATCGGCGAGCGCAGCATGTAGACTCGCCGCTAGCGGAAGGTCCGCCGCCTCGCGATAGTGCTGATACCAGAACCGGCGCGACAGCCCGTGCATGAGGCCCATTGACCGTGTTGCGAACTCATTGCGCGCTGCCTGACTGATCAGAGCGTTCAGTTCACGATCGAGACGCATGAAGGCAATGTCATCGGCAGCGTCGGACGCGTGTCGCATGTCTGTCGCTAGCTGCCGAAACGCAGCGGCTTCCGCCGGCGTTGACCGCTCTGCGGCGACACGCGCCATTAAGCGTTCCACCTCGCGCCGCAATTCGAGCAGGCGCAACTGCGTCCGGAGGTTTATGTCGGAGACGAGCACACCGCGACGCGGAAGGATGGTGACAAGCCCGTCGCGCGCGAGCTGCTGCAGCGCCTCACGGACAGGAGTGCGTCCGATATTGAGTTGCTGCGACAGAAGCTGCTCGGAAAGTACCGTTTTTGGTGGCAGCGCCAAGGTCACGATCAGTTCCTCGAGCTGTCGATAGGCGCGCTCCGTAAGGCTGACGGACGGCGCCGCCGCAAACATAGGACGGTCGCCCTCAACTGCGGTGCGAGAATTCTGCTGCATCGGCGGCTATTCTCATGGGGGCGGAAGGAGGGTCAACCGATTAGTATGACGTGGAATGCCGCTCAGGCTGCCAGTTCGCGGGCGATGATCAGCCGCTGCACCTCGCTCGTACCTTCGACGAGGCGAAGCACGCGCGCCTCCCCGATCAAACCCGAGACTTCAAAATCCTCAAAAACACCATAGCCCCCATGTACCTGCACGGCAGCGTCGGCGGCCTCGCTCGCCAGCTCACTTGCGAACAATTTCGCCATCGATGTTTCTGTGCGGAACGGACGCTCCGCATCGCTGAGCGTGGCAGCATTGCGGATCATAAGTTCGGCCGCGTGCATTTTGGTCAGCATGTCCGCGAGCGGGAACGTTAGCCCCTGATTGGAAAAGATTGGTTTGCCACCGATACTCCGAGTAGCTCCGTAGGCACGCGCAAGACCGATCGCCTTGCGCGCCAGTCCGAGTGCCGTGGCGGCAACAAGGATTCGCCCGATGCTCAACGTGGTCAGTATCTGCCGTAACCCGTCGCCACGCTGGCCAATGAGAAAGCGTCTCGGCACCCGGCACTGATCCAAAAAGAGCTCAACGGAGTCCGCGATCCGCCAGCCAATCTTTTTGCTAGGTCGCCCGACTTGGAAACCGGGCGTTCCCACGGGTACAACGAAAGTTGAGAGGCCTTTCGGGCCCATATCGGGGTCTGTCACGGCGACAATCGTCGACAAGCCGTGCAGCGGGGTCCCTGCATTCGTCGAAAAAATTTTCGATCCCGTGAGGACGAAGCCATCGCCATCCTCGACCGCTCGCATGCGGATGTTTGCAACATCCGAACCGCCACTCGGCTCGGTGACGCCGAACGATGCCAACGTGTCCCCACGGCACAGTTTCGACAGCCACTCGCGTTTCAGCTCATCCGAGCCATAGCGCGCCAAGACGGTCATGGGAGCACTGTTACAGAGAAAGATCGCGGCAAACCCAGGCTCTACGCACGCGAGCGACTCCGCCACGATTGCAGCGCCGCGGGTGCCGAGCCCCGCGCCGTCAAAATCTGGATCATAGGCCGTGCCCATGAACCCTAGTGCCGCGAATTCACGGACAAGATCCGTTGGAAATGCATGTTTCACGACAAAGGGCCGTACGCGTTCGCGCAGGACCTTGTCCGCGAAGTTTCCAACACTGTCGCGCAGCAGGATCTCCTCATCGGTGTAGTCCATCAGCATGACACAATCCTCTTTCCCGTGGCCACGCGGCACTCATTGAGCTGGTGAAAGCGCCCGCCGCCCGAACTTTTCGAGGGTGGCGCGTGCAACCGGCTCGCGGCAATTTTCAGCGAACAGGCGATTTGCCTCAAAATCCATCATCTCGGAATCGGCCATGATAAAACGGGAGAAGAACCGCTTTGTTGCCGAAACGGCAGGAGCTGGGAGCGCTGCAAGGCGATCCGCTAGTGCAAGAGCACCTTCCAGCGCTGCGCCATCCGATGCGATATGGTCAGCGACGCCGATAGCCACCGCTTCTTCACCTGAGAGCGTCTCTAGGCCAAAACAGAGATTGCGCGCACGCACAAATCCGATCCGCGCGACCAGTGACTTTATTCCCCATGGTGTGAGCCAGCCAATCGGCACTTCCGGGAGGCTCCAACGCGAGCCTCGCGCCGCGACGACCACATCGCACGACGTAGCAAGAATAAAGCCACCACCCATCGCGAAGCCCTCTACAGCGGCCACGACGGGCTTCGACATGAATCCGATCAACCGCGCTACGTCACCGGTCTCCTGTTCGAATCGACACATCTCATTAAGTTCTAGACGCCCTATGAACTTCAGATCGCTCCCGGCACAGAAGCCAGGGTTGATTCCATTCAGCACGACTGCTGCAACTGACTCGTCTTGCTCAATTGCAAGGAAGGCAGCGCGAAATGCTTCGATGAGCACACTGTCCATTGAATTTCGACGCGCAGGCCGGGTAATTGTGAGAAGCTCGACGGGACCTCTCTTTTCTCGATATAAGACGTCTTCTGACGTGGTCATGGTCACCTCCGGATCCCAATCGGCCGTCAGCCGCCGAGATACATTTGCTTGACTTCGGGCGCATTCGCGAGCGCAGCTGCTTGGCCTTGAAGAACGATACGTCCCGACTCGAGGACGTAAGCGCGATGGGCACACCCGAGCGCCATCGCGGCATTCTGTTCGGCAAGAAGAATCGTCACCCCACTCGTCGCCAGGGCGCGGATGGTGTCACTCAATTCATCGATGATAATGGGCGCGAGGCCGAGCGTGGGCTCGTCGAGCAACATGAGCGAAGGTTTCGACATGAGCCCGCGGCCGATTGCTAGCATCTGCTGTTCGCCTCCCGACATCGAGCCGGCTTTTTGCTCGCGCCGCTCACGAAGGCGAGGAAACATGGCGAACACCCGTTCCATATCGGAGCGCGACTGATCACGATCTCGACGCGCATAAGCACCCATGAGAAGGTTCTCCTCCACGGTGAAGCGCGGGAAAATTTGGCGGCCCTCCGGCACCAGCACCAAGCCACGGGCCACGCGCTCCGCAGTTGGTAGGGCGCCGATCGTCTGGCCGGCTAAAATAATCCTGCCGGTGGTAGGCTTCTTCAGCCCAGCCATGACCCGAAGAGTCGTCGATTTGCCAGCTGCATTTGGGCCGATCAGCGCTACCACCTCGCCTGCATTAACGTTCAGAGTGAGCCCGCGGAGTACCTGCTGCTTGCCGTAGAAGGCATCAAGGGCGGCGACGTCAAGCATGTTTGCGCCCGAGATAGGCTTCGATGACAGCTTCATCTGCAAGCACGTCGCTGGTGCGGCCTTGCGCGATCGCTGCGCCGTGAGCGAGCGCAATCGAACGATCCGCTAGCCTCCCAAGAAAGCCAACCTTGTGATCTATAATGCAAAGCGTAACGCCATGCGCACGCAGGTCTCGCAGCACGGCCTCGAGGCTAGCGATCTCCTCTTGGCCGAGGCCAGACGCCGGTTCGTCTAGCAGAAGAAGCTTTGGATCGCACATCATCGCCATTGCGACGCCCAGCATCTTCTCCGCTCCGTAGGACAGAGCGGCAGCTGTCTCCCCCTTCATTTCCGTGAGCCGACATAATCGCAGCATATGCTGCACCTTTTCTTCGGCTTGCGCTTCGAACGTCGCAGCAGCGCGCGACCAGAACAGGGTAGCAAGGCGTTTGCTTCCGAGTGCACGCTTGAGGCTTAGATGGCTTGCAATGCGCATATGCTCAAGCACGGTGAGCTCGGGAAAGAGTTGTGGGTTCTGAAACGTCTTGACGATCCCCATCTCGGCGATCTCGAACGGCCGCTTGCCGACGATCTCTTGCCCTCTCCAGAGAAGGTCGCCAGAAGTCGGGGTCAGCATCCCGGCGATTAGGCTTAGCGTCGTCGTTTTGCCCGATCCGTTCGGCCCGAAAATCCCGACAATCTCACCTTCGCCGATGCCGAACGTGACATCGGAGACGGCCGTGAGACCTCCGAAGCGTTTCGTGAGAGAACGGGCTTCAAACAACATGGCGCGGCCGCGAAAAGAATCCAAAAATCCCACGTGGCATGACAAGGATGACGAAGATCAGAATCGCGCCGTATAGAATAATACGCAGCTCCGCGCTGAGATCGATCACATGCGGCAGCGCAGTGAGAACGAGTCCGCCGATCACCGGGCCAAACAGCGAGTTGACGCCGCCGAGTAAGACCATAGCGATAATGTCGAGGGACTGCGTGATGGAAAGATATTGCGGCTCGATAAAGCCCGTGTAGAAGCCATAAAAGCAGCCGATGAGCCCAGCCAGCACGCTACCAATGACAAAGGACAAAAGCTTGTAGAGGACGACGTTCACACCTAGCGTTTCGCCGAGCTGCTCGTTGAGGCGGATGGCCGCGAGGCAACGCCCAATCCACGACGCGAGCACCCTTTGGCAGATAACATAAGTCACCACCAGGAGGGCCAGCGCGACATAGTACCAGAGGCGCGCACTGGATACCGCCACTGATCCCGATGGCAGCCACAGCGTCGGCTGCGCAGTCACTGTCATGCCCAATGTGCCGTTGGTCACGCTATTCCAGTTGACTACAAGGAGGCGGATCATTTCTGAAAACGCCATCGTCACAACCGCAAAATAGAATTCGCGCAGCTTGAAGCGGAAGCAGATCGTACCGGCCAGAATCGCGAGTAAGCCCACAACTGCTAATGCCGGGACGATTGCAAGCCAGAAGTTCCAGCGGTAGTCACCCACCAGGATAGCCGTGACATAGGCCGCAACACCGAAGGATGCGGCGTGGAAGAATGACAACTGGCCTGTAAAGCCAAAAATGAGGTTGAAGCTGACCGCAAGCGACGCGAGCAAGAAGCCGAATGTGACGATCGCAAATGTCGAGTCGCTTTTAAGAACCAGTGGCGCGATGAGGGCGCAGACGAGCGCGGCAAGGGGGACAAACCGTATCACTTGCTGCCCAGGAGGCCGCTTGGTTTGAAGAGCAAGATCAGCACGAGAAAGAGCATGCCGTAGGCGTCGCGGAAAGCTGTCGGCAAGAACACCGAGCCGATGCCCTCGCTGACGCCGATGATGAGACCGCCAACGAGTGCGCCGATCGTGTTGCCGATGCCCGCCAGAATCGCTGACTCAACGGCTTTGAGCACGTAATAGGCGCCGATCGTCGGCTCCAGCGAATAAAGGCTCGCGTAAAGCGCGCCGCCGAGCCCAGCGAGCGCTGTGGAATAGACAGTAACAATCGTCTGCAGGCGATCGGTCTTAACACCCATCAGAGCCGCTGCTTCGGGGTTTTGCGCATACGCGAAGGCCGCGCGACCGATCCAGGTGCGCGTCAGCGCGAGATAGGTCGAGCCGATCACCGCCAGAAGCACCGCAAACACGGCGAGCTTCATCTTCGGCAGCAGGATGGCTCCCATGCGCAGCGACCCCGGCAGAACGTAGGTCAGATCTTTCGGCGTCGAGGTCCATGTCAGCAGGACCGAGGCCTCGATGATCGAGATAAGTCCGATCGAGACGAGCAGGCCGTTAACAAGGTTGTTGCGCGTAAAGCGGAACAGTCCCCGGTCCACAGCGAAGCCGAGTGCCCCGACTAGGAGCACTGCTACGACAACCGCAAGTGGATAGGGCAACCCCGTCTGCTCGTAGCCGTACCAAGTAAAATAGGCACCTAGCATCATGAAGGCGCCGAGAGCGAAGTTCACGATCCCGGTGATGCCGAACGTGAGCGTGATGCCGAGTGCAACGATACCATAAAGCGCCCCGACGATGGCGCCGTTCAGCAGCTGGCCAATGATCAGCTGTATCATCTGTCACGCCGAGCCGCTGATCGTCCTCAGTGCTGTGCTCATTTCATAGTTGGGTCGAGCGACTGCGCTTCGATTCCGCCGCCCTTCTTGACGCGCACTATGTTGAAGCTGAACACCTGCTCGCCGGTCGAGCCGAATTTAATATTCCAGATTCCGCTGTAACGCATACCGAGTAGCGCCTCGCGTACTTTTGCGACATCGCTGACCGTTCCCGCTTTCTTCATCGCCTCGACCAACATATAGACGTGGTCATAACAGGACGAGGAGCAGAGCGGCGCCTGGTCGTACGGGAAGTCGCGCTTATAGAACGCCTTGTAACTCTCAATGAACTTCTTCACAGCCGGCTCGGAGTTCTCGGCCTGCTCAAAATACTTTGGCACATAGGCGATATATTCCTCGATCTGATCCTTGTTCTTGAGCGCCGGACCAATCGAGCCGCGCACGATGAAGAATTTCGCGCCATAGCCCCCTTCGAGGGATTGACGCACGATGTCGTAGAGGATGGCATCGGTGTAGCCGGGGAAGAGGTAGTCCGGCTTGGCCGCGGCGATCTTCGCGAGCGCAGAAGTGAAATCCTTGGTGCCAGGCTCGAACATGTCAACGGATAGTTCAATGCCGGCATCGGCAAAGATCCTCGTGTAGATGTCAACGGCGACTTTTCCGAACGCATCATTCTGGAACAGCATGGCGACCTTTTTGGCACCCAGCTTCTTTATATACTGCACCATCAATGTGCCGAACCCATCGGGGCCTGCGTCCCAGTTCCACGTACGGATGAGATAGGAGCTTCCGGGCTTGCCTAGGTGGTCGTGTTCGGAGGTCGCGCCTCCCATGAGCAGGAACTTGCCATCATTCTGCTCGGCAATGGGACGAACAGCATTAAAGATGTTCGATAAAAATGGGCCGAAGACGAACGACACCTTGTCTTCCATCATCTTGCGGAACTGCACGGTAGCTTCGCGTGGCTCGCCGCGAGTATCCACCTGCTGCAGATCGAACTTATACTTTTTGCCGCCGACCTCAAAACCGCCGGCTTTGTTAATCTCCTCGACGGCAAGGCGCGTGCCTTGCGAGGACATCCAGCCATAGGTGTTGATGGCCCCGGTTTGCGCCTCAAGTTCCCCAAGCTTCATCATCTCCTGAGCCCGCGCGGCGGGCAGCCCTGCAATCAGAGCCGCGGCGGTTGTTATCGAACCTATGAGATGGCGAATGGACATTTGATTTCCCTCCCTTTCGATTCTTATGCGTGCGATCATTCTTTGTCGGAGACGCTATTTCGTGGGATCGAACGATTGCACGTCGATCTTACCACCTTTCGTAATCCGCACGATGTTAAAGGAGAAGACCTGTTCTCCCATCGAGTCAAATTTGATGTTCCATAGCCCGCTATAGCGCATGCCCAGAAAAGCTTCCTTCACCTTCATAACGTCGTCGACTGTGCCCGCCTTCTTCATCGCCTCGACAAGCATGTAGACATGGTCGTAGCATGATGATGAACACATAGGCGCTTGATCGTAGGGGAAGTCGCGCTTATAGAAGGCCTTATAGCTTTCGACGAACTTCCTCACCGCCGGCTCCGTCTTCTCCGCCTGCTCGAAATATTTCGGCACGTACGCGATGTAATCCTCGATCTCGTCTTTGTTCTTAAGCGCCGGCCCGATGGACCCGCGTACGATGAAGAACTTCGCGCCATAGCCTCCTTCGAGCGACTGTCGGACGATGTCATAGAGGACGGCGTCGGTGTAGCCAGGGAAGAGGTAGTCAGGTTTAGTCGCCGCGATCTTAGCTAACGAAGAAGTGAAATCCTTAGTGCCCGGCTCGAAAAGATCAACCGTCAGTTCAAGACCAGCATCGGCGAAGATCCTCTTGTAAATGTCGACAGCTACGCGGCCTGCAGCGTCGTTCTGGAATAGCATCGCCACCTTCTTGGCGCCTAGCGACTTGATGTACTGCACCATAAGGCTGCCGAATCCTTGCGGGCCGGCATCCCAGTTCCAAGTTCGCATCAGGAAGGACGTATTCGGTTTCCCTAGCGCCTCATGCAGGGATGTTCCGCCTCCCAGCATCAGGAACTTACCATCGTTCTGTTCGGCTATCGGGCGTATCGCGTTGAAGATATTCGAGAGGAATGGACCAAAGACGTAGGGGATCTTTTCCTCCATCATCTTTCGGAACTGCACCGTCGCTTCGCGCGGTTCGCCGCGCGTGTCGACCTGCGTGAAATCGAAGACGTACTTCCTCCCAGCTACCTCGAAACCGCCGGATTTATTGATCTCCTCGACCGCGAGGCGCGTGCCCTGCGAGGACATCCAGCCGAATGTGTTGATCGCACCCGTTTGCGCCTCAAGCTCCCCCAGCTTAACAGTCGACTGGGCAGAGGCGAGACTACTCGATAGCAACAGAAATGTCGCCACGCCCGCCGCAACCGTGCCCCGCGCGTTTCGAGCGTCCACCCGTGAGCTCCGTCCCATATGTTGCTAGTATCGCACTAATACATCAGGGTGAGAGGGTCAAGCTGCCTATAAGGCATCGACACCGAACAAAAGATGTGCACGTGGTGAAAGCAACAAGGAGACGCTCCCACGCGCTGGGTTCGCGCAAACCGCGCAGCTCGGCGACCGCGGCTAAGTCGCGAAAATCCGCAGCGAAATTCGAAGTCGCCGCGAACCAGAATGCCATCACGGCGGGTAAATCGCTAGCTTCGGCTGCGCATGAGATCCTGGAAGACCTTGTCGTCACGTTACAGCTGCCGCCCGGAAGCCTCTGGTCGGAGGAGGCGCTCAGCGAGCGCATCGGTATTGGTCGCACTCCTGTGCGTGAGGCGGTGAAACGCCTGGAAGCGGATTATCTGATCCGCATTCTTCCCCGCCATGGAATAATGGTCGCCGAGATCGATCATCACGAGCAGCTTCTTTCGGTAGATTTGCGGCGTGAACTCGAACTGTTCATCTCGTCGCGAGCTGCACGGCGAGCGATGGGAGAGGAGCGCAACAAACTTGTCGCAATAGCCACTGTCATCGACCGCTGCACAAGGGATGGCGATGTTCTCGCCTATCTGCGCAATGTGTTCGAGGCCAACCGCTGCCTCGCACTCGCGGCCCGCAATCCTTTCGCGACGCGCTCCATCGCGTCGCTTCACGCTTTATCGCGCCGCTTTTACTACCGCTATCACGCGGAGCTCAACAATCTGGCCGAGGTTGGACGATTGCATAGCGCGAGAGCGCGAGCCGTCGCATCGGGGGAAGAAGAAGAAAGCCGGCGACGGGCCATGGACCTCGTGAACTGTGTCGAGGATTATACCAAACGAATATTCTTTCTTACGCTGGGATGAAGGTCGCGCAATCACTCATCCAATCGCGCACCATCACGGTTGAGCCGTTCGCGCAGTTCGGCGCCAGAGATCGCGCGGGGCTCTGCGTTCTCTAGGGCAGAAATCGCGGCTGCGTGGCCGATCGCGTGGCCATAGCTGAAGCATTGCGCCGTGACGCGAGCCGAGGCGACCGCCTCGTGCTCGGCGGAGAGGCACCGCCCGGCAATCAGCAACCCTTCGCCGCGCTCGGGCACGAAGCATCCGTACGGAATCTCGTAAACATCGTCGAGTAGCCACTCGACCCGCGGCTTGGTACCGGAATGCAGCTCGATCGGCCAGGGTGAGCGCGCGATACCATCGGTAAATTTCGCCCCCTTCAGGATGTCTGCATTGCGCAAGAGCGATACGCCTTTGGCCTGTCGCGTCTGGCGAACACCGACTTGAACCCCTGTGTCATTCACGAAACTGTTCTCGCAACCGGCGAGATTATCGCGGAAGAACCGCGCATATTCGCGCACTTGGCCCCGACCCTGGATCTCAGCTTCAGTGAAGTCTCGGGCGAACAGCGTATTCAGCTCGCGACCGTCGGCACCGATGACTCGCGTGCAGTTGCAAAGGAGTTCGCCAGGCCGGGTAGTGGTGAAAAGCCAGATCTTCGCACGCGGCAGCTTGTACTCGTTGCCCGCGGCCTTATTGCGGATCAATGCGGACACCTCCTCGCCCATGATCGTGTCATCGCCGTATTCCGCGAGGAACCGGTGCGTGTCGACGCCCATCAGACGGAAGATCATCGTTGGGTTCTGCACGTGACCATCTTGGCCAACGAAGGATGGAAAACCGGCCATTGCAACGACGTCAGCATCGCCGCTTGCGTCAACGGTCACTTTAGCCCGGACGGTCGCCGGCCCTTCTTTTGTATAAGCCGACACGCCTTCAATTTTCTGGCCGCCCTCAACCAGGGCGCCCACGACCGTCGAGTGATAAACGATGTCGACACCGACATCCGTGAGCAGCGCATCGGCAGCCTCGCGCCACACCAACGGATCGTGAACTCGCGTGAAGGTCTTGCCGTACCGTACAGGCGGCGTAAGGCCGCCCCGATGTTCCATGGCAGCAACGAAATCGTCGAGAAACCCGTGCACCATTTGTCGCGGCGGCGCGGATCGATCGTCAGTGGCGGCGTACATGCCGCAGATTGTGCCCGACAGACCGGCGACCGCGCCGCCGCCGCAGAACCCATACCGCTCGAGCAAGATCACTTTCGCGCCTTGCCGCGCTGCAGTCACGGCGGCGGCAACTCCGGCCGCCCCACCGCCAACGACGAGCACGTCCGCCTCGCGCGCGAGGGAATGGCGACCATCAAGAGCTCGGGTCATGGCCATTCTCACACCGCGAACAACGCAGCGTCCATCTTGGGTAGGGGTTCGGCGATGCGCGATGGCGCGAATTCCATCTGGTCAAGCACGTCGCGACGCAGGTTGATGCCATCCGCGATCTCCACAAGTGCGAGGCCCGCCGCTTCGACGCGGAATACGGCGCGCTCTGTGACCAGTAACGCGGTCTGACCGCGTTCTATCACGCCCTCGCGCACTGGATAGGTGATCTGATCAACCTGCTTCACAAACTTGCGCACGTTGCCCTCCTTCTCCACCGTGAGGCCACCGTTGCTGATCGTCGTCGCGAGACCCGCCGTGGTGAACGTCCCGGTGAACACTAGGTCTTTTGCATTCTGTGCGATGTCTATGAACCCGCCGGCACCTGGATTGCTGGTGCCGAAGCGGCTAACATTTACATTTCCCAAGGCGTCGAACTGGGCGAACGCAAGCGCCGCAAAGGGGCAATTTCCCCCATCGATGAAATCGAATTGCTGGAGTCCGTCGAGGAGTGCCTCTGGGCACATGTTGGCGGAGAACTGCCAGCCGCTCATCACGACACCACCAAAAGGTCCGTGTTCGGTGGTGAATTGGTACCGATCGATGCCATCATCGTTGAACGCACCGGTCTCTGCCATCACGAGCGGCGCGTCCGAGGAGGCGCCGAAGCCAAAAATGCTGGTGCGGCCGGGCACGACCTCCGCAGCTGCGCGCCGCGCGATCACTTTGTCAGGTCCAAGTGGCAAGCGAGGTAGGTGCGCGGGATCTGCGCGGCGGCCCCCGAGATAGATGGGATCGAAAACGTTATCCGTCCCAGCCATTTGCTCCGGCTCAACTACGTAGTGATCAACCAGCACCCCGGGCACGCGGCACTGGTGTGCCGGACGCGAATGGCGCGGCACTTCGCGCCGGACCTGCGCGACAACAGTGCCGCCGCAGGCGCGAACCGCAAGCGCGAGAGCCGTATTCGACGACATGAGCGCCTCGTCCTCATATGAGAGATTTCCGAAGCTATCTGCGGATGAGGCGCGGATGAAACCAACGTTGAGTGGGAACGTCGGATAAAAGAGAAATTCTTCGCCACGGAACTGGATCAGCTCGATCAGGTCCTCAGTGGCACGAGGGGTGAACCTGCCGCCCTGTTGGCGCGGATCGGCGTACGTACCAAGACCGATCCGTGTCATGTACCCGGGACTCTTACGTGCCACCTCGCGCAGCCAATGCATACTGGCGCCGATCGGCCAACTGTAGGCCTCGATCCGATTCTCGCGGATCAGGCGCATCAGTTCCGGCCTGGTGCGCTTCTGAGGATGCAGTGGATTGACATACGAACCGGACACAATCCGCTTCATCAGGCCTTCGAGAGCGACGTGGTCCATGCCGCGGATGTCGATGCCATCGCCTGTTCCGCATGGAAAGTAAAAGGTGAGGTTTCGCGGCTCCTGTTCCGTGCGGAACCGATCTGCGAGGGCCTTAAGCAGAGTGTCCGGAGTGATCCAGCCGATTACGCCGACACTGGCGACGGTGTCCCCAGTACGGACCAGGCATGCAGCCTCGGCCGCCGTGATCCGCTTGCTCACGTGCGCACTCCAAAGCGCTTCAGCGTCGCCTGCGCAACGGGATTGGTGCAATCACTAGCGAAGAGGCGATTTGCCCACGCATCCTCCGCTTCCGCGCTGCCGCTCACAAGGGGAGCGAAGAATTGCTTCGTTGAGCTGACAGCCGCGGATGGAAGGGCGGCAAGCTGCTTGGCCCGATCAAAGGCCGCATCGAGAACGCTGTCGTCGGTACTTGCCAAATAGTCGGCAATCCCGATCCTATGCGCCTCCCGGCCATCGAATGGCGCAGCGCCCCACGTGAGCCGGCGGGCAGCCACAGGGCCAACGCGCGCAACAAGGGCATTCAAGCCCCACGGCGGGATCCAACCGATCGTGACCTCCGGCAAGTGCCAGCGCGTAGTGGGCGCGGTCACGACGATATCGCAAGAGACGGCAAGTACGAATCCGCCGCCAAGCGCAAAGCCGCTGACAGCTGCGATCACGGGCTTGTCAAGAAGCGCGATGGAGCGTGCGAGCGCTGCGGTACGTGCCTCATGGGCACGCATGCCAGAGAGATCGGTTGTGGCCAGTTCCTTGAGGTCGCTGCCCGCACAGAATCCCGGGGCTACACCGGTGAGGATGATGGCGTGCACCTCTGGATCGCTGTCGAGGCTCGCGAAAGCGCTCAAAAGCGCTTCAACGAGCTCGGCGCCAATAGCATTGCGGCGTTCGGGGCGGGAGACCGTAAGCGTAGCGACACCCGCACTCATCGCAGTTTTTAGTTCTACCAACGGCCAGCCTCGGGTAATACATTCGTGGTATATTACCGATGCTTTTCCGCGTCAATTGGTTGTGGGTGCTGACATTATTCGCTCATAGTGTTTCACCTCAACCCGTGCCCCGGTGATGTTGCTGTTGTGACGCTTAATTTCCTGGTGTGCCTCGCTGGCGAGGTAAGCCTTGATGCTGTCCTCGCTGTCCCATTCGGAATACGAAATGTATTCGCCGGGATTGTCTTTAGAGCGGAGCAACTCCTCGGAGCGGCAACCTGACTGGCGGATCATAATGGGTGCGCAGCTTTCCATCCAATTTCGCTCGGCCTTTTGCGCCTGATCAGGCGGGAAGGTGACGTGGATAATGCGGATGACAGGCATGGCGCGCCCCTTATAAGGCCAACTCTCCCGCTTCAGCAGGCTCCACGAAATGGGCCAGTGACGGTTGCGGCGTAGGAGTTTGGTAGCCTCTACTCGGCGTGCGGAGCCGTCAAGGCTCACCACACGTTCGCGAGCAGCGCGCCATCTTGAGATTTCAATGACCCGAATGCCGATCCGGAGAGCCACTGCACGACCTTCCATTTCAATGCATTACACATCCGCCATCCACAACAATCGTTTGACCTGTCATGAAGTCGCTCTCAACGGAAGATAAAAAGACGATGGCCCCCAGCAGATCTTCAGGTGAGGCCTCCCGCTTGATCGCGCGGGTTGCGATGTTGCTTGCAACCAGATCGTCTGCCCAGGCGGGATTCGCCCGCACGTTTTCGGTCATTACCAATCCCGGCGCAATACAGTTCACCCGGATTCCATGTTCCCTAATTCGCGGGCAAGACAGCGCGTCATGGTACGATCAGGGCGTTGCATCAGGAACGGGAGCAAGGTGAGGGCAACAAGCCGTGACAGGGATCCTCGTCCGGGCTGAGGAATTTGCATCCGATTTGTAGCTAGCCGTGCGGTTTCCGGTGAAGCGCGTCTCAGCGATTTCCGCGCAAACTGTGAATGTACGCTATAACGTCTGCCGTTTCAGTCGGTGTAAGCTGCAGGTTGGGCATTGTCGGATGCGACGTGCGGAGCCACACGGTCAGAGCCATTCCCGTCATGCTCGGCATCTCCGCAATCACCTGAAACGGCGGCGCATCCGCATTGGGTGAGACCTCTTGGCGGGCTTGCGTTGCATGGCACGAGCCGCATGCCGTCCGCGCAAACGCCGCTCCGGCCGCCGCATCACCGGTGTCTTGCGCGTATGCGGCAACGCCAGACGCCAGAGTGAAGATGAGGGCGAGACCTGACGCGACTGAATTCATCCGGGCGCTCCTGATCGGCTTTTTCGAAGGCATTGTGCCTGCTTATCTGGTCTGCGCAAATAGCGCGGGTGCTATCTACGCGGGTACGGCGGCGCGATCTGGCGTCAGCGGAGCATTTAGCGTCGGTGCTCCTAGGATGCTGCCTCGACGAGGAACTCGCGAAACCGATAGGGCGCGATCCGCTCCGCCTCCTCCAGCAGTACCTGCAGCAAGAGAGGCCAGAGAATCTCGCATGCCGGCTCGCAGATAGCGATCGGTTGCCGCGCCCCCTCAACCGATCAGATCCGCATTTGAATGTCCGCTTTGCGCCGATTCTGTTGAAAAACTTCCAGGTCTTGTAAATTCAGGCTTCAGGATGCGTTTCGCAAAACGTGAGGCTAGGGATCACGTCTGGCGCAGTTTAAGTAATGGGTGGCCCTCACAACGAGATTACGACCTCATGCAAAGAGATGGGTGCA
>Ga0136846_1236479_pt1 | contig 16782 bp, 8 predicted proteins | sample HopSoiMetagenom2_FD_96841 | JGI IMG/M metagenome (GOLD analysis project Ga0136846, IMG submission 96841) | Grasslands soil microbial communities from Hopland, California, USA - 2 Assembly 2016 (version 4) | ecosystem: Environmental > Terrestrial > Soil > Grasslands | place: USA: Hopland...
TGTCAGAAGATAACCGGTCAATGAATATTTGTATTGTGAATGTGCCGGATAGCTGGTTAAAGAGAAAGTATTGAATATGAATATCAATTGTGAATGTTGTTGGTGCTCCCTGGCTTACATGAAAACAGAAAGTATTTTAAGTTAGACGGGAAACACCAACAACGGCATACAAAAAGTACTGCCCCGGTATTCTAAATAAACCGGGGCAGTGAACCGTCCATCTGCTAATATGGGTAATATATTTAATCGGCGCTATGGGCTTAATTATTATGCTTCCTGGCTTGTTTGCCGAGTTGATCTACCTCCACAGTTATCCTTGTAAATAAAAATCTTCCATTGAATCCAAACTGGTTTGGACCAAATAAATTCCGGCCACGGTTAGATGCATCACGCCCTGAATTATAGCCTCCCGGTGTTTTATTGGCACCCTGTATGGGATTGGCATAAACTGCACTTAATTCATTTCTCGGGTCAATAAATATTCTGTCGGGATACACATCAAAAAGATTATTGGCGCCGCCAGACAGGGTTAGTCCCTTTACCAGTTTATAGGAAATAACGACGTCTGTTGTGATCTTTGCTCCAAATATCTGATCAGTCCCAAAAGCGATATCATTAAAATAAGTTCCGGTGTTTTTATTAGTTAGTCCCGGATCTACATTATTCAGGAATTCTACTTCGCCAAACCGTACTGCTCTGGCCAGGAAATCCCATTTTCTCCAGTTATAGGTAGCTGTAAGATTGATCTTGCTACGCGGCTGGCCGGTTTCAATCCTTCCTTTTTGTTGACGGTCGAACAAGGTAAGCGCAAGATCATTGGCAGGATTGGCGGTGGGGTCAGTTGTGCTGGGATTGTTTTTAGGCGCTTCTATCACAGAATTGGTATGCAATCCTCCCACCACTTTATTTTTATTAAAATTAGCGGCAAGTGAAAAGCTCGCAATCCCTGTGCCCAGCCGAACCCTTTCAGTGATGACCGCATCTATTCCTTTCGTTTCTGTATTTACAGCATTGGTCCAGAATTGTAATGCAGATGTGGATGGGTCCACGCCATTGTCATTCAGGATGGTATTCACCAGAGGGTTGGTCCGGTTAAAAGGAGTAGATAATACTATCCTGTCCCTGATAGAAATAAAATAAGCATCTATAGTGAATGTCAGCGAACTTGAAGGTCTACCCACAAATCCAAGACTATAGTTGGTAGAATGTTCGGGCTTCAGTTCATTAATCCCGAATGCGTTTCGAACTATGGGATTATAATTATTTGCCGTTAAGGAATTGGAAGGCTGCGCATTTACAAACTGGGTGGAAGTGTTCTGGAAATATCTTTGGTGAAGGGATGGCGCCCGGAATCCATTGCTTATTGAACCGCGAATGGAGAACCGGGAAGAAAATTCATAACGCGAACTCAATTTGCCACCTATATTATCATAGCTAAATCCTTTTTCTGCATAATTTTCATAACGGACGGCAGCATCAAGTATCACTTTATTAAGCGCCAGCTCCACATCTCCATACACTCCATAAACATTCCTGTTGGCTTTCACGGCGTCTTCCGGTTTAAATCCCGGAAATACCTGTGCTCCCGATGCCGGCGCTACTGCAACAGGAAAGGAAGTGCCTGTAGTTTGTCCCGGATATGGTGGAATGGAATCAACTTTTGCCGGTCGTTTTCCATTGGTGTATGAGTTGAGTTCACCGGCTTTTATTTGAAATGCTTCATACCGATACTCCGCACCAAATGCAATATTCAGGGATTTGATACCGGAAAATTTATAATTACGGCTGAAATCAAGATTAGTGGTGTTTTGAAGAAAAGACAGCGTTCCGTTATAAAATTCAGTTTGTACGTTATCGGTTGGTGGCAGCGAGGCATTGCCAGTATTCTTTGTTTCATACCGTACTGCGCTACGGCCAATGGTATTGCTTAGATCAATATCCCAGTTACCTGCTTTGTAAGTTAAGCCTGTAATTGCGCTCCAGTCAGTAATGGTAGGTGTTATCTGGGGCAAAAATCCGTTTTCATAAAACCGGTTACCATTTGAAAGAACAGGTTGTTGTGCTACCGAATTGGGGTTGCGGCTCTGGCCTGTTGCCCTTCCGTCCCTATGTCCTTCCCCGGCCGTGAGATATAGCTCCATCCTGTCTGAAACCCTGGTTCCCGCATTGATGAATCCTGCAAAATTTTCCGAATAGCTATTTCCCAATACAATATTATGGCGATCATATCCTCGCTGCTGAACAATCGCTGCATCCTGGTCCATCAGCCATTTTCTGTAATCAACATTACTCACTGAAGTGGTTGGATAAGGATTAGCCGGGAATGCTCCCGCATTGCCCAGATAGATCAATGGAAAATTATCTTCACCACTGCGATTGGTCTTGTATCTTTTTAACCACTGCCCGCTAATTACCATCCAGGATTTTTTCTTTGCAACGCCATAGCTGAAGTCTACCTGCTGGTTTACACCATCCTGAAATTTAATTCCGTCTTTATATGGCATTTTTGTAAAATTCTGTCCTGTCAATGCAGAAACAGTAAACCCATTGAATTCTTTTTTCAGGACCACATTGATCACACCTGCAATGGCATCTGACCCATATTGAGCGGCGGCTCCATCCCTCAATACTTCAATACGTTCAATAGCCGCAGCGGGAATAGTATTGAAGTCTACACCTACTGAACCCCTTCCCACTGTTCCATTGATATTTACCAGAGCTGTATTATGATAACGTTTTCCATTGACCAGCACCAGGGTCTGATCAGGCCCCAGGCCTCGCAATCCTGCGGGATCAATATGGTCAGTTCCATCTGCAATGGTTTGACGGGCCGATTGAAAGGAAGGAACATTATAGGTAAGCATTTGTGATATATCAACCTGGGCAAATGGTTTTACATCTTTGGTGCGTATGACATCTATCGGAACTGGTGTGGATATTTTACTCCGCGGTGTACGTGATCTTGATCCTAATACTACAGTTGTGAGTTCTACAATGTCCTTTTCAAATGAAGGAGTTGCTGTGTCTTTACCAGTTGGCCTGATCGTTTCATTTTGTGAGAAAGCATTTAGGTTGGCAAACAACAGGCAAATAAAAATGCCTGCCACACAGGTCGTGTTAGTGAATTTTCGCATATAAGTTTCCGTGTTTTTAGGTTGCTATTGAAAGAGCCAAGGTAGATAGTATGTTTTCTCTGTAAAGTCCACTTTACCCATCGGTAATTGTTATTTTTCTATCGGACTGCTGATGCTAAAAACTATTTTTTTCTGATTGTCATTGCTAACGGTATAATTAGCAGGATAAGCGGTAGTACAGTGTTCCCTATCGGTCAAAACTCCAATCTCACCTCTTTCAGTGATATTTTATACCTGGTACGATATTTACCTTTATTCCAAATAGCGACGGCTTTCTCATGCAACCGGGTAAACCAATAGTCCAACTACTGCTAACCTTTTTCCTTATCACCTGTGTTCAACACAATCTTGTGGCACAGGAGATCAATGAAAAAATATTTTCCCATTACAAGAAAGAGGATGGCTTATCACACAACGTTGTGACTGGTATCACGCAGGATTCCATTGGATATATCTGGATGAGCACTACAGCTGGAATTAACCGCTACAACGGAAGCAGTTTTGTTCAGTTCCACAGTAATGCCAACAGCAATTCCCTCCCTTCAGAACTGGTAACAGGTCTTGTGTGGCTGGACAGTCATCGACTCGCCGCTTATGCTGGTGGACTACACATTATTGATACCAGAACAGGTGAAACAAGAAACCTTTTCATTCCTTATCGAAAAAATCTCTACGCCTATAAATTCAATACCGTCCAGCAGGCCTGTGGAAATGGTGCAGGCGATATTTTCATCCTAACCCGTTCAGGCTTTTATCATTTCGATAAGAATTATTCACTCGTTTTTCGCTTCGATTATTACCCCGATAAAGAAGTTGCCAATACTTCATTTGGGTTTGGCAGACAGATACTCAGATTAAATAGCAATGAACTTGCGATTGTTTCCTCGTATGGAGTTTATCATTATAATATCAGTAAGAAACAATTCAAACCCATCGAACTTAAAGATTGTCCCCTGGCTCCAGAGCTGGCTACCTATGCACATACTTCTGATGAATTCTATCAGGCCAACCCTGATTTTTTCATCATTATCAAAACGTTTTCTGACTCTGTTATCTATGTCAATACTTCCCGGAATAAAAGAACGCTGAGCCTGCTGCCATTTGAAAAAGCAATTGCCCATTTCGACTACCGATCCAAACTGGTACAGATCAGTGACACGCTTCTATATATCACCGGAAATATATCCGGCTTCTTTAAAATAAAGCTGGAACCCTCAACAGGCAAACTCGAAGTCTTTCCCAAAAAATATTTTCCTTCTTATTACTGCAGGGATCTGCACAAAGACCGTAACCATGATATCTGGATCGCAACCAATAAGGGGGTATTGGCCCAGGATAACAACAAACTTTATGTGGAACAGGCGGTTCTTCCTTCTTCCTTTGAAGAAGAATTCCCCAACCTGGTCATTGATGATATGATCTCACTGGGTGATAAAATGTATGTTGCCACCCGTGGCTATGCAGGGATGCTGGTCTTTGACAGGAAATCGCTACAGTTCATTCGCCGCGTGGGATTAGAAAAATACCGCCGTTTTCCGAATAATATCTATTCTATCGTAAAGGCAAATGATTCGGCCATTTGGTTAGGTAGCAATGGTCCCCTATTTCGGGTAGATCTAAAGACGGATAAGATCACGGAAGTTTCATTGCCAAAATGGGACTCCGTCTATGAATGGATCGCTGATCTTTATAAAGACCGGAAGAAAAATATCTGGATCGCTACGTCCAACCTGTACAAATATGATGCTGCAGCAAAATCCATGTCACTCATTCCGGATGGAGGCTTCCCGTATGATCAGATACAGCGGCCAAATAACCTGGGAGAAGATGCCTCGGGAAATATCTGGGTGGCCGGACATGGCATTGTCAGATATAATACAACTACCAATCAATTCGACAGATTTATAGATTCCTTTCCCTTTATTAAGATACCTGACAGACAGGTTACCTGCTTTGTAGCAGATAAACAAAATAATCTCTGGATCAATAGTAATAATAATGGTCTTATCTGCTACAATATCGATAAACAGACCTTTATCCATTTTACAAGAGAGAATGGATTACCCGATAATAATATTTCTTCCCTTATCATTATTGGCAACAAACTCTGGATAGCAACTTATTCCGGTATTGCCTGTCTTGATCTTCAGACACAGCGTATCACTGGATTTGGGAAAGAAGATGGATTTCCTGACCTGCCCATCTTTAGCGGATCCAAATTCCACTATGATTCTACTGATAAGAAACTTTGTGTTGGATTCTCAAATGTACTGGTGCGTTTTGATCCATTGATCATATTCCAGCGACCACCAGTACCGCATCTATTTGTAGAGAACCTGGTAACCGGGGATCAAACCAGGTTTCTATTCCCTGCCTCCAGTATGACCACTTCCTGGCGCAACAATGAGATTACGGTGACCATTGGGACCATCAACTTTTTCACCGGCAACAGCCAGCGATTTGCCTATCGTCTGGTAAAGGAGGATAGCACACACTGGCAGGACCTTGGCACGCAAAACAGTTTTAGCATTTCCAACCTTCCTCCCGGTAATCATCGAATACAGGTAAAACTGAGATCGCTTAATAACCGTTGGCCAGACCAGGTAAAAGAAATTGGATTGAGTATACTGCCGCCCTTCTGGCAGCAGAGCTGGTTTAAGGCAATGATGGTAATGTTATTGATCCTGGGCTTTTATTTATTTCTGAAATGGCGCATAGGACTGATCCGTAGAAAAGAACGCGCCAAGACCAATGTTCAGAAAATGAAAGCGGAAGAATACAAGCACCAGTTTGAGCTGGAGCAGATCAGTAACTATTTTTCCTATTCACTTTCGGATAAAAGAACAGTGGATGAGGTATTATGGGATGTGTCAAGAAATCTGATCGGTCGCATGCACTATGTGGATTGTATGATCTATCTATGGAATAGTGATAAGACCCGAATGATCCAGAAAGCAGGTTTGGGATCAAAAGGAAACCCCGGCGCCATTAAGCGTAAATACTTTGATGTGGAACCCGGCCAGGGGGTTGTTGGACATGTAATGATCACGAAAGAAGGACTGATCGTTCCGGATACCCGGAAAGACAGCCGTTACAGGGTTGATGATGTAGTGCGCCTAAGCGAAATATGTGTTCCCATTCTGCATAACAGTGAATTGTTAGGAATTATCGATTCTGAACACCATACGGAAAACCATTTCAGGGATAGAGATATTAAAATACTATCCACCATCGCAACTCTTATAGGCAATAAGATTAGCCAGATAGAATCAGAACAGTCGCTGGAAATTAAGCAAAAAGAGATTGCCTTCATTAACCAGCAGCTGGCAGAAGCCCAGCTCTCTGCATTGCAAACCCAGATGAACCCGCATTTCATTTTCAATTCCCTGAACAGTATCAAGGGAATGATCCTGGAAAATGAACAGCAGAAAGCATCCCGGTACCTGAGCAAGTTTGCACAGATGATCCGGGTTACCGTAAACCAGTCGAAGGAACTGTTTACTACCATCTATGAAAATATTGAGCACCTGGAGAATTATCTTATCATGGAAAAACTTCGATTTGATGATTCATTCAGCTATTCCATCACATTCGATGATCATATTGATAAGGAAGATACGCTGATACCCACCCTCATGATCCAGCCCCTTGCAGAAAATGCTATCTGGCATGGGCTGATGCAAAAGAAAGGAGAGAAAAATCTGTTCATTCATTTTTCCCAGGTGAATGGGACCATTACCTGCTGTGTGGAAGACAATGGGATCGGCATCAAAAAGGCCCAGCAGATAAAACAGCTCAATAAAACAGGTTATCAATCTGTGGGCCTGAGCAATCTGCGCAACAGGATCAAGATCATGAATGAAAAATATGGCACCCGGTGCACGCTGGAGATCAACGACCTGATGGATTTGTACCAGGACAAAACAGGCACCTGTGCAACATTGGAATTTACTATCATTAACAATAAACCCCGATTATGAAAGCAATTCTTGTGGATGATGAACCGGATGGCATTCGGACATTAAGGAAAATGCTGGAACTAAACTGCCCTGAGGTGGTCATTGAAGCGACCTGCTCAAGCGCTGTTTGTGCAAGAGAAAAACTGGAAGAGATCCGTCCGGATGTTCTCTTCCTGGATGTTCGCATGCCTGGAAAAAGTGGCCTGGACATGCTTGCCGAATTACCAGAAGCAGATTTTGAAGTAATCTTTGTAACAGCGCATAGTGAATACCTGCTGCAGGCACTTCAGTTCAGTGCCGTTGATTACCTGATGAAACCGGTTGATGAAGACAGGCTTATTGAAGCAGTAGACCGTCTGAAAAAGCGACTGAAAGATGAAAAGAACAGTGAACAGGCAGCTACCCTTCTGCACAATATCAATAAAGCGGGCTTCCCCCTGGAAATGCGACTGTGCCTGCCAACGCAGAAAGGATTTACCATTGTAAAGCTGGAAGAGATCCTTTATTGTGAGGCACAGAGAAGTTATACCATTTTCCGGCTTGTAAATAACAAATCCATCATGATCTCCAAACCTCTCTTTGATTATGACCGGCTGCTGGCTGATACCACCTTTTTACGAGTGCATAAATCCTTCCTTATTAATCTCCTGCATGTAAAAGAGTATATGCGCGGAGAAGGTGGTACCGTAGTAATGAGCAATGGTATGGAAATAGAAGTAAGCAGAAGAAAGAAGGAGCAGTTCCTGGTGAAAGTGAGGGAGCATTTTAAATATTGACAAGGTCATTACACTTAACCAGTGTTGTTGGTAAAAACGCCAACAACGGCAATAAGCACTACAGATAAAAATGCCAGTATCCCAATAAAAATTGGGACACTGGCTACATGTCTCTAAAAACACGGGGCACGAATTAGTACAATGTAATGGGTTAGTACTTCACAATCTTTAAGGTCTTGATATTTTTATCATTGAATTTCAGATAATAGTTGCCCGGTGAAAAATGAAGCATATTCCAGTTTACCGTATTATTATCTCCTCCACAATAAATTTCTTTCCGATCTACCACCATTCCTGATTCATTAACAAGTGTGGCAGACAATTTCATCGGCCTTGGAACAAGCATTTCCAGCGTAAATGACTGGTGTACCGGGTTAGGATATATTTTAGCGACTGCTTTTACGATACTGTTACGGACAATAACAGGTTCCTTGTTTCCACTGGCAGGGCCATCAACTTTGGGAAACCTGAATGCAGCCCCCCCATTATCATTGGCTACTGAAAAGAAACCCAATTGTATCAGGCCGCTCTGATGAACAAAATTCTGATTTGGGTCACTGGCATCTGCACCAATCGGAAGCATAAAATTTCCAATACCTGATCTTGCAAACATTACCAGTCCCTGTTCAACATTATTGATCAGTTCCTCGTCCAGGTAAGAAAGCTTAAGACTGATATCAGGAATGGAAATGAAATTGGTATTAGTGATATTATATCCGCGTCTGATAGTCTCTCCTCCATTCAGCAATTCCGTAGCCAGGTGTGAACGTTCAACAGTAATGACTCCCAGGTTATTGCTGGTGCTGATCTCAATACCAAGGTTTCCGGGATTGATCGCTATGCCGGGAATCCATTTTTTAACAGCTGTGATGGATCCACCATGCTCCCCGGTAACAGCAGATAGACTGCTCTCCCCGGTAAGACTGCCAGTTGCTCCAAGGCTTACTGAAAATGTATTTAGTTCCAGGTTGCCTTGTGTCATAGTTAAGAGATTTGCGACGGCAATATTTCGATTAAGCTGAACAAAGCCAGCTGACTTATTAATGGAAAGATTGTTCAGATTGGTTACACCATTTCCGCCAATATTTTGAATTCCGGCATTTCCCACTATCAAAACTTTGGAACTACCGGCAGTGAAACTGCCGTCATTCACAAAGGAAGTATTGTTCAATACCAGGTTAACCGGTCCTGAAAGTATCAATTTAACACCTGCCGTAGTGTGCAGGCTTTGAGCGGCTGTTGTCAATGGCAACATGGCTGCCAGTATTTTTGGCAGCAGCCGGTGTAATAATTTATTATTCATAGTGCAGGCTGATTAGTTGAGGATTATTTTTTGACTCCAGCTTATTTTTCAGGTCTCTGATCTCCTGTTGCATCTGGGAGATCATCTTTTGCTGTTCCTGTACTGCTTTTACCAATGGCACCACAAATGCATCATAGCTAAGGCTGTAATGATCATCGGCTGATTGGGGTTTCACGACTCCGCTGAAATCATATCCTGAATTGATTGCTGCTTTTTCAACCTCCTGTGCAATAAAGCCTGTGCGACGGATAGCTGTAGCAGCGTCATAAGATGCCTGCATGGCAGCATTCATCGGTTCATCACTCTTCTTTCCCTTTAACTGTACCGCATCAAAACGTTTTACATCAAATTGATAAGTAACAGGCCGTAATTGCATTATAAAATCCAGTCCCTTTACATCTTCCTGTACTTTGAATTTATAACGCCCATCGGAAGGAGTGGTGAATGGAACCTGTCCTTCAATTTTGGTTACCGAACCATTTCCGATCCTTACTTTATTGGAAGTATTGGCAACAGCACCAGCACCAATTGCCGTGGAATTGGTCATTCCGGCAGTTACATCCGAAAATGATCCCACAGCAGTATTGTTGGTACCATTCACACAGGCAGAAAGGGCATAGGATCCAACAGCAGTGTTCCAATGACCTATAATATTATTAAACGCAGTATGATATCCCAGGCCTACATTGCCCACACCTTCTGTATTGTTTTGCAGGCTGGCGCCTCCGGCTGCTGTATTAAAATTGCCGTTAGTATTATTTATCATTGAATAACCGCCAATCGACGTATTGTCGTGACCAATGCCATTGCCCCGCAAGGCCCAAATGCCCGTTGCAGTATTGGTAGAACCAGTATTAAATTCCAGGGATTGTACACCAATGGCAGTATTGTCAACTCCAGTAGAATTATCCTGAAGGGCAAAATCACCAAAGGCAACATTATTTGTACCAGTAGTATTATTCTCCATTGCAAAGGCACCTACAGCCGAATTATTTATACCATTGGTATTGCTGGCCAGGGCTACCGCGCCAACAGCGGTATTCTGGTGTCCGCCTGTGTTTGCATTTAGGGTAAATTCTCCTACCCCGGTATTATGAAGATCCTGATTAACGACTCCGGATTGATAACCCAGAAATGTATTACCAGTAACATTTGTTTCAATTCTACCCGCAGGATTGTTATTGACTTTAAACACCAGGGGGCTGTTATTTATTGTTCCCAAAAAATTGGAGGATGTTACACCCGTATTGCCTGTAAGCGACCAGTCAATGGTTGTAGAGCCGGTTCCTGTTGCCATTTGCTGCCAGGCTAATCCCGTATTGAAAAAGAAAAAACCTGCTGTAGTGTCATACACCAGTAAACCCTTTGTATTGGGAATTGCCAGTCGGCCACTGGTGCTTACTCGTGGTATTAGAATACCCTTGGTAAAGGATTTTACATCCAGGATGGCATTGGGGTTTGGCAATGATCCATCTTCATTGATTGCCACATTTTGTGAATAGGTTTTTGTTGCAAGCAGACATAAGACTCCTGCGAGGAAAGAGAATAAATTTCTTTTCATGATTAATGATTTATGGTAATGGAAAAAACTACTTCCCAGAGCGATATCCCATTTCAATAAATGCATCCCTGATCCCTTCTCCTATGGCATTGGATAAAGAGTTGAATGAATTACGTTTCCAGAAAACGCTGGCTAAAAGGAGCATCATTTTCATGTATTGCAAGTAAGTAAGAATTTATAGTTATAATAATCTATAACTACCATGCGGCAGTAATGGGTTCATTAATGGTGGAATTCCTTTATTGAATGGAATTCTGGAAATCAGTAAACGGTCATACATTGATTTTACCGTTCATCCCAGAGGCCTGCAGTATGTCTTAAAAGCCTTTCCGCCGTTAGAAAATTCAATCATACCGCTAAGCAATCCAATGCTGCCAATAGCTTGTTTCCTCTCCTACCATTTCAATAGACTATTAATTTTATGATTGCAGTTTTCGTTCTGATATAATTAATCCCTCGCATTTATTATAAAAAGGTAGCATCCCGTAACAGTAACGACTTACGGCGGAGCATAGAGGTATGATCAGTGACCAGGCCCGGCAAGGTGTGGTAGCCGGGCCTTTAGTTCCAAACAGCCATAAAATTGCAGGCCATAGTAAACTTAATTAAAAGGAATGTCAGCTATAACCTTAACAAAACAGAGAACAGGGCATTATTTAACTCCTCTCAGAAAAAAGAAAAGAGTAGAATCGATTGACATTGTAAGAGGAGCCGTGATGATCATCATGGCCCTTGATCACACACGACACTGGTTCCATCATGATGCATATATGTATGAACCTACTGATCTGTCGCGGACTAATGTATTTTTATTCTTTACCCGGTTCATTACCCACTACTGCGCACCAGTATTTATTTTTCTTGCAGGAATATCTGCTTATTTAAATGGAATAAAGAAAACTAAAAAGGAGCTTGCCTTCTACCTGATTACCCGTGGCATCTGGCTCATTTTTGTTGAATTTGCGATCATTTCCCTTGGAAATACATTCAACATAAGCTTTCCATACGTCACATTGCAGGTTATCTGGGCCATTGGAATATGTATGATTGTGCTCGCTGGCCTGATCTATCTGAATCGATCTTTGATACTTGGTATTGCACTTGTGCTTATCGCTGGTCACAATCTGCTGGATAACTTCCATGTAAATGGTACCGGCGCTCTTGCATTTATCTGGTCTGTTCTCCATGAACCAAAAGAATTTATCTGGGGTAGTACAACAGTATTTGTATTGTTCCCGGTCCTGCCATGGATTGGTGTAATGGCGCTGGGCTATTGTATGGGTTCTCTATTTCATTCCAGCTTTGATCCCGAAACAAGGAAAAAACTATTGCTTTATATAGGAATATCCGCTGTGATACTGTTCTTTATCCTTCGCGCATTTAATATTTATGGTGATCCATCCAGGTGGACCGTACAGGATAGTCCCAGCTTCAGCTTCCTTTCTATTTTAAATGTTACAAAGTATCCTCCTTCGTTACTATACAACCTTATTACTCTTGGGCCAGCCATGATCATACTCGCCCTGCTGGACGGCCGCCCATTAAATTCATTTACCCGCAGGGTGGCTGTTTTTGGAAGAGCGCCTTTCTTCTACTATGTTGTTCATCTTTATGTCCTTCATTTTTGCGCGGTTATAGGCGCCATTCTCGCAGACTATAACTGGTATGATATGATCCTCTCCACAAGACGTGACCGGACTCCAGCCCTGCAGGGATTCGGGTTTAATCTCTTTACCACCTATTGTATCTGGATTGGAGTGGTAGTATTCCTTTATCCTCTTTGTAAATGGTTTGATCAATATAAACGGAATAATCAGTCTACCCAATGGTGGTTGACTTATTTCTAATCCTAAACGTATTTTTAATCCGCCCTACCTTTCCTCATAGCAGTTTAATTTTTGGTTTACTAACCTGATGTTTTTACATCGGGTTTTCTTTTACCTGACTTATCTTTACCCTTGTGACTCACCTCTCTCCGAAACTGCTATTACTAACCTGTGCAATCTGCCTGCGATTTACTGTTGGAGCACAATCCCTGCTCCAATATACCCGTCTCACCGCCAGTGATGGTCTCAGCAGCAATTTCATTCAATGTATTTTACAGGACAGGTCAGGAATATTCTGGATAGGAACCAATAATGGATTGAACCGCTATGATGGTTCAACCTTTATTCAATATAGCGTTTTGAGCAATCCTACGCTCACCAATGGAGTGATCACTTCTCTATTTCAGGACCCTGCAGGATATATCTGGATTGGAACAGAAAATGGTCTGAATATTCTTGATCCCACCAGCAACGAAATCCGCCGTTTTATTCATAATGATAACCTGGCAGGGTCACTTCCACCGGGCGCTATCCGAGGCATCCAGCAATTAAAAGATGGTACCATTCTCCTGCTATCGGACCGCTGGCTTGCCAAAGCAGATACCAATTTACGGTTTACACTTCTCCGCGTGAATCCGGCACTCACCCAATCCAATATGGTGATGACAGGAATAGCGGAAAAGGCTAACAATGAGCTCTGGATATCCTTTCTCGATAGTGGAACTGCCCTTACGAAAAGGATAATTGAAAAGGACAAATCAGATAGTATCAGCGCACCTCTATTTTACACTGCCGATCATCCGAGGATATTTGTGGACAGCTCCCAAATCAATTACAGCATTTCCAATGGTGGTCTGAATCGTTACAACCTGGCCAACCGGGTATTTGAACCATGGATCAAAACTGAAATTGCGGATAAAAGCACCAATCTCCATGTGCATACCTGCTACGCCATTGATGCCGATGGAAATATCTGGCAGGGTGCTGAAAAAATCAACCTTGTCAAATACGATCTTAAACAAAGAAAAGCCATTGATTATAAATGGTTGCTTGTCTCCAGCAGCGCAAGTATGACAAATGTTGTGTATAGGGACAATAGTAATAATATCTGGCTGGGCACTGACAATGGCATTATCAGGATATCCAGTCGCGTTTCCTTTTTAGAACCCCTTCCCTTTAGCCTCAATGGGAAGCACCTGCAGAATATCCGGTGTCGCCGCATTATTGTTGATAAGGACAATAACCTCTATGCGGGCACTGAAAATTATGGTTTGATCAGTCGTCCTGTAAATGGAGTAACTACCAGGGCGCTATCTACCTTTGGAGGTTTTGCAATATCACGGTTACCCAATCCGGATAACCGTATCCATGTATTGCTGGACGGTAAATTGGATATCGGGTACATGTACGATCTATGGTATGATAATGACAATTCCATCTGGGTGGCAGGTTATAGTATTGGGCGGTATGATCTGCGGAAAGGTACTCTGGATGTTTTCCTTACAGAAAACAATGAACAATTGAGGCGAGAGAGTATAACCCAGTTCAGTCTTTGCCGGGCGGATAGTCTTTTCTGGACAGGTGGGCAGTTCAACGTTTTTACCTTCAATCCAGCTACCTATGAAATGAAGCCTTTCATAGACAACAGGGGCCTTCAACCTTTTCATGGCACTCCCACCTGGAGTATGGTAAATTATGGTGGTTACATCTGGGCAGGAACGTACAAAGGATTATACACGATCAATCCACATACGCATGAAGTGGCCAGGGATACCGTATTTCCTGTTTCGGATTATGGCATCAATGATATACTTGTTGCCAAAGATGGCAGCTTCTGGATCAGTACAGCCGGTGGAGGGATAATTCATTATAATACTGCTACTCATAAAAGCACTCAATACAGTACGCAGGAAGGGTTAAGTAATAATACCGTTTGTGGCATTCTGGAGGATGACAATAATAATCTGTGGATCAGTACCTACGCCGGACTCAGTTACCTGGATAAAAAAACTGGCCAGTTCACCAATTTCTATGCAAAGGATGGATTGACCACAGACGAATTCAATCGAAAGGCATTTTTCAAACTTCCTGATGGCAGGATGATCTTTGGAGGATTGAATGGTTACACCATTTTCAATCCTCGTGACGCTTTCAGGAATGAAAAGCCGATGAGCCTGATCCTGACCAGATTTACCAAAACCAATGGGAACGGGGAAGTGATGGAAACCATTTTCGGCGCCAATGACCTAAAGAAGATTGTGATAGCGCCCGATGATACTTTCTTTTCATTCGGTGTTGCGCTCACTGATATGTATGATCCCTCGGGGAACAACTATACTTATCAACTTAAAGGATTGGATAATAAATGGCATTCGGCAGGCAATGATGGGATAATATCTTTCAATTCCCCTCCCGCCGGTAATTATACATTGGTAATAAGGGGGAGGATCAATAAAGGATCAATTGCGCAAAATGAGATTATGATCCCCATTACCGTCAGGCAGGTGTATTATAAAACAGCCTGGTTTTTTATCTTAATGATATTGCTTGTTGCTGTTATCATTTATATGGTAGTCCAGTACCGTATACGGCAGATCAGGAAACTGCAGTTATTGCGTACACGGATTGCCAGCGACCTGCATGATGAGGTAGGTGGTTCCCTGGTACGGATCACCATGCTCACCGATGCCATGAAGCGGGAAGGCCAGAAAGATAAGACCGAAGAACAGTTGGGCGTCATCTCAGGAATTAGTCGCGGTGCCATATCTACCATGAAAGATGTAATATGGAGCATTGATGCAAGAAATGATAACCTTATTGGCCTTATTGATCATATACACGAGCACACCCATCAGATGCTGGTACCCGCCCAGATTGAATATGAGTTCAATGATAACGGCTTGCACGGTAACGCTAAAATGCACATGGATTCCCGTCAGCATATTTACCTGATCTATAAGGAAGCGATCAATAATATCGTGAAGCATTCCGGTGCCACACTGGTGAAGATCTCCATATCCCGCCAGGATGGAGTATTCTCACTCCGTATTCAGGATAATGGAAAAGGCATCACAAATGGGAACGGAAGGAGAACAAGCGGACAGGGAATGGAAAATATGAAAATGCGTGCGGCAAAAATGAAAGCAAGCCTTGAAATAACAACCAATAATGGCACAACCATTTTATTGATTGTACCATCAAAATAAAAAAAAGCAATTATCCCACATTTATGGCATGGGTGATGGAAGAGCTGCTGATTAATTTTGAATCCGATGATTAATATAGCTATTATTGAAGATGATGAAGTAGTAAGGAACACGGTGTCTTCCTTTCTCGGCAAACAAAGTGACTTTTCCTGCAAAATTGTGGCACATTCCGTGGATGATTTTATGAGCAAGGCAGGCAAAGTAATGGAACTTGATATTGTGCTTACAGATATTGGTCTGCCCGGCATGAATGGTATAGAAGCCATACCATTGGTCCGTAGAAAGTTCCCGGACGTATCCGTTGTTATGCTTTCTGTTTATGTTGACAGTGACCATATTTTCAAAGCGCTCTGCGCCGGTGCCGTAGGTTATTTACAGAAAGATACTCCCCTGGAGGAAGTAGTTGACTCACTTAAAGTGATCTACAAGGGTGGTTCAGCAATGTCTCCTGCCATTGCCAGGAAAGTAGTTGATTATTTTGCTCCCAAACGTACCTATAATGAACCATTGACGGCAAAGGAACGCCAGGTGATTGCTGCAATGGTGGAAGGATGCAGTTATAAAATGATCGCGCATCGCCTTGGAATTGGACTTGAAACAGTAAGGCATCATATCAAGAATATCTATCGAAAACTGAATGTCAATAGCAAGGGAGAAGTAATTGTAAAATCAATGAAGGGAGAGATTTAATTGTAATTATCCACCGGCTATTCTTTCCACTTTTGCTGGCTGATGTTCTTCATCTCTTTGGCCCAGTTCATCATCTAGTAATATTCCCGCTTCTTCGGTTACTGGCATTTTAGAGGAACGTAATGGGATTTGTGGCAAAAAACAAACCACGATGAGTGCTACTGAAATTAATCCTGAAGCCACCAAAAAGACATCACTTACCGCATCACTGAAGGCACCTTTCGCAGAATTTACAAACTGATTAAAATGAGCAAGAACTGTTGAATGATAAGCAGGAGGAAGCTTGTCCAATAGCGTGCGGATGTGTTGCTGGTTATCCTGATTTAA
>Ga0136846_1239562_pt1 | contig 16781 bp, 10 predicted proteins | sample HopSoiMetagenom2_FD_96841 | JGI IMG/M metagenome (GOLD analysis project Ga0136846, IMG submission 96841) | Grasslands soil microbial communities from Hopland, California, USA - 2 Assembly 2016 (version 4) | ecosystem: Environmental > Terrestrial > Soil > Grasslands | place: USA: Hopland...
CGAGGCAGGCATCGAGAACGGCATCCACGCTTTGCTGGCCAGCCCGCAGTTTCTGTTCCGCATCGAGCGCGATCCTGCGGTGGCGCCGGACACCGTGTACCGCATCAGTGACATCGACCTCGCGTCCCGTCTCTCGTTTTTTCTCTGGAGCAGCATCCCGGATGAGCAACTGCTGCGGATTGCCGAACAGGGCACATTGACCGGGCCGGAGGCGCTCGCGGCACAGGCGCGGCGGATGCTGAACGCGGCGAAATCGGACGCGCTCGTCTCGAATTTCGCGGGCCAGTGGCTGCAGCTCCGGAATCTCAAGGGCATCGTGCCCGATTCCGACACGTTTCCCGACTTCGACGACAACCTGCGTCAGGCGTTCCGCATCGAGGCGGAGATGTTTTTTGCCAGTGTCATCCGTGAGGATCGCGACGTGCTCGACCTGATGACGGCGAACGACACGTTCGTCAACGAGCGTCTCGCCAGGCACTACAAGCTGCCGAACGTGTTCGGCAGCGATTTCCGCCGCGTGACGCTCGCTGATGAGACCCGGCGCGGGCTGCTCGGGAAAGGCGCCGTCCTGCTCGTGACCTCGCACGCGACGACGACCTCGCCGGTGCTGCGCGGGAAGTGGGTGCTCGAGAACCTGCTCGGATCGCCGCCGCCTCCGCCGCCGCCGGACGTGCCCGCGCTGCGGGAAGACGAGCCCGGCGGCCCGCGTCGCACGATGCGCGAGCAGATGGAGCAGCACCGGAACAGTCCGGCGTTCGCGTCATGCCACAAGGCGATGGACCCGTTCGGTTTCGCGCTCGAAAACTTCGACGACGTGGGCGCCTGGCGGACGGCGAACCAGACGGGGGCCGTCATCGATGCGGCCGACGTGCTGCCGGACGGATCGCGGGTGGACGGGGTGGCCGGCCTGCGCAGGGCGCTGCTCGAGCGGCCCGACGTCTTCGTCCGGACGCTGACCGAGAAGTTGTTCGTATACGCGCTCGGCCGTGGGCTGACCTACCAGGACATGCCGGCCGTGCGCAAGATCGTGCGCGACGCCCGGGCGCGGGATTACAGGTTTTCGGCGCTGATTTCGGGTATCGTTGGGAGCGGTCCGTTTCAGATGTCGGTGGTTTCAGGCGGGGAGAACTAGACGTCATGTTCATCACCCGGATGCATCTGTCCCGGCGAACGTTTCTTCGCGGCGTCGGCGCGGCCGTCGCGCTGCCGATGCTCGACGCCATGGTGCCGGCGGCTTCGGCATTCGCGAACACGGCAGCTGCCGCGCCGCGCCGCGCCGGCTTCATCTACATGCCGCACGGCGCGGACATGTCGGCGTGGACGCCCGCCGGCTCGGGCGGCGCGTTCGCGATCTCCCCGACGCTGCAGCCGCTCGCGGCTTTCAAGGATTCGTTGGTCGTCGTCAGCAACCTGACGCGCGCGGGCGGCGTCACCGAAATGCACGCTGCCGCATCGTCGGGCTGGCTGAGCGGCGCGATTCCCAAGCGCACCGAAGGCGTGGATTATCGGATCGGCACCACCATCGATCAGGTCATCGCGAAGCAGATCGGCCAGGCCTCGCCGTTTCCGTCGCTCGAGTTCGCGACGGAGGATTTCACGGGATACGTCGGCGGGTGCACGCCCAACTACAGCTGCGCGTACCTCAACACGATTTCGTGGGCGACGCCGACCGCGCCGCTGCCGATGGAAATCAACCCGCGCACCGCGTTCGAACGGCTGTTCGGCGACGGCGGTTCGGAGGCAGAGCGGCGCCGCCTGCAGCAGGAAGACGCCAGCATCCTGGATTCGATTGTCGGCGAGGCCCGGTCGCTGCAGAGCCGTCTCGGCGTCCGCGACCGCGCGCGCGTGGACGACTACCTGTCGAACGTCCGCGAAATCGAGCGGCGGATTCAGCAGACGGAAACGCAGCATCGCACCGAGCTGGCGATCGTGGACAAGCCGCTCGGCGTCCCTGAAAAGTTCGACGATCACACGGGCCTGCTGTTCGACCTGCTGGCGATGTCCTTCCAGACGGATCTGACGCGCGTGTTCACGTTCATGTTGTCGCGCGAAAGCAGCCAGCGGACATTTGCCGACATCGGCGTCCCCGACCCGTTGCATGTGGTGTCCCATCACGGAGATCAGGCGGAAAAGGTCGCGCGCGCCACCAGGGTCACCGTTTACTGCCTGCAGATGTTCGCGAAGTTCCTCGACAAGCTTCGCGCGACGCCCGACGGCGACGGGTCGCTGTTCGACAGCTCGCTGATTTTCTACGGCAGCGGCATGGCCAATTCGAACGTGCACGCCACCGATCCGCTGCCGCTCGTCGCGGTCGGGGGCGCCGTCGGGCGCGGCAACCGCCACCTGGTCTTGCCGCAGCGGACCCAGATCGGCAACTTGTGGCTGTCGGTGGCGAATCAGTTCGGCAGCCCGCTCGAGACGTTCGGCGAGAGCACGGGCCGGATCGATTTCTTCTGACGCACGCGTCATGTTTCGCTCGATCACCTGGCTGATCGTCTGTGCCGCGGCCGTGACACTGGCCGCCGCGTCGCCTGTTCCCGACCTTGTCGTGGCGGTCAAAGCCGGCAACCAGACGGCCGTGCGCGCCCTCCTGCAGCAGCACGCCGACGTCAATGCCCGCGAGATCGACGGGACCACGGCGCTGCATTGGGCGTCGCGCGCCGCTGACGCCCAGACCGTCGCCCTGCTCCTCGGCGCGGGCGCCGATCCCAATGCTTCGAACCGCTACGGCGCGACAGCCCTGTCGCTCGCCGCCCGTACCGGGAACGCCATCGTCCTCGATGCGCTGTTCAGAGCCGGCGCCAGCATGAAGACTGCGGACGCCGCGCTGGCAGATGGTCAGACCCTGCTGATGCTGGCGTCGCGTACGGGTAATGTCGACGCGGTGAAGCTTCTCGCGGCGCGCGGAGCCGGCGTCAATGCGGCCGAGCGGCGTACCGGAACCACCGCCCTGATGTGGGCGGCGCTCGACGATCGCGCCGACGTCGTGCGCGCCCTCGTGGCCGCGGGCGCTGACGTCAATGCGCGTTCGCGGGTGACCGACTACCCGCACACGCCGCCCGGCGTGATCGGCGACAAGGTGGAAGAGGGCGCCTCCTACGTCGGCCAGTCCGTCCTGCCCAAGGGGGGATGGACCGCGTTGACGTATGCATCGCGCCAGGGCGCGCTCGGCGCCGTGACGGCACTTGCCGACGGCGGGGCCGATCTCGACGCCGTCGACCCCGACGGCAGCTCGGCGTTGATGGTGGCAATCATCAACGGCCATGGCGATATCGCCGCGAGACTGGTCGAAAAGGGCGCGAACGCGAACCTCGCCGATCGCACCGGCGCGACGCCGCTCTATGCCGCCGTCGACATGCATACGCTGGCGACGACCTTCGGCCGGCCGGATCTGCCGCCGGCCGTCGTCGCCGGCAGCCTCGAGGTCGTGAAGATGCTGCTCGCGCACGGCGCCGATCCGAACGCGAGGCTGAAGGAAAAGGTCATCAAGCGCCAGTACAACCCGGGCGATCCGCGCCTGGGCGAGGGCGCGACGGCGTTCATGCGCGCGGCGCGGGGCGGCGATGCGCCGGTGATGCGTCTCCTGCTGCAGGCGGGCGCCGACCCCGCGTTGACGCAAAAGAACGGCAACACGCCGCTGTATCTGGCAGCCGGCATCGGACCCGGCGGCAACAATCCCGATCACGGCACCGAGAAGGGCGCGCTCGAAGCCATCGCGATCTGCCTCGAAGCCGGGGCCGACATCAACGCAGTCAACGCTGCAGGCGACACCGCTGTCCATGCCGCGCTCGGGTCGCCGGCCATCGTGCGCTATCTCGCCGAGCACGGCGCAACGGTCGACGTCAGGAACAAGCAGGGCCGCACACCGCTCGACACCGTGTTGAGAAACCGTGAAGGCAATCCCGAAACCGTCGCGCTGCTCAAACGCCTGACCGGCGCCTAGCACCGAGTCGACACCGTTTCGTCACGACATTGAAGAAGACGGACCAAGCGATTCGGCGGTGTAAAAGGTTGCGCTTCGTCGAACGAAGAATTCTTGGTATTTCGTCGTTTTTCATTTTGCGTTCTTCGTGATGCTGGTGGCTTCGTGATGCCGGTACAGGCCGAATTGGTATAGAGTCCAGCCGTCCGGAGGTTCGCATGAGACGGAATCTGACCTGCCATGTCGTCGTCCTGCTGTTGTGCGGCGCGCCTCTCTTCGCGCAGGCGCGGGCCAAAGCGCAGAACGTGCCGGAAATTCCCTACGAGTCGGTGCCGAACTTCCTGAAGATGCCTGCCAACCTGTATCTCGGTGAGGCGATCGGCGTCGCGACCAATTCGAAGGGACACGTGTTCGTCTACACGCGCAGCGCGAACACGCGGCTGTTCGAGTTCGATCAGGGCGGCACCTTCGTTCGCGAGATCGGCGAAGGCAACTACGGCTTCGAGTTCGCGCACGCCGTCCGCGTCGATCCGCAGGACAACATCTGGGTCGTGGACGAAGGGACGAACATGGTCATCAAGTTCAACCCGGAGGGCCGCGTCGTCATGGTCCTCGGCCGCCGGCCCGAGGCGGTGGCCGGCGTGCTCGCGACGCAAGGAGGCCCGGCCCCGCCGGCGGAAAAATATCTGCTGGGCCGCCCGACCGACGTCGCGTGGGACCTGCAAGGCAATATCTTTGTCTCGGACGGGTACGTCAATCATCGCGTCGTGAAGTACAGCAAGGACGGCCGATTCATCCGGCAGGTGGGGAGCGAACGGGCAGGGGCGGAGCCGAGCCAGTTCAACACGCCGCACGGCATCGCCGTGGACGCGCAGGGTAACGTCTATGTGTCCGACCGCGCCAACAACCGGATGCAGGTCTTCGACAACAATCTGGTGCTGAGGGCGATTTACGACAACATCGGCGTGTCATGGACCGTGTGTATCTCGCCGGGTCCGCATCAGTACTTGTTCAGCTCGAACTCCAATCCGAACGGCAACGCGCCCGGCACGTGGGACAACACCGGCGAGATCTACAAGATGGAGCTCGACGGGACGATCCTCGGCCGCTTCGGCCACGCGGGCAAGCAGCTCGGCGGCTTTCAGGTCGTGCACGCGATCGATTGCCGGAATCCGAACGAAATCATCGTCGCGGAGATCGAGTCGTGGCGTGTCCAGAAGCTGATGCTGAAACCGCAGGCCGTTGGCGCGTCGGCGGGACGATAGGAGGGGCCATGACAGCACGGAGACGACAGGCGCTGACGCTGGCTGTTGCTGCTCTTCTCGCGACCGTTCCGGCCGTCGCGCAGTTCGCGGTCCCGGAGATTCGCTTCGAGTCGGTCGATCCGCTGAAGTTCCCGGAGAACATCCACCTTGGCGAGGCAGCCGGCGTGGCCACCAATTCCAGGGGCGACCTGTTCGTCTACACGCGCACAGGGCATCCGACGGTTTCGATCGGCACCGCGCGGCCATTCGCCCACGGCGGCTCGCGACTGTTTCAATTCGACCGGTCGGGCAAGTTCGTGCGCGAGATCGGAAAGGATTCCTACGGCTTGATGTTTGCGCAGCAGGTGCGCGTCGATCCGCAGGACAACCTGTGGGTCGTCGATCAGATGTCGAGCATGGTCATGAAGTTCGACAGCAACGCACAGGTTCAGCTGCTGCTCGGGCGTAAGGCGGAGTCCGAACGCGTGCCGGCGGCGCTCCCTGCCGCCCCGGCGCCGGCGGGCGAAGGACGGGGCGGAGCGGGGCGCGGCGCGGGTCCGGCCGACGCCGAAGGACCGGCAGCGGGACGAGGCCGCGGCGGATTGCCTGGCGCCGGCGCGCAGAGCGATCTCTTTCAGGGCCCCAGTGATGTCGCGTGGGATGCTACCGGCAACATCTACGTCGCCGACGGCTTCGGGAACGCGCGGATCGCCAAGTTCGACAAGAACGGGAAGTTCGTGAAGTCGTGGGGGTCGCGCGGGGCGGCGCCGGGCCAGTTCAATACGCCGCGCGGCATCGCGATCGACGCGCAAGGCCTTGTTTACGTCGCCGATAGCGGCAACCGCCGCATCCAGGTCTTCGACGCAGACGGCACTTTCAAGACGGCGTTCCTGAACGTCGGCACGCCGGCGGCCCTGTGCCTGACGCCGGGCCCGCGCCAGTATCTGTACAGCTCGAATTCCAATCCGCCCACCGACATCGACGTAGACGGTGAAATCTACAAGCTGGATCTCAACGGCAAGCTCGTGGGCCGGTTCGGAAAAGCCGGCAAGCTGGTGAAAGAGTTCGGGAGTGTCAACGCGATCGATTGCCGCAGCGAGAACGAGCTCTACGTCGGGGAGATTGGCAACTGGAGAGTGCAGAAGATCACGCTGCATCCCTGAGGAGAAAGTGGGAAGCTAAAATTACGAAGTTGGGAAGTACGGCAGGCTTCAGGCCTGCCGTGCACAGGGGACGCCATGAAGATGCTGCTCGTCACCATTGGGACGCTCATGGCGGCAGCGGCGTTGAGCGCGCCGTACAGCCCGCCGCGCACGCCCTGGGGCGATCCGGATCTGCAGGGCAATTACACGAACAAATACGAAGCGAACACGCCGCTCGAACGGCCGACTGAATTCGCGGGGAAGTCGCCGCGCGACATCACGCCGGCCGAGATGGCCGTCCTGCGCGAGCAGCGGCAGAAGCAGTTCAGCGAGCGGCCGGCGGCGGTCGGTCCGATGCAGTTTCGCGATCCGCTCGATGTGATGCGCGGAAGCCGTCCCTGGTTCCTGATCGATCCGCCGGATGGGCGGATTCCGCCGAGAACCGACGCGGCGCGGCGGCGAGTCGCCGCGTACGATGCCGCCTTCGAAGCATCGCTCGACACGACGCTCGGGGGCGTCTTCAACTCGAGGCAGCGGGTCGGCGGCAGCTTCGGCGAGGGTCCGTTCGACACCATCGAGGACTTCGGTCTCTGGGATCGCTGCATCACGCGTGGAATTCCCGGATCGATGCTGCCCCACATCCTGGGCAACTCCTATCAATTCGTCCAGTCGCCCGGCGTCGTCGCCATCCGGTACGAACTGGTTCACGATACGCGCGTGATCCCGCTGGACGGACGGCCGTACGTGGGTAAAGGCATCACGCTCGAACTGGGCGATGCCCGTGGCCACTGGGAGAAGGACACGCTGGTCGTCGAAACCAGGCGTTTCAAGGATCGCAGCACCTACCGGAACGCGAACGCCGACACGCTCCGGCTCGTCGAGCGCTTCACACGGACGTCGCCGACGCAGCTCGAATGGGCCGTGACGGTGGACGACCCCGCGACCTGGACGAAGCCGTGGACGTTTTCCATGCCCCTGACGATGAACGATGGGGAGGCCGTGCTGGAGTTCGCGTGCCACGAAGGTAATTACGCGGTGCCGCACATCCTGAGTGCCGCGAGGGCAGAGGAGCGCGACCGCCACATGGACGCTGTCCCCGCATCCGGAGTAAATTCGAAGTGACGTGAAACCTCGGCTCCGGATCCCATTTGTGTTAGCCGTCCTGGCACTGGCACTCGCCGGTGCTGCTGTGCTGGCGCAGCGCCGCGACGTGTTCGTGGCATCGCGCGACCACCCCGCCATCGCCTATACGCGGGGACCCGTCGCCGATCCAGTGTCGCACCTGCAGCGCCGGATCGAGGACGGAAGCGTTCACCTGCAGTTCGACAAGCCCAACGGGTACCTGAAGTCGCTGCTGGCCGCCCTCGACATCCCGATCGAGTCGCAGGCGCTCGTGTTTTCCGAGACGAGCTTCGAGGCCAGGCTCATTACGCCCAAGAATCCCCGGTCCGTGTTCTTCAACGACTCTGTCGCGGTGGGATGGGTGCACGGCAGCGATGCGCTCGAGGTGGCCGCGCAGGATCCGACCCAGGGAGTGATTTTTTATACCCTTGCGCAGACGCCCGGCAGCACGCCGAAACTGACGCGCGACAACACCTGCCTGGCCTGTCACCTGTCGTGGGACACCCTCGGCGTTCCCGGACTGTTCGTCATCAGCACCTTCCCGATGTCGGACGACAAGAACGCGTACGCGAACGGGTTCGTGGCGGACCATCGAAGCCCGCTGCCCGAGCGCTGGGGCGGCTGGTATGTGACGGGCAAGCCCGGAGGACCGCTGCGCCATATGGGCAACGTGCCCGTCATCGTGCACGGCAGCGTCGATCCGCAGGCGCGTCCGGCATCTCCCGTGCTCGCATCGCTCGACGGTAAGTTCGATCTCAGCGCCTATCTTTCGCCGTACAGCGACGTCGTGGCCTTGATGGTGCTCGAGCACCAGACCCATATGACCAACCTCATCACCCGCCTCGGGTGGGAAGCGCGTCTGGCGGCAGCCGCGCGGGGGAATCCCGAGGCGGCGTCGCGCGTGCGAGAGGCGGCGGGTGATTTGGCGGATTATCTGTTATTCGCGGAGGAAGCGCCCCTGGTCGGAAGCATCCGCGGTTCTTCTGGCTTCGCCGAGAAGTTTGCCGCGCGGGGGCCCCGCGACAGCAAAGGCCGGTCGCTCTATCAGCTGGATCTCGATCGGCGGCTCATGCGCTATCCGTGCAGCTATATGATCTACACGCCCGCCTTCGACGCGCTGCCTGCCGACGCCAGGAACGCGGTCTATCAGCGGATGTGGCAGATCCCGTCGGGCAAGGATACGAACAAGAAGTACGCCACGCTCTCGCCGGCCGACCGCCAGGCGGTCGTCGACATCCTCAAAGAGACCAAAAAGGGTCTTCCCGCATTCTTCGGCTAGCTTGGCGCGCGTCCGGCCCCGGTACACGAAGCTGCTAAGATCGCCGGTCGAATGATCGCTCGTCCGGCAGCAGTCCCGTCGATCCTGTTTGTGAGCGGAGCTCTCGCGGTGTCGTTCGCCTGCAGCGCTCCGGCCGCACCGTCCTCCTCCCCGTCGGTCGCGGGCGCATGGCTGGGGAACTCGATGCTGACATCAGTCAGCGGCGGCGAATGCGTGGGCAGTCTGCTGCAGTCGACTGCGGGCCGCCGGGACGTGTTCCTCACAGCGCTCAGGCAGACGGGTTCGTCGCTCAACGCGACCATCACTTCGCAAGGCAACGGCACGAGTTGCGCGTATTCGGGGTCGTCCGCCGGAGGAGCGGTGACGTTGACGCTCTCGACGTGTCAGACGAGCCGTGTCCCGGGCGTGCGCTGTGCGGACGGCGCCGTGCGCGATCTGCAGCTCGTGAGCGGAACGCTGACAGCCAACGTGAACGCCGTCGTGGGAACAGGGACGGGAACGGACGCGAGCACGTGGTCCGTCTTGACCTCCGGGTCGGCATCCCCGGTCGCGACGCTCGTCGTGAGCGCAAATTTCACCTGGACTTTTCTCGGCGTTCCCTCTTCGGACTACCACACGTTTACGGGCACGGTTTTTCCAGGCTACGAGGACGGGACGATATCCATTCCTGCGGATCCGAACCCATTCTGCGCGAAGTGCGGATGGTTCTCTCCTTGACTTGCGTTTCTGCAGCCGTCTAGAATCTGGCACTCTGTACAACGCGGGTGTACACGCCACCCCAGGAGACACCGAATGCCTTTCACGAAGAAGCTGGCGCTGACGCTGGCTGTATTGCTGTTGCTGCCGGCCGCCGCGCGCGCCCAGGCCGTTTCCGGAGCGTCGATCGCCGGCACCGTGAAGGATGCATCGGGCGCCGTGCTGCCTGGTGTGTCGGTTGAAGCGACGAGCCCGGCGCTCATCGAAAAGGTCCGTGCCGTCACCACCGACGCGAGCGGCCAGTACAAGATCGAAAACCTCCGGCCTGGCATGTACTCCGTCACGTTCACGCTCGCCGGCTTCACGGGGGTCCGGCGCGAAGCCATCGAGCTGTCGGGCACGTTCGTTGCGACGATCAACGTCGAGATGGCGGTCGGCAACGTGGCGGAAACCATCACGGTGACGAGCGAGAGCCCGCTGGTCGATATTCAGAGTTCCCAGCGCCAGCGCGTGTTTTCGCAGGAAGTGCTGGATGCGATTCCCGCCGGGCGCAGCCACATCAACGAAATCGTCCTCCTGCCCGGGGTGAACGCCTCCCAGCCCGGACGCGGCGCACTGCAGGACGTGGGCGGCACGAACAACCTGCAGAACACGACGTTCTCGATCCACGGCGGCCGGACGAGCGATACGCGCCTGCAGCTCGACGGCGTGAGGCTCGGGAACGTCCTCTCGCCTGGCGAGTTCTCGAACTTCGTACCTGACACGGGCGCGACGCAGGAAACCACGGTGGACTACGGCGCGATTTCCGCCGAACTGGCCTTTGGCGGTCTCCGCATCAACATCGTGCCGAAGGAAGGCGGCAACAGCTACAAGGGCGGGTTCTTCGCGACCGGCGTCAATTCGGGCTGGCAGTCCGACAACCTGACCGACGACCTGAAGACACGCGGGCTGCCGGCGCCCAACAAGATGAAGCTGGCGTACGACGTCAACCCGTACGGCGGCGGCCCCATCAAGCGCGACACGCTCTGGTTCTTCGCGTCGGGCCGCGTGCAGACCAACCAGAACTACATCGCCGGACTGTTCTCGAACGCCAACGCCGGCGATCCGACGAAATGGACGTACGTGGCGAATCCGGCCGATCAGGCCTTCTTCGCCATCACGCAGAAGGGCATCGATGGGCGCGTCACCTGGCAGGCGAGCCAGCGCAACAAGTTCTCGCTCTACATCGACAACCAGAGCCGCGTCTGGGACGACACGCGCGCCGGTGTGTCTCCGGAGTCGGTGGTCGCGTACCGGTTCCCGACGCTGTACCTGGTGCAGGCGGGCTGGACGTCGCCAATCTCCAGCAAGATGCTGCTCGAAGCGCGGTTCGCGAACCGTGGCGAGGCGTTCGGCAACCAGCCCGTCATGACGGCGCCGTGGAACACGATGATTCCCGTCCTCGAGCAGTCCACGAATTTCCAGTACCGCGGCAGGGGCGGCGACGGCGGCGTCAGCGGAACGATGGGATTTACGGATCAGAACATCGACACGCTGGTGACGACGCTCTCCTATGTGACCGGCGCGCACGCGTTCAAGACCGGTTTCAGCGACACCTGGTCTGATTCCAAGAGCAGCACTGTCTCGAACGATTCCAATCTCTACTATCGGTTCAACCTCGGCCAGCCCAACCAGATCACGCAGTACGGCACGCCGACGACGGGCGAGTCGCAGGTCAAGGGCGAAATCGGCGTATTCGCGCAGGATCGCTGGACGGTCAACCGCCTCACGCTCAATCTCGGCGCGCGGTACGATCAGTTCATCGGCGGGTACCCCGTGCAGACCCTTGGCCCGTCCATGTGGACACCGAATCGAAACCTGACGTTCCCGGCGGTGACGGGCATCAACGTGAAAGACGTCACCGTGAGAATCGGTGAATCGTACGATCTGTTCGGCACCGGCAAGACGGCGCTCAAAGCGAGCATCGGAAAATATCCGATTGGCGTCAGCACCGTGGGCAACCCGGCCGGTATCGTCAACACCATCACGCGCAGCTGGACCGACACGAACAAGAACTTCATCCCGGACTGCAACCTCCTGAACCTCCAGGCGAATTCCGGCGCCGATACGTGCGGTGCGGCTTCGAGCCTGCTGTTCGGCCAGCCGACGTCGGCGGCGCAATTCGACAACGACACACGCTTCGGGTACGGGACCCGCGGGTACAACTGGGAGTTCTCGACGAGCGTCGTGCACCAGCTCACCTCGCGAGTCGGTCTCGACGTCGGCTACTACCGGCGCTGGTTCGGCAACTTCCAGACCCTCGAGAACAACGTCTGGACGGCGGCATCGTTCGACAAGTTCAGCATCACGGCGCCGTTCGACCCCAAATTGCCTGGCGGCGGCGGTTATGTGATCAACAACCTCTACAACCTCAATCCGACATTCGTCGGGACGGGCGTCAACTACACGAACATGTCGCGCAACCTCGGCGAGCAGGTCGAGCACTGGAACGGTGTCGACGTCAGCGTCAACGCCCGGCTCCAGCACGGCATCCTGCTGCAGGGCGGATTCAGTGTCGGCCAGACGATGACCGATAACTGCGCCGTGCTCGCGGCGCAGCCGGAGTCGGTGGCCGGCGGAGGGTTCCTGCTCCCGCAGACGACCCCGGCGACCGTCCCGTACTGCCACGTCGAGACGAACCTGATGGGCCAGACGCAGGCCAAGTTCCTCGGGACGTATCTCATCCCGAAAATCGACGTCAACCTGGCCGCGACGTTCCAGACGGTCCCCGGGCCTCAGATCGCGGCCAACTACACGGCGCTCAATTCGCAGATTCAGCCCTCGCTCGGCCGCGCGCTGTCAGGCGGCGCGAACAACGCCACGATCAACCTGATCGCGCCGGGCACGATGTACGGCGAACGCGCGAACCAGCTCGACTGGCGTATTTCGAAGATGTTCAAGGTCCTGAACGGCCGGCGGGTGAGCGCCAACCTCGACATCTACAACATGTTCAACGCGAGCACGGTGCTGCAGGAAAACAGTGCCTACGCGGTCTGGCGTACGCCGCAGCGCATCATTGACGGCCGCCTGTTCAAGATCAGCGGCCAGTTCGACTTCTAGTGAACCGGAGGGCGGGCGCGGCCGCTGCGCTCGTCCTCTCCTTCCTCTCGATCTCTCCGCGTGCCGCTGACGTCGCCATTAAATTCGTCGACGTGGCCGCCCAGGCCGGCGTCACGCTCCTGAACATCTGCGGCGGACCGGCGAAGGACTACATCATCGATGAAGTCGGCAGCGGGGCCGCGTGGTTCGACTACGACAACGACGGCAACCTCGACCTGCTCATCGTCAACGGTTCCACGCGCGAGCGATCGAAGACCGGCGGAGACCCGCTGGCGGCCCTCTATCACAACGACGGGAACGGCCGCTTCACGGATGTCACCGCTCGAAGCGGTCTTGCGCGCCGCGGCTGGGGCATGGGCGCGTGCGTCGCGGATTACGACAACGACGGCTTCGACGATCTCTATCTGACGAGCGCGGTCGGCGGTAACGCGCTGTACCGCAATAACGGCAACGGCACCTTTGCGGACGTGACGCGGTCGGCGGGCGTGGCAGATGCCGGCTGGAGCACGGGCTGCGCCTTTGGCGATTACGACCGCGACGGCAACGTGGACCTCTATGTCGCTCACTACGTGAAGTTCGACGAGCGCGCGATCGCCAAACGTGGAGAGACGGCCGGATGCCGCTTCATGACCGTCGATGTGTCGTGCGGCCCGAAAGGGCTGAAGGGCGAGCCCGACGTCTTGTTTCACAACAACGGCCGAGGCGGCTTTTCCGACGTGACCAGGGCTGCCGGCATCAGCGATCCCGGCTACTACGGCTTCGGCGTCATCTTCGCCGACCTCGACGAAGACGGATGGCCGGATATCTTCGTGGCGAACGATTCGACGCCCAACTTCCTGTTTCACAACAATCACAACGGCACGTTCTCGGAGACGGCACTCGTCGCCGGCGTGGCGTTGAGCGGCGACGGCAGGGAGCAATCCGGCATGGGCGTGGATGCCGGTGACTACAACGGGGACGGGCACCTCGGCCTCGTCGTGACGCATTTTTCCCACGACTACACCACGATTTACGAGAACAGCGGCAAGGGCTTCTTCACCGACGCGAGCTACACAACGGGAGTGGCCGCCGGGGCGGGCCGGTATCTCGGCTGGGGCGTTGGATTCGTGGACTTCGCGAACGCCGGCCGGCTCGACCTGTTCGTCTCGAACGGCCACATCTATCCCGAGGTGGACACCCACGGCCTGGGCACGAAATACCGGCAGCGCAAGCAGCTGTTCGCGAATCTGGGCAACAAGCGGTTCCAGGAGATCAGCGAGGAGGTCGGCGGCGCATTGCTGGTCGAGAAATCGAGCCGGGGCGCGGCGTTCGGCGACTACGACAACGACGGCGACATCGACGTGATCGTCGTCAACCTCGACGATCGGCCGACGCTGCTGCGCAACGAGACGCCATCGGGCAATCACTGGCTGACGGTGCAACTCGCCGGCACCAAGAGCAATCGCGACGGCATTGGCGCGCGGGTTCGAGTGACGGCCGGCGGCCGGACGCAGACCACGGAAATCCGCGGAGGCGGAAGCTACCTGTCGAACAACGATCGGCGCGCGCATTTCGGCCTCGCCGTGGCCGATCGCGCGCAGCGGGTGCAGATTCAATGGCCGAGCGGCCTCGTTGAATCGGCGGACAACCTGGCGGCCGACGCATTTTATGTCGCCCGCGAAGGGCAGGGCATCCGGCTCAGCGCGCGCCGGTCAGTTTCTGGAGCCGCTCCGCCTTCGCGCGCTCGGTGACCCGGTCCGCAAGGGCCGCCTGCGTCCGGGCCTCATCCGGCCGCCCGAGGGCGGCGTACGTGTCGGCGAGCAACTGACGTGCCTGAACCGTGTCGTCGAGTTGGACGGCTCGTTCGAGTATTGTCGCGGCTTCGTTGAACTGCCGAGTCCTGGAGAGCGCCAGGCCCAGGTCGCGATGAACATCCGCGGCGTTGGGATCGAGGGTTATCGCACGGCGAAGGACGTTCGCCGCGGCAGCGTAGTCGGCGGCTGCGAGGCGTTCGGCAGCATCGCGCCGAATCGTGTTCAGTTCTGACTGCCGCTGCGTGCCGGCCATGACCTCGGCCTGCATCTGCTGAAAGATCTCGAGTTCTCGTCGTCCTTCGTCCGGCCGCCCGAGGCGCATCAGGGACATCGCGTGCGCGTAGCGGGCGTCCTTGAGCCGGCTGTCGACAATGAGCGCCTGAGCCGACAAGTCGAGAGCCTCGTCGAACCTGCCGAGCCTCAGAAATACCTGACTCGCGCCCACCATCGCTCCCACGTTGCGGGGGTCAATCAGCAGCGTCGCGGCGAATTCGGCCAGCGCTTCGTCGTGGCGGCCCTGGAGGAAATAGATTTCTCCCAGGGACTTGTGGGCGTCGCCGTTGTTCGGGTTGGCGTCGATGCGCTTGAGATACGCACCGACGGCTTCGTCGAAACGGGCCTGGTTCGTGTAGATGCCGCCGATGGTCTCATAGAGGCGATCGAGACCCACGAGGGGATCGAGGCCTGCGGCGGTCTCGAATTCCTGCAACGCCTGCGGGAACAGCGATCGCGACTGATATAGCTGTCCGAGCCTGTAGTGGGCCTGCCCGGATGCCGGCATCGCAGCGATCGTGGCGGTCAGCGCGCGCTCTGCTTCATCGGACTTGCCGGCGTCGAGCAGGACGTCGGCCAGCAGCAGGCGCGTCCGTTCGCTCGAGGAGGCGAGCCCGATTGCTTCGGTCAGGCGGGCTGCGCTGCGGTCGAACTGCCCGTCCACCCAGTACGCCGTGCCGAGGAGCCGCAGCGTTTCGGCTCGGCCGGGACTCGACGCGGTCACCGTGAGTGCCTGCTCGAACCCGCCGATCGCCTCCGCAAATTGGGCTCTCCTGAGCGCCGACGCCTGAAGGCCGAGGCGCGCATCGGACGTCAATGAGTCTGCCGCGACATCCCGCGCCAATTCGCCGATCCCCGCCTCGTAGTCTCCGGAAAGCAGCAACGCGAAACCGGCGCGGTACTGCTGAAGCGGGAAGATCGGCGTCACGGCGGCGGCCTGCCGGAGCAGGCTCACACGTTCGAACGGCGCAGACGCCTGGCGGCCTCGCTGGCCAAGCAGCCGCGGCCATTCCGACTGCTGGAATCTCCGCAGGGCGTCCGCCGCCGGATCGCGCTGGCCCGCGTTGAAGAGTTGAAGCGCCAGGTTGTAAAACGTGGTTGGCTCGGCGTGCTCCAGCGCGGCCGCCGCGCGAAACGCTTCGGCGGCCTCGCGCGGTTTGCCGGCCTTGCTGTAGGCGAGGCCCGCGACGTTGTACACGTCCGGACGGCGCGCGTCGAGGCGGGCCGCCGCCGCGAGTTCCCGCAGCGCCTCTCCACGCCAATCCCGGTCGAGGTATACCGTTGCCAGCGCGACGTGAACCTCGGCGCTTTCCGGCATCGCCGCCACCGTCGCCTCGTAGGCGCGCAGCGACGCGTTCCACCGCGCGAGCGCCGCGCCTGCCGCATCGAGCGTCGACCGCAGGCGAGGGCCTTCATCGCCAAATCGTCCCGCGGCGGCTTCGGTGAACTGTCGGATGGCATCGACGAACTGATTCTTGATCTCGTGGATCTGGGTTGCCGGCAGCCACAATTCGTTGCGAGTCGCGTCGTTGCGATTCGTGCACTCAGCTGTGGCGCACGCGGGCGCGAATTGGTGGGTTGCATAACCCGAACGGGCTACTGCAATGGCGAGCACAAACGCCGCAATCAGGCGACGGACGACGAGATGCGGCCGCGGCATTGTGATCCTGATGGCGGATTTTACCCCGGAAGTCTGATGCTAAAATCTCAAGCGTGGCGAGCCGTCTCACCGCCCTGTTCGCAGTGTCTCTGTGGTTTTCCGCCGCGCTGACGGCCGTCCACGCCGCTGGCGCCCAGGATCCATCGACGCCCGCCTCGTCACTGCGTCCCGTCCTCGACAAGTACTGCGTCACGTGCCACAGCGCGCGCCTGAAGACCGCGGGCCTCGTCCTGGAGGCGATGGACAGCAGCAGCGTCGCCCGCGACACCGTTGTCTGGGAAAAGGTGGTGCGGCGCCTGCGTGCCGGATCGATGCCGCCACAGGGAGCGCCTCGGCCGGATGCGGCGACCTATGCTGCGGCCCCCGGCTGGCTCGAGACGGCGCTTGATCAAACCGCGCGCGAGCGACCCAATGCGGGCCGGCCACTCGTGCATCGGCTGAACCGCGCCGAATACGCCAACGCGATTCGCGATCTGCTCGCGCTCGAGATCGATCCCGCCGCGTACCTGCCGCCGGACGATTCGAGCTATGGATTCGACAACATCGCCGAC
>Ga0136846_1220402_pt1 | contig 16780 bp, 19 predicted proteins | sample HopSoiMetagenom2_FD_96841 | JGI IMG/M metagenome (GOLD analysis project Ga0136846, IMG submission 96841) | Grasslands soil microbial communities from Hopland, California, USA - 2 Assembly 2016 (version 4) | ecosystem: Environmental > Terrestrial > Soil > Grasslands | place: USA: Hopland...
CCGGCGTCCCGAAGGCGGGCGGCCGATGGCGACCGACTGGACGGCCCCGATCGATGCCTATTGCGAGCGGATCGACGCGAGCTTCTGGTCCGAGCCCGTCACCGCGCTGGCGAATGCCGCCTTCCTCGTCGCTGCGGCGATCGCCTTCGCGCGCTGGCGGCGGGCCGGCGTCGCCGACCTGCCGGTGCTGTTCCTGATCGCGGCGGTTGCCGCCGTCGGCATCGGCAGCTTCCTCTTCCACACATTCGCGAATCGCTGGTCGCGGCTCGCCGACGTGATCCCGATCGCGCTCTTCATCTACGGCTATTTCGGGCTCGCCATGCGCCGCTTCCTCGAGCTCGGGCTTGCGGCGAGCGCGGGGCTGACGCTTGCATTCCTCGCCTTCAGCTTCGGGTTCGAGCGGGGGTGGCTCCTCGCCTTCGGGCCGCGCGGGATCGAGGCGACGAACGGCTCCGTCGACTATTTTCCAGCCGCGCTCGCGCTGTTTGCAGTCGGCGCGACGCTGATCGCTTGCGGGCACGGCCGCGATCTCGCCGCCCGCCGGCGGCGCGCCGGACAGGCGCTGCTCGTCGCGGCGTGCGCCTTCGTCGTGTCGCTCGCCTTCCGCACCGTCGATATCGCGTTTTGCGGCGCCTGTCCGGTCGGGACCCACTTCGTCTGGCACGCGCTCAACGCGGTGGTCCTCTTCATCCTCGTCGCGGCGGCCATGCGCTTTCGGCCACCGGCGGCCTGAACCGCAATAAGCCTGTTGAAAGCTCGGCCCGTGCCCCGGCGCCGGGCGATCCGGCGGTTCCTTGCCTTGGTCTTCCCGCGTTATTTGCTAAGCTTCGCTCGGCGCTTCGCCTTTTGGGGGCAGCAATCATGGACAAGCTCATTGCGGAGTTTCTCGGCACGGGGTGTCTCGTTCTTCTCGGCTGCGGCGCGGTGGCGATCGGCGGCTTCGCGCCGACCTTCCCGCTCGGCATCCTGCCGGTCGCGATGGCGTTCGGGCTCACCGTCATGGCGATGATTTACGCCATCGGGCCGATCTCGGGCTGCCACATCAACCCGGCGGTGACGATCGGGCTCGTCGCGGCGGGCCGGCTCGAGATGGCCGAGGCCTGGCGCTACATGGTGGCGCAGCTCCTCGGCGGCATCGCCGGCGCGGTCCTTCTCTATCTCCTCCTTTCGGGGAAGCTCGCCCCCTACGACCTCGCCAAGGGTGGGCTCGGCCAGAACGGCTGGGGACCCACCTATGGGGGCGGCTACGGCCTCGTCGCGGCGTTCCTGGCCGAGATCATCGCCACCTTCATCTTCATCTTCGTCATCCTGCGCGTCACCGGCAAGCGTGGCGCCGGGCATCTTGCCGGCCTCGTCGTCGGTCTGACGCTCGTCTTGCTGCACCTGCCCTTCGTCAACGTGACCGGGCTGTCGGTGAATCCCGCCCGCTCGTTCGGTCCGGCGCTCGTCCTGCGCGGCGACGCGCTGGCGCAGGTGTGGCTCTTCCTCATCGCGCCGATGATCGGCGGCGCGCTCGCCGGCGTCGTCGACAAGATGACCGAGGCCGCTCACGCCCGCCGCGCGAAACCGGGGTTCGTATGACGGCGACTGCGGCTTAAGGCCAGACCTTGATCGCGACCTTCCGGCGGACGAGGTTGCGGTCCGAGGTTACCGCGCAGCCCTCGATCCGCAGCGTCGCGAAATAGAGCTCGGCCGCGTCGCCGACATCGTCGAAATTGCGCCCATTGGCCTCGCGATCGAGGAGCGAGGGGTAGGCGATGAGCTCGCTCGCGCCGCACGGGCTGTCGTAGAGGGTCTTGCCGGCGATAAGCAGCCGCGGCTTGTCCCACGCGACGAGGTCGCGCGAGGCCGCGTAGTAGAACCCCGGCTCGGGAAAGCGGCCGCCATCGGCGGCGGCCTGGAAGACCGCGATCCAGGCGCCGCTCGGGCGATGCCGCACCACCGCGCCGACCGGCGCCGGGAAGGGCTCGATCGGGCGGCAGGCGCGGCCCGGCTTTTTGTGGCTGCGGTAGGGATCGGCGTAGCGCACCGAGAACTGCTCGCCGTCCCAGGCGCGCCAAGCCGACCCATCGGCGACGTCGGCGGTGCGGAAGAGGCAGGCGCCGCTCGGCTGGCCGTCCCAGCCGGTCGTCGCCGCGAACATGTAGCGCAGGGCCCCGTCGGTGACGATGTTCGACGGGTTGAAGAAGCCGCGGTGCCGGCCCTGGCCGACCTCCTGGCGGAAGGGCGCGGCGGCGACGACCTGCGGCGTTTTCGGCCGCGGGAAGCTCGCGCCGCCGTCGCTCGAGGCAACCGCCAGCACGGTGTTGTACCAGCAGGCGAGATATTCCTTGGCCTTGCACCGGCCGGCATGATGGTTTGCCTGGTACTCGTGGTGGAGGAGCGCCTCGACCCGGGTTCCATCCTCGGTCCAGGTCGCCGTGATCCAGCTCTTGTCGTCGTAGGCCGCGGGATCGGCCTTGCCCGACGAGGCCAGCACGATCCGGCAATCGAGCTTCAGCTTGTCGAAGCTTTCACCGCGGAGCGCGCGGTTCTGGTAATGCATCCCGAAGAGCACGACCGCGCCCTGCGCGTCGCGAAACGCCCGCACCGGCGCGTCCGGAACGTCGTGACCATCGCAGGCATCCTTCGTCGACGCGAACACGATTTCGGGCGGCCCGACGAGCGTCGGCGCGGCGAGCGGCGGCTCGGCGGCGACGGCTTGCCGGCCCACGACCGCGGCGAGGGCAAGCACGATTGCCGCTGCAAGAACCCTCATCGCCCCATGCCCGAGCTTGGCCGCACTTACCTTGCGATCATCGCCCGGATAGGTTGACGGCGCATTTCGGAGACCGGACGCGATGGCGCTTCTCATCCTTGGCCTGGTGCTCTTCCTCGGCACGCACGCCTTCACCCTGGCGCGCGAGCCGAGGGCAGCGCTCGTCGCGCGGCTCGGCGAGGGACCGTACAAGGGCCTCTATTCCGTCCTCTCGGTCGCCGGCGTGGTGCTGATCGCCATCGGCTTCGGCCGCTATCGGGCGGCCGGATACATCCCGGTCTGGGAGCCGCCGGTCTGGACGCGCCACTTGGCGCTGCTCCTGGTCTGGCCCGCCTTCGTGATGTTCGTTGCACCCTATTTTCCCGGCCGGATCAAGCGCACCCTCAAGCACCCGATGCTCGCCGGGGTGAAGCTCTGGGCCCTCGCACACCTTCTCGCCAACGGCGATCTCGGCTCGATCCTCCTCTTCGGCTCGATCCTCGCCTGGGCCATCATGGCGCGAATCTCGGCAAAGCGCCGCGACGAGGTCCGCGACCATGGCGGCCCGGTAACGTTCCCGGCCGGGCCGAAGAACGACCTGATCGCGGTCGCGATCGGGACGGCCGTGTGGCTCGCCTTCCTTCTGCGGCTCCATGCCTGGCTGATCGGGGTGCCGGTGCTCCCGGGCGCGGGCGCCTGACGCTCGCCATCCCGGAGCGACTGTGATAGGCGACCGCCCTTCCTGATAGGGCCGCGAAAGGGATCGGTTTCTTGGCCGAGTCGAACGAATTCATCCGCGAGGTCGACGAGGAGTATCGTCGCGACCGCATCGCCGAGCTTTGGAGGCGCTTCAACCACCTGATCGTCGGGCTCGCCGTGCTCGTCGTCGCGGCGGTCGGCGGCTGGCGCTATTGGCAGCACGTCGAGCGCACCCGCGCCGAGGCCGCGGCCGCGCGCTACCAGGAGGCGCTCCGCCTCGACCAGGACGGCAAGGGCGAGGAATCGGCGCAGATACTGCGCGGGCTGACGACGGATTCGGCCGCCGGCTATCGGCTTCTCGCCCGCTTCCGGCTCGCCGCCGAGACCGGCCAGCACGACGCCGCCGAGGGCGCGAAGGCCTATGACGGGCTCGCCGCCGACGGCGGCGTTCCCGCCGTCCTGCAGGATCTCGCCCGCCTTCGCGCCGCAATGCTTCGGCTCGACACCGCCGAGGCGGGAGCGGCGCAGCCGGCGCTCGAGCGCATCGCGACGCCGACCAATGCCTGGCGCCACACGGCGCGCGAGATGCTCGGCCTTTCCGCGCTGAAGCGGGGCGATTACGACGCCGCCGGCCGCTGGTTCGACCAGATCGCGGCCGACCGCGAAACCCCGCAGGCGTTGCGCAGCCGGCTCGAGATCTACAGCGCCCTCGTCAACGCCGGACCGGCGCAAGCGACCCAATAGCGCGGCGCGAGGGGAGCCATGACGGCGACCGTCGCCATCGTCGGCCGGCCGAACGTCGGCAAGTCGACCCTCTTCAACCGCCTCGTCGGCCAGAAGCTCGCGCTCGTCGACGACCGCCCCGGCGTCACCCGCGACCGCCGCGAGGGCGACGCGCGGCTCGGCCCCTTGAGCTTCCGCATCATCGACACCGCCGGCCTCGAGGAGGCGGAGGAGGGCTCGCTGATGCGGCGCATGCGCGACCAGACCGAGGCGGCGATCGCCGAGGCGGACGTCATCCTCTTCCTGATGGACGCGCGCGCCGGCGTGCTGCCGGCGGACCAGCCCTTCGTCGAGCTCGTGCGCCGCTCCGGCAAGCCGGTGGTGCTCGTCGCGAACAAAGCCGAGGGCGGCGCCGGGACGGCGGGCGCCTACGACGCGTTCTCGCTCGGGCTCGGAGAGCCGGTGGCGTTCTCGGCCGAGCACGGCGAGGGCATCGGCGAGCTCTTCGATGCGCTCCTGCCCTATCTCGGGGAAGAGGAGGAGGCCGAGGACGATGAGGGCGGCGAGGGCAAGCCGCTCAAGGTCGCGATCGTCGGGCGCCCGAACTCCGGCAAGTCGACGCTCATCAACCAGCTGATCGGCGTCGATCGTCTGCTCACCGGCCCCGAGGCCGGCATCACCCGCGATGCCATCGCGATCGACTGGCAATGGCGCGGCCGGCCGATCAAGCTCTTCGACACCGCGGGTCTGCGCAAGCGCGCCCGGGTGCAGGATAAGCTCGAGAAGCTGTCGGTCGGCGACGCGCTGCGCGCCGTGCGCTTTGCCGAGGTCGTGGTCGTGCTCCTCGACGCGACGATCCCGTTCGAGAAGCAGGATCTCTCGATCGTCGACCTGATCGAGCAGGAGGGCCGCGCGATCGTCATCGGCTTGAACAAATGGGACCTCGTCGCCGACAAGCCGGGGCTCCTGAAGGAGCTGCGCGAGAAGGCGACGCGGCTCCTGCCGCAGGTGCGGGGCGCGCCGCTCGTGCCGATCTCGGGGCTTGCCGGCGAGGGCCTCGACCGGCTTATGCAGGCGGTGGTGGCAGCCTACGAGGTCTGGAACCGCCGTATCGCGACGGCGCGGCTGAACCAGTGGCTCGAGGGGGCGCTTGCCGCGAACCCGCCGCCGGCCGTGTCGGGCAGGCGGATCAAGATCCGCTACATGACGCAGGCGAAGGCCCGCCCGCCGACCTTCGCCATCTTCGGCAACCAGCTCGACGCCCTGCCGAAGTCGTACACCCGCTACCTCGTCAACGCCCTGCGCGAGGCGTTCGACCTGCCGGGCGTGCCGATCCGGGTGTCACTCAGGACGGGGAAGAACCCGTTCGACAAGGGTTGAAGATGTAGCCGGATTGTGCTACATACGGCACGCGCCGAAAGAACTTCGAGTAAGATATGTCTAAAACCTCCGTTGTACGCGCCCGGATCGAACCTGAACTCAAGGAAGGAGCTGAACGAATCTTGTCCGAGGTCGGCCTAACGCCCAGCACGGCGGTCGGCATTTTGTATCGTAGGATTATTTCTGAAAGGGGCTTTCCTATTTCGCTAAAGATGCCAAACGAGACCACGAGGGCAGCATTGGAGGATGCGATGCTCGGCCGAAATTTAAAAGAGATACATAGTATTTACGATATTCTTGAGGAAGACGATGAAGAAGGTGAGCCGAACGAACCGGTTCAGGAGAGACCTGAAGCTGGTCAGAAAACAGGGCCTCGATCTAAAAAAGCTCGACGTGATCGTTGAACGCCGACGGAATCGCGTAGATCTCGATGAGCGTCATCACCTCCATAGGTTATCGGGCAAGTGGGTCGGCGCTTGGGAATGTCACGTGACCCCTGACTGGCTCCTCATCTGGTATGAAACAGAGGACGAGCTGATTTTGGCTCGCACAGGATCGCACAGCGAACTATTCGAGTAACTCCGCTCGTGAGACTGCGGGTCCCCGCGGCGCCAGCACCTTGTCCTGTGGGAAATCGTAGATCTTGCCCGTTTCGCTCCATTGCGGCGAGGCGAGACGGACGAAGTGCGGGGCGAGCTCTTCCGGCGTGCGCAGCGTCTGCGGGTCCTCGCCCGGCATGGCGGCGGCGCGCATGCGGGTGCGCAAGGGGCCGGGGTTGACCAGCATGAGGCGCACCGGGGTCGTTGCGGTCTCGGCGGCGTAGGTGCGGACGAGCGCCTCGAGCGCCGCCTTCGACACCGAGTACGGGCCCCAATAGGCAAGGCAGCGGTGCGCGGCGCCGGAGGTGAGGAAGATCGCGCGCCCGGCGTCGCTCTTGCGCAGCAGCGGGTCGAGCGAGCGGATGAGGCGCCAGTTCGCCGTGACGTTGACCGCCATGACGGCGTCCCAGACCGGCTGGTCGACATGGGCGAGCGGCGCGATCTCGCCGAGAAGGCCGGCGTTGCCGAGCAGGATGTCGAGCTTGCCCCAGCGCTCGTGGATCGTGGCGCCGAGGCGGTCGAGGGCGTCGTAGTCCTTGAGGTCGAGCGGCACGAGCGTCGCCGACGAGCCGGCGGCGCGGATTTCGTCGTCGAGCTCCTCGAGCGCGCCTTGCGTGCGGGCGAGCGCGATCACATGCGCGCCGGCGCCGGCGAAAGCGAGCGCGGCGGCGCGGCCGATGCCGCGCGAGGCACCGGTCACCACCGCGAGGCGGTCGAGGAGGGGCTTGTCCATGGGGGGAGCCGTAAGGGGTTACGTGGGAAGCGTCCACCGGCTGTCATTCCGGGGCGCGCGGAGCGCGAGCCCGGAACCCATAACCACAAGCCTTCCCGATGATTGTGAAACGGTGGTGCGCGTTCGGCACCTCTGGCGGGTATGGGTTCCGGGCTCGGCGCTCCGCGCCGCCCCGGAATGACAGCGGCGCGGCTAATCCGCCTCGGCGAGCATCGCGAGCCGGCGCGGGGTCGCGACCGCGAGATCCGTCAGCGGCGTCGGGTAGTCGCCGGTGAAGCAGTGGTCGGTGAACTGCGGCCGCACCGGGTCGCGGCCGTCATGGCCCATGGCGCGGTAGATGCCGTCGACCGACAGGAAGGCGAGGGTGTCGGCGTCGATGTAGCGCCGCATGCCCTCGAGGTCGTGCGTCGCGGCAAGGAGCTTGTCGCGCTCGGGCGTGTCGATGCCGTAGAAATCGGGGTGGGTGATCGGCGGCGAGGCGATGCGGAAATGGACCTCGCGGGCGCCGGCCTCGCGCATCATGCGCACGATCTTCACCGAGGTCGTGCCGCGCACGAGGCTGTCGTCGACGAGGACGATGCGGCGGCCCCTGACGACGGCGCGGTTCGCCGAGTGCTTGAGGCGGACGCCGAGCTCACGCACGGACTGCGTCGGCTCGATGAAGGTGCGCCCGACATAGTGGTTGCGGATGATGCCGAGCTCGTAGGGGATGCCGCATTCCTGGCCGAAGCCGAGCGCCGCCGGCACGCCTGAATCCGGCACCGGGACGACGACGTCGGCGTCGGCCGGCGCCTCGCGGGCGAGCTGCGCCCCCATGGCCTTGCGGGCGTCGTAGACGGAGCGGCCGTTCACGATCGAGTCGGGGCGGGAGAAGTAGATGTACTCGAAGATGCAGGGCCGCATCGCCTGCGGCGGCGCATAGCGGATCGATTCGAGCCCGTCGTCGGAGATCACCACCATCTCGCCGTTCTGCACGTCGCGCACGAAGCGGGCGTTGATGATGTCGAGGGCGCAGGTCTCGGAGGCGAGGATGTAGCGGCCGCCGAGCTCGCCGATGACGAGCGGCCGGATGCCGAGCGGGTCGCGGGCGCCGATGAGCTTTTTATTGGTGAGCGCGACGAGCGAGAACGCGCCCTCGAGCTGGCGCACCGCGTCGATGAACCGGTCGACGACGAGCGGCTTGCGGCTGCGGGCGACGAGATGGACGATCGCCTCGGTGTCGGTCGTCGACTGGTAGATCGCGCCGTCGCGGATGTGGTTGCGGCGCAGCGTCAGGCCGTTGGTGAGGTTGCCGTTATGGGCGACCGCGAAGCCACCGCCTTCGAGCTCGGCGAAGAGCGGCTGGACGTTGCGCATGATCGTCCCGCCGGTCGTCGAGTAGCGGACGTGCCCGATTGCCGAGGCGCCCTCTAGGCGCTCGATGGTGGCGCGGTCCGAGAAGCTGTCGCCGACGAGGCCGAGCTTGCGCTCGGAGTGGAAGACGCGGCCGTCGAAGGAGACGATGCCGGCGGCTTCCTGGCCGCGGTGCTGCAGGGCGTGGAGGCCGAGCGCGACGATCGCCGAGGCATCGGGGTGGCCGTAGATGCCGAAGACGCCGCATTCCTCGCGCAGGGTGTCGCCGTCGAGGTCTTTCGCGGACCCCGCCTGCCGGGTCTCGGTCGGTGCTGCCATGAACGTCGATCCTTCGGCGCGCCGGGCGGTCCTACGCCAAGCCGCTTATGTAGGGTCTGGGCCCTTTGGCGCCAACCGCGGCGTCGAAGTTATTCCCGCGTTCTTCAGCTTCGCCGGGGCGGAATCGGCGGCCCGCCGCCGCGCTGCGGATCGGCCTCGTCCTGACCGGGCGCCTCGCCCTCGGGCTTCGGCTTGCGGAGCTGCTTGAGCAGGCCCTCCGGATTGTCGGGCAGCATGGTGATGAGCGAGTTGCCGGTGCTTTCGAGCATCGGCCGGGTCTTCGCGTTCGCGGCCCATTCGGGCATCTTGCCTTGCGCGAGCCAGGACAGGAAGACCCAGCCGATCACGCAGAGCAGGAGGCCGCGCCCGGCCCCGAACACGAAGCCGAGGGTGCGGTCGAGCGCGCCGATGCGCGAATCGAGGATTAGGTCCGAGATCTTCACGGTGATGACCGAGACGACGATCAGCGTCAGGATGAAGATGCCGCCGATCGCCGCGACGAGCGCGATGGTCTTGTTGTTGATGTACTGCTCGGCATAGGGCAGGGCGGCCTTGTGCAGGAACCACGCCGCCGCCGCCGCCGTGACCCAAGCGACGATCGCCAGCACCTCGCGGGTGAAGCCCCGGACGGCGGCGAGAAGCGCGGAGATCAGCACGACGCCGAGGACGACGAGGTCGAGGACGGAAACGGGCATGGTGGTCAGGGGCCGCAACGCTTGGCGAAATCGGGCGTGGCCGGGGCGAACCGGTCGGCCGCGTGTATAGACCGCAAAGCTCGCCGCGTAACCCTTCCCGGCGCCGCTGCACCGGCATCGGCCGTGGACGGGCGGCGGCGGCGATCCCGGCGACGAGGTCGGCGATGTGCCCGATCGAGGCCGCCCCCGGAATCGGGCGCTCGCCCTTGTCGCCGCGCGCGTTCGGCGCGACGGCGTTGGGGAAGCCGAGCTTTGCCGCCTCCTTGAGCCGGGCCGGCGTCTGGGCGACCGGCCGGATCGCGCCGGAAAGCCCGACCTCGCCGAAATAGACCGTGTCGGCCGGGAGCGGCGCCCCCGAGAGCGAGGAGACCAGGGCCGCCGCGGCGGCAAGATCGGCGGCGGGCTCACTGATGCGCAGGCCGCCGGCGACGTTGAGGTAGACATCGTGCATGCCGAGCTTCAGCCCGCCATGCGCCTCGAGCACGGCGAGCACCATCGACAGGCGGCTCGGGTCCCAGCCGACGACCGCCCGGCGCGGCGTGCCGAGTGATGTCGGGGCTACGAGCGCCTGGATCTCGACCAGCACCGGGCGCGTGCCTTCCATGCCGGCAAAGACCGCCGTCCCGGCGGTGCCGTGGTCGCGGCTCGCGAGGAACAGCTCGGACGGGTTCGGCACCTCGGCAAGGCCGTGGTCGGTCATCTCGAAGACGCCGATCTCGTCCGTTGGCCCGAAGCGGTTCTTGACCGCGCGCAGGATGCGGAAATGGTGCCCGGTGTCGCCCTCGAACGACACCACCGCGTCGACCATGTGCTCGACGACGCGCGGTCCGGCGATCTGGCCGTCCTTGGTGACATGGCCGACGAGGATCACCGCCGTGCCGCAGCTCTTCGCGAACCGGATCAGCGCCTGCGCCGAGCCGCGCACCTGGGTGACGGTTCCGGGCGCCGATTCGACCGTCTCGGTCCACATCGTCTGGATCGAGTCGATGACGGCGAGCGCCGGCGGCTTCCCTTGGGCAAGCGTCGCGACGATGTCCTCGACATTGGTCTCGGCTGCGAGCTCGACCAAGGCGTCGCCGAGGCCGAGGCGCTCGGCCCGAAGCCGCACCTGCGCGATCGCCTCCTCGCCCGAGATATAGACGACGCGATGCCCGCCCTTGGCGAGCGCGGCCGAGACCTGCATCAGCACCGTCGACTTGCCGATGCCCGGATCGCCGCCGATGAGGATCACCGAGCCGCGCACGAAGCCGCCGCCGGTGACGCGGTCGAACTCGGCAAGGCCGGATGGCGTGCGCGGCGCCTCGTGCGTCGCGCCGGCAAGGCCCTCGAGCGGGAACACGCGGCCTTTCGCCCGGCTCGGGCGCGTCGCGACGGGGCCTGCCAGCGGGTGCGCGGCGCCGGTCTCCTCGACGACCGTGTTCCAGCCGCCGCAGGCCTCGCAGCGGCCTTTCCAGCGGTTGTAGACCGCGCCGCAGCTCTGGCAGACGAAGGTGGCGTGGGATTTGGCCATGGTCAGGTCTCTTCGTCGCCGCGGCCGGCGAGAACCGCAGGGAGGTCGCGCGCACCGTGAACGATCCTGACGACGGTGACGGCGCCCCCTTCGATCTCGTAAAAGAGGAGATAGGGTGGAACGATAAGCCGCCGCAGCTTGCCCACGGAGCCGAAATCCACGAGCCGGCCTCGGCGTGCGTTCTGGGCAAGCGAAGCGGCCGCCTTGCGGATGGCCTTGTTGAGTTTTCGGGCGGCGCTCGGGTTGTTGTTCGAGATGTACTCTAGGAGGGTTCGCAGGTCGGCTCTGGCGCTAGCGGAATAGCGCACTCTCATTCGGCCGCATCCCTGTTACCTTCTTTGCTGGCGATCAGTTCCTCCATTTCGCGAAACACGTCCTCCGCATCATGGACGCGACCGGCCCGGATGTCCTCCATTCCCTCTTCGATCTTCGCAGATAATTCGGCGCGTCTTCCCTCCCGGGCGAGTTCCTGATCCTTGAGAAGCTCGAGCCCGTCGGAGATCACCTCCGCGGCGCATAGATAGCGGCCGGATGCCACGAGTTGGTCGACGAAGGCCTCGAGGTCCGGTCGTATGGTGTACGTCTTGGCCATGCTTCGGGCTCCTCCCGTCCATTCTACCACGAACGCCCGACCGGTGTCGTTCAGCCGCCGACGTAGCGGCGGGCGTAGCGCCGGCCGAGGCTCGTCAGGATCTCGTAGCCGATGGTGCCGGCGCGGCGGCCGACCTCGTCGATCGTGAGGTCGGCGCCGATCAACGTCACGAGATCGCCGCGCTTGACCGCTCCGGCCGGCACCTCGGTGATGTCGACGACGATCAGGTCCATCGACACGCGCCCGGCGAAGGGGCAGTGCAGCCCGGCGACGATGGCGGCGCCCGCGGCGATCTGCGTGTCGCGCTTCGCGTCGGTGGCGCTCGCCGCGCGCGGGTAGCCGTCGGCGTAGCCGACCGACACCACCGCGAGCCGCCGCGCCCCGTGCGCGGTCCATTGGGCGTTGTAGCCGACCGTGTCGCCGTCCGGCGCCGCCCGGATCTGGACGATGCGGCCTTGAAGCCGGATCACCGCTTGCATCGGGTTGCTGCGGCCGGGAGCCGGATTGCCGCCGTAAAGGGCGTAGCCCGGGCGGACGAGATCGTAATGCGGTCTTTCGGGCAGGAAGACGCCGGACGAGTTGCAGAGCGAGGCCGGCACTTCGGGGAACGCTTGACGCACCGCCGCGAAGCGCTCGATCTGGCGCGCGTTCAGCGGGTTTTCCGGTTCCTCGGCGCTGACGAAATGGCTCATCACCAGGGCCGGCTCGAAATCGCCAAGGAGGGGGCTGCGCGCGACCTCGGCGGCCGCGGCAGCCGGCAGCCCGAGGCGGTTCATGCCGGTGTCGAAATGGAGCGCTGCCGGATACCGTGTCCCGGCGTTCCGGCAAAATCCCGCCCACTCGGCGACCTCGTCCTGTGATCCGAGGATCGGCGTCAGCCCAAGGCCGGCATAGGTCGCGGCGGTGCCGGGCAGGAGGCCGTTGAGCACATGGACCGTGCCGTCGCCGCAGGCCTCCCGGGCCGCTACCGCCTCGGACAGGTCGGCGACGAAGAAGCTGCGGCAGCCGGCAGCGCGGAGCGCCCGCACCACGGCGCTCAGCCCGAGCCCGTAGCCGTCGGCCTTGGCGACGGCGGCGCATTCGGCGCCCCCGGCGCGCGCCTGCAGCAGCCGCCAATTCGCGACGAGCGCGCCGAGGTCGATCGTCAGCACGGCGCCGGCTTCAGCCTCCGGCGGGCCGGTTTCAACGGCGTGGTTCGGCTCTGGCGAGAGGTCGTTCAATGGTTCCGGGCAACCTATCCCTGCAGCGGCCAAGGGAATTCGCGCATCATGACGTCGTCCAGCGAGTATGGACATTCGGCCGGAAAGGCGTCCTCTCCGAGCCCTGTTTGCCCGCCCGCTTCGATCCGCGCGCGCCGGTAAGCCCGGGCCAGCGCGACATCGCGACGGCTCTTGAGCCCCGGGCTGTCCTCCAAGACGTCGCTCGCAGCGACCCGCTGCGAGTTGATCGAGGTCGCCCAGCTCCGGGATCGGCGTTCCGGCTGATGGTCCCACTTCAGCACGTGGGTCAGGACGATCCGGTACGCGCTCGTCAGCTTGTGCAACTGCTCGCTGCCCAAGTCTTCGATCTCCTCGGCAAGGTTTGCCAGGTCAAGGCTCTCGAGGTCGCCGGCCCGGAGCGCCGCCGCCTGCTCGATCGCCCAGGTGTAGAGGTCGTCCCCGTAGAGCCCGCTCGGAGCCCGCCGGGAGGCGTTCGGAGTGTCAGCTTCGGCCGTGGCCTGGTGGTGTCGCTTCGGAACGGGCATCCGGAAGTTCCTATCCCGCCTGCCGACGAGAGAGCCTCAGCATATCATAGACTCCGGAAACGGCGCCCCCTGCCCCCGTGAAGCAGCCGATCCTCTTGGCGCGGCTCAATCGCCGACCCGGTCCGGCAGCTTGTGCTCGTCGGCGAGGTTCGTGAAGCGGGTGACCTCGGCCTGGAAGGCGAGCTGGACGGTGCCGGTCGGGCCGTGGCGCTGCTTGCCGATGATGACCTCGGCGCGCCCATGGGACTGGTCCATGTCCGACTGCCACTTGAAGTGCTCTTCGGTGCCGGGCTTCGGCTCCTTGTTCTTCAGGTAGTACTCCTCGCGGAAGACGAACATCACGACGTCGGCGTCCTGCTCGATCGAACCCGATTCGCGCAGATCGGAAAGCTGCGGGCGCTTGTCGTCGCGCTGCTCGACCTGGCGGGAGAGCTGCGACAGGGCGAGGATCGGAACGTTCAGCTCCTTTGCCAGCGCCTTCATGCCGGTCGTGATCTCGGTCAGCTCCTGGACCCGGTTCTCGCCCTTCTTCGCCGATCCCGAGAGCAGCTGCAGGTAGTCGACGACGAGGAGGTCGAGGCCGCGCTGGCGCTTCAGGCGGCGCGCCCGCGCCGCGAGCTGCGCGATGCCGAGGCCGCCGGTCTGGTCGATGTAGAGCGGCATCGCCTGCAGGTCGCGGGCGACGTCGGTGAGCTTGTAGAAATCGTCCTCGCGGATGTCGCCGCGGCGGATCTTGTAGGAGGGGATGCCGGACTGCTCGGCGATGATTCGGGTCGCGAGCTGCTCGGCCGACATCTCGAGCGAGAAGAAGCCGACGACGCCGCCGTTGACGGTCTTGTGGCTGCCGTCCGGCTGTTTCTCGAAGGCGTAATCCTTGGCGACGTTGAAGGCGATGTTGGTCGCGAGCGCCGTCTTGCCCATGCCGGGGCGCCCGGCGATGATGATCATGTCGGAGGGCTGCAGCCCGCCCATCATGCGGTCGAGATCGGCAAGCCCGGTCGCGGTGCCGGAGAGCTTGCCTTCGCGCTTGAAGGCGTTCGCCGCCATGTCGATCGCGGTCGTCAACGCGTCCGAGAAGCGCTGGAAGCCGCCGTCGTATTTGCCGGTCTCGGCAAGCTCGTAGAGCTTGCGTTCGGTCTCCTCGATCTGCGACCGCGGCGAGGATTCGACCGGCGCGTCGTAGGCGACGTTGACCATGCCTTCGCCGATCGAGATCAGGCTGCGGCGGATGGCGAGGTCGTAGACCGTGCGGCCGTAATCCTCGGCGTTGATCACCGTCGTCGCTTCGGCCGCGAGGCGGGCGAGGTATTGCGAGACGGTGACGCCGCCGAGGTCCTGGTCGCCGAGGAAGGTCTTGAGCGTGATCGGCGTCGCGACCTTGCCGGATTTGATCAGCGTCGTCGCGATCTCGTAGATGCGCTTGTGCAGATCCTCGAAGAAATGGGCCGGCTCGAGGAAGTCCGAGACCCGGTAGTAGGCGTCGTTGTTGACGAGGATCGCGCCCAGGAGCGCTTGCTCGGCGTCGATGTTGTTCGGCGCGACGCGGTAGTCCGGCGCGGCCGTCTCGAGGCGGGCGATGAGCGCGTTCGCGGTGGCCATCGGGGTTCCGAATCTGCTGATGCGCCGAGAGTTCTAGCGGGTCGCCGAACCTTCACACGGGCGGCGGATGCGCATCCCCTGAATTCCCCGATTCCCACATTTCGTGCGCCCGCCTTCGACGTCGCGCTTGACATCGACGGCGGCCGCGCGGCCGCAAGGCAAAGCGCCGGCCGCCGAGTCTCGACTCGGCGGCCGAATCTATCTAGAACAAAATGAGAACGGACTCAAGCCTCGGCGCCGGGGCCGGCTTCGGCAAGCGCCGCGCCGACCTCGAGGCCGAGCTCGTCGAGGTTCGTCTCCTCGCGGGTGGTGACGGTCTCGCCGCGCGCCTGGCGCTCGGCCTCCTCGGGGCTGCGGGCGACATTGATCGTCACCTTGACCTCAACCTCGGGGTGGAGGCTCACCGGGACGGTGTGCAGGCCGAGTGTCTTGATCGGTGCGTTGAGCGCCACCTGCTCGCGATTCACAGTGAAGCCGCCGGCCGTCATGGTCTCGGCGAGGTCGCGGGTCGAGACCGAGCCGTAGAGCACGCCGGTCTCCCCGGCCTGGCGGATGACGACGAAGCTCTGGCCGTCGAGCTTGTCGGCGACGCCCTTGGCTTCGGTGCGGCGCTCGAGGTTGCGCGCCTCGAGCTGGGCGCGCTCGGTCTCGAAGCGCGCCTTGTTGTCCTTCGTCGCACGCAGGGCCTTGCCGCGCGGCAGGAGGAAGTTGCGCGCAAAGCCGTCCTTGACCCGCACGGTGTCGCCCATCTGTCCGAGCTTGGCGACGCGCTCGAGTAGAATCACTTCCATGTCTTCACTCCTTCGATCTGAGGTCAGGTTGAACGGGGGCCGGGCCCGCCGAGAGGCGGCGCAGGCGGCAGCTTCAGCCGGGCGCGAAGCCCGAACAGGGTGTCGGCGATGCCGAAGAGGATGAGGGCGATGAACAGCATGCCCTGGCTCAGGACGAGCAGCAGATAGGCGATGGTCAGCATCGCGGTGCGGCCGCCGCGCCCGAGCGTGACCTGGTGGAGGCGGGCGAGCCCCTGCAGCCCGAAAGCCATGAGGGTGGCGCCGAGGAGCGAGAGCCCGAGCACGCCGGCAAAGCCGCCCGCCGCGTAAGCGAGCCCGAACGCGCCGGCGAGCATGACGAGCGCCGAGCGCGGCATCTGCGTTGCCGGGATATAGGGCCAGGGACGCGGCAGGCGTCCGGAGAGGGCGACGACCTTTGCCCCGATCCAGACATAGGCGGTGAGGATGAGCGTGAAGCCTTGGGCGGCAAACATCGGCGCCAAGGCCGCGAAGCGCTGCGCCACCGCCTCGATCAACGCGTCGTCGGCGGGCTTCGGGGCGCCCGGCGGGCCGCGCAGTTGGGCCTGAAGGAACAGATCCGCGATCCGCCGCATCCGGCCGTGGAAGCTCGCGAAATCGCCGGACGACGACACGATCGCGGTCGCCAGCACGGTCAGCGCCGCCGTCGCGGCGATCCAGGCAAGCAGCCGTCCGAGCGGGTACCAGTCGACGGCGCCGCTCGGCTGCGCCTTGCCGAGGAGCGCGAGATAGCCGAGCCACCAGGCCGGCAGGCCGGTGCCGACGGCAAAGCCGATGCCCTCGATCGGCGATAGGGCGAGCGCCGTCGCGAGGCCGCCGGTCAGGCAGGCGACGAGCCCGGCGCGGTGATCCCAGCCGAGCGTCACGATGAGGACGGGGATCGGCGCGAGGAGGAACAGCAGGAGCGCGAGCGGCGTCGCCTTGGCGACGACCGCGATCAGGAGGGCCGAGACGAGCCCGGCGCCGGCGCCGACAAGGGAGAAGTTCATCACGCTCGCTGTCCCGCTGCCGTCGCAGGGTTAGAGGCAGGCCCTTGCCCGCCTCAGCGTTTCAAGAACCCCTCTCCCGCTGGCGGGAGAGGGCAGGGGTCACCGGATCACGTAGGGCAGGAGCCCGAGGAAGCGGGCGCGCTTGATCGCCTGGGCGAGTTCGCGCTGCTTCTTTGCCGACACCGCGGTGATCCGCGAGGGCACGATCTTGCCGCGCTCCGAGACGTAGCGCGAGAGGAGCTTCGTGTCCTTGTAGTCGATCTTCGGCGCGTTTGCGCCTGAGAACGGGCAGGTCTTGCG
>Ga0136846_1226909_pt1 | contig 16777 bp, 18 predicted proteins | sample HopSoiMetagenom2_FD_96841 | JGI IMG/M metagenome (GOLD analysis project Ga0136846, IMG submission 96841) | Grasslands soil microbial communities from Hopland, California, USA - 2 Assembly 2016 (version 4) | ecosystem: Environmental > Terrestrial > Soil > Grasslands | place: USA: Hopland...
AAGATCCCGAATGGGCATCCTGCCATTGAGAACCGCATGGAATTGTTATATAGTGAAGGCGTGCATAAAGGAAAGATCACGCTGAATAAATATGTGGAAGTAGCCTGTACCAATCCGGCGAAGATCTTTGGTATGTTCCCGCGGAAGGGAACGCTGGCGCCGGGCAGCGATGCCGACATCGTGATCTTTGATCCCCATGAAACGCATGAGATTTCTGCAAGCACCCATCACATGAATGTTGACTACTCGGCGTATGAAGGCTGGCCGATCACTGGTAAGGTGAAGACGGTGATCTTACGTGGAAAGGTGGCGATCGATAATGAGAAGTGTTTGGTGGAAAAAGGGTATGGGAAGTTTATTAAACGGAATAAAGTGGAAGGGAAGATTTAAAAACAGGGCAAAAGGCAAAGGGCAGAAGGCAGAGGCCTCGACGCGGCGACCAAAAACTAAGAACTCAATTACTAAAGAACCAAATAATATATCCATGGCTAGAATTATTAAATCGGGTTTAATTCAAATGAGTCTGCCGAAAACGGAGGGAGAGGGAACTATTGAAGAGATCAAGGAGGCAATGGTGCAAAAGCATATTCCATATATAGAACGGGCCGGCCAGCAGGGTGTGCAGATCCTTTGTTTGCAGGAGATCTTTAACACACCGTATTTCTGTCCGGGCCAGGACAGGGCGTGGTACGAATCGGCTGAAACTGTGCCGGGGCCAACTACAGAACGGATGGCAACCTACGCCAAAAAATATAACATGGTGATGATTGTTCCGGTGTATGAAAAAGAACAGGCCGGTGTGTTGTACAACACCGCAGCGGTGATAGATGCAGATGGAACCTATCTGGGTAAATATCGCAAGAACCATATTCCGCATACCTCCGGTTTTTGGGAAAAGTTCTTTTTTAAACCTGGTAATCTGGGTTATCCGGTGTTTCAAACGCGGTATGCAAAAGTAGGTGTGTATATCTGTTATGACAGGCATTTTCCCGATGGAGCCCGCGTGCTGGGGTTGAATGGCGCAGAGATCGTTTATAATCCATCGGCTACTGTTGCCGGTTTATCGCAATACCTGTGGAAGCTGGAACAACCGGCGCATGCCGCGGCCAATGGGTATTTTATGGGTTGTATAAACCGGGTAGGACAGGAAAAGCCCTGGAACCTGGGTAAGTTTTATGGTTCCTCTTATTTTGTTGATCCGCGCGGACAAATATTTGCCCAGGCATCGGAAGATAAAGATGAATTGCTGGTAGCCGAATTTGATCTGGACATGATTGAAGAGGTAAGAAGTATCTGGCAGTTCTATAGAGACAGAAGACCAGAAACATATGGAAAGCTCGTTGAACTGTAACTATAAATTGAATTCATGCCAATAAAAAGCAACCGGTTAACAGCTTCGGCGTACGAACAAAACTTCAGCGATATTCACCCCCCATTCGATAGCAGGGAATCGGCGCTGGTGGAGGCCAATCGTTGTTTGTTTTGTTATGACGCGCCCTGTATCAAGAGTTGTCCTACTGAGATCAACATTCCTAAGTTCATTAAGCAGATCAGTACAGACAATGTAAAAGGTTCTGCGCATACCATCTTTGTCTCCAATATTATGGGGGCCGGTTGTTCACGCGTTTGCCCGGTTGAGAAATTATGTGAAGGTTCCTGTGTATATAACCTGATGGAAGAAACACCGATATCCATCGCCCGGTTACAACGATATGCTACCGAACAAGCGCTGGAGAAGAAATGGAAACTGTTTGAACGGAAGCCATCTGCCGGGAAAAAAGTGGCGATTGTAGGAGCTGGTCCTGCGGGGTTGAGTTGTGCGCATGTGCTAAGCAGGGAAGGTATTGACGTAACTATTTATGAAAAAGAAAGCAAGGGCGGTGGCCTGATGACCTATGGGATCGCTGCCTATAAAGTAACGCCGGCCTTTTGCGAAGAAGAGGTGAAGTATATAACATCGGTTGGCGGCATCGATATAAAATACAACCAGGAACTGGGTAAGCACATTACCCTGGCTGAACTACAAAAAAGTTATGATGCAGTGTACCTGGGTTTTGGTGTGGGCCTTGCCCGGCAATTAAATATTCCAGGTGAAGAACTGGAAGGCGTGGTAGATGCCATCCGATTTATTTATGAGATCCGGTCAGGTACATACGACAAAGTACCGGTAGGTGATAAAGTGGTAGTGATTGGTATGGGTATGACGGCGATCGATGCGGCAACACAAGCAAAGCGGTTGGGCGCCAAAGAAGTGACGCTGGCATATCGCAGAACACAGGAAGAAATGCCCTGTACGGAAACTGAACTGAATATTGCTAAACTGGATGGCTGTCGCATCATCTGGCTCGCGGCGCCTGCTATGATAAAAGGTGAGAACGGAAAAGTAACTCAACTGGTATGTAACCTCATGCAATTGGGCGAACCCGATGCCAGTGGCCGCCGTTCACCTATTGAATCGGGTGAGCAATTTATCCTGGAAGCAGATATGGTCATTAAAGCGGCCGGACAAATTCCATTTGAAGAGCTGGTTAACAATAATCAATTACAACATGCTCATGGAAAGATCGTATCGCAAAAGAATGGTTCTACCAATATTCCCGGCGTATTTGCAGGGGGCGATTGTGTGAACGGAGGTAAAGAAGTGGTGGATGCTGTTCAGGCAGGGAAAGTGGGGGCAGCGGCGATTTTGGAATATGTGGCAGGTTTGTAGGTTATTAAGTTATTGAGTTTATTAGTTCATTGGAAATAGAACTTAATAACTCAATAACTAACGAACTAACAAACTAAAAAACTAATAAACTAAGCATTCCTATGGCTGACATTACTGCGAATTTTCTTGGTATAAAATCTCCTAATCCATTTTGGTTAGCGAGTGCACCGCCTACTGATAAAAAGATCAATGTGCTGCGGGCCTTTGAAGCGGGCTGGGGTGGTGTGGTTTGGAAAACGCTGGGTAGCCAGGTGAAGAATGTGTCGAGCCGTTATTCTGCTGTAAATTACAACGGCAGCAAAATAATGGGTTTCAATAATATTGAATTGATCAGTGACCGCCCGTTGGAACTGAACCTGCGCGAAATAAAAGAATGCATTAAATTATTTCCCGACAGGGCAATGATCGTTTCGTTGATGGCTGATAATACCCGGGAGAAATGGCATGAGCTGATTGCCCAGGTGGAAGATACCGGCGCGCATGGTCTGGAGTTGAACTTTGGTTGCCCGCATGGAATGACGGAACGCGGCATGGGCGCCGTAGTAGGACAGGACCCCGGAATTGCGAGATTAGTAGTTGAATGGGTAATGGAAAAAGCAACCATTCCGGTTATCACCAAGTTGACGCCTAATGTACATTCTGTGGTACCAACCGGAAAGGCTTCTGTTGAAGCGGGTACCAATGCATTGTCTCTTATTAATACCATACAATCGGTAACGGGCATCGACCTGGATACTTTTGTGCCCAATCCCTATGTGGCGGGTAAATCCGTTTTTGGCGGTTACTGCGGTCCGGCAGTAAAACCCATTGCGCTCAAAATGCTGGCTACTATCAGCCAGGACCCGGTGACTTCTAAAGTGCCCATCTCTGGTATTGGTGGTGTAAGTACCTGGAAAGATGCAGTTGAATTTATGTTACTAGGGGCCACCACTGTACAAGTGTGTACGGCGGCAATGAAACATGGTTTTCGCATTGTTGAAGATATGTGTGAAGGACTCAATAACTGGATGGATGAAAAAGGGTTCAACACCATTACTGATTTCATTGGTAAATCAGTGCCGCATCTTACCCAATGGGAAGAACTGGATATTAATTATCACATCGTTGCCAATATAGATCAGAATAAATGTATTCACTGCGGGCTTTGTTATATTGCCTGTGAAGATGGCTCGCATCAATCGATCAACTTGCAGTATGGAAGACCATATAATACATATACAATAAAAGAAGACGAATGTGTAGGTTGTAATTTATGTAAGCTGATTTGTCCGGTTGATGATTGCATCACTATGGTTGAACAAAGAAAAGGTGATGAATACATAAACTGGAAAGAATTTCAGGAACGCGGGATGCCATTGAACGATCATTGATCCTCTCCACTTACCAATTGTTCATTGCCTATTGTCTATAGATATATAGGAACTCTGCTATGTGAATAAATAATTTTCCCATCTCACCAGTAGATGTATTGGCTCATACTTGCTAAACAGGATAACTTAGTACTACTCTATTAGAAGTTATATCCGCGGGTTAATATCATCCGTAGACCTACCGTATTATTTCATTTGCCCAACCTGGTGTACCTCCTGTTAAATAAGCTGCTGTTCAATAAAGGCAGCAAGGAATTCTTTTGTTGTACTGTGTGCCGCATAAAACGCGAAGCATACAGTATAAGGATGTATTGACCATTCACCATTGACCATTCACCAAACCAAACCTCATACTATGAAGCAGATCATTTACGCTTTTATTTTTACCTGTATTGCACAAACCATCATGGCGCAAACGCCGCCGGCCACCTGGCAGGAGCATTGGTTTGAACACAACCAATTGCTCAACCGTAAATTCTACGACAATGATGTGGCTGTTTATTACGACAATGACGTCAGCAGTTCCGTTACCTGGCCTTATACTTACATGGGCGATGTGTGGCGCTATGTAAAGAATGTATATGGCGCTTTTGGCACCGATCCGCATTTGTTTGCCATTTACCACACGGGTAAATACAGTGGCGGTCATCCTTCCACGTATTTCGATGCCAGTCACGACAACCGTAATGTGATAGATGTAGGTCCCGGTCCCTGGACAAGCGGCGGCACCGGTAACGACCTGGATATCTCCACCCACGAAGTAGCGCATATTGTAGAAGGTGCCAGCAAGGGCATAAAAGGTTCGCCGGCTTTTCCCCTTTGGGGCGATAGCAAATGGGCGGAGATCTTTATCTATGATGTATACCTGGGTTTAGGTAAAACCAGTGAAGCCACACGCTGGTACAACCTGATGCAAACCTCCACCGCGGATCTACCAGTTGCCGGCACGCACTGGTTCCGTGATTGGTTCTATCCTATTTATCATAACTATGGAGGTGCCCAGGCATTGAACCGCTTCTTTACTTTGCTGGCGCAGTATTTCCCCAAAAGCGGCAGCACGTATTCGCGCGATATGAACTGGGGCGAGTTCATTCATTTCTGGAGTGGTGCAGCCGGGGTAAGCCTGAAGCCATTGGCTACTGCTGCTTTCGGCTGGACATCAACTTTTGAAACGCAGTTCAACCAGGCTCGCATCGATTTTCCTTTTGCTTATGGAACGGGCGTGGTGAATGTGTACAAGCATTGTAATTATGGCGGCTATGTAACCACATTAGGCGTTGGAAATTATACCCTGAGCCAGTTACAGGATATGGGTGTATTGAATGATGATATCTCCTCTGTAAAAGTGAACAGTGGTTACCAGCTGCAATTGTTCCAGGATGATAATTTCACCGGTACATCCGTTACACTCACAGCCGATGCCAGCTGCCTGGTGCCAAACAATTTCAACGACCTGGCCTCATCGCTTAAAGTAACTACTACCAGTCTGGCCGCAGCAAGAACAACAACGGAAGTGACCACTGATAGCCGGTTGAGTATTTATCCCAACCCGGTTACCAATGAGTTGCGGTTCAATACTACGCAATCCATTACCGGTTCTACATTGAGAATACTGGATGTGATGGGTAGGGAAGTAATCAGCGGCCGGTTGGTCAATAACCGGTTCGATGTTTCAAAGCTTGCTGCCGGTGTATATACACTGGTTATTCTAAACAAGGATAACACCATTACTCAACAGTTTGTAAAAAACAATTAATCATGAAACAGATCCTTGCCATATGCATTTTAATATGCCTGGTTCAAATAACATTCGCGAACTCCGGTATTTACGCCGGTGGACCGGTGTATAAAAACCGCAGTTATTCCATCAGTGAATTAAAAGGCTCCGGCTTTACCTGTGTAGTAGTATGGACCATTCACATCGATGCCAGCGGCAACCTGAATTTCAATGCCGAGTTTCCATTGGTGCAAAATGGATCATACATCGGCGGTTCTACTTATCCCAATTTTGCCGGCGATATTGCTTCGCTGAAAACGGCGCCCACCACTATTAACCGGGTGGAGTTTTGTTTAGCCGCCTGGGGATCGAGCACCTTTGCCAATATCAAAGACCTGATCGCTTCGCAGGGCACCGGTTCAACCAGCATCCTGTACAGGAATTTTCAGGCAATCAGGAGCGCCTTTCCTACAGTAGATGCCATTGGCTTTGATGATGAAACTACCTACGATGTCAATTCGGCCACTGCTTTTGCGGTGATGTTGGGTGGCCTGGGATTCAAAGTATCACTGGTGCCTTATACATCCAGCGCCTTCTGGACCGGCGTTGCCACCAATACTAATAACCAACGCCCAGGTACAGTTGACCGGGTTGACCTGCAATGCTATTCGGGTGGTGCCGGTAACAATCCCTGTAACTGGAATTTTGGAAGCATTCCGGTGTATGCCGGGTTGTGGGATGCGGAAAAACAACCAGCCAGGTGCAAAGCCAGTTAACCACCTGGAAAAACAGCTGCAATATAAAAGGCGGCTTTATGTGGTTATACGATGATTTTGATAATACTTCCGGAACGGCGGCGTATGCGGCAGCCATCAACAATGTCTTTAATGGGAGTAGCGGCCCAGCTGTAGCCACCTTCTATAAGGATTGTAATTATGCCGGCACAGCGGTAGGACTGGCTGCAGGCAGTTATACCTTAAGCAGGTTGCAGTCGTTTGGCATTGTCAATGATGATATATCTTCCCTGCAAGTGCAAAGTGGGTACAGGGTCACCCTGTACTGGGACGATAATTATGCCGGCTCTACACTGGTTAAAACCGCCAGTGACGCCTGTTTGGTTGATGATGGCTGGAACGATAAAGTTTCTTCCCTGGTGATCGCGGCTACAGCTACGGCGCGAATGGCAATTGCGTCGCCAACTGAAACTACTATCTCCAATCTGCCCGGTCAACAGGAGCTGAAATTGTTTAATGGGCCCAACCTGGCCGGCATTCCTGTTCGCATATACGATATTACCGGGCGACAGGTACTACTGGTAAGGCCGGTATCGAACCGGATCAACATTAACTCGCTTTCGCCGGGGATCTATGTGTTGACCTATTCGATACAGGGTAAGCTGGTAACGCAGCGGTTTGTAAAATAAAGTTTAGTTATTAAGTCGCCAATTGGCAGACGGCAGATGGCAGACGGCAGACATTTTTGCCGTTTGCCATCTGCCGTCTGCCTTATTTTGTCTATCTTGTCAATGTAATATTAGTGGGATATCATACATTACAACCATGGCGCCAATATCAAAAGGAAAATTCAACAACCGGCAGTGGCTTTTGATCCTGATCCTGTTTTCGATGATGTCGGTTATTTCGTTCTACATTTTTCAGCATGCTTTTGCGTACCGGTATGTGCAGGTAGATGTATTGGTGGCCGCCACCAGCCTCACGCTTTTCTTCTTTTTTATCCTGCTGGTAACCATGCAGGGTTTTAAGGCGGTGGATATTTACGAAGAACAGCTTACCGTAAAGTGGCGTTTCTCTTCCCGCATGGTTGATAAGTCAGAAATAACGGCCTACGGCATTACTACCCGCAAACAGATCAATTATGTTATTATAAAAACAACGGGCGATGATGTGGTGCTGCCCGAACTCCTGCTCAATAACTTCGAAGATCTGATCCATCAATTACAACTCTGGCGAATAAAGCAAAAATTTGAATTGCCCATTACACGCGATGCCCGCTTCGAGAACAGGGGCACAGGCGTGATCCTGATGATCGTGGGTTCATTCCTGTTGGGCTTTACCATCAAGTCGGTGATCTCCCCTGAGTTTTCAGTCGATGGCAGCAAGCTCATTACCTTAAGCGGACAGCTCAGCATGCCGCCTGAGATCAAAGTGCCTTCCAGCAAAAATGCATACGGGTCTATTCAATTGTATTTGATCGAATACCCGGGCATCAACTTTAATATCGATGCCGTGGGGTTCAATTCCATCAATGCCAAACAGCTCCTGGGCGCCGGGCGGGGAACCCCGGTGGAATTGTCAGTTCTGAAGCATGAATACGCCGTTAAGATCAGGAAAACCGAAGCCCCGGGATATTTTGAAACCAATTACCAGTGGACGACCATTTACACCTATAGTCTTACCATGAATGGCGATCCCTTATTAACGGTAGATAGCTATAATGAAAGCAAACACTCGCTGGATAACAGCAACAAAAAATGGAGTGTGCTGATTGCCATCATCTCCATTTCCATGTTTACGTATGGGTTTATCTTATACCGGCAACGGCATAAAGTGCCTTTAACTTCAGCTAAAACACAACCGCCTGTAAAAGCTGCTGCAGAAAAAATAAAAGGTTAAACGTTCTGCGTACTTTTTGGCATCAGGTGCTTTGGCAAAGGGATATCACGGCTTAGCTCATCCGGAACCGGATCGCGGCGGCTGGTTTCAATGGGAATAATGCCTGACCAAATAGGTAAGGGTTTGTCTTCTTCCTCATCATTCGGCATGCCATTGCGGGTTTTTGCAGAAACTTCATCGATGTCAAACGCCAAAACCGTTGTTTTGCGCACCTCATTTTCCTTCATAGGCCGCAGGTAATCCCAACTGTTGGGTACAATTTTATTGGTAAGCCATTCCAGAACATTCCATTTCATTGCAGGTTCTTCAATTTTTTCACCCTTCGAAAAAAGCACTACCGAGCGGTAATTCACAGAGTGAGAGAACGCCGATTTGGCCACCACCAGTGCATCTATAAGCGTTACCGAAATGCAAACCGGTCCCCCTTTTTCCAGTTCCCAAATAAAATGGCTGCCTACAGACCCATGGATGTACAATTTATTTTCGCGGCGCACAAAAGCAGTGGGAATGGTGAATGGTTTGTTTTCAAATTCGTAACTGACTGTGCAGAAAAGCGCTTCGTCTAAAATGGAATAGATCGCCTCTTTGTCATAATGCGCCCGTTTAGCACCTCTGCTGGGAATAAGATGTGACTGTGGAGCCATATTTGGTTGAATTTTTTACAAAATTGTACCTTTATTGGATGGGTGTAATCATCCGGTTTGTATATAGTCAGTAGTCCACTTTTATTATGCAGGCACTTTCAACCCTTATTGCGATCGAAAAAGACAGTTTGCAACCTGTATACCTGCAGATTGCCAACCAGCTCATGGTTTTTATAAAAGACGGTAACCTGCAGGTAGGCCACCGCTTACCCAGCACCCGGCAAATGGCCGACTGGTTGCAGGTACACCGCAAAACGGTGATCCAGGCGTATGATGAATTGCTGGCGCAGGGCTGGCTGGAGAGCCGGACGGGAAGCGGAACCTATGTAGCCAGGCATTTGCCGGAAATACAACCACGTAGTTTACTGAACGGTTCCGGCAACAATTTTAACCCGGCACAAACAGCGGGCTTTGAATTTGAAGCCACGCCGCATCTGGACAGGCCGGCCGTTTGGTCGAAGCATAAATACCACCTCGATGATGGTTTCCCCGATTCGCGCCTGGCGCCGCTGGAAGAACTGGCGCGGGCTTACAGAACACAGTTGCTTACCGGCAATCCCTATGTGCGCTTAGGGTATGGCGATACCATGGGCGCTTTGTGGTTACGACAGGTGCTGGCGGATTATTTAAATGATACGCGCGGGTTGAAGGTGACGCCAGAGAACATCCTGATAACCCGGGGCACGGTAATGGGGTTGTATCTTTCCTGCACTGCCTTTTTGAATCCGGGCGATAATGTGGTGGTAGGAGAGTTGAACTACAATGGAGCCAATATGAATTTTTTACAAGGGGGCGCCAACCTGTTAAAAATTCCGGTCGATGAAAATGGGATTGTGGTGGAGGAGCTGGCGGCCATTTGCCGCAAACAAAAAGTGCGCATGGTGTATGTTACCTCGCATCATTTTTATCCCACTACTACGGCCCTGCGGGCCGACCGGCGCATTGAGCTGCTTCGCCTGGCGGAGCAATACGGTTTTATCATTTTTGAAGATGATTATGATTACGATTTTCATTACCTGAGCAAACCGCTGTTGCCTTTGGCCAGCGCCGATAAAGCCGGGATGGTGATCTATTGCGGTTCTTTTACCAAAACAATCTCCCCTGCATTCAGGGTGGGGTATGTGGTGGCATCAGAAAACGTGATCCGTCACCTGGCCATGTTGCGACGCATTGTTGACCGCCAGGGCGATATTCTGTTGGAGAACGCCATTGCTGAATTATTACAGAACGGCATTATACAGCGCTACCTGCGTAAATCGGTGCGTACTTACCGACAACGGCGCGATGTGTTTTGTGAATTGTTAAAGACCCACCTGAGCGACTATGTACAGTTCCAGGTACCGGTGGGTGGTATGGCCGTATGGACGCATTTCGATCCCGCCATTAATTTAAACATCCTTACACAGAAGGCCCTGCAACAGGAACTGTATTTTTCTGCAGGGTTCAGGAATGAGGAAGGAAAGCCGGTACTGAATGCCACCCGGCTGGGTTTTGCTTCTTCCACCCCGGAAGAACTCGCAGGCTGTGTTGAGATCCTACGCAAAATATTGAAAGCTTAACGCCGGGGCACTGGCCTGTGCAGCAAATGTAATGATGTATTTGGTGCACCAGGTTTGCATTTCGTTGACCTGAAACAACCAGCTATTAGGTGAGCTAAATAAAAGTATTTACCAGCAAAAAAAAATGTCAGTTTTTGACATATGCACACACGCATATTTGTTAGTCTCGTTACTATTAAATTATTTTGTATATAACTGCATTAGCAGTCAGATTGAAGTCCGTACCCCATAGAATGCCCCGGAATTGTTTGACTAAAATGTTGCTATGGAAAATGTTCAGTCTGTTACGATTGCTATTGTAGATGATCACATGATGTTACGCCAGGCCATACATCTGCGCCTGAGTTTACTGGGATATAAGGTGGTGCTGGAGGCGGAAAACGGGAAAGACCTTCTTGACAGATTACCGGAAATGAATACGGAACCGGACATCTGCCTGCTCGATATCAATATGCCGGTAATGAATGGTTTTGAAACCGCCATTGAGTTAAAAAAACGTTGGCCCTATATAAAAGTTGTTTTCTTTACCATGCATAATAGTAAAGCTTATGTCGTGAAAGCCTATCAGATAGGTGTGCATGGGTTTCTGTTAAAAGATGCCAGCACCGAAGAGTTGAAACAGGCATTGTCGGATGTAATGAAAAGTTAGCCCGGTTTATCTTTTTAAAAATATAAAGATGGCGCCAATGAGTGTGAGCACGATCACTACCTGGCGATACAGATCGTCTTTTATCCGGGCTACCAGTTTTAACCCGCACCAGAAGCCCAGGATAAGAAAGGGCACCAGCGCCAGATCGGTCAATAGCGATGTGGGGGTAATATTATTCCAGTAAAGGATCTGGAAGGGTAGTTTGAACCAGTTAATAATCAGAAAGATCCAGGCGCCGGTTCCAATAAAATCGTTCTTGGGCAAGCGCATGGCCAAAAAATAGATATTCGAAAAAGCGCCCGCCAGGTTGCCCAGCATGGTTGTGAAACCCGATACCAACCCCATACCTGATACAAATAATTTGTTGTTGGGCATCACCATTGTCTTGCGGAATTCGATCACCAGCATTATTATTACAGTAAGCACGATGATGGTGGCCATCACTTTTCTGAAAATAGCCTCATTTAGGTCTTTGCCCACAAACACGCCCACCAGGATGCCAATGACCATCCAGGGCATTAATTTTATTACGTGCGACCATTGCGCATGCCGGTGGTAATACTTTACCGCCATCACATCTGCCACACACAACAAGGGCAATACAATACCGGTTGATGCCTTTCCCCCGAACACAATGGTCATAATGGTAACATTCAACATGTCGATACCTTTGAGCCCCGCCTTGGAAAGCCCGATTATAAAGGCCGATAATGCTATTAATAGTAAACTGGTGGTTGAGTACGCCGCAAATATGCCCATGTGTGTTCGGTAATAAGTCTAAGAAAGCTCAAATATAACAATAGTGCCCCTTTTTATAACCGATTGAAAAATAGATGGATGTGTTTTTTCTCTTGCAGGCCTGTTTTTCCGGATCCTGGTATAAAAAAACAGATCCGGACAGAAACTGCCGGATCTGTTTCCAACACAAAAAACTACAGAGGATAAGAACGTTCTTTGTGCAGTTGATGCCCAAAAAAATGAATCCGGCCAGCTACGCTGCGACCGGAAATTAAACTATACTTGAAATACCAAATTACATCGGGTGAATTGCGAAATGCCACCCCTATCGAACAGATACTAATATACGAAGAAGTTATACAAAGCTTTGTGGGACCCGCTTTGATTAAGATTATTTTGATTAAAATCAATTGTTGTTTGAAATCAAAAAATACCCGCAAAGCATGACGGCGGTCATGGTTTTTTATGCGTAAAAAACATACCTTACTATAACATATCACTCCTCCCACATATCCTGCGAATTCCATTGACCGCTTATAACTCCAAATTAATTTTATATGAGATTGCAAACGAAAAATGGATATCCAGAGGTAGTGCTGACTTCAAGATGTGAGACTTCTTTTTTCTATACTACAGCAGATTGGCTCAGGCATGAGATAGGAATATCCTTTTGCAATAAGGAAAAGCAAAACGAAATGATATACTGGGAATTTTGTTTTGGCGAAGGCGTAGCCGTGTTGAAGTATGACCCATCACTGGGCATATCGCTTTGCCCCGCCGAGTTTGGAAAAGCAACAACAGAACAAAAGGCTGCATTCAAAATGTTGATGGATACAATGAAAAGGTGCTAATAAGCTTGTTGTTATAATGTAAGGGGCCCCATGAAAACGGGCCCGGGTAACGGTTTCTTCTTATAAAATTTTACATAAAGCATTGAGGAAATTCATTTAGAAAATTCGAAGGGTATGAATATTTAAAATAAATGTTATATTTGTTGTATAGTTAATGGAGAGACCTACTAACGCTAACGAATCAAATCAATAATTTCCTCTGAAGCGACTCTGAGTCCTGATTTACTTTAAAACCTATCGTTAATCAATGTCCTGTTACTCAATGCGGCGTATACATTGACGTTCTGAAATTCTCTGAAAACACTTAATTCCGTTCATTGTACATGTTATCCAGTTTATTACCGGTTAATACCGCCACGACCATCATAAAACTTACGAACAATGAAAAGATTGCTTGTTGTTAACAACACCAACCAAAGCCATAAAATAATGGAAGCTATGCCCATTTTCGAAAGTGCCACAACCACTTTCGCCCGCAAATATCAAACGGACAGACTAACGACATTATTTAACCTGAACACAAACGTAAATAAGTATAAAAAGAAAGAGGTGATCTATGCTGAAGGCAATCACCCGGTGCAGTTATTCTATATCAAGAAAGGGATTGTAAAAACGTATAAATGTAATTCTGAAGGGAAAGAACTTATTACAGGTATATATGGAGAAGGGGAGTACCTGGGATATGTGGCGTTGCTGGAAGAAACGGTATATAAAGATATCGCAGTAGCTGTTGAATATGCAGAGCTGGCGGTTATCCCAAAAGATGAATTTGAAGGGATGATGGAGACCGACTGGCAGGTGGCCCGCAAATTTATAAACCTGCTGGCTAAAGATATCACCGACAAAGAACAACTGCTGCTGGGCCTGGCTTATAATTCCCTTCGCAAAAAAGTAGCGGAGGCATTGATCTTATTAAGCCGTAAATATAAAGATGCCATTAAGATCAGCCGTGATAACCTGGCCGCTATTGCCGGCACGGCTACCGAATCGTTGATAAGGACCCTGGGCGAGTTCAGGCAGGAAAAGCTGATTGAAATAAGCGAAGGCTACATTACCATTATCAACGAAAGTAAACTCAGAACAATGTTGAATTAAAAGCGCATTTGATTATAACGGGACCATAGATGAATGCGGGCAACCGCGAGAGCAATCAGAGGGTGTATCAGGGATGATACACTCTCTTTATTTATAAGCCAAGGTCTTTTGACTTTATGGTAATAATCTCATACTTAACGCTGGTGCCCCGTTTGCTGTCGGGCATTTTAAGGGTTTCAGCAGATTTGGGTCTTATCCCATAGAAGTCTTTCATTTTTGTATCGTAAATACCACCATTGGCTTTTATGTAGGTTACTTTTACCCGTACGCGGTTGAGCATATAATCGGTTGGGTTAATTACGGTGATCTTCAGACCCGAGATACCACCCAGGCTCTTATATTCGTAGTCGTTACTTTCAACCTTTACAAGCCCCATAATATTATCGTGCACCACCTTTATTACTTTGGCATCGGTGGCAGCTGCGGGGTTTGGTTTACCCGATTTCAGGGCGCTGAGGGTGTCAGTAGATTCCCCACCCCTTACAACGGCGGCTAATACACCCAATACTATAATAAATGGGATAAGTATGATCCAGCGAAGAGAGCGTTTGCTGGTAGTAGTATCGTCTTTCTTGTCAAGGATACCAGGTTTTGTCATAAAGTCGGATTTTTCAGGATATGAGATGCCTAACAGGAACAAAAATAACCTTTTTTCCCGGATGAGGAAATAACCCTGTTTTACCGGTTGCATTTCCTTTTTTTTAAAAAAAGCCCCCGACAAGTCGTGGGGCGTTGATAGTATACCGGTAATTATTACTTATGAGTGCGTCCAGATGGAGTATTCATGACCATCTTCGGCTGTAAAACTGAATGTTGTATAATTTATAGCCGGATCGTTTTGTAAAAACAGGTTAGTATTGGTTGCTTCATCCCTGATAGTTACATCCGGACCGCCATCGGGTGGGGTAGTGCTCATTTCAAATTTGATAGTGCTGCCTGCAGGGGCAGATACAGAGCCTAAACCATGTTCACTGCTTCCCATATCAACCTCCAGTACGCCATCTACATAAATTCTGAAATAGATCCTGGAAGGCGAACTGTCATTCGTATTGGCAAAGTTAATGCCGACAAGCGATGGAGGAGAAGAAGTGGTAAATCCCTGGGTAAGACAGCTAAACATAATAACTGCCATTACGGAGAGTAATTTTTTCATATAAGAAAGGTTTTTGATTAATGAATAGTTATGAATTGCGGGTATAACTATCAGAATAAAAGTAAGCAATTTTTTGTTTGATGATCTTTTAGTTCAGCACTTTACTATCAGGATTTTCGAAATGCGATATGATTTTATATAAAAAGCAGTTACCTTCAACTGTTCATTTATGATAGCACTTCGAACATATACACCGACAGCCTTGTCGCCAATTGTAAAATCAATCTGGCAATTGCAGGTATATGACGTAGGCGACAGTGTTTACAGGGAGGATATTTTACCAGATGGACACCATGAAATTATTTTTAATGTTACCGGTAAAAATGCTAAAAGAACGACAGAACAGGCAAACTGGATAGTTGAGCCGGATGCGTTTTTTGCAGGACAAACAATACATAGTTATTCATTGGAGTTGGAAAATAATTCGCTCTTATACGGCATCCGGTTTCACCCCCATACATTGCATGTGTTATTTGGTTTTCCGGCCGACCTGGCAACAAATAACCTGCTTCCGCTCTATGATATTCCATCGGCCCGCATTTTACAGGATTGTATCACAGAAGAATTTGAAGCAACCTGTGGTAACCTGGAAAAGGCATTGCTGCAGTTATGTAAAGGAGTTCAGTTGGGGACAAATAAATTCCAGTACATTGATTATGCCGTACAGGAAATAATAAAGCATAAGGGCGATGTTTCCATTAATGAACTGTTGAAGGGAACCGGGATTTCGCAAAGACATTTCGATACCCTGTTCAAACAATCAGTAGGCATCAATCCCAAGCCATTTTGCAATATTGTAAAGCTCAATCACTTCATCAATTATAAAAAATCGCATCCCCACAAAAAGTTGATCGAATGCTGCTATGAATCGAATTTCTTCGACCAATCGCATTTAATAAAACTGTTCAAATCAGTTACTAATAAATCCCCAAAGGAATATTTCCGGAACTATAATCACATTAATGATTATTTCGCTGCATTATAGGCAGTTCATTTTTTTACATTTTTTTGTTGAAGGCCAATAATAACTTTGAAGAAAAATTAGCGCATGAAAGGTTATATGGTAATGCTGCTGTTCCTGTGCGGTAAGGTATTGGCGCAGGATGGCCAGGTGGCGCATTTCTCATTCTGGAAACCAAAACCCGGAGAGGAAAAGAAGTTTGAAAACGGGTACAAGCAACACCTGAACTGGCATAAAACAAATGGCGATAAATGGGCCTGGTACGGCTGGTATATTATTTCGGGGCCAAGAAGTGGTCAGTTTGTTGATGCAACCTTCAATCATGCATGGAGCGATTTTGATAAACCAGTAAAGCCGGCTGAAGATTACGCCGATAATCAACTGCATACTTACCCTTTTGGCGATTATATTGCAGGATGCAAATGGGTGTACTTAACCGATCTGAGTCTGTCAGACAGCAATAGTTTGCAATCGAAATTCCTTCGCCTGGCATCTATACACATAACTGATATGGCTATTGGCAAGAAAGTAATTGAGAAATTGAAGAGTAAATATAAGGCTGCCGGAACAGGGTCATTCATGACCTTTAAGCTGGTTGATGGGGGTGAGCTCAATCAATTTCTCTTGTTGTTCGGGGTAAATACTTTTTTATCTTATAGCCAATTCGAAAATTTAGAAGAAGAGCTTTCAGGAATAG
>Ga0136846_1210612_pt1 | contig 16767 bp, 10 predicted proteins | sample HopSoiMetagenom2_FD_96841 | JGI IMG/M metagenome (GOLD analysis project Ga0136846, IMG submission 96841) | Grasslands soil microbial communities from Hopland, California, USA - 2 Assembly 2016 (version 4) | ecosystem: Environmental > Terrestrial > Soil > Grasslands | place: USA: Hopland...
CGCCTCGAATAGAGCGCCGCCAAGTCCTTGCACGACGGCGCCTTCGATCTGGTTCTTCAAATGGTCCGGGTGCAGCACGGTGCCGCATTCGAATGCAGTGACCGCTCGAACCACGCGAATTCTGCCGTTGGCATTGGCCGCCACCTCCGCGCACGTCGCTACGTACGATCCTTTTTCCGAGCCCCCGGCGATGCCAAAACCCTGACCTTTGGCCGGCTTTGATTTGCCCCAGGCGAACTTTTCAGAAGCCGCTTCGAGCACCGCCCGCAATCGCTCGTCCTTCAAGTTCCTCAACCTGAATTGCAGCGGATCTAGCCCCGCCAGATGAGCCAGCTCATTGATGTGCCCCTCACGAGCAAAATGATTGGCGGTCGCGGCCAGCGCGCGGTAAGAGCCCTGCTTCAGGGGCGAGTTCGATTGATGAAAGAGGGCTCGCTGCTGGGCGATCTCGTACAGCGGTCGGACCGCGGATTGGCCCGAGTTGTAGTTGTGAAAATCCCAGGCAGTCAGCTGGCCGTCCTTCGTCATGCCCGCTCGGACCTCGATCACGCCGGCCGGGCGGAAATAGGCCCACGTGAACTCCTCTTCGCGGGTCCACACGATTTTGACCGGCTTGCCGGCCGCTTTCGCCAGCCGGGCTGCTTCAATCGTTGTATCGACCGTGTGCTTGCCGCCGTAGCCGGAACCCGTGTCCGGCACGATGACTCGCACTTTGTCGTCGGCCAGATTGAACGCCCGAGCCAGCTCGCTGCGCACGCGGAACGGCTGCTGCGTACCGGTCCAGACCGTCAGCTTGCCGTCCTGCCACTGGGCGACGCCAACCCGCGGCTCCAGCGGCACATGGGCGATGTAGGCGATGGTGTACGTCGCTTCCAGCCGGTGCTCCGCGGCCTTTAGCGCCGCTTCTATGGCATCGCTGGATTCATCGTCACCGCGGGCGGTTCGCTTCAAATCGGCGAAGATGCTCTTGCTCGACGATTTGCTGCTAGACGGCGACCACGTAGCCTTAATCTTAGTGAGCGCCTGCTGCGCTTCGTGCGATGTTGGGGCTGCAACTCCGACGAATTCGCCGTCATGCACGACTACGACGCCCGGCAGCGCCTCGGCATCTTTTACGTTGAGCGAAACCAGCTTCGCATCAAGAGCCGGACCGCGCAGGACTTTACCATGCAGCATGCCGGGCAGCGAAATATCGGATGAGAACTTGTGCTGGCCGGTGACGATGGCTCGCGCGGTGGCTTTGGCGGTCGAGGTGCCCAAAACCTTCCATTGGTCACTGGGCGTGAGGGGGATGGAGCCGCTGACTTCTTTGGTCAGCTTTTGGCCTTTTGTCAATTGGCCGAAACTCAGCGAGCGACTCGACGGAGAGTGTGCGACGTGGGCGTCGGCAACCGTCAGCGACGCGCGATCGACTTTCAACTGCTCGGCCGCCAGATCGAGCAGCAATTCGCGTGCGGCCGCGCCGACGCGGCGAATTTGCGGGACCGTGCGGGGCGTCGATTGACTGCCGGAAGTGCCCCCGTCGTCAGGAACGAGATCGGTATCAGCCAGGATAACGCGAATCGATTCGGGTTTGACACGCAATTCCTCGGCTGCGGCCTGTGTCACTGAGGTTCGCACGTTCTGGCCGACCTCCGTCTTGCCGCAATACAGCGAAATCTGTCCGTCCTCTGCGATATGCAGCCAGCCACCGATTTGCTGCGGAGGTCCGCTGCCACCACCGCCGCGACCGCGAGCGCCGCGCTGCTGGGCGGCGCTGCTGGCGGTGATAAGCGTGACCAAAACGCCGCCGCCCATTGCCTTTAATACGTCGCGCCGGTCAAACCCGAATTGGTAACGGCTAGGCTCGCGCAGCTCATAACGCTCAGGTTCTATTTCAGGAGTCAGGAGACAGATGTCAGGACTCAGTGAATAGCGGAGGTCAAGCTCTGACGCCTGACTCCTGACCCCTGACTCCTTCGTTGCCCGTGGTCGGTGTTGTCCGCTCATTTCCCACCTCCCTTCGCCATTGCGCCTGCTCGTTCGAGCGCGGAGACAATCCGGCTATAAGTTCCGCACCGACAGACGTTGCCGTTCATGTGCTCAACGATCTGGTCACGCGTCGGTTGCGACTGTTTTTCCAGCAGCGCAACGCCGCTCATGATCATGCCGGTCGTGCAGTAGCCGCACTGCATCGCCCCGCAATCGATGAATGCCTGCTGGACCGGATGCAACTTATCTCCGTCGGCCAAGCCTTCGACCGTTTTGATGCGTTTACCAGCACATTCGCCGACCGCGGTGATGCACGAGCGCGTCGCCTTGCCGTCGATGAGCACGGTGCAGGCTCCGCATTCACCTTCGCCGCAGCCGTACTTGCAGCCGGTGAGTGCCAAGTCGTCGCGGAGGACGCTGAGCAGGCTGCGCTGGTAATCAGCTTCCACGTCGCGCTGCGCGCCATTGATAAAGAGGCGAATTGATGTGGTCATGTAGGCCCCTTTCGAAAACCAGCCGGTCCTGATCCGATAGTTTCCGTCAGTCAGCAGCCCGACGCCAGTCCCTACGCCTTCCTTGCCAAATCTCGATCTCCGCGCCTTGATTTGTGCCTTGCAACACGACCACAATAATCGGCGCTAATTTGCTTCGCGTTGAAGCAGACTCAGCGTAGGACGAAGCCATGCTTCGTCACAACTCAAACTAGCGGGGTATTTTCTATGCGACGGCTCATCGCGGTGGCAGTAATCGTGGCAGTAGTTGGCTTAGCCGCACCGGCAAACGCGGCCGACGCCACGGGAACGTGGAAGTGGACGACGAGCTTCAACGGGCAAACGCGCGACAGCACGCTGAAGCTCAAGCAGGAAGGCGACAAGCTGACCGGCGTTTATGTCGGCGGCCAAAGCAACACCGAAACGCCGATCGAGGACGCCAAAATCAGTGGCGACACCGTCAGCTTCAACGTCACGCGCGAGCGAAATGGCCAGAAGGCGACCACCAAGTACACCGGTACGCTCAAGGACGACACCATCACGGGCAAGTCCGAACGGGACGGCCAGGAATCGCGCGAGTGGGTTGCCAAGCGGCAGAAGTAACCTGGGGCCAATTCCTATTCTTAATTCATTCCTTAGGACCATTTCATGAATCGCATCTGTTCTATCGCTTTGATTTTCGTATTCGCGCTCGTCGCTGGCCCGGCGCTGGCTGAAGACGCGACCGGGACCTGGAAATGGACATCGATGTTCAACAACAACACGGTCGAATCGACGCTCAAGCTCAAGCAAGAAGGCGACAAGCTGGCCGGCGTTTATGTCGGCCGCAATAACATGGAGTCGCCCATCGAGGAAGGAACCATCAAGGACAACGTGGTCAGCTTCAAGATCGTCCGCGAGTTCAACGGCAATAAATTCACGATGAAATATTCCGGCACGCTCAGCGGCGACACCATCAAGGGCAAGACTTCCTTCGACCGCGACGGTCAGGCCCAAGAACGCGATTGGGAAGCCAAAAGACAAAAGTAACCAAACTTCTTAACGCAAAGACGCAAAGGCGCAGAGGCGCAAAGAAATCAATTACTCTTTGTCTTCTCTGCGTCTTTGCGACTTAGCGCCCTTGCGTCAAACAAATCCGGCGTTGCTTCTATTGCTTCTTCAGCGTCGTTAGGTATTCGACGATATCGACCAGGTCTTGTGCCTTGAGCTGCTTCTGCAGATCAGCAGGCATCAGCGACGTCGGCAACTTCTTGAGCGCCTCGATGTCGTCGCGCTTCAGCTTGTGGACGATGGCCTCGGCCGTCTTGAGCTCGATTGCGTCGTCCGTCTGGCTGACGAGGATACCGCTCAGCGTTGTGCCGTCGAGCGTGCGCGCCAGCCATGTTTCGTAATTAAAGCTCACGCCCGCATTCGGATCGAGAACCGAGACGTACATCGCCTCTTTGGAGAGCTTGCTGCCGATCTCCGATAGATCCGGCCCAACCTCCTTGCCTTCGCCGCGCACCTTGTGGCACTTCGCGCAGCTTCCTGCGCCGGCAAACAGCTCCTTCCCGCGAGCAGCGTCGCCACTGAGTTTGACCAGCTCGGCCACCGGAGGCAGCGGCTCGCCGCCAGCGCCGGCGGGCAGCGATAGATGCTTGCCCGCCGCTGCCCGAATCGCGTCATCGGCCGACGAGAGCAGCGCGTTAGCCGCCGCAAATTGCAAATCCATCGGCAGCTTGCCTTCCTCGACCGTTCTCAAGAGCTGCTTCTGGCCGGGCCCGTTGCGACCCAGGGCCGTCACGGCAGCCGAGCGAATGGGCAGCGCCAAATTCGTGTCGGTAACGAGCGGAGCTATCCAATCATTCGTCTTCGCATCAGCCAACAGACCAAGAACGTTGAGGAACTTCGTTGCTTTGGCCCTATCAGGATCGGCAATCGCCTCTTGCAGCAGCTTGCGCTCGTCGAATTTCACCAGCAGTCCGGCCGCCCTGACGCCCAGCGTGCTGTCACCTCGTTCAATGAGTAGCCGCAACAACTCATCCTTGGCATCACGCAGCTTGAATTTCTCGACCAAATCCAAATACTGCTCGCTGCCTTTCACGGTTTCCAGATGCCGCAGCAGTGCCGCCTTCGCTTCCGGCTTGACACTCAGATCCACGCCCGGCAGCCGCATCAGCGCCCGCACCACAATCGCATCCTTCGCCCGCTGTGCCGCATCATCGGCCGAAAGCTCACGCAGAGGCGCAGAGGCGCAAAGAAGAACGAAAAGGCCAACAAACCAACATGCCTCTGCGCCTTTGCGCCTTTGCGTGAGATTCATTGCGCATCCAGAAGCTAATGCTATTCCAGCAAACTCTTCAGAGCCGCCTCTTTTTCCGGGCCGGAAAGAAAATCCAGCGCGCGAAAATACCGCGGCTGCTCGCCCTCCTTGGTGGCCGGATCCTTAAGGATTTTCACGAGCAGCGCGGGGGTTTGCTTGGCGCGGCTGCGCCAGATGATGTCGCGGCCGGCGGGCGTTTTCCACGGCTCGCTCGCCTTGGCCAGATAGGCGCCCAGAAACGCGTCCCACTGTTGATCTGCCCCAATGCCAAGTGCTTCGAGATACCAGCGGTCGTGGCCGTCGTGTTGCATTGCCAAATCGGCCCACAGTTCCGCCGCCTTGGGCGACTTGCTATGGCGCAGCGAGATCGCCAGCTCACGGCGAACTTCTGGCGCGGCATCTTTTGCAGCAATCGCATACTTCTCCAATTCGACGCCATACAGCCGAGCGATCCGTACCGCTGCGACGCGCAGGTCAGCAGCCGTGTTCTTGATTTCGTTGGAAACCAGCTCGTCAATCGGCTTCGAATGGCCCGCGACTTTCACAATCGCCGCTCCGCAATACATTAGCCGGGCCTTTTGCCGCGAATCAGTTTCCTTCAGGAATGCCTCATACACCGGCTTTGCGGCTGGCATCCCTTGCTTTTCGAGTGAACGAAACGCGAGGTAGCGAACATCGAGAGCCGGGCTCTTGAGGGCTTCAATCGCGCCGGCAATCGTGATGAAATCGAACTTCGGCGTCGTGTATTTCGCTCCCGGCGGAGCCACGCGGAAAATGCGGCCGCGATCGATGTCCTGCTGGTTGTGTCCACCGACGCCCGGATCGTACCAATCGGCGACGAACAGCGATCCGTCCGGCGCGACGCACACGTCGCTCGGCCGGAACCAGTTGTCGCGGCTGGAACCGTCGAGAATGTTGACAATCTCGGCCTTGTAGCCCGCCCCGTCCTTCTTCGTGACATACGCCCGCACGATGCTCGGCCCGGCGTCGCAGTGAATGATCTGATTTCGAAAAGTCTCCGGCAGTAGCGTGCCTTCATACACGCAGATGCCCGTCGGCGAGCCCGCGCCCGTCAGCAGCATCGTCGGCACGACGCCCGGATCGTTCAGGTGCCAGTGCTGTTGCGGAACCTCCTTCTCCAGATTCTCGCGGGGCGTTTTCCAAGCGGCTCCGGTCACCTCATCCTTGTAACCGTAGTTGCCGTACTCCATTACATAGTTGATCCGCACGCCTTTGTTGCCGTCGTCGTCGTTGTCGCTTTGCCAGATCGTGCCGAATGAATCGACCGCCAGCTCCCAGTTGTTGCGGAAATTCCACCCCAGCGTCGCCACCTGGCTGCCATCCAGATTGCAGCGAAAAGCCATGCCCTCCTGATACGGCTGCCGCCGCGCGGCGACCTCATTGCCGGCCTGATCGATGATCGTCTTGCCGTTCTTGTCCTTGAGCTGCTTCCCTTCGTTGCCGAAGTTGAAATACAGCTTGCCGTCGGGGCCGAAGATGAAGGCGTGAATTCCATGGTCATGCTGCACGCCGCTAATGCCGCTGAACAGAACGTCGCGCTTCACTTCGTCGCCCGCGCGGTCAGCCTTCAAATCGCCATCTTCGTCGTAAAAGACCTGCACCTTGTCGAGCGCCGAGACGATCACGCGATTGCCGAGCACGCAGATGCCGTGCGCCGAATCGATATCGCGGCCCTGATAAAACACTTTGATGTCGTCGCAGCGGCCGTCACCATCCTTGTCTCCCATCACCAGAATCCGATCTCCTTCCGGCCGCGGCGCCTCGCTCAGCCGTCGCTTCTCCCAGCGATAGTTCTTTACCTCGCAGGCCCAAATGCGCCCCTTGTGATCGATGTCGATGTTCGTGATGTTCGCAATTTGCGGCTCCGCGGCGAACAGCGTGGCTGCGAGGCCCGGCGCGACATCGAGATTCGCGACGGCATTTGTTGCCGAGTGCTTCGGATCGTTATCGGTCACCGTCGGCTGCGGCCCGGACTTCGGCAACAAGCTCGTCATTGCGCCGTCGGGAATTTTCAGCTTCTCCCGCACCTTCTCGCGATCGAAAGTGGCCGGCTTGTTCTTGGGATCCATGTTCGTTTCGAGCATCTTCATCGTCACCGTCGGCGACTGGATGCCGCTGGCCGGCACATCGCCGTGCGCGCACCACAGGATCGCGTTGAGCACGAGCTTGCGAAAGTTCGGATCGCCCCAGTTCCAATGATCGTGTCCGCCGGTGAATCCGAAACCCCGCTGGGTGCCACTGCTGGCTTGCCCAGCAGTGAGCGGCCGCTCGGAGGCCCACGCCATCACCTGCGGCTTCTTCTCTTCCAGCACTTCCTTGCGCACCGCCGGATTGCCGCTATGCGTGCCGTCCTTTCGACTGAGAGACTCGGGCGGCGGCGGGGCAACGAGAATCGGCGTAATACCCTGCATCCCTTCACGAAACCGCATGTGGTAATACCACTCGTCGTTGATCTCAAACGGCTGCACGCCCCGCGTGATGGCGTGATTCGGCAGGTTGTCGTATTTCGCCGTCCAATGGGGATTTACTGACCAGTCCGTCTCAAAATAACCACCGATCCACTCCAGAAACTTGGCGCCGCTTTCACCCTTAGGCACTTCAACGCCATAGTGAATGCAGACGATGCCCACGCCCTTCTTGGCTAGTGCATCGACCTCCGCCAGGTGCTTGTTGACCATGTGACCGACGCCGCCGTCGCAGTACATCACGATGCAGTCAGCCCCATCGGCAAAATGCTCGTCCGTCGGCCAGCCGTTGAGATGCACGTCGCACGCGATATTCGGCACCGCCGCCTGCAGCTCCTTGGCCAGCAGCAGGCACCCCGCGTTGTGCTCGTGCGCTCCATAGGCGTGACTCGGCTTCCCGGCGATAAACACCACCTTCTTCTTGCTGCCCGCCGTCTGGGCGCTCAGCAGACCTGCTGCAATTCCAATCGCAAGAATGGCTAACAGCGACACGATCACTCGGAACTTCATGACAAGTCTCCAACCCATGCATTAGCCGGGACCGAACTTGGTCCCGGAACTTGGCACTATGATAGGTGCGGACACCGGGAGCAAGTTTACTCCCGGCTAGTAATTTAGCAGAAGAATCAGCCCTCTACTGCATTTCTATCCCATCCAGCGTCTTCAGCTCGTCTTCCTGAAAATGCTTCAGCCGCGAGGCAAATAGCTTGTTGTCCGGGGCAATCTCAACGCACTTTTGTGCCGCCGCGACCGCCCCTTCGCGATCGCCGCGCTGAAAATGCACCTCGGCCAGCGTGTCCTGATAAGCGGACTCGTCTGGCGCGAGCTCGACCGCTTTCTGCGCCAGCGCCAGCGCTTCGTCGAGCTGGCGCTGCGTCCGCGCACACAGCCACGCCGCATTGTTCAAGTAGGTAGCACTGGCTGGAAAAGCCTCGAGCACGGTTCGGTGCGTTGCCAGCGCATGCTCCAGCAGCTCATCGGCCGCTCGGTCCATGCCGGCACGTCGCAGCGGCGGCGTTAATTGCAACACGGTATTAATATCAGCCGGAATCAGCGCCTCGCACCGCGCCAGCTCCGCGGCTGCCGTCTTGGCGTCTCCCTCGTCGATCGCCGCCCGCGCCAAAACCTTGTGAATTAAATGCGACAAGATGGGATACGCCTCCGGCTGGTTGAAACCGGCACTGGAGTTCAGCATGTGCAGCAGGAGCTGCTGCCAGCATTCCGCGGATCGCCGCGGCTCATGCCTGCTGAAAATATTCCCGATTTCCTGCCCGGCAGTGACGGCGATTATCGAATCGGGCAGCGCCGTCCGCTGCACCAGCTCAAGCGGTCGCATCGCGTTCTCCTTCAGCCCGGGCTTCATAATCCCCTTAGCCAGCTCATAGCGCGCCTCCGGCGGCAGCACCGACAAATTGGCGAGCAGAATTTGCCTGTCTGCCGCGTTTTTGTCACCGACCTTGGACAAAGCCTGGCCCCACAAGTACCGCACGGTCGTGTTGGCCGGATTGGCCTTCACAACTGCCGCATAGCGCTCTGCCGCTTCCTCCCACTTCTCCTGGGCAGCCAGCAAATCGCCCAGGTCCATACTCGATGCCGGATTAGCGTCGGCCGCCTCCTGAAACAGCTCCTTCGCCAGCGCGTCATCGCCGCGAATTTTGCATGTGTGACCGAAAGCTACCAGCCGCGCCGCCCGCGAAGGGGCAGCCATCGCCCGCAGCGACTGTCGTGCATCCGCTACGATTTGTCGCCAATTCTCCGGCGGTCCACCACGCCTTGGATTAGGCGCAACCATTTGCACGGCCGTCGCGATCGCCTTTGGCTGCTCCCACTTCTGCAGCACAAAACGCTCGTGCCAGGCCAGTGCCAGCGGCGCCTCTTTGCCGGCGAACATCGCCAGGATTGCTGCCGGCGTGATTTTGGCTCCAATCGCCTTCGCGGCCTGCTCCATGGCATCGTTCTCGCGCCGCAGCTGCCACGCCAGTTGCGCCAGCGCCCCCGCATGCCGCCCGCGCTCGCTTTCCGCCGGCTCCAGCTCGCTGAGCGTCGTCCAAATTTGATCCACCTGCTCCTGCCGGCCCAATTCGCGCAGCTCGCGGGCCACTTGAGCCGCCAGCGTGAATCGAAAAGTCGCATCGACCGGCGCCAGCGGCGGCGGGGGCAATAGCTCATCGAGCCATGCCGCGTCGAGCGTTTTTTCCGGCGTCACTTTCGCCAGCTCCAGCGCCTCCCGATGCCGATGCTGCTTCCAATACACGATGTGCGCAAACTGCGGGTTAATCTTCAGCAGGATGGCCAGCGCCTCATCGATCCGCTCATTGATCACCAGCGCCTTAGCCGCCGCCGCAAAATTGTTTACCGCAAGGTTCGCCGCCCCGCCGAACGGGTCGGCCCCCTTCCTCTCGCCAACCGCGTTGAGCCACTCCACATTTGCCGCCTTCAGCAGCGCATTCATCGCCCGTTCATGCTCGCCGCTCTCCCCGGCCAGTCGATAGTACGTTGCCGCAAACGCAGCCGGCTCAAGTCGCCCCGGATTCCGACGATACAAATCTTCTGCAAACCCGGCTGCCTCGCGCCACCGCTGCGCTTCGGCCAGCAGATTCGTCCGCAGCACCAAATCCGCGCTCTTCTCCGCCGCTTGAATCGCCCCCGATCGGTCCCCCTTGGCCCGCAACAGATAAGCCAGCCGCACCCACTGTTCGTCCCGCGGCTGCTCCTCGGCCCGTTCGCGGGCGTCGGCAATTCGCTGATCGAGTCGATTCGTTACGACCAAAAAGGCCAGCAGCTGCGGCAACCCCGGCTCGCTCGTCGCGACGAGTTCCAAGATCTCCTCGGCCTGGTTCAAATCGCCTTTCTCAACCAGCGAGCTGACAATCTTGCCGGCATCCGGCGCAATCGCCGTGGCCAGATTCCGTCGCTCCTGCGGATTCTGCTCGCCGCGAATCAACGTCAGGACCGTTTGCCAGTGCCCCTTAGCCTGCAGTTGATTCAGCGCCTGCCGCCGCTGGTTAGCGTCTGCTGCATAGCGAAACTGATCGATTAGCGCGAGCATCTCCGGCGGCGTATCCGGGCGAATTCCCAGCCGCAGCTTGTTGAGCAGCGCCGTCGCCCGCGTCCGCACCTCCGGATCGTTGCTCTTGGCTGCCTGTCCCAGCGCTGCGTCCGCCGCCTGCCCCGCCTTCCACAGCAAATTCGTCGCCGCCTCGCGGGCCTCAAATCGTGAAGCGCCTAGCTCCTCGACGGCTCGCGCGATCTGCTCCCCTGTCGGGGCAGAAACCGACGCCTCTTGCGCTGTGACCGCCAAAATAAAACAAAGCAGGCTGCCTGACATTTCATCCCTATCGCTGAAATTGCCCAACAAACAACATACCGCACCGACACCAATCACCGCCACTCGGCCGAATGCTCCCGCCGACGCTGCTTGATTCAGAGCATCAAAACCTCCACCATTTACCGCACAAGGAGACTCCCATGTGGATTCCCAAATGGCAGCGCGATCTCAACCACGGTGTCGATTCGCCCGTGCCGACGCAGGTCGTGTCGAACGAAGAGTTCATTCCGCGGCCGCAAAACAAGCAGCAAAAGCAAGTCGAAGCGCTTGTCGGCGTGCTGGCCGACGAGCGGGCGAAAAAGCTTGGAATCGAGCGTCGGGCGTTTCTGGCCAGTTCCATGGGCATGGCCACGGCGTTCCTCGCCATGAACCGTGTTTATGCCAATCACTGGGACGTCGATGAGACTGAAACGCTCGATGAAGCCGCCGGGGCCGAGAAGTGGCCCAAGGGCGAGTACTTCATCATGGACGTGCAGACGCATTTCACCAACGGCGCGGCTCTCGCGTTTCGTAACGCAACCTTCATCAAAAGCATGGGCTTTCAGCTCAAGAACGACGCTGATGCGTACGCGTTTCCCAACATGGTCAAAGAAATGTTCTTTGACAGCGAAACCAGCATGATCGTCATCTCGGGCGTCCCAGGCAAAGAGATCAATCGCGGCCCCGACGGCAAGATACTCGAAGGCCGCGAGCGCACGCCCGGCTTATCGGGCACGGTGCTGCCAAGCTGGGTCATGTCCGCTCGCAAGAAAGAGCTGAATGACCTTGCCGGCTGCCAGCGGGCGCTGTGTCAGGGAAACTGCGCTCCCAATCATTACTGGGATACCGCCACGAACAGCCAGGACAAGACCGCCCTGTTCGAGCAGATGGAGCGCGAGGTCAATACTTACGGCATCGACTCCTGGAAATGGTACTGCCACACCGATCCCGGCCGCTCCGGCAACGGCTTCAAGCTCGACGACGAAAAACTCACCTATCCCTTCTACGAGCAATCGAAAAAACTCGGCCTAAGGATTTTCAGCGTCCACAAGGGTTACGCCTCGCAGTCGCGCACGCTGGGCCACCTCGCCAACCCCGCCGACGTCGAGAAAGCCGCGCTCGATCATCCCGACATCACGTTCATCATCTATCACTCGGCCCTCAAGCACGGTCCGGGCGAGCCAGAGTTTTCCAAGGACGGATTCTTCGACCCCACGACAGGCGACTTCGCCTGGCACGACGCCCTGATGAAGCTCCGCGAGCGGAATCCCAACATGAACAACGTCTATTGCGAGATCGGCTCCGCTTTCGGCAGCCTGGCGATTCAGCATCCGATCATGTGCCAACACCTGATCGGCAAGAACATCAAGCACTACGGCGCCGACCACGTCCTGTGGGGCACCGATTGCCTCTGGTGGGGCTCGCCGCAATGGGTCGTCGAAGCGTTCAAGCGCTTTCAAATCAGCGATGAATTGTGCGACAAGTTCGGTTACGCCAAGCTCACCAAAGACGACAAAGCCAAAATCTTCGGACTCAATGCCGCCAAGATTTACAACGTTGACGTGAATGCCCAGCGCAAGGCATTTCCCGCCGACACGATGAGCAAGCTGAAACAGACTTACCTCAGCCAGGGCGGCCAGCGCTTGAACGCGGCTTACGGCTGGGTACGCGCCGACAGTTAGCGCGAGCAAGCGGCGGCAGACAGGAATGTCTGCCCTTACGCCGCCTTCTCCAGCGCCGTTTGATTGAGCTTGTTGTACAGCGTCTTGAGGCTGATTCCGAGCTCTTCGGCCGCTTCCGGCTTATTGCCGCCGTGCCGGTCGAGCGCGTCGTAAATCGCCTGCATCTCCAGGTCGCGGAGCGTAATCGGTCCCGTAATGCGAACCTTCGGCAGCGGCCCGCGGCGAGATGCAAATCGCTGGGGCAGATGGTCCGGCGTGATCGGCGGCTGATCGCAGAGGATCGTCGCATGCTCGATCACATTCGCCAACTCGCGCACGTTGCCGGGCCAGGTGTGCTTTTCGAGCAAGTCGATCGCTTCGGGTGTAAACAGCTCTTCGTTGGCTTTCAAGCTCGGCCGAAAGCGGCGGAACAGATGCTCCGCCAGCGACTGAATGTCGCCCGTCCGCTCGCGCAGGCTCGGCAACCGAATTTCGAACGTGTTGATGCGATACATCAGGTCTTCGCGGAAATCTCCCGCCTCGACCATCTCCGGCAAATTGCGATGCGTAGCGCACACGACCCGCACATCGACCTCGAAGGCGTCGTTGTCGCCTACGCGGCGAATTTCTCCGCTTTCCAGCACGCGTAGCAGCTTGGCCTGCATGCTCTTGGGCAGCTCGCCGATCTCGTCGAGAAAGATCGTGCCGCCATGAGCCACTTCGAACAGGCCGACGCGATGATCATCCGCGCCGGTAAATGCACCCTTGCGATGACCAAACAGCTCGCTTTCGATCAACGTTTCAGGTAGCGCCCCGCAGTTGACCGCCACGAATGGTTTGGCGGCCCGCAGACTTTGCTGGTGCACCGCGCGGGCCACCAGCTCTTTACCGCTGCCCGTCTCGCCCAAGATCAGCACCGTCGAATTCGTGGGCGCGACTTTGTCGATTAGCCGTTTCACTTGCTCCATGCCGCGGCTATTGCCGATCAGCTCCGTCTTTCCCTCGGCCCGCTGCAGCTGATGCGTGAGGGCTCGCACCTTGTTCAGCCATTCGCGCTGCTTGGCGACGCGCAACAGCAGGGCCTTGAGATCGACCAGCTTGCACGGCTTGGTAAGATAATCGACGGCCCCGTGTTTCAACGCTTGCACGGCCGTGTCGAACGAGCCTTTGCCGGTCAGCACGACGGCATCCGTATCGGGCGACAGCTCCTTGCACTTACCGATCACCTGAATGCCGCTCAATCCCGGCATATCGAGGTCGACAATGATGCAGTCGTACGTGTTCTTTTCGAGCGCCGCGACCGCCGTGTTGCCGTCGGGACAGACGGTCACCTCGTGGCCCATTCGCGGCAGCTCCAAGTGCATCAGCTCCTGCAACGCCGGCTCATCGTCGGCGAACAGGACCTTGAGCTTGTTGACCGGTCTTTCAAACTTAATGACGTCTTTCATGGGATAACCGGTTTCGAATCGAGTTTGAATGTTTTTGTTCATGCCGCGCGGGCCTGGCTTTCGACTTTGGTTGGTTGTAGCGGGAGCAACACACGCATCGTTGCACCGCGGCCTTTGCCGGCGCTGTGCGGCTCAATCGCGCCGCCGTGGTCAGTCACGATGCGGTAGGTGATCGACAGGCCCAGCCCCGTCCCCGAGCCGTCGCGACGGCGCGTGAAGAACGGCTCGAACAGATGTCTTAGCACCTCGTCAGTCATGCCGCAGCCGTCGTCGCGCACGATGAGCTCCGCCCACGAGCCGCTCTTTGCCAGCGAAATCCAGACGGTCCCCCCCGGCTCTAAGCTGTCGAGGGCATTGGTGATCAGGTTCAGCACCACTTGCTTGATTTCCTGCGCGTTGACGGGCACGAGGACATACTCACGGCAATCGAATTCGATTTTCTTCTGGCGATAGGTGCCGAGGTGGCGGACCATCTCGATCACGCCCTGCACGAGCTCGCCCAAGTCCGTGTCGTGCTTTTCGACGTCGCCCAGTCGCGAGAAATCGAGCAGCTTTTCGGTAATTCCCTTGCAGCGGAAAGCTTCGTCTTGAATCCGTCGCAAATACTTCTGGAGGATTTCGACGTCGCCAACCGCCAGGCTTTGAGTGTTCTCGGCGTGGCCTTGCAGCGCCTCCTGCAGGCGCGAGTCAAGCGATTCGGCGCACCAGGCGATCGACGCCAGCGGATTGTTGATCTCGTGTGCGACGCCGGCGGCGAGAAATCCGACGCTGGCAAGCTGCTCGCTGCGAACGACCTCGCGGGTTCGCTGCTTGACCTGGGCGTCGAGGCCGTTGCGAATCTCCTGAAAGCGAGCGGTCATGTCATTCAGCGCCGAGGCCAGCTCGGCCATCTCATCGCGGCTCTTCAAGTGAATGCGATGATCAAAATCGTCTTGCTGCGCAATCCGCCGCGAGCCGGCCAACAGCACTTCCAGCGGCTGAAACAGCCAGTCATAGAACAGCCACATCGCGACGGGCAAGAAGATGGCCGCGGCAATCGTGGCCGTCCACTCCGTGACGATCCACGTTCGATACTCGCTGCGGGCTTCGTCCACGAAGCCGCGCATCCTGTCCTGCATTTTCGCCTGCAGGCCGCTGGCTTTGGCGTACATCTCTTCGACGGTGTGCGCGGCGGCATCGACCTGAGCCGAGGCGAACAGATCCGTTTTCGATTTATTCAAAGTCGTGAGGGCGGTCTCCAGTTCTTCGATCGTTCGCCGCTCCTCGCTGCGATCGCCGAAGCGGGCGTCCTCGAGCTGGTTCTGCTCCAGGTTGCGCCGGTAGTTTTGCAGGTGCTGCGCGACCTCCGGCAGCTTGTCATAAAAAAACCGGTCCCGCGCCATAAGCTGGTGGAACCCGGACGTCTCGATGATCTCTCGTCCCTGCGTCAGGCTCACACGCAGATCGCCCAGGCTTTCAGTCAGTTCGCCCGCCAGCTTCAGGTCGGTCGCTCGCACGCGAATCGTCCACGCCAGCTTGCGATACGAGTAGCCGCCGGAGAAGCCGCTATACGCCAGCGCCGCCACGATCGCCAGCACGATGGCCAGGCAGACCAACAGCTTTCGGCGAATGCTCCAGCGGGACACGGCAATACTCCTGCCTTGAATCGCGCGGAGTTTAGCGGCGTCTGCTTCCAGGCCCTAGAGCGAAGTCGCCGCTAGCAATGCTGGCGCGGAGCTGACTAGGCCGCGGCGGCTACTTTGCCTTCGACGAGCCGCACGATGTGGTCCGCCTGCCGGGCGATGGCCGGATCGTGCGTGACCATGACGATCGTCAGACCAGAATCGCGATTGAGCTTTTTCAGCAGCGACAGAATCTCGCCGCCCGTCTTCTGATCAAGATTGCCGGTCGGCTCGTCAGCTAGAAGCAACTTCGGCTGTGCGATGAGCGCGCGGGCGATAGCGGCCCGCTGCATTTCGCCGCCAGAGAGCTCCCGTGGCTTATGCGTCAGACGATGTCCGAGGCCGACGAGGTCGAGCAGCTCTTTGGCGCGTTCGATATGTTCCTTTTTCCGCCGCCAGTAGCTGAGGACGCCAAAGCGAATCATCACCGGCGCTAAGACATTTTCCAGCGTCGAAAGCTCCGGCAGCAGGTGATAGAACTGAAAAATCATCCCGAATTGCTCATTGCGCAGCGCATCTCGGCTGCGAGGAGCCAGATGATCGATCCGCCGTCCCTCGAAATAGATTTCACCGGCGTCCGGCGCATCGAGCGTGCCCAGCAGGTGCAGCAGCGTGCTCTTGCCACAACCGCTTTGGCCAACGACCGCGACAAAGCCGCCCTCGCGAACCGAAAAATCGACTCCTTTGAGCACCGGCACGACGACCTTTGTCTTGCGATAGCTCTTCACCAAGCCGCGAGCAGATAACAGAGCGGCGGACAAGTTCAAAGTTCCAGGTTCAAAGTTCAAAGTTGGAGCGGGCTTATTCACCTTGAACTTTGAACTTTGAACCTTGAACTCTTTGACGTTACTCATATCTCAGCGCCTCCACGGGATGCAGCCGTGCGGCACGCAGAGCGGGCAACACGCTGGCCAGCACGGCGATCAGCACGGCTCCAAACACCACGCCCGCCACGGCGATTGGCTCCACGTCAGTCGGAATTCGCTCGAAGTAATAGATGGTCGGGTCAAAAACCTCGTGGCCGGTGAGTACCTCGATGAGCTTGGCGATGTCGTTGATATAGGCCACAAACAACAGGCCGCCGATCATGCCGGCCCCGCTGCCGACGATGCCGAGCGAGAAGCCGTAGTTGAGGAAGATGCTCATCACGCCGCGGCTGGGAGCGCCGAGCGCCTTGAGGATGCCGATATCTCTGGTCTTCTCGACCACGATCATAAAGAACGTGGCCAGAATGCCGAAGCCGGCGACCGCGATGATCAGGAACAGCAGGATATTGAGCAGCGTCGTTTCCATTTGCACGGCGGCCAGCAGCGGTCCCTGCATGTCACGCCAGGTTTGAATCTGGTAGCGATAGTCTTCGATCGGAAAATGAGCTCGCAGCTTGTTGCGCACGTCGTTCAGGTTCGCGCCCGGCTTGAGCTTGAGCTGAATGGTGGTCAC
>Ga0136846_1215055_pt1 | contig 16760 bp, 16 predicted proteins | sample HopSoiMetagenom2_FD_96841 | JGI IMG/M metagenome (GOLD analysis project Ga0136846, IMG submission 96841) | Grasslands soil microbial communities from Hopland, California, USA - 2 Assembly 2016 (version 4) | ecosystem: Environmental > Terrestrial > Soil > Grasslands | place: USA: Hopland...
CGATAGCGGCTTCACCTCCGGCACGACGCCGCACGGCAGCATCGGCAGCATCGGTGGTGGGAACCGCACGGGCGCCGGCAACGGCACGGGCGGATCCTCCGGTGGATCCGGAACGGGAACGGGCGGGACGGGCGGCACCGGAGCGCCCGGCGGCCCTCACTCGACCTCCTCGCATCTGCCCGGCGCGCACGGAGCCGGCAAGGCGGGCGCGCCGGGCTGGCAGGGAGACGCGCCCGGTCGTAGCGGCAACCACAACCCGCACGGCGGACCGCCCGGTCACGACGCCGTCCACGGCTCGAGTCCGGAGAACGCCAACGGCGGGTCCGGCGTCAACAACGGCGGCGCGCAAGGCTCGTCGGGGTCCCACGGCAACGGGCATGGGTACGGCCAGGCCGGCGGTCACCGGCGGTCGGCGGCCGCGCACCGCCACAAGCGCTGATCTCCGCCCGCCGGTAGCATCTCGACTCGATGAACGCCTACGACCCGATCCAGCGCATCTACGTTCGACCGCCACACGCAGCGGCTTTCGAGCAGTGGAAAGCCTACGGGTGGCACGCCGAGCCCGATCCGGAGGCCGCCGCCGACGAGCACGCCCGGTTCGTCGAGGCGCTCACCGCCGCGATCCCCGACGTCATCGTCGGTACGGAGCCGGTGCCCGGCGACCCCGACGCGATCTACGCGTACGATCCGACGCTCGTGACGGAGGCAGGTGTGATCCCGCTGCGTCCAGGCAAGGAGGGGCGCCGCGATGAGCCGCCGATCGTGGCGGCCGAGCTCGAGGCGGCAGGGCTGAACATCCTCGCCCCGCTCGACGCGCCCGCGACCGCCGAGGGCGGCGACATGTTCTTCCTGGACGAGCGCACGCTGCTCGCAGGGCTCAGCTATCGCACGAACGAAGCCGCGATCGAACAGCTCCGGCCGCGGCTCGCCGAACAGGGCGTCGAGATCATCACGTTCGACCTCTCGCACTTCCACGGACCGGGCGAGTGCCTGCACCTGATGTCGTTCATCTCGCCGCTCGACGTCGACCTCGCGGTCGTGTACCTCCCGATGATGCCGGTGCGATTGGTTCATCTGCTCGAGGCGCGCGGCATCGCGATGGTCGAAGTGCCGGAAGAGGAGTTCTTGTCGCTCGGCCCGAACGTGCTTGCGGTCGGTCCGCGTCGCGCGATCACCGTCGATGCGAACCCGATCACTCGCAGCCGGATGGAGGCAGCCGGTGTCGAGGTACAGACGTATGCCGGTACCCACATCTGTCTCAACGGTGACGGCGGCCCGACGTGCCTCACGCGCCCGCTCGCCCGCGGATGACCGAACTCTGGGTCTTCCTCCACATCCTGTCCGTTGCGCTCTTCCTGCTGTTCCACGGCGTCCAGATGTGGGCGATGTTCTCACTCGAGCCGGCATTGCCCGACCGCGAGAAGATCTTCGATCGCGCGGAGCAGTCTCGGATGGCCAGCACGCCGATGTACGTCTCGCTGGGGTTGCTCGTCGCCTTCGGAGTGATCGCCGGGATCGACGGCGATCGGTTCTCTCATGGCTGGTGGTTGTGGGCCGCGATCGTCGTGCTCCTCGTCACCGTCGGTCTGATGAGTGCGATGGCGGGACCGTTCATGAAGAAGGTCCGGGCCGGGACCACCCGCTGGGCCGATGGCAGCTACGCGATGCCGGATGCGGAGCTCGAGGCACTGCTCCGCGGCCCGCGGCCGCGGGTGATCTCGTTCATCGGGGTCGCCGGGTTGGCCATCCTGCTGTGGCTGATGGTGTACAAGCCGGGCGTCTGACCTGCCGCACCCGCTCGGTAGCCTGAGATCCGTGTCCGCATCCGAGCGCGTCGTCAACTTCTCACCGGGACCGGGCGTGCTGCCGCTGCCGGTCCTCGAGCGCGTCCGGGCCGATCTGCCGTCGCTGCCGGGCATCGGCGCGTCCGCTCTCGAGGTGTCGCACCGGGGGTCGTGGTTCGAAGGCGTGATCACGGAGACCGAGGCGAACCTCCGGGCGCTCTTGCGGATCGGCGACGGACACCGCGTGCTGTTCTGTCAGGGTGGCGCCTCGATGCAGTTCGCGATGGTGCCCATGAACCTGCTCCACGGCGGCGCCGCGGACCACGTCGTCACCGGATCGTGGGGCGCCCGTGCCGTCGCCGAGGCGGCGAGGATCGGACGCACGCGGGTCGCGTGGACCAACGAGTCGGAGTCCTTCGTGCGGACGCCGTTGGACGAAGAGCTCCTCGAAGCGCTCGATCCGGCGTCCGACTACGTGTACCTCACGATGAATGAAACGATCCAAGGCGTGGAGTATCCGGGCACACCATCGGTGCCCAACGAGGTCATCGTCGCCGCCGACGCCTCGAGCGACTTCCTGTCGCGGCCGCTCGACGTGGCGCGGTACGGCGTGCTCTTCGCCGGTGCGCAGAAGAACGCGGGGCCGGCGGGCGTCACGATCGCGATCGTCCGCGACGACGTGCTCGAGCGGATCCCCGACGGCCTGCCGTCGATGCTCGACTACCGCACGTACGCCGAGCACGGGTCGCTGTACAACACGCCTCCCGTCTTCGCGATCTACGTGGTCCTGCTCGTCACACGGTGGCTCCGCGACGAGATCGGTGGGCTTGACGCGATGGCGGAGCTCGATGCGGCCAAGGCGCAGCTGCTGTACGACGCGATCGACGGACATCCCGAGATGTACACGGGTCACGCCCAGCCCGCGGCGCGCTCGCGGATGAACATCACGTTCCGGCTTCCCAGCGTGGATGACGAAACCGCGTTCCTGGCCGGCGCCGCGGCCGAGGACATGGTCGAGCTCCGCGGTCATCGGAGCGTCGGCGGGATCCGTGCGTCCATCTACAACGCGATGCCCGTGGAAGGCGTCGAGCGCCTCGCCGACTTCATGCGCCGGTTCGCAGCGCACTGAGGTCCGCGGTCAGCCGACCGTGGTGATGTCGAACTCGTTGCCCTCCGGATCGCGCACGGTTCGCCATCGGTACTCCTCGAGTGTCTGCTCCCCGCCCGGCCACGACCCGCCCAGTTCGACGATCCGAGCGGTCGACGCGTCGAGGTCGTCGACCTCGAAGTCCAGGTGCATGCGGTTCTTCGTCGCCTTCGGTTCGGGCACGCGCTGCAGGCAGAAGGTTGGGAGGTCCTCGCGACCACGGATGAACACGTATCGCCCCTCGTCGATCGGCTCACCGGCCGAACCCTCGAGCAAGGCTACCCAGAACGCCGCCACACGATCGATGTCAACGCAGTCCAACGTGACGAAGGCGAACCGTAGCTCCGGCATCCCTACTTGCCGACCCCTTGGCCGATCAGCTCGTCGACCGCCTCGCCGAAGACCTCCGTGTGCCGGTCGACGTCCTCGCCGGTCGTCGCGGGTGACATCAGCGCCATGTTGTGGAACGGCGTCATCAACACGCCACGGTTGAGCAGATACAGATGGATGAGCGGGTCGAGCTCCTCGTCCTGACCGGCCGCGGCCTCGCTCCCGGTGCGGGCAGCGTCCGGACGGAACAGATACTCCACCCGGCAGCCGAGCCGGACGACGTGCCACGGCACGCCGCGGCCATCGATCACCCGCCGCACCCCGTCCTCGAACCGTTCGCCGAGACCGATCATCCGCTCGAACGCCTCGTCGGTCATGACATCGCCGAGCGTCGCGCGCATCGCGGCGAGCGACAGCGCGTTACCCGCAAGGGTGCCGCCGACCCCGCCGACGTCGGCGTTCTTCCAGTCGGTATGGTCGTAGACGCGCCGGCTGAGCTCCTCGCTGAAGCCGTACGCCGCGCTCGCGATCCCTGCGCCGAGCGTCTTGCCGATCGTGACGATGTCGGGCTCGAGACCCCAGGCAGCCGTGCACCCGCCGGGCCCGGCGCTGATCGTGTGCGTCTCGTCGATCAGCAAGAGGGTCCCGTACTTGGTACAGAGGTCGCGGACCGCCGCGTGGTAGCCCGGCTCGGGCAAGACGATTCCGATGTTGGTGAGCGCGGGCTCGAACATGCACACGGCCGCGTCGCCGGTCGCGAGCGCGCGCTCGAGCGCGTCGAGGTCGTTCATCTCGACGACGAGCGTCGTCTCGTCGAGGTCGACGGGCTTGCCGACGTTGCCGTCGCGTGCGACGACGTGACCCGTGGCGTCGAGGGTGGCGAACGATTCATCGACCGACCCGTGGTAGCACCAGTTGTGCACGACGACCTTCGGCCGGCCGGTCACCTCGCGCGCCCAGCGGATCGCGAACCGGTTCGCATCCGTCGCGGTCAGGGTGAAGTTCCAATACGGCAGGCCGAACCGCCGCCCCATCTCTCGCCCAACCCATGCGGCATCTTCCGTGGGGAGCATCAGCGTGATGCCCTTGGCGGCCTGCGTCGCGATCGCGTCGACGCTCGCCTTCGGCGCGTGCCCGGCCATCCCGCCGGTGTCACCGAGACAGAAGTCGACGAACACGTTGCCGTCGACGTCCCAGAACCGCGCGCCGTCCGCGCGATCGACGAACACGGGATGGTCGCCCGGCCAGCGCGTCATCCAGTTCATCGGAACGCCGAAGAGCAGCGATCCTTTCGCGTCGGCGGCGAGCTCCGCGGAGCGGCGGTGCCGCGTGCGAAACGTCTCGCGTTCTCGGTCCATCAAGGCGCCGACCCGGGTGCGATCGATGTCGGGCACAGATCCCCTCCGCCGGCGGGGCGGCCGGCCTCGGCCGTGGGGTCGCGAGTGTACGAGGTTGATGGCCCGGCCGGGCATCGTCATACGATGCTCGGGCGACGGCGCACATAGCGTTCGTCAACCGGCGAGGAGGCGCGACCGATATGGAAAGGATGCCCCCGCCGGTGATGTCCCCGAAGGCTTGGAGAGGAGCGCTCGCGTCGGTCTTCGTCCTCTTGACCGCCTGCGGGACCGGACCGACGGTGGCTACCGGCTCGCCGCCACGCACGGTCCACGTGACAACCTCCCCACCGCGCGTTCCGGGATCGGGCAGCTGCAGCAACCTGTCGTCCAGGCATAACGACAAGCACGGGATCGAGGTGGAGGGCAAGACGACGGACCAAGAGCCGTTGACCGTCCTATTCGCCGGCGTGGATCATCGGATCCCGGCCGGATCGGCGCTGCAGACGTACGTTCGGGTCGGAGGGGTACGCGCGCTCCGGATGAGCGTGATCGACGCGGAGGGCCACGTTGACCGGGCGCTCGGCTTCCGGCCCGGTCTTCCTCGCTTCGACTGGCCTGGCGCCGGCACACCGTGGGAGGGCTCTCTGAGGTTTCCGCAGCCAGGATGCTGGCGGGTCTACGTCCAGCGGGGAGGCCTTACCGGCGAGTTGTGGCTTCACGCCGGCTGACGTTGGTCACCAAGAATCCTCGCAGCTGGTCCAACTGCGCTCACGCAACCGCGACGTCGCGCCACGCCGGCTCATCGCAGCCCCCGCGGCGTCCCTTCGTCGGGGGAACGCGAGATAACGATCGCGCTCCGAGTCGCCCGCTCACCGCCCGATTGGGACGGTCGTTGGACAAGGCAGCCGCCCGCCGACGGTGAGGATTCACAGTACGAAGCGTTCCGCTTCTTCGCCCACATCGTCGTGGAGCCCCCGCCGTCCAGATTGACGGCACGGTACGCGCCCGCGCGGAGGAGCTCGTCGGCGAGATACGGCAGACGCACCCCCTCGGACCATCCGGTACTGGCCTGGCGGCCGTCGATCGTGATCAAGATGATCCGGCAGTTCGTGGTGGTGGCGGTGTCGGAACAACCCTTGGTGATGCCGACGGCCGTGCGCGGGTTGTAGTTGAAGATGTAGTTGTCTCCGGGGTTGTAATGGCGGGCCACGTTGTTGCCGTTCTTCACGAGCATGCTGGAGGCGCCCATCACATCCGTGACGTCCCGCCACCCCTTGAAGGTGAAACTCAGGCGCACTGTGTCGCCCGGTCGCAGCCGGGTGATCTTGTCCGCGGCCCCGGCGGTCGCCACCGAGGCGACGATCGCGGCGTCGTCCGCGCCATGGAACCTGAGCGGGGTCTTCGGACACGGTTCGGGCTGCTTGTCCACTGTGTAGCGGCGAACGATCGAAGTACGCGCCGAGCTGTTCCAGCCGCTCGGCGCCTTCGGCACGAGCCGCGCCTCGCAGTAATGCGGGTCGGTCGCCTTGGGATGCATGTTCCCGGGGGGCTCGGTCACGGTGCCGCCTCGGCTGGTGTAACCCTGGATCGACCCACCGCTCGGCGTACCGGCGTTCCATCCCTGGACGAAGAAACCGTTCGTCCGGTCGAAGTCCGTTGCGAGGATCTTGAGGGCCGGGTGGCCGATGTATGCGGTCCTCCCGTTCGCGGACCATGCGACGGCGTCGCCGCCGATCTGTCCAGTGGTCCACAGCTCGCCGTCGACCATCAGCGTGTGCTTCGGCTGACCTCGCGAAGTGCCGAAGTCGCCGTTCACGCCCGCGATCGCGCCGGCGTTCGCCGACATGGTGCTCGTGAGCCCCCACATCGGGTACTGCTGGGTGGCCGCCGCGATGTCGGGAACGTTCACGCCCGGCGAAAGGGCCAAGATCCGGATCTGCTGCGGACCCTTGCTCGCCCGGGCGGTCCTGAGGGTCGTATGCGGGGTCAGGTGATACGAGGAAGACGCCCTCGTGCCCGCGACGGCGGGCGTGACGAGGGCTACCAGCGCGACACCGCACGCTGCGAGAGCGGTTCGTCGGCGGCGATGGCTGTCATCGTTCGAACGCACGCGCTTCCTCCCTCGACCGCAGTCGATGCCGCGTCTGAACGTCGTCCGACCGGTGAGCGGCGAGAGCCGAGGCTAGCGAAGTGTGGTCGATCCGTGAACCCCCTTAGCGAACAACCGGCCGCTCGCCCCGAGGTCATTTCCCCGAGGCCGTCCAAGTGATGGGTATCGTGGGCGGCCATGGTCCGGCGCGGGTCCCTCGTGCTCGTCTCCGTGGTGTGGCTGGCCGTCATGTTGGCAGGCCCCGTCCGAGCGGAGCCGCGATGGGTCCGCCACATCGGGCGCATCCTCGGTCGCCACCCGATGTCGGTCGTCGTCGGCGACGCCGGCTCCGTCTGGTATCGCCACCGCGCGACCGTCGGACGGCCGCCGGCCTCGAACGAGAAGCTGCTGCTATCGATGGCCCTGCTCGACCGGTTCGGCGGCGGACACACCTTCGCGATGCGCGCGCTCGGTCCTCGGATCGCCGCGGACGGAACGGTCGACGGCGACCTCTACCTGAAGGGCCAGGGCGACCCGGAGGTCGGCGACGCCCGGCTCGATCTGCTCGCGTCGCGACTCTGGGCGGCCGGCCTGCGGGACCTCACGGGCCACGTCGTCGGCGTGACCGGCCCGTTCCATCGCGACTGGTTCGCGCCCGGCTGGAAGAGCTACTTCCCCGCGTACTACGTCGCGCTGCCCACGGCGCTCACATACCGTGGCAATGTGGCGCCCTCGGGCAAGCACATCAGTAACCCTGAGCGGCGCGCGGCGGTGTACCTGTCGCACGCGCTTCGGCAGCTCGGGGTCACGATCGGCGCCGATGCCACCGCCGGCCGTGGCGCCGCCGGCATGTCGACACTCGCGACAGCGTCATCGAAACCGCTCGGGGCGATCGTGAAACGCATGGATCACCGGTCGATCAACTTCGCGGCCGAGGTGCTCGGCAAGGCGCTCGCGTTCGCTCGCGGCGACGCGGGCACGATCGCGAACGGCGCGGCCGCGATCTGCTCCTACGAAGCGACACGCCACGTGTCGGCAACGTGCCACGACAGCTCGGGCCTGTCGTACGCCAACCGGCAAACCGCGATCGGGATCGTCCACCTGCTGTGGGACGCCGAGCGACAGCCGTGGCTTGGGGCGCTCCGGGATGCGCTGCCCGCCGCGGGCGAGGGCACGCTCCGCCACCGCCTGGCCGGCGTACGGATCCACGCCAAGACCGGGACGCTCGACCATGTCTCGGCGTTGTCGGGATGGGTCTGGAACAAACCCACCGACGGCTGGACCACGTTCTCGATGCTGACCAGCGGCATGGAGGAGTACCCGGCCAAAGACCTGGAGAACCGGATCACCCGGGTGCTCGCGAACCGAGCGAAGCCGCGCCCCTAGAGCGCGATCGCGTAACGCAGCATCGGGTGGTTCGCGCACTCGACCATGTGGTCGCCGCGTGTGCCGTCGGGGATCCACCCCATGTGCTCGTAGAACCCGCGGCCTCGCGCGTTCGCTTCGAGGACCCAGAGCGTCGCCAGGTTGTACGAGGCCTCGCGCAACGCCGCGAGGCCACGATCGTGCAACGCCCGACCAAGGCCGCGGCCGACGTGATCCGGCGCGACATAGAGCATCGCGAGCTCGCCGCTCGCGCGGGTGGCGTCGTCGTCGCGTGACCGTTCGACGCCTACGACGCCCACCACGCGGTCGGCGTCGACGGCCACGAAGGCCCAGCCGTCGGCCGGCGTCGGCTCAGCGAGCCGCGCTCGCCACACGGTCGCTTGGTCGTCGATCGTCAGCGCGGCAAGGTGCGCGGTCGGGAGGATCCCGGCGTACGCCCATCGCCACGCCTCCACCTTCATCGTGAGGAAGGCGCCAACATCGTCCACCGTCGCCGGACGGATCGTGGCCGGCACCGCGCTAGTCCTCCGGCACCGACCTCGGGTGGACGAGACCGGAGGTGTATCCGTCCACGAGCGCCTCCCACGAGGCCTCGATGATGTTCTCGCTCACCCCGACCGTGGTCCACTCGCGCTCACCGTTGGACAGGTCGATCAGGACCCTGACGGTCGCGCCGGTGCCGACGCTGCGGTCGAGCACCCGGACGCGGAAGTCCTCGAGCTCCATGTCGTCCAGCGCCGGATAGTCGTTGGACAGCGCCTTGCGAAGCGCGTTGTCCAACGCGCCGACCGGGCCCTGCCCCTCGGCGCTTTCGATGTGACGTGTGCCGCTCGTGATCACCTTGACCGTCGCCTCGGCGAGCGGTTCCTCGCCCGACCGCTCTTCGACGTGCACGCGATAGCTCTCGATCGTGAACCATGGCTGGAGCCATCCATCGGCCCGGCGGAGCAGCAGGTCGAGCGATGCCTCGGCGAGGTCGTACGTGTACCCGCGGGATGCGCGCTCCTTCAGCTCCTGCACGGCCGCGGCTACCGCATCGTCGCCGAGTGCAAGTCCGAACTCCTCCGCCTTCATCCGGATCGAGGCTCCTCCGCTGTAGTCAGATGCGACCACGTTGCGCCGGTTGCCGACCGCGCCGGGCTCGACGTGCTCGTATGCGCGTGACACACGCGCGACGCCGCTCGTGTGCAATCCGGCCTTGTGCGTGAACGCGTAGCGTCCCGCGTACGGCTGCCGCGCCTCGGGCGACAGGTTCGCGATCTCGGCGACGTAGTGCGCCAGCTCCGTGAGGTGCGAGACCGAGCCCTGGGGCAACGCATCGGTGACGCCAAGCTTGAGCACGAGGTTGGCCGCGATGGGGACGATGTCAGCGTTGCCCGTGCGCTCGCCATAGCCGTTCACGGTGCCCTGCACCTGGAGCACCCCCGCGTCGACGGCGACCAATGAGTTCGCGACCGCGCATCCCGCGTCGTTGTGCACGTGGATCCCAAGCGGGACCGCGGCCTGATCCCGGACGGCGCCGACGATCCGCGCGATGTCGAACGGCAGCATCCCGCCGTTCGTATCGCAGAGCACCAGCCGTTCGGCGCCGGACTCCTCGGCGGACGCAACGACCGCCATCGCGAACGCCGGATAGCTCAGATAGCCATCGAAGAAGTGCTCGGCGTCGAAGAACACGCGCCGTCCCTGCGCCCGCAGGAACATGACCGAGTCGCGCACCATCGCGACGCCCTCCTCAAGATCGGTCCGAAGCGCCTCGGTGACATGGAGATCCCACGCCTTGCCGACCACGCACACGACCTCCGTCCCGGCGTCGAGCAGATCGCGGAGCGCCTGCGAGTCGTCGGCGCGCTCGCCCGCGCGGCGGGTCATGCCGAACGCCGTGAGCTCCGCGTGTTCGAGGCTCTCCTTCGCCGCGAGCCGGAAGAACTCGCTATCGCGTGGGTTCGCGCCCGGCCACCCGCCCTCGATGAACGGGAAGCCAACCTGATCGAGGCGGTGCAGGATCCGGAGGCGGTCCTCGACGGTGTAGGACAGATCGGCCTGCTGGGCGCCGTCGCGCAGCGTCGTGTCGTATAGCTCGACGCGTACCGAAGCGTCCGTCACGTGGTCGCTCCCTCGACCACGAGGTCGCCGACCTCGGTCGTGTTGAAGCCCATCTCGCCCGCGCGCATGCTCTTCATCCGCCCGGTCGCGTGGCCGATCCCACGGTCGACCCGCTCGGCCGCCGCGGTCTCGCCCAGTTGGCGCAACAACATCTCCATCGCGCCGATCGCTGCGAGTGGGTTGATCGTTCCCTTGCCGGTTTCGGCTGGGGCGGTGCCACCGATCGGCTCGAACATCGACACGCCGTTCGGGTTGATGTTGCCGCCGGCGGCGATGCCCATCCCGCCTTGGATCATCGCACCGAGGTCGGTGATGATGTCGCCGAACATGTTGTCGGTGACGATCACGTCGAACCGCGCCGGCGAATCCAGGAGATAGATGCACGCGGCGTCGACGTGCACGTAGTCGGTCTCGACGTTCGGGAACGCGTGCGCGAGCTCATCCACGACCCGCTGGTAGAGGTCGCCGGCGAACGTCAGCACGTTGGTCTTGTGCACGAGCGTCAGCTTGCCGCGGCGCCCGGGCGAGACCGCGAGCTCGAACGCGTACCGGACGATCCGTTCCACGCCGTGCCGCGTGTTGATCGACTCCTGCACCGCGACCTCCTGCGGCGTGCCCTTCCGGTGGAAGCCGCCGGTCCCCGTGTAGAGGCCTTCTGAGTTCTCGCGCACGACGACGAGATCGACGTCCTCCTCGGTGTGGCTGGGGACGAGCGTCTGGACGCCGGGGTACCGCACCACTGGCCGAAGGTTGACCCATTGGTCGAGCCCGAACCGGATCTTGAGCAACAGGTCTCGCTCGAGGATGCCCGGCCGCACGCGAGGGTCGCCGACCGCCCCGAGGAAGATCGCGTCGCACCCGCGGAGTCGGTCGAGCTCCTCGTCGGGCAGGACGTCGCCGGTCCGAAGGTATCGGTCGGCGCCGAGGTCGAAGTCGATCAGCTCGACGTCGAACCCGTCGCGAACGGCGTCGAGCACCTTGAGGCCCTCGCGCACGACCTCCGGACCCGTTCCGTCCCCGCGGATCACGCCGATCCGGTGGGTCACGGCACGACCTCGGTGCGCTGGTCATCGTCCTTGGCCGACACGGCGATCGAACGGTTCACGGCGGCGAGATAGGCGCGCGCGCTGGCCTCGACGACGTCCGTGGCAACGCCGCGGCCTGTCACGCGGCGCCCATCGACGTCGACCTGCACGACGACGTCGCCGAGCGCGTCGGTGCCGCCGGTGACCGCCGATACATGGAAGCTCGCGAGCCGCGCCTCGACCCCGGCGGCGCGCGCGATCGCCCCCATGGCGGCGTCGATCAACCCGTCCCCGATCGCCGACTCCTCGACCGTCTCCTCACCCTTGCGCAGATGCACGGTGGCCCGAGGCTGCAGGTGCGTCCCGCCGCCGACGACCACCGATTCGAGAAGGAAGACGTCCTCGTCCGCCGCGCCGAGCTCCTCCGCGACGATCGCCGACAGATCCTGGTCGGTGAGCTGCACCTTCCGGTCCGCGAGATCCTTGAACCGCGTGAATGCGCGGTTCAGCGCGCCGTCGTCCAGCGTGATCCCCATGTTGTCGAGCGCATCGACGAACGCGTGGCGGCCGCTGTGCTTGCCGAGCACGAGCTGATTGCCCTCCAGCCCGATCTCGAGCGGGTCCATGATCTCGTAGGTCGCGCGGTTGGCCAGCACGCCGTGCTGGTGGATGCCGCTCTCGTGGGCGAACGCGCTGGCACCCACCACCGCCTTGTTGGGCTGGACGCTGTAGCCGGTCGTCATGCTCACCAACCGCGACGCCCGCGTGATCTCCTTGATGTTCAGACCGTGCTGGACTCGGAGGTGTTCGCCGCGCGTGCGCACGATCATCGCGATCTCCTCGAGCGAGCAGTTTCCCGCACGCTCCCCGATCCCATTGACGGCGACCTCGATCTGGCGGGCGCCGTTCTCGATGCCGGCCAGCGCGTTCGCGACGGCGAGCCCGAGGTCGTTGTGGCAATGGGTTGAGATCACGACGTGGTCCGGCGTGTCCTCGCGGACGATCCGAACGAGCTCGCCGAACTCCGTCGGCGTGGCGTACCCGACGGTGTCGGGAACGTTGATCGTCGTCGCGCCGCACCGGACCGCCAGCCGGAAGCACTCCAGGAGGAAGTCGAGCTCGGTCCGCGTCGCATCCTGCGCGCTGAACTCGACGTCTTCGGTGTAGCCCTTCGCGAGCGTGACGTTCTCCTCGATGGCGTTGAGCACCTGCTGGGGGCTCATGCGCAGCATCGACTCGCGCTGAACGTCCGACGTCGAGATGAACGTGTGGATCCGCCAACGCTCGGCGCCCTTCAGCGCCTCGGCCGCACGCTCGACGTCACCGGTCGCGGTGCGGGCGAGCGCCGCGATCACCGGGCCGCGCACGCCGTCGGCGATCTCGCGGACCGCCTCGAACTCTCCTTGGGACGAGATCGGGAACCCCGCCTCGAGGATGTCGACCTGCAGCCGTGCGAGCTGCTCGGCGATCTCGACCTTCTCGGCCTTCGTCAACGCGATGCCGGGAGCCTGCTCCCCGTCGCGCAACGTCGTGTCGAAGATCCGTACGTGATCCGCTTCGCTGCTTGAGGCCGCTGCTACGTCGGGGTCTGCGTTCTCGTTCATCAGCTCGGCACCTTCTTCTCGGACTCCAACCACGGCATCATCTGGCGCAGCTGGCGTCCCACCTGTTCGAGTTGGGACGTCTGCGCCTGCTGCCTAAGTCGGAGGAACTCCGGGAACCCGGCGTCGGCTTCGGCGATCCACTTCTTCGCGAGCGAACCGTCCTGGATCTCTGCGAGCACGCGCTCCATCTGCTCGCGCGCGTGCGCGTCGATCACGCGCGGGCCGCTCTGGTAGTCGCCCCACTCGGCGGTGTCCGACACGCTGTACCGCATCCACGAGAGCCCGCCCTCGTAGATCAGGTCGATGATCAGCTTGAGCTCGTGCATGCATTCGAAGTACGCGATCTCGGGCTGGTAGCCGGCGGCCACCAACGTCTCGAACCCGTTGCGGATCAGCTCGGAGATCCCGCCACACAGGACGGTCTGTTCGCCGAACAGGTCGGTCTCGGTCTCCTCCTTGAACGAGGTCTCGATGATGCCGGCGCGGGCGCTGCCGATGCCGTTGCCGTATGCGAGCGCCCGCTCCTTCGCCTTGCCGGTCGCGTCCTGCTGCACCGCGACGAGCGCCGGCGTGCCGATCCCCTGCTCGTACGTCCGGCGAACCAGGTGCCCGGGGCCCTTCGGGGCGATCATCGTCACGTCGACGCGGGCGGGCGGCACGACGGTGCCGAAGTGGATCGAGAAGCCGTGGGCGAACATCAGCATGTCGCCGTCCTTCAGGTGCGGCGCGATGTCGCTCGCGTAGACCGCGCCGTGCGACGTGTCGGGGAGCAGGCACATCACCACGTCGGCCTCGGCCACGGCGTCGGCCGTATCGAGCACCCTCAGACCGGCCTCCTCAGCCTTGGCCCGACTCGACGATCCCGGCCGCAGCCCGACCCGCACGTCGTACCCGCTGTCCTGCAGGTTCTCCGCGTGCGCGTGGCCCTGCGACCCGAACCCGAGGATGGCGATCTTCTGATCGCTCAGGACGCCGGGGTCAGTGTCCTTGTCGTAGTAGATCGTGGCCATGTGCAGCAGTCCTTCCGTCGTGCGCGAGATCGCCCGCTACGCGTCGCTCGCGACCTTGAGGGTTCGATCCTTGATGCCGCGGTCTCCGCGGCCGAGCGCGACACGCCCCGTGCGCGAGAGCTCCACGACACCGAACTCGCGAAGCAGCCCGAGCAGCGCCTCCAGCTTCTCGGGCTTGCCCGAGGCCTCGAGCGTGAGCGTGCCCTGTGTGACGTCGACGACGTTCACGCGGAATACGTCGGCGATCTCCATGATGCGCGGCCGGTTGTCACCCTCGGAGCGAACCTTGACGAGCATCAGCTCGCGCTCGACGGCCGCGCCCTGGTCGTGCTCGAGGATCTTGATGACGTTGACGAGCTTGTTCAGCTGCTTCGTCACCTGCTCGAGCGGCTTGTCCTCGACGTTGACGACGATCGTCATCCGCGAGACGCCGCGGCTCTCCGTCGGACCGACCGCGAGCGAGTCGATGTTGAACCCGCGCGCGGCGAACAGGCCGGCGATCCGGGTGAGCACGCCGGGACGGTCCTCGACCAACACGGAGATCGTGTGCAGGTGGCCGTTCATACGATCGGCGCCTCCCCCGGCGTCTCGTGGGGCGCGAACTCGGGCCCCAGGATGATGTCGTCGTTGGACGAGCCGGCGGGCACCATCGGGAACACGCCCTCACGCGGGTCGACGCGGAAGTCGATCACAACACTTCGGTCTTCGATCGCGTACGCCTTTTCGATCGTCGCGTCGACCTCTTCGGGCGTCTCGACGCGAAGCCCGACCGCGCCGTAGGCCTCCGCCAGCTTGACGTAGTCGGGCACATCCGGGTTCAGGTACACGCCCGAGTACCGCTCGTCGAAGAACAGCTCCTGCCACTGGCGAACCATGCCGAGGTAGCCGTTGTTCAAGATCGCGGTGATGAATGGGATCCGTTCGGTGTTGCTCGTCGCCAGCTCCTGGGCGGTCATCTGGAAACACCCGTCGCCGTCGATCGCGACCACACGCTTGTCGGGCTGGCCCGCTTTGGCGCCCATCGCCGCCGGCACCGCGAACCCCATCGTGCCGAGGCCGCCGGAGTTGATCCAGTGCCGCGGCCGCTCGAATCGCCAGTACTGCGCCGCGTACATCTGGTGTTGTCCGACCCCAGAGACGAGGATCGTGTCGTCGTCCGCGAAGCTGCGGAGACGCTCGACGCAGTACTGCGGCTTCAGGGCATCGCCGTTCTGGGCGTAGCGCAGCGGGTACTTCGTCTGCCATCCCTTGAGCGTGGCGAGCCACTCGGACCGGTCGGGCGCGCCCGCATCGCCTTGGCGCTTGCGCAGCTCGGTGATCATCTTCGAGATCACGTCGCGGCAGTCGCCGACGATCGGCACGTCGGCGACCCGGTTCTTGCCGATCTCGGCGGGGTCGATGTCGACGTGCACGATCTTCGCGTCGGGCGCGAACGCCGTGAGCTTGCCGGTCACGCGATCGTCGAACCGGGAGCCAAGCGCGACGAGGAGGTCCGCGCGCTGCATCGCGGTGACGGCCGTATAGACGCCGTGCATGCCCGGCATGCCGAGACACAGCTCGTGCGAGTCCGGGAACGCGCCGCGCGCCATCAGCGTGGTGACGACGGGCAGGTCGCCGAGCTCCGCGAGATGGCGAAGCTCGTCGGTCGCGTTCGCCTTGATCACGCCGCCGCCCACGTAGAGCACCGGACGCTTGGCGGCGAGGATCAGCTTGACCGCCTCGCTGACCTGACGGTTGTTGCCCTTCGTGGTCGGGCGGTAGCCCGGCAGGGCGACCTTCTCCGGCCAGACGTACTCAACGTCGGCCTGCAACACGTCCTTCGGGAGGTCGATCAACACCGGGCCGGGCCGCCCCGTCGATGCGATGTGGAAGGCCTCGCGGACGGTCTCCACGATCTCCGCCGGGTCCTTCACGAGGAAGTTGTGTTTCGTGATCGGCATCGTGATGCCGGTGATGTCGGCCTCTTGGAAGGCGTCGTTGCCGACGACCGGCGTCGGCACCTGGCCGGTGATCGCGACGATCGGGACGGAGTCCATCTTGGCGTCGGCCAGCGGCGTGACCAGGTTGGTCGCGCCCGGGCCGCTCGTCGCCATGCAGACGCCCACCTTCCCGGTCGCCCATGCGTAGCCCTCCGCGGCGTGTCCGGCGCCCTGCTCGTGGCGGCACAGGACGTGGCGGATCGGCGAGCGGTCGACCAGCGGGTCATAGATCGGCATGCTGGCTCCGCCAGGGATGCCGAACACGACCTCGACGCCCTCCTGCTCGAGGGCTTTGAGGACCGCGTCGGCGCCCTTCATCGTCATCCCTTCCCCCCGCCCATCGCGACCTCTCCCGCCGGCCACCCGTCGACCGGACCCGTTTCGACCCGCCGCACCTGCGCCTGGAGGCGGTGGGCAAGGTTGCGGCACGCGCGCTCGAACTCCCACGGGGTCCAGTCGCGCCGCCGCATCTGCAGCACGTCGGCGATGTGCTCCTCGGCGACGTCGAAACCGCCACCGAGGTACTGCACATCAGAGGATAGGTATCGATCGACGGTCGCACGGGTGCTGTTGTCGATCGCGTCCACGGTGACCTGGCCCGGTCCCTCCCACAGGACGCTCGCGACAACGGTGCCGTCTCGTTCGAACTCGTAGCGCATCTCGGGTGACTCCTCTCGGTGTGGGCCGGCGAGGCCCGGCTGGTGCTGGAACCGGGAAATGAAAAGCCCCCCGGCTTGCGGAGGGCATCTGGCGCGGGTCGCTTGGCCCCTGTGGGGCCCCCGCGCCTACGCGATAAGTACGAGGACGCTGCGTGCGGACACGGCTGCTTTCGACATGGTCACCACAGTTTGGGGGGCGTAACGCCGAGTGTCAACCTGCGGCGCAGCACGCTTCGAGCAAAGGGCGTACGGTCGCCACCTGCTGGCCGTCAGGCCCGGAGGGAGGGAAGGCTCCATGCGTAAG
>Ga0136846_1221267_pt1 | contig 16759 bp, 17 predicted proteins | sample HopSoiMetagenom2_FD_96841 | JGI IMG/M metagenome (GOLD analysis project Ga0136846, IMG submission 96841) | Grasslands soil microbial communities from Hopland, California, USA - 2 Assembly 2016 (version 4) | ecosystem: Environmental > Terrestrial > Soil > Grasslands | place: USA: Hopland...
ACGACGCGGGCCTTCTTCGACGTCGAGTTCGCCACGACCGGCTGGACGTCGTTGGCGAATGTCACTGGCTGGGCGGCGATCTCGCTGCCGCTCGGCGTCACCTCGGACGATCTGCCGATCGGCGTTCAACTCATGGCGCCCGACGAGACAATCCTGCTCCAGCTCGCCGCACAGCTCGAAACGGCGATGCCGTGGTTACATCGGCGGCCCACTATGTAATGTCCTTACGTAGCGATGGGAGGCCCGCATGGTGCGCGACATTCGTGAGCTGACCGATTCCCCGGAGGCCTACGCCGAGGAGCTGCGCCGACGCTGGGGCGGCCTGCTGAGCTACCGCTACATCGGCCGCAGCTACGCATCGATGGATCTCGGGCCGGAAGACAACACCGTGACGATCCGCCGCGACATGCGCAACGGCGCAGGCGGACTGCTGCTGGCCGTATTGGGCATCGCCTCGCCCGAGGGCGGCCACATGTCCGACCTGGAAGCGGTGCCCAATCCTGTCATCCATTCCTGCCAGATCCTCGACCCCGGCCGGGACGTGCGCCGCATCGAGATGGTGTCCGAGGAACTCAAGCGCGGCCGTCAGATGGGCTACAGCAGGTCGAAGATCGTCGACGCCGATCAACCCGACCGCGTGCTGGCGCTGACCCAGGGCCAGGGCATCAGCATCGGCACACCCCCCGACGGACTCGAGCGGATGCAGGCCAGCCCGCTCGAGGTGGTCGACTCCCCCGACCTGCCGCCGCTGTGGCAGGTGTTCGGAGGTCACCGCCGCGGCGACGGCCGGTGGGCGCTGCCCGAACTCGCCGTCGAGGTGGCCTCGCCCGACGCTGCGCTGCACATCGGTCCCCAGTTCATCATCCTCGAGACGGCAGCCGTCGACACTGCCGCGGGTGTCGCCGGCTCCGATCGCATTCAGGGCGTGTCGTCGCACGTGATGTTTCTGGCCCGCGGCAAGGCCGGTCCGTTCCGCGTCGAGACCGAACCGATGCTCGGTGCCGACGGCACGGTCGCCGTCCGCACGGTCATGTACGACGAAGGCGTCGACGACCGCATCACCACGGTGGGGTCGTATTTGTTCCGTTCGGCCTAGTGAGACACTTTGGCCATGGCTGTCGCGATCGCCCGTCCAAAGCTGGAAGGCAACATCGCCGTCGGCGATGACCGTCAGATCGGGTTTGCCGAGTTCGGCGATCCGCAGGGCCGCGCCATCTTCTGGCTACACGGCACGCCGGGCGCCCGCAGGCAGATCCCGATGGAGGCCCGCGTCTACGCCGAGCAGCGCCAGATCCGGCTGATCGGTATCGACAGGCCGGGCATCGGCTCGTCCACGCCTTATCAGTACGACACGGTCTTTGCGTTCGCCGAGGATCTGGCCACCATTGCCGACACCCTGGGCATCGACAAGTTCGAGGTCATCGGGCTGTCAGGCGGCGGTCCTTACACGCTGGCGTGCGCGGCGGCGATGCCCGACCGGGTGGTGGCGGCCGGTGTACTCGGCGGCGTGGCTCCGGCGAGCGGTGCCGACGCGATCGGTGGCGGCGTGATGGCCTTCGGGTCGGCGGTCGCACCGCTGCTGCAATTCGCCGGCTACCCGATCCGGTTGGCGGCCGTCAGTCTCGTCCGGATGATTCGTCCGGTCGCGGAGCCCGCGCTCCACATGTACGCGCGGATCTCACCGGAGGCCGACCGCCGCCTGCTGGTCCGCCCAGAGTTCAAGGCGATGTTCCTCGACGACCTGCTCAACGGCAGCCGCAAGCAACTCGCCGCGCCGTTCGCCGACATCATCGTCTTCGCCCGCGACTGGGGCTTCCGGCTCGACGAGGTCAAGGTGCCAGTCTGCTGGTGGCACGGAGACCGCGACCACATCGTCCCGTTCGAGCACGGACAGCACGTGGTGTCCAGGCTGCCCGACGCCCAGCTGTGTCACCTGCCGGGCGAAAGTCACCTGGCCGGCTTGGGTCGGGCAGAGGAAATCCTGGGCACGATGATCGGGCTCTGGGACCGCTTGGACCAGAGGTGACTGACGGGTTCACCCGCCAGTGGCCTCGATGATGAGGTCGGCGACCTCGCGGGGTTTGGACACGATTGACAGGTGGCTGGCGTCGAGTTCGATGGTCTTGGCGTTCATCCGCTGGGCCATGAACCGCTCGAGGTCGGGATTGATCGTGCGGTCGTTCTTCGAAACCGCGTAGAACGTCGGCTTGTCGCGCCAGGCCGCCTGGGTGGTGCGGCCGGTGAACAACTCGTCGGAGATCCTGCCCTGCACCGCGTACAACGCCCTCGCCCGCGCTGGGACAACATCCTGCGCGAAGTCGTTGAGGAAGGCCGACTCCGATAGCTGCGCATACCCGTCGCCGCCCTTGACCAAGCCTGCGCTCGCCGGAGGCGTCGGGTACTGGGCGGCCAGCGCGGTGTAGTCCTCGCCTGCGTCGGGTGCGCGTGCGGCGATGTACACCAACGCCGTCACCTTGGGATCGACACCGACCTCGGTGGTGATCATGCCCGAATACGAGTGGGCGGCAAGAACAGTCGCACCGTCCATCAAAGCCAATGTGCGACGGGCGAATTCACAGTCCTCGTCCAGCGTGCGAAGCGGATTCTGCACAGAAGCGACGTTCAGCCCGCGGGCCTGCAGGTACGGGATCACGTCCGCCCAACATGAGCCGTCGGCGTACGCGCCGTGCACCAGCACCACGTTTCGGGCGCGCGGCATTGGATCGGACGGAGGCGCCGCCGATGCCCGTTGTGCGCCGAAGACGGCGGCGGCGCCGCCAAGAGTTACCGCCGCGGCGAACGAACGTCGATCCATTCGTGCTCCTTCCAGAGGCCCCGCCAAGGGTCCCTTACGCGCCTCAATGCACGCAATCGTCGAAATGATCTCTTAGAAGCCGAAGCCGAGTTCGGCGGGCACGTCGCTGACGAACGCGGCGTCAATCCGGCGCGTCAAGCCCGAGTCCTTGCTGTGCAAGCGATTCGCGGCTGCGAAGGACGATGCTTTGTGCGCACCGAAGTACAGGCTGCCCAGCACATCGAGATCCATCTGCACCTCGGCCGGTGCGTCGGTCGGGGTGCAGCGGGCCCGCCCGTCGCGTATCTGGAGCTCGAATCGTCCACCTTCACTGCGGAATCCGTCTGAAATCTCGATCACGGCGGACACCTCCGCTTGATACGTGCGCGCTTCGAGCACGGTCGGGATGTCCATGATCCGTAGCCAGAGGTCATCCTCGTAGTGCGTGAGACGGGCCAGACGGTGATCCGTCAACAGGTATGGCAGCGGGTCGGCGGGATGCGTACCGAAGACGACCTTCTCCATCAGGTCGAGGCCCAGCAGCGCCCGGCACAGCGCGATGTGCGCGTCGGTGGTGACAGCTGTGAACTCGCCGACGCGCACGACCATCGGGTCGTCGCCGAATACCCGATACATGGCGTAGCCGTCGGGATGGAGGAACGAAAACCACTCGGTTCCGCCGCGACGGACCCACTCGCGGTCGGCAAGCAGCTCGTCCCACAGCGCTTGGGGCCGGATGAGGCCGCCCGGTGTGCGCAGCCGCCAACGCTCATAGATCTCCACGAGGTCGTCGCGATGGTCGGCGGGCTTGACCATCCGCACGCCACCGGGATCGGGAGCGTCATCTCGGAATCGGGCCAACCGGCGGTCGACGCTGAATTCCTGCTCGATCGTCGCCGGTCCGTATCCGAAGCGCCCGTAGATCCCGCCCTCGCTGGCGGTCAAGGCAGCCATCGGATACCGCGCGTCCGCGATTCGGTTGTGCAACTCGGTGTACATGGCGCGCAGGATGCCGCGGCGACGGTGAGTGGGTGCGACGGCGACGATCGTGACACCCGCCACCGGCAGGCCCGCCCCGCCGGGCACGGTCAGCCGCATATCGAGGTAGTGCGCCATCCCGACGACATCGTCGCCGTCGCAGGCGAGGACCGAGCCGTCCGTCGGTATCAACGTGCGCCAGGCGGCCAACGACTCCGGGTGCCCGAACACGCCGAAACTGGTCGCGTCCAATAGCGATATCGCCGGCCAGTCCGCGTCGGTGGCGGAACGGATGTCTAGGGCAGTCGATGCCTCGGAGGCGAGCACAGAACTGGACGGTGCCACAAAGCGATGCCGGAGCGCATCCAAATTTCGTGCACAGCCGATACGGTTGAGTGGCACGGAAGGAGCGCTCGTCATGGCGACCGATCTGACGCTCTATCTCGATGACCAACCCGGCGAGCTGGCCAGAGTCGGCGACGCCCTCGGCAAAGCGGGCGCCAACATCGTCGGACTATGTGCACTCACCACCGGCGGAGGACAAGCCGAGGTGCACATCCTGGTGCAGGACGCGACGGTAGCCTTTGAGGCTCTGCAGAATGCGGGCATCAAGATCGTCGCCGAGCAGGAAGTGATCGTGCTCGACATGGAGGATCGGCCCGGCGCGCTCGGCGAGGTGGCCCACAAACTCGGCAAGGCGAGGGTGAACCTGACTACCGCCTACCTGGCGACCAATACCCGGCTGGTGCTGGCGGCGGACAACCTGGCCGAAGCGAAGGCGGCGCTCAGCTGATCAGCGCTTCAGCCAGCCCTGGATCGTGCTGAGATCGCGCGTGTACGCGGTGAGGTTGTCGTCGTGGTAGAGCGAGCCACCGCTGATCGCTGCCGTGCCGTGCCAGATCACCTGCACCCGGTTCCCGCCCTTGACGTAGTAGTCGGTGCGGTCGACGTTCCTGCGGCGCCACCCGGCTCCGTCGGCCAAATCGGCAAGCGTCTGCCGCTCGTCGGTTTCGGTCATTGCGGTTTCCTCCTGTGGTGCCGGCGTCTGCGAGACGATACATCGATGATCGCGGTGGACGTGCTGCAGGCCGACGTGACCAAGCTCGACGTCGACGCGATCGCCAATGCGGCCAATACACGGCTCAAGCACGGCGGCGGGGTGGCCGCCGCGATCTCCCGCGCCGGCGGTCCGGCGGTGCAGCGGGAGTCCGACGAGAAGGCCCCGATCGGCCTCGGCGATGCGGTCGAGACCACCGCCGGTGACATGCCAGCGCAATACGTCATCCACGCCGCGACGATGGAGCTCGGCGGCCCGACTTCGGCGGAGATCATTACCCAAGCCACGCGATCGACCCTCTCCAAGGCCGACGACCTCGGCTGCCGGTCGCTTGCCCTCGTCGCGTTCGGGACAGGGGTCGGCGGCTTCCCGCTCGACGAGGCGGCCCGACTGATGGTCGACGCCGTGCGCGGACACGACTCCCGATCTCTCGAACGCGTGGTGTTCGCGGTGCACGGCGACGACGCCGAGCGCGCCTTCCGCGACGCAGTGGAATCGTGACCGGGTCGGCTCCCACGATCGGCGTCGAGGAGGAGCACTTCCTTATCGACCCAGACAGCCGGACCCCGCAGCCAGCCGCCGCCGGCGTCGTCTCGCGGGCCGCACCGGATCTGGGAGAGCTGATCTCCGGAGAGTTCACCCGCTATCAGGTCGAGATCAAGACGCCACCGTGCATCGAGGCCGCGCAGCTGCGTGCCGAGCTGGCGCGGCTGCGCGCGTCCGCCGCGTCTGCCGCGTCCGCAGAAGGCTTGCGGCTGTGCGCTTCCGGGACACCGGTGCTCACCGGATGCGGACCGACCGCCGTCGGCGACCACCCGCGGTATCGCGCCGGGGTCGCGCAGTACCGGGCCATGCTCGACGACTTCATGGTCTGCTCGCTGCACGTGCACATCCATCTACCGGACCGCGAGCTTGCCGTGCGAGTCAGCAATCATCTCCGGCCATGGTTGCCGCTTCTGGTTGCGGTGAGCGCCAATTCGCCGTTCCACAAAGGCAACGACACCGGGTATGCCGACTGGCGCGCGGTGATCAGAAGTCGGTTTCCCTGCCTCGGGCCACCGCCCTACGCGGAATCCCTGCGGCACCACGAGGAACTGGCGACGGCGATCGCCGACTCGGGCGCGATGCTGGCCGCCGACACCCCCTTTTGGGACATCCGGCCAAACCCTCGACTGCCGACGGTCGAGATCCGCTCGATGGATGTCACCGCGGACATCGACGACACCGTCGCCCTGGCGGTCTTGGTCAGGGCGCTGGTGGCAACGGCGACCGAGAAAGCGCTCGACGGTGATCCCGGGCCGCGACCAAATAGCGAGCTCCTGCGTGCCGCGTATTGGCGGGCGGCCAGGGACGGATGGTCCGGCTGCGGCGTCGATGCGCTGACGGGACAGGTCCTTCCCGCATCGGTGCAACTCGCAGGGCTCATCGACCACGTCGGACCGGCACTGCGCCGCCACGGCGACGCCGAAAAGGTGCACGAATTCGTGAACCGGCTCACCGCCCGCGGCACCGGCGCCGAACTCCAGCGCGCCTCACTGGCTCGGCACGGCGCACTCGCCGGTGTGGTCGACGACCTCGTCAGGCGGACGGCGCGAACGTGATCACCAGGACATCGCGCTGCGCCGGCTGGGCGGTATCACGCGGCCGGATCGCCGAGACACCGTGCAAGGTCCGGCGGTCGTCGCCGAGAAGCAAGGTGCCCGGCTCGCGCAGCGTGCTTGCAAGCATCCGGTTGCCGGCCATGTCCGTGACCGTGCTTTCGCCGCCGAGGGCGTTGCGCCGCAAGATCAACAGCGAGGTGACGAGCGTGACGCCGTCGCGGTGCATGCCCTCCGGCGTGGGCTGACCCTCACCGTCGGTCGAAGCCAGCACACGAAATGGCGTCACCTTCGCGCTCCACTCGGATGGGTCGTCCAGTGCCATGGCCAGCTGGCCGAGCAGCTTCAGGATCCTGTCCAACAGTGGGTCTTTCGCGAACGCATCGGTCAGCGGCTCGAACTGGCGATCCTTGTCGATGTAGAGCGGGTTCGAATCCTCCGGCTGCACAAAGGCGTCATGGGCCATCGGCTTGAATTCGCCGCTGGGCGGGCTGAACAGGAAATGACCGTAACGGCGCAGCCGTCGGGTGCCGAGCTCCGCGGCGTATGGATCAGGCGCCAGGTCTTCCCAGTGCGCGGCGAACCGCGTCCACGCGTCGGCGTCGGTGCCGAGGCACGCGTTGAGGCCGGCTGGCCGCATCAGGCAGGTGCCAACCTCTGTGAGCTGCTGCGCAACGTGTTCGGGCGTCATCGCGCCAGTTGGGTACCCAGAAAATCGTCAGGCAGGCTGTGTACTGAGCGCGCGCCGCAACAGATGCATGGCGACGGTCGTCGACCGCTCGCGAATATCGGAGCGATCGCCGGGCAACCGCAGGGTGCGGGTGACCGTCTCACCGTCGGCGAGCATCACCGTGAAGCAAACGGTGCCCACCGGCTTGTCAGCCGTGCCACCCCCGGGCCCGGCGATTCCCGTGATCGCGATCGCGGTGTCGGCGCCGAATCGGCTCATCGCGCCCTCGGCCATCGCCTCGGCGACGGGTTCGGACACCGCCCCGTGGGCGGCCAGCATGTCGGGTTCGACGCCGAGCAGTTCGGTCTTCGCCTCGTTGGCGTAAGCGACCACACCGCCGGCGACGTAGGCCGATGAACCAGGCCGCTCGGTCAGCCGGGCGGCGAGCAGACCACCGGTGCAGGATTCGGCGATTGCGATCCGGCGGCCGGCCAGTAGCCGCGCGACCTGATCGTCGACGAGGGAGCCGTCTTCGGAGAAGATCTCGCGTCCGTGGCGCTCGCGCAGCACCTCCATGAGTTTGGCGTAGATGCTTGCGGCGTCGGGTTCGTAACGGGTGACGATCTCGATCTCACCACGCCGCAGGCAGGTGGTGATTTCGAGCCGATCGAAGCCGTCGACGATGTGCTCGGCGTCGCGCAGTGTGTCGGCCAGACCCGATTCGGGCAGCCCGAACATCCGCACCATCTCCTGGCGATACGTCGTTCGCCCGGCGATCGCCCGTTGCACCGCTTCGGTTTCCACGGCGATTGGCCACATCGGCTGCAACTCGCGTGGCGGACCGGGCAACACCACGATCGTCGGCGCGCCCGGCACGACGACTCCCGGTGCGGTACCCACCGGGGCGATCACGTGCGCCCCGGCCGGAATCATCGCCTGCTTGCGGTTGGCGGCCCGGACCGCGTCGATGTCGACGTTGTCGAAGCGCGCCATCAAGCGCTTGAGGATGTCGGTGATGCGGTCCTCGAGCGCGTCGTCCAGCACGAGGTCAAGGCCGGCGAATTGCGCCACCGTCGCCACCGTCATGTCATCGGCGGTCGGCCCGAGGCCGCCACTGGTGACGATGAGGTCCACGCCCTCGTCGGCGAGAAAGCGCAGCTGCGCCTCGATATCGTGCGGACGGTCGCCACAGATGGTGATGTGGGCCAGTTCGACACCGAGCTCCAGCAGCCGGTCGGCGATCCACGGGCCGTTGCGATCCTGGACCCGCCCCGTCAGGACCTCGGTCCCGGTGACAACGATGCCGGCGCGTGCGCTCACGTCCAACGAGACTACGGCAGGCCGGTAATGTCGTTCTCCATGACGGCGCCGAAGTCCCTCCGAGAGCTGTTCGATCAGCTCGGCCTGCAGGAGGTCCCGTCGACCGACGGCACCGTGATCATGGAGATGGCGGTCGACGAACGAACGGTCAACACCGCCGGCGGTCTTCAGGGCGGCCTGGTCGCCACCATGGCCGACGTGACGGCGGGCCAGCTCGCTTCTCGAAGCACACCGTTCGGCATGAAAATCGCCACTACCGACTTGTTCATCCGCTACCTGCGACCGATCAAGGTCGGGCCGGCGCGTGCGGTCGCGCGGATCCTGCGCACCGGCAAGCGGTCCGTGGTGGTGCAGGTCGACATCTACCGGGCCAACGACGACCAGGTCGGTGCGACGGCTACGGTGAACTTCGCCGCTGTCGACTAGCGGGTGTTGGACTGATCGACGGCCACCACGACCGGCGGAGTGTTGTAGCCGGTGACTCTGACCCAGTTGGCGGTCACACCGGTCCAGGCCTGTCCCTGAAGGTCGACCGTCTCGCCTGGGAACACCGTCACGTAGTTGTCGCTGTATTCGATCGGCAGAATCTCGTCGCCTTCAGGCGTGGAGGTCAGTTCGGCCCGCTCGAAGAAAGCAACCTGTGGTGAGGGATTGCGCAGCCGGATGGTCACGCGATTGTCGCCTGCGCTAGGCGATCTGAACGCGGTCACGTCCAGCGGCGCCTGAGTCATGGTGTTGAGCCCGGTCATGTCGGCCCAACTGGTCTGGGTGAGTTCGAAGGCCGCATCATTGCGCGGATCACCGACGTCGTCGAGCCGCTGCGACTGCCAGTACACGTTCTCGGACACCACTTTTCCGGACCAGTCGAGCAATTGAGCGCGGACGAAGAAAACGCTCGAATCACGGGCGAGTCGCGGCAATGTCAGCACGGGCACCGCTCCCCCGGGCGTCACGTTGATATTGCCTGCGCTGCGATCGTCGCGCACCCGGCCCTTTAGGTCATAGACCCGCACTCGCACCGTCAAACCCGTTTGGTCTCTTGATGTTTGGTTGACAACGGAGATGTTGGCCTGATCGTGATCACCGGTCGCGTACGAGTCGAAGACAACCGACAGCGGACGTAGGCCCGTCTTCGCGCCGTAGTACGCACCGCCGGGCCGCAGGTAGTAGTCGAAGAGATGCCCGAAGAACGACGGCCAATGGTTGTTGAGCATCCAGTAGATCGTCATCTTGTGGTTGTCCCAGCCGTCGGCGGCGAACGCCTCGAACTGGGCACGGGTCGACTCGTAATGCGCCAATTGCGCCTTGCGAGTGAACTCCTCGGCGCTGTTCGACACGCCGTACCGGCGGTCGACGGCACGCCGAATACTCGTCAGCGTGGCGTTACTCGGGTTCGAGCCGGCGTGGAAGTACCAAGTGTCGTTGATCGGCCAGAGCTTGTCGGGCGGGATGAACTTCTTCAAGCTCGCGAAGGGCGGGATGCTCTCGTTGTCGCCTTGCTCAGCGGTCGAACCGCGGGTGGCGGCGTAGCGCCCCGAAAACCAGTAGCTCGGCGGTCGCCAGCTGTACGGGCCCGCCATCTGAATGCCGTCCCAGTCACGCTCGCCATCCGCGTCGGTCGCCAACGACGAGACAGTGTCGACGGTCGCGTTCGGCCAGTGCAGATCCGAAAGGATGGCGTGGTACTCGGCCAGCACAGCAGGCGGCGGCTTCCCGTCGCTGCCGTTGGCCCACACGAACACCGACGGGTGACTACGAAGGTTCTCGATCTGTGAGCGAAGGCTGTCCCGTGCGACCCGGTTGTCCTCGTCGCCCCACTGGCTCCATTTCTCCCACTGGTTGCAGCACATCCAGCCGTACATCAGCGGAATGCCCATCTCGTCCGCCATCTCGGCGATGTGATCGCCAGGGAACTTGCCTTCGAGGCGAATCATGTTGAGCCCCAGGTCTTTTACGTAGCCCAGGATCGCCGCGTCGCGGTTGGGATCGTTCGCGTATAGCAGGTCCGGTGTGTACGCCGCGCCACGGACGAGGAAATCCTTGCCGTTGACCTTCAGATAGAAGTTTCCGCCCTTGCCGAGTTCGGGGAATTGCTGGTCGGAGTCGCGGAATTGCTCAATGGAGCGGATGCCGAACCGCAGATGACCGGCGTCGATCTGCCGGTTGTATTGCCGGAATTCCAACTGCAGGTCGTAGAGATTGGGCTGGCCGAGGGTGTAGGGCCACCACAGGTCCGGATGCTGGACAGTCAGCTGCGCGAACGTGTCGGGAGTGAAGCTGATCTCGCGCTGCTCCCCGGCGGCGAGCGTGACCGGCTGCTCGATCTGGACGTCGGGCTTGCCCGGCCGGGAGATCGTCGCCCGCAGAACGCCGCGCACCTGCTGCGCCGACGTGTTACGCAGACTGCTGTAGATCGTCAGCCGCGCGGAATTGGTTCGCGGGAGCGGCAGTTCGGAGTTGACCGTCGACGGACCCAGGACCACGGCGCCGGACGTCTTGAGGTACACCGGCTTCCAGATGCCCGCATTGCGGTCGGGAACAAACGAATTCCCGTTGCCCGGATTCTTTCCCGGCCCTTGGTAACCGAGGTAGTTCCAGTTGATCCAGTCATACCAGCTGTCTGCCAGCTCGACGCCGTCGATATCCTGCAGCGCGCGCTCAGGGGTGATCTTGACTGCCAGCGCGTTGGACTCTCCCTGGTTCACCCATCGGGATACGTCGAGTTCGTGGCTGGTGTGCATGCCGACGATTTGGCTGTTGCCCGCGATCTGGTGGCCGTTCAACCAGATCTCGGCGCGATAGTTGATGCCGGGAAACTCCAACATGTAGGTCGTGTGCCCCGCCGGCGCGGTGAATGTGGTGCGGTACCACCAGTCCTGCTTGTAGAGGTCCTGCGGGATGGTCGCCAGATTGGTGCCGTCGTAGAGATCCGGGTATGTGCCGTCCCCTTGCAGGGTCTGCAGCACGGTGGCGGGCATTCGAGGGATCGGATGCCAACCGGCCGCCTTGTAGTCCGGCCTGGACAGGACGGCGCCGTCGGTGGCCACGTTGCGGGCGGAAACCAGGCTCCAGCCCTGGGCCAGCTCGATCTGTCCCGCCGGCGGCCCCGGCTTGGCGAAGTCCGGGAAGTCCGCCGCACACAACAGCAGCAACAGCGCCACGGAGAGCAGGATTCTCGAGACGATGTGTAAACGGGGCTGACCCGCGATCTGCGCCCCGTCCACCGGATCACCGTACCTGCAGCATGCGACGTCGGCTCAGCCAAGCAGCGCAACGGAATTCGCGCAGGTCACTCCGTGCGCGCCAACACCTCCCGCACCAGCTCGATGCTGGTGTCGGGGTGCAGGAACGCGAATCGGCCCACCGTTTCGCCCTCCCATTTCGTCGGCGGGATGAACGCCACCTGGTCCTGGTGCAACCGCTGGGCCCAGGCGTCGTAGTCCTCGGGTTTCCAGCCCAGCCGACGGAACAGCACCACTCCGAGGTCGGGTTCGCGGATCAGCTCCAACTGCGGGGCGGCCTTGATCAGCTCGGCGGTCTGAACGGCAAGCGACGCCGCGACCTCGATGGCCCTGCGATATGCGTCCAGCCCGTAGACCGCCAGCGAGAACCACAGCGGCAGCCCGCGGGCGCGGCGGGTCAGGTGGTAGGCGTAATCCGACGGGTTCCACTCGCCGTCGCCAGCGTGGATGACGTCGAGGTATGAGGCGTCCTGGGTGTGCGTGGCGCGCGCCAGCTCGGGCTCGCGATACAACAAGGCACAGCAGTCGAACGGCGTGAACAACCACTTGTGCGGGTCGAGGATGAACGAGTCCGCCTGCTCGAGGCCGTTGTACTTCGGCCGCAGTGACGGGGCGAAGATGCCCGAGCCGCCATAGGCGCCGTCGACGTGGAACCACCAGCCGCGTTCTTTGGCGAGCGAGCCGACACCGGCCAGATCGTCGATGATGCCGGCGTTCGTCGTGCCGGACGTGCAGACCACCGCGGCGATGTTGGTGGCGTCGGGCGGCACGACGTCGCGGACCGTGTCGGCGGTGAGCCGATGGTCAGGGGTGTCGACCACCAAAGCGTCCATCTCGAGCAGCCGCAGCGTGTTGACGATCGACGAATGGGCATCCGAGCCGACGACCACGCGCAGTCGGCCGGTGGCCCCGCGCGTCTTGGCCGTCTCCCGGGCCACCGCGAGCGCGGACAGGTTGCCGGCCGATCCGCCGGAGACGAAGCAACCGCCCGAGGTCGTCGGCAGCCCCGCCTCGTTGGCTATCACCCGCAGCACGCTGTTCTCCGCCGCGATGGCGCCGGAGGCCTCCAGCCACGAGATGCCCTGGATCGAGGCGCACGACACCAGCATGTCGAACAACAGGCTGGCCTTGGTGGGTGCGGCGGGGATGAAGCCGAGGAATCGTGGGCTGTCCGCCGAGATCACGCTCGGCGCGATCACCGAGGTGTAGACGCCGAGCACCTCGTCGGGTGGGCGCGGCTGGTCGCGGATCACGCCGTCGAGCCGTTCGTAGAGCTGGTCGACCGGCAGCACCCCCTTGTCGAGGGGTACCGGATTCATCCGCAGTCGGTTCTCGGCGTAGGCGAGCACGCTGCGCACCATCTGCTCGGTGGTTTGGTCGACCTCGTGCATGGCTGAAGTCTTGCACCGCGTGATCGCGCTTAACGCGGAATCAACGCCCTCGCAGTCAGACCCGGTGCGGAACGTCGTTGACCAGGCCGCCGTCCATGACGAATTCGGCACCGGTGGCGTACCGCGATTCGTCGCTTGCCAGGAAGACCACGAAGGTCGACACCTCGTCGGACTGACCGGGGCGGCCCAGCGGGATGGTCAGCATGTTGTCGGGGAAGTGCTTGGTCATCGGTGTGCGGATGAATCCCGGGTGGATGGAGTTCACCCGGATCTGATGCGACCCGAGTTCCAGCGCCGCCGATTTGGTCAGGCCGCGAACCGCCCACTTCGAGGCCACGTACGGATGCACCATCACGGCGCCACGCATGCCCTCGATCGACGAGACGTTGATGATCGATCCGCCGCCCGCCGACTTCATCGCCTCGACCGACGCCTGCATGCCGAGGAACGTGCCTGTCAGGTTGACGTCGATGACCTTCTGCCACTTCACCATGTCGAACGTGCCGATCTGGCCGAGGGCGACGATGCCTGCGTTGTTCACGAGCACGTTGAGCGTGCCGAACTCGTTCACAGCCGTGGCGACCGCGGCGTCCCACTCGTCGGCCTGCGTGACGTCGAGGTGGACATAGCGCGCGGCGGCGCCGATGTCTTCGGCCAGTGCCTTGCCTTCTTCGTCCAGGATGTCGCCGATCACCACTTTCGCGCCCTCGGCCACCAGTGCCCGCGCGTGCTCGGCGCCCATCCCCCGTGCGCCGCCACTGATCAGTGCAACTTTTCCGTCCACGCGTCCCATGACGGGTCAGGCTACCAAGCCCCACGTGCTACAAGTAGAACCTGTTCCAGTTATCAGGAGGCAGGATGGCTATCCGCGTCGCGCTCATCGGCACCGGCAACTGTGGCAGCCTCGCGCTGAAGCAACTGGTGAACGACGCGCGCTTCGACCTGACCGGCGTGTGGGTGTCCTCGGACGCCAAGGTGGGCAGGGACGCAGGCGAGTTGGCCGGGCTGGACGTGACGACCGGTCTCGCCGCGACCAACGACCTCGACGCGATCATCGAGGCCAAACCCGAATGCATCGTGTACTGCGCGATGGGCGACACGCGCCTGCCCGAGGCAATAGCCGACGTCCGGCGCATCCTCGCCGCGGGCATCGACGTGGTCGGCTCGGGGCTCGGGGTCCTGCAGTTTCCGTGGCAGGTGATCCCCGACAAATACATCCAACGCGTCGAAGATGCTGCGCGAGAGGGTGATTCGACGGTCTTCATGACCGGTGTCGATCCGGGATTCGCGACGGACCTTCTGCCCTTCGCGTTGGCCGGCACGTGCCAGAGCGTCGAGCAGGTGCGCACCATGGAGATCGCCGACTATGCGACCTACGACGGCGCGACGGTGATGTTCGACGTCATGGGCTTCGGCAATCAAATCGGCGACTTTCCGATGTTGTTCCAGCCGGGCGTGCTCAGCATCGCCTGGGGCACGGCCATCCGGCAGCTTGCGGCCGGCCTGGGCATCGACGTCGACGAGATCAGGGACTCCGTCGAACAGGAGCCGGCGCCGGAGGATTTCGACATCGCGGCGGGTCACATCGCCAAGGGCACCGTGGCCGCGCTGCGCTTCCAGATCGAGGGCATGGTCAACGGCAAGCCGGTGATCGTCGTCGAGCACGTCACCCGGCTGCGCGGGGACCTGCGACCGGACTGGGCCCAGCCCGCTCAGCCCGGCGGGTCGTACCGCGTCGAGATCATCGGCGAGCCGTCTTATGTGATGGACATCTGCCCGACGAGCCGCAACGGCGACCACAACTACGCGGCCATCCTCGCCGCGGCCGGCCGGATCGTGAACGCCATCCCCGACGTCGTGACGGCGCCGCCCGGCATCCGGACCACGCTGGATATGCCGCTCGTCACCGGGAAGGGTCTGTACGCAGCTAAGTAGGCTGTTCGCGATGAGCGCGCAGCCTCCTGCATCAGACCCGATCGCGGAGATCGGCGCGAGCACGCCCGGTCCGCGGGTCGGGGCGTTCTTCGATCTCGATGGCACGCTCGTGGCCGGGTTCACCGCAACAGCTCACGCCGGCGACCGCATCCGGCGCAGGCAAGCGCGGATCGGCGAGGTGCTTGGCGTCATCGAGGCGTCGATACGATACCGATTCGGCCGAATGCAGTTCGAGCGGCTGATGACGAGGGCCGCGGGATACCTTCGTGGCGAATCCCTCGCCGAACTCGATGTCGTCGGCGAGAGGCTGTTCGTCGAACGCGTGTCGTCGCGGGTGTTCCCGCACATGCACGAGATCGTCCGTGCGCATCAAGCCCGCGGACACACAGTGGTGCTCAGCTCGTCTGCGCTCACGATCCACGCCGAACCCGTAGCCCGCTTCCTCGAGATCAACCATGTGCTGTGCAACCACTTCGAGCTCGACGATCACGGTCTGCTCACCGGCCGGATCGCCAGACCGGTCATCTGGGGAAGAGGAAAGGCCGCGGCGGTCGAACGGTTCTGCTACGCCAACGACGTTGATCTGCAACGCAGTTATTTCTATGCCGACGGCGACGAGGACGCCGCGTTGATGAAACTGGTCGGCTATCCCCGGCCGGTCAATCCGCGTTCAGGCCTGGCCGCGATGGCCGCCGCGCAGGGCTGGCCGGTGCTACAGGTGACCGGATCGCGAGGTCGCAGAGGTCGGTTGTTGCGTCGCACGCGGGCGTAGTCCGGGAACTAATCAGCCAACGCGCCGGGTTGGACCACGCATGACGGAGCGCACTCTGCGCCGGTTCGGGGTCATGCTCTATCCCGATGTGCCGATCGAAGTGCTGATCGAGCGGATCGTATGGCTCGAGAGTCTCGGGTTCGATCAGGTTTTCCTTCCCGATCACAGCGCCAACCTGAGGAACCGGCGAGAACTCTGGTTCGACAGCTGGGCCGTGCTTGCGGCGGGCGCATTGAACACGTCCCGCATCAGGCTCGGAGTGATGGTCGCCAACCAGATCTTGCGCCCGCCCGCACAGCTGGCGAAACAGGCCGTCACCCTCGACCACATGTCGAACGGGCGATTCGAACTCGGTATTGGCGCAGGCATTTTCGCGTGGGACCACCTCAGCGTCGGCGAGCAGCCATGGTCCCCGCGGGAACGGGCGCTCCGGTTCTCCGACTACGTCGCCATCGTCGACGGGCTGCTCCACGAGGGCGCCGAGCCATTCTCCTACACCGGAGACCGACGGTGGGTGGAGGACGTGATGGCGGTGCCTGGGCCGCGGCAGTCGCCCAGGTTGCCAATCATCGTCGGCGGGCAATCGCCGACCGTGCTACGTGTCGCTGCCGAGCGGGCCGACGTGTGGAACACCCACGGCCGGCCGGGCGCATCGGCCGACGAGGTGCTCACCACTACCGCGGCGCAATCGCACAGAATCGACGAGCTGGCCGTGGCAGCCGGCCGCGAGCCGTCATCGATCCGGCGTTCGTACACGCTGTTCGGTCCGTGGGATCCGCGGGCGGGGCGCTACACCTACGAGGACGTCTTCGAGAATTTCAGTGCGATCGGGATTAGCGAATTCGTCCTCGACTGGCCGGACAACCAAGATCTCGACGCCTTCGAAGCCTCAGCACGCGAGGTACTTCCCGGATGGCGGCAGGGCGCTTAAGCTAAACTAGAACACGTTTCAGTTCGGCGACCGCCCCACCGGAGGAGCAGGCATGCGCACCCCTATCTGCA
>Ga0136846_1221440_pt1 | contig 16759 bp, 12 predicted proteins | sample HopSoiMetagenom2_FD_96841 | JGI IMG/M metagenome (GOLD analysis project Ga0136846, IMG submission 96841) | Grasslands soil microbial communities from Hopland, California, USA - 2 Assembly 2016 (version 4) | ecosystem: Environmental > Terrestrial > Soil > Grasslands | place: USA: Hopland...
ACGAATGCCAACCCGTCCGCGGCCGCAATATCAGCGCACAGTTCGTCCACCGCATCCGGACGGCCGATGTCGACCCCGCCCCTCGATTCGTCCCCGTCGAGGCTGAGCTGGAGGTAGATCCGCAGTGGTTCAGTCCTGCGACCTTGGTCCAGCGCATCGGTGGCGGCCCGGTCCAGCGCGCCGATCAGCTTGGCGCTGTCGACCGAGTGAGCCGCGTACGCCCAGCCCGCGATCGACCGAGCTTTGTTGCGCTGAATCCGCCCGACCATGTGCCAGCGAATCGGCTGAGCACCCAACACGGCACCGACTTCCGCGCTTTTATTCGACGCTTCCTGTTCGCGGGATTCGCCAAATTCGAGACACCCTAAACGGCGCAAAATAAGCACATCGCTAGCCGGAAAGAATTTCGTGATGGGCAACAATTCAATTTCATCTGCATTGCGTCCGACGGCCTCCGCGGCACGCGCGAGGCGGGCCCGAACGGCCGCAAGCGCGTCGGCCAGTTCGCGTTCACGGGTGCTCGCCACGGTGCTCTCGGGGTTCATTCCATCCACACCAACGACGCCAACCTTCCGGTGGGGGCATCGCGCCGATGGCTGAACAGGTTGCGGTCGGCCACGGTGCAGCGGGGGTCCACATCGACGGCCGTGATGCCCAAAGCCCTTAATTGCGTGGCGATTCCGGCCCTCAGATCCAGCCCTGGCGTGCCCCGCGAGGTCGTTGTGCGACTGCCCGGCAGCGATGCCTCAACCTCCGCGGCCATCTCCTCGGGCACTTCGTAGTTGCTTCCGCTGACCGCCGGGCCCAGCAGCGCGGAGATGTCGTCTACGCGTGCGCCGGCCCGAAGCATCGCCTCCACCGTCCTCGCGACGACACCCATCTGGGCCCCGACCCGGCCCGCGTGAACGGCCGCCACCACGCCCGCGCGGGCGTCGCCCATTAAAACAGGAACACAATCTGCAGTTACCACTGCCAAAGCCAATCGTGGCGTGGTAGTGACCAATGCGTCCGTTTTGTCGACGGTCGCACCGGCGTGCAACGGGCCGTCGACCACTTCCACGTGATCGCCGTGCACCTGGTTCATCCACACCACGGCGTGCTCGCCCAACCCGAGCGCGCTGGCGAGCCGCTTGCGATTGGCGGCGACCGCCGCAGGGTCGTCCCCCACATGGTCGCCGAGATTGAAGGTGTCGAAGGGTGGCGCCGAGACGCCACCGGCACGGGTGGTCGTCACGCGCCGTATGCGAACCGTCACGGTCGCCAGTATTGCCGCAGGCCCTAGTGGCGCATGAAGGGCGGCACGTCGACGTCGTCATCGGCGATACCACCGTCGTCACCGCCGATGCTGACCGTCGAACCGTTGGTATGCACCGGCACACTCACCGCGTCGGCCGGCTCGAACAGCGGCGAGGTCACCTTGCCGGCCTTGCCCGGTGCGATCGCCTGAGCGCCGGCGCCGACAACGGGCTTTCGGCCCGGGCCGCTGGCCTCGAAGCCGGCGGCGATGACCGTGACGCGAACCTCGTCTCCGAGCGAGTCGTCGATGACCGTCCCGAAGATGATGTTGGCCTCTGCGTGCGCGGCCTCCTGCACCAGCGACGCCGCCTCGTTGATCTCGAACAGACCCAGATCGCTGCCACCGGCGATCGACATCAGCACGCCCTGGGCGCCTTCCATCGACGCCTCCAGCAGCGGTGAGTTGATCGCGATCTCGGCGGCCTTGAGCGCGCGGCCGTCCCCACGCGCCGAGCCGATGCCCATCAACGCCGTCCCCGCGCCGCTCATGATGCCCTTGACATCGGCGAAGTCGACGTTGATCAGGCCCGGCGTGGTGATCAGGTCGGTGATGCCCTGCACACCGTTGAGCAGCACCTCGTCGGCGCTGCGGAACGCGTCCATCAACGACACTGCGGCGTCGCCCATCTGCAGCAGCCGGTCGTTGGGGATCACGATCAGGGTGTCGCAGCTTTCGCGCAGCGAGGTGATGCCGGTCTCGGCCTGATTGCTTCGGCGCTTGCCCTCGAACGAGAACGGCCGCGTCACCACGCCGACGGTCAGCGCGCCCAGCTTGCGGGCGATGGTCGCGACGACCGGTGCGCCGCCGGTTCCGGTTCCACCGCCCTCGCCGGCCGTGACGAACACCATGTCCGCTCCGCGCAGCAGTTCCTCGATGTCGTCCTTGGCGTCTTCGGCAGCCTTGCGCCCGACCTCGGGGTCGGCGCCGGCGCCGAGACCACGGGTCGAGTCGCGGCCGACGTCGAGCTTGACGTCGGCGTCGCTCATCAACAGCGCCTGGGCGTCGGTATTGATGGCGATGAACTCGACGCCCTTGAGGCCCTGTTCGATCATCCGGTTGACGGCGTTGACGCCGCCACCACCGATGCCGACCACCTTGATAACGGCGAGGTAGTTATGCGGGGGGGTCATGGTCGCCTTCCTCCCTGGTTGCCTGTCGTAGCTTGGAACTCTTCGGCAAACTCTCAACCTCAACCAGAGGGTTATAGTTATGTCAAGTTGTTCCGCGCATCCAGAACGGTAGGGCGAGGTCGCGGGGTATCCGTGCAGGCGCGCCGATGGGCGTGTCGAGAATTTCCGCGCAACCTTCTACTTGACCGTCGGCAGATCCGGGCTGGACACGTCGTAGGTCTGGCCCGGCTGGGTGAGCAGAGCGCCCAGTTTGAGCGCCTTCTCCTCGGTGCGGTCCGTGGTCCCCCAGACCACCGTCCTGCCGTCGGTCAGGGTCAGTGTTATCGCGGCGACGGACGGCGCGGCGATGCGGCCAACCTGTCCTGCGACCTCGGGTCGCAGCGCCGTCATCACCTGCAGCGCGGCCTTGGTCGGCGCGTCACTTGGCCCAGGGTTGTCGGCGTCGAGGTAGGGCACCCCGGCGGGCGGCGGCGCGGTCGCGAAATCCACGCCGTCCTTGTCGAACAGGTGCGGACCGTCCGGGTAGTCCTTGACCACGACGGGCATCCGCTCGATGACGGTGACGCGCAGCGTCGACGGGTACTGACGCTGCACCCGCGCGCTGGCCACCCGCCTGATCGCCGCGACGCGCTCGGCGACGGCGTCGGTGTCCACCTGCAGCAGCGGTGTGCCCGGCTTGACGGCCGCGGCGGCGACGACCTCGTCCTGCGTCACCGCGCCCACCCCGATCACCACGACGTTGCGCGCGGCCATGATCGGTGTGAAGTACAGCAGCAGACCCAGGCCCACCACCACGACGCTCACCAGGGCCGACCACATCAGCACCTTCAGGCCCCGAACCGCGCGCCGGCCAAGCCTTTTCGTCTCTTCCCGCGGCCCGCCCATGACGCGGCGCTTGGCTTCTCGGCGGGCGCGTTCGATCGCGGTGGCGCGGGCTTCGGCAGCGCGGCGCTCTTCACGTTCCCGTCGGGCCCGGCGTCGCGGGCCCTCGTAGTCGGCGGCGGCCGCGGGCGGCAGCGTGGCTTCTTCGGTGACATCGGCCTCGCCGGTGTTCGCGTCGGTGGGCTCGGTCATCGGAGTTCCGTCCCGGACCGGCCGGGCGCGCTGCGGTTGGCCTTGACGCGTAGCGCCGCGAGGATTTCCTTGCCGAGCATCGTGACGTCGCCTGCGCCCATGGTCACCACGACGTCGCCCGGGTCGGCGGCCGCCGCGACCCGTTCTGCCACCGCAGAAAAGTCGGGCAGGTAGGTCACCGGCACGCTGACGTGGTCGGCGATCATCGCCCCGCTCACCCCTACCATCGGCTGTTCGCGCGCGGCATAGACGTCGAGGACGAACACTTCGTCGGCTTCATTGAGCGCCTGCCCGAACTCACGAGCGAAAGTCTTTGTCCGCGAATACAAGTGGGGCTGGAACACGACGATGGACCGACCCGAAAAGCCCGGGTCTCCCTGTTGGGCCACCGCACGCAGAGCCGTCAGCGTGGCACGCACCTCGGTCGGATGGTGGGCGTAGTCGTCGAAGACCCGCACGCCGTTGGTGGTACCGACCAGCTCGAAGCGCCGCCGCACTCCCTCGAAACCGGCGAGGCCGTCGAGCACGCTGTCGGGCGGCGCGCCGATGTCGATGGCCGCCAGTAGCGCGCCGAGCGCGTTGAGCGCCATGTGCCTGCCCGGCACCGCGAGCCGCATCACCCGGGGGTGCACTTCGCCCTGGAGTTGGATGTGCGCGACCGCGCCGGTGCCCTGCTGCTCCCAGTTCAAAAGCGTGCCCGCCAGCGGCTGCGTCGGGTCGCTCCCGTAACGCAGCACGCGAATGCCGAGTGCGGCGGTGCGCTCGGCCAGTCCGGCAGCACCGGGGTCATCCGTGCAAACCATTAGCGCGCCACCAGGTTTCAGCCGCTCGACGAAGGTGTCGAACACCGCGCCGTATGCCTCTGCGCTGCCGAAGAAATCCAGGTGATCGGCCTCGATATTGGTCACCACCGCGACATCGGGTGTGTATTCCAGTAGCGATCCGTCGCTCTCGTCCGCCTCGGCGACGAAACAATCCCCGCTGCCGTGGTGTGCATTGGTGCCCGCCTCGCCGAGGTCGCCGCCCACGGCGAACGACGGGTCAAAGCCGCTGTGCTGCAACGCCACAATGAGCATCGACGTGGTGGTGGTCTTGCCATGGGTGCCGGTGACCATCAGCGTGGTGTGTCCGGCCATCAACTTGGCGAGCACCACCGGCCGCAGGATCACCGGGATACCGCGGCGACGGGCCTCGACGAGTTCGGGATTGGTCTTGGGAATGGCGGCGTGGGTGGTGACCACCGCGGTCGGCCCGCCGGGCAACAGGTCCAGTGACGACTCGTCGTGCCCGATGCGGATCGACGCACCGCGGGCGCGCAGCGCCGCCACGCCGCGCGATTCCTTGGCGTCCGAACCCGATACCAGGCCACCGCGGTCCAGCAGGATGCGGGCGATGCCCGACATGCCCGCTCCCCCGATGCCGACCATATGTACCCGTTGCAGCTCGGCTGGGAGCGAGTTCGCGTTCACCGCAACCGCTTTCGGCCGTGGCGAGAATGGCGTGCGACGTCGAGTGCGACTTCTGCCACGCGCTGCGCGGCGTCTCTGTGCCCTGCCAGCGCCGCGGCCACGGTCATCGCCTGCAGCCGGCCCGCGTCGTTGAGCAGGCGTGTCACAGTGTCGGCGACGTAGGACGGCGTCAGGTCGGCGTCGTCGACGATGAGACCCCCGCCGGCGGTCACAACCGGCAGCGCGTTGAGCCGCTGCTCGCCGTTGCCGATCGGCAGGGGGACGTAGATTGCGGGCAGGCCGACATCTGTCACCTCGGCGACCGTCATCGCACCGGACCGGCACACGGCCAGATCCGCTGCCGCATACGCCAGGTCCATCCGGTCCAGATACGGCACGGCGACATACGGCGCGTCACCGTCGGCCGGCTCGCGAAGATCGAGGGTATTCTTTGGCCCGTGCGCGTGTAGCACCGAAATGCCGGCCACGGCAAGGTCTTTGGCGGCTGCGGCCACTGCTTGGTTGATCCGCTGGGCGCCTTGCGATCCGCCGAACACCAGCAACACCCTTGCGTCCTCGGCGAATCCGAAGTGGGCCCGGGCCTCGGCTCGAAGCGCCATCCGGTCCAGCGAGGTGATCGATGCGCGCACCGGCACCCCGACGACCTCGACGCGGCGCAGCCCGGGGTCCGGCACCGCCGCCAGCACGCGGTGGGCCGATCGTGCGCCGACGCGGTTCGCCCAGCCCGCGCTCGCGTTCGCCTCGTGAACCACGACGGGAACAGCGAAGCGGCGCTTCCCAGTCCAGCCGAGCCCGCCGCGCGCCGCCAGGTATGCCGGCAGCGCGACGTAGCCGCCGAAGCCGATCACCACGTCGGCGTCCACGGCGTCGAGCACCGCGCGGGTCTGGCGGACCGCTTGCCGCACCCGCAGCGGCAGCCGCATGAGGTCACCGGACGGCTTGCGGGGCAGCGGCACCGGCGTGATCAGCTCGAGGTGATAGCCGCGCTCGGGGACCAGCCGCGTTTCCAGCCCGCGCAGGGTGCCCAGCGCGGTGATCCGCACACTCGGATCCAACTCGGTCAGGGCGTCGGCCACGGCCATTGCGGGTTCGACGTGCCCCGCGGTGCCACCACCGGCGAGGACCACGGAGACCCCCCGGTCGCTACGCTCCTGCCCCCGAGGGATCGCCACCGTGTCGTTCACCCGTAATGCTGACCTTCCAATGTGCGAGCCCGACGGCCCTGGTTGCGCTGGCCAGCACCTTGACGTCCGGACTTGCCCGATCGCTGACCGCCTCCATGATGCCCTGAGCGCCGCACCTGCCGGTCGGACGGATGGGGTTTGCGCTTCTTGTCGGCGCCGGCCTTGCGGTCGGGCTTGCGCGCGGCCTTGGCAGGCGGCTTGGCAGGCTTGGACCGCAATCGGTCGCGCAGCGCCTCGGTCCTGGTCGGCACGTAGGGCTCCGGCAGCGGCAGCCGCAGCAGCCGGTTCACCCGGTCTTCACGGCCGGCCCGAAGCGCGGCCACCGCCTCGGGTTCGTGACGAGCCGCGTTCGCCATGATGCCGATAATCAAAAGTGTTGTCGCCGTTGATGTCCCACCCGCCGAGATCAGCGGCAGCTGCAGACCCGTGACCGGCAGCAGCCCGACCACGTAGCCGACATTGATGAACACCTGGCCCATCACCCACAGCGTCGCGGTGGCGGTGAGCAGCCGCAGGAATGGGTCGGCGGAGCGACGCGCGATGCGCATCCCGGTGTAGGCGAACAGCCCGAACAGGCACAGCAGCCCGACTGCGCCGACGAAGCCGAGCTCCTCGCCGATGATCGCGAAGATGAAGTCGTTGTGGGCGTTGGGCAGATAGTTCCACTTGGCGGTGCCCTGCCCGAGCCCGTCACCGAACACGCCGCCGTTGGCCAGCGCGAAGCGTGCCTGGCGGGCCTGGTAGCCGGACCCTTGGGTGTCGGCACCGGGATTGAGCCAGGACTGCACGCGGTCGGAGCGGTAGCCCTCGGAGACCGCGAGCACGGCCGCCGAGACCATGACGGCGATCAGCGAGGACACGAAAACCCGCAGCGGCAGGCCCGCGTACCACAGCAGGCCGAGCAGGATGATGCCCAGCGACACGGTCTGCCCGAGGTCGGGCTGGGCGACGATCAGGGCCAGCGCGATGACGGCGGCGGGCACGAGCGGGATGAGCATCTCGCGCAGCGACGCCCGCTCCAGACGGCGGGCAGCCAGCAGGTGCGCTCCCCAGATCGCGAAGGCGATCTTCGCCAGTTCGGAGGGCTGCATCGAAAATCCGGCCACCACGAACCAGCCGCGAGAACCGTTGGCTTCCTTGCCGATTCCCGGAATCAGCACCAGAACGAGCATCACGATCGTAAGCGCGAACCCGCTGAACGCCAGGCTGCGCATCATCTGCACGGGCATCCGCATCGCGATGTAGAACGCCAACAGACCGATGACGGTCCACAGCACCTGCCTGCCGAAGATCGCCCACGGCGATCCGTCCTCGTCGTACGAGTGCACACCGGACGCGGACAGCACCATGGTCAGGCCCAGCATGATGAGCAGCGCCGTGACGGCGATGATGAGGTGAAACGACGTCATCGGCCGGCCCAGCCATGCGCCGAACCTGGTGCGCGGCCCGCGGGCCTCGGTGGCCGCCTGGTCGGCCGGTTCCGTCGCCGACTTGGTCCTCCGGTGCCGCAACCGGGTCAGAATGTTGCTCACGGCGCCTACCGGGTCAGAGCGGACACGGCCGAGGCGAACGCGTCGCCGCGCTGGCCGTATCCGCTGAACTGGTCGAAGGACGCACCGGCCGGGGCCAGCAGCACGGTGTCGCCGGGGCCGGCCATGTCCCGTGCGGCGTCGACAGCGGCCATCATGACCGCGTCACCGACCGACCGCTCGCCGCGAGTCACGGAAACAACACCTGACTCAGTTTCCCCAAACACCCCAGAATCCTCCCCTGTCACAAGCTCCACTACGGGGACATCCGGGGCGTGTCGCGATAACGCCTCGCGGATCAGGGTCCGGTCGCGGCCGAGCAACACCGCTCCGACCAGGCGATTCGCCACCGCGACGACCAGTTCGTCGACCGATGCGCCCTTGAGCAGACCGCCGGCGATCCAGACCACTCTCGGGTACGCGGCGATCGACGCCTGCGCGGCGTGCGGGTTGGTGGCCTTGGAATCGTCGACATACGTGACGCGGTCGACGACGTCGATGACCTCGGCGCGGTGCCGGCCCACCCGGAACCGCGCCAGCGCATCGGCGATGGCCTCCGGCGGCACGTCGACGGCGCGGGCCAGCGCCGCGGCCGCCAGCGCGTCGAGCACTCCCACCGGTCCGGCCACCGGTATCGACGCCGTCTCGGTCAGTGCCACTTCTTTGCCGAACGCGTTGTCCACGAGCACGTCGTCGCGCACACCCAGCTCGCCGGGCGCCGGCTCGCCGAGCCTGAAGCCGACCCGCACCGGCGCGGCGGAGGTGGCCAGCAGGCCCGCCGCGACCGGGTCGTCGAGGCCGACGACGGCCACCCGGCCGTCCAGTACGCGGGCCTTGTCGCGGGCGTACGCATCCATCGTCGCGTGCCAGTCGAGGTGATCCTCGGCGACGTTGAGCACCACACCGGCCTCCGGGCGCAGCGACGGCGCCCAGTGCAGCTGGAAACTCGACAGCTCGACCGCCAAGAGCTCGGCCGGCTGATCCAGGACGTCCAGCACGGGGTCGCCGATGTTGCCGCACAGCAGGGCGCGGCGACCGGCGGCGACGAGCATCGCGTGCAGCATCGACGTCGTGGTGGTCTTGCCGTTGGTGCCGGTCACCACGAGCCAGCGCCGCGGCGGCCCGTACCGGCCGGAATTGTCCAGCCGCCAAGCCAATTCGACGTCGCCCCAGATCGGCACGCCTGCGGCGACAGCAGCGGCCAGCACCGGCGCGGACGGCGGCAAGCCGGGGCTGGTGACGACGAGGTCGTAGTCGGTGATCTTCTCGGCGGCGTTGGCGGCGTCGATCACAGCGACACCGTTCTGCGCGAACGTCGTCAGGGCCGACGGACTGTCGTCGGTGAGCGTGGCACGAACACCGAGCGGCGTCAGCGTGGAAAGAATCGCGCGGCCGGTGACGCGGGCGCCCGCGACCAGCACGGCCGCTCCGGAAAGGTCCACGTCAAGCCCCGACGGTGGTCAGCCACTCGCTGTAGAAGAGCGCGACCCCGAGGCCGCAGGCGATCGCGGTGAGCAACCAGAACCGGATGATGACCGTGGTTTCCGCCCAGCCGACGAGTTCGAAGTGATGGTGAAACGGCGCCATCCGGAACACCCGGCGCCCGGTGGTGCGGAACGCCATGATCTGTACGACAACCGAGGTCACCTCGGCGACGAACAGCGAGCCGAGCACGACCGCCAGCATTTCGGTGCGGCTGGCCACCGACAGCCCGGCGATGATGCCGCCCAGCGCCAGCGAGCCGGTGTCGCCCATGAAGATCTTCGCCGGCGCGGCGTTCCACCACAGAAAGCCGATGCACGCCCCCGCAGTGGCCGCCGCGATGATCGCCAGGTCCAGCGGATCGCGGACGTTGTAGCAGCCAAGGCCCGGGCTGGTCGCGCAGGCGTTGCGGAACTGCCAGAACGTGATCAGCACGTAGGCCGCGCACACCATCGCCATCGCCCCGGCCGCAAGTCCATCGAGGCCGTCGGTGAAGTTCACCGCGTTCGACCACGCGCTGACGATGACGATGCAGAACAGCACGAACACCGCGGGTGCCAGGGTGACCGTCGCGATCTCACGCACGTACGACAGCTCGGCGCTGCCGGGTGTCAATCCGTCGGCGTTGCGGAACTGCAGCCCCAGGAAGCCGAAAAGCACTGCGGCGGCCAGGATGCCGACGGTCTTGGCGGTCTTGTTCAGCCCAAGATTGCGCGCGCGACGGATCTTGATCAGGTCGTCGACGAACCCGACGGCGCCCAGTGCAGTGGCGAGCCCCAGCACCAGCCAGCCCGACGCGGACGGCCCCTTGCCGTCCATGACGATGCCGATCAACTGAGTGCCCAGGTATCCGGCCCAGATGCCCGCGACGATTGCGACGCCGCCCATCGACGGTGTGCCGCGCTTCTTGTGGTGGCTCGGCGGCCCGTCCTCGCGGATCTCGTGCCCGAAGCCCTGGCGGGTGAACAGCCGGATCAGCACCGGCGTCAGAAGTATGGAGACCGTCAGTGCGATGCCGACGGCGATGAGGATCTGCCTCATCGGCGAACGTCCTCGGCGACCAGTGCGTCGGCCAGTGCGCCGAGCCCGGCCGCGTTCGAGGCTTTCACCAGCACCACGTCTCCGGCCTGCAGTTCGGCCCGAAGCAATGCCAGCGCGGCGTCGGCGTCGGCGACCATGGTGGATTCAGATCCCCACGATCCCTCCATGACCGCACCGTGGTGCATGGCGCTCATAGGCCTCCCGGTTCCCACGACGATGAGTCGTGACACATCTAATCGCACTGCCAATCGGCCGATGCGGTCATGCTCGGATATCGCGTCGTCGCCGAGCTCAGCCATCTCGCCGAGCACGGCCCAGCTGCGCCGCTTCTCCGGCGCTTCGCGGGCGATGGCGGCCAGTGCCTTCAGTCCGGCCCGCATGGAGTCCGGGTTGGCGTTGTAGGCGTCGTTGATGACGGTGACGCCGTCCTCGCGGGTGGCGACCTGCATGCGGTGCTTGGACACCGGGCCCGCCGACGCCAGCGCCGCGGCCACCTGTTGGAGGCTGGCGCCGCACTCCAATGCGACCGCGGCGGCGCACAGCGCGTTCGACACCTGGTGGTCGCCGTGCACGGCCAGCGCGACGTCGGTTTCGCCGTCTGCGGTGTGCAACGTGAACCGCGGCCGGGCCAGCGCGTCGAGCGTGACGGGACCGGCCCACACGTCGGCGCCCGCCGTGCGACCCACTCTCACGACGCGCGCTGACGTCTGGTCGGCCATCGCGGCCACCGCGGCGTCGTCGACGTTGAGGATCACCACGCCCGACGACGGAACGGCCTGCGGCAGTTCGGCTTTCGTCGCTGCAATAGCCTCCCGGGAGCCGAATTCTCCGAGGTGCGCGGTGCCGACGTTCAACACGACGGCGATCGACGGCGGCGCTATCGATGCGAGCGCCGCGATGTTGCCGGGGTGGCGCGCCGACATTTCGAGGACGAGATAGTCGGTGGATTCCGTCGCGCGCAGCACCGTCCACGGATGGCCGAGCTCGTTGTTGAAGGAGCCGGGCGGTGCGATCACTTCGCCAAGCGGGTCCAGCACGGCGGCGAGCAGATCCTTGGTCGACGTCTTACCCGACGAGCCGGTGATGCCGACGATTGTCAGCCCACCGTCGACGAGTTCGGCTGCGACGGCGGCAGCCAACCGCGCGAGCGCCGCGAGTACCGCGGCGCCCGAGCCGTCGGTGTCGTACTCGAGCACGCTGGCTGCGGAGTCGTGGGCGGGTTCGGGTTCGACGACGATCGCAGGCACCCCCACAGGCCGCGCCGCGAGCACCGCCACGGCGCCCGCACCGACGGCAGCCGCGGCGAAGTCGTGACCGTCGGAGCGAGCCCCCGGCAGCGCCAGAAACAAGCCGCCGGGAGTGACTGCCCGCGAATCGAATTCGACGGTTCCGGTGACACGGGTCGCTGCCGCCTCTTCGTGTGAGATGTCGGCGAGCCGTCCACCGACGATGTCGGCGATCTGGGCGACGGTCAGAGCGATCACGCGCAGGGCCCCAGTGCTTCAAGAGCCCGAGCGAGTTCCTCGCGGTCATCGAAGGGCCGGGTCTGACCGTGGCTCGTCTGGCCGGCCTCGTGGCCCTTGCCGGCGATCAGTACGACGTCACCCGATCGGGCCCAGGCCACCGCGTAATCGATGGCCTCGCGTCGGTCGCCGATCTCGATCACATGCGCCGGGCCGCTTTTCGCGCCTGCCATGATCGCGGCCCTGATGGCGGCGGGTTCCTCGTCGCGGGGATTGTCGTCGGTGATCACAACCAGGTCGGCCAGTTCGGCGGCGACGCGGCCCATCGGCTCGCGCTTGCCGGGGTCACGGTTGCCGCCCGCGCCGAACACCACGGCGAGCCGGCCGCTGCTCTGTGCGCGCAGCGTCTCGAGGACCGCCCGCAGCGCCCCGGGCTTGTGCGCGTAGTCGACGAGGGCCAGAAAACCCTGGCCGCGGTCGACCGGTTCGAGCCGGCCGGGCACCGTTGCGCTGCGCAGCCCGGGCGCGGCTTGCTCGGGTGACACGCCAACGACGTCCAGCAGCGCGACCGCCAGCAGACAGTTGGCGACGTTGTAGCGACCAGGTAGCCCGATCCGCAGCCCGTGGTGCACACCCACGGGGTCGACGGCCATGAATTCCTGAGCGCCGAGCTCGACCGTGTCGATGTTCTCCACCCGCCAGTCGGCGTCGCGTCCCGTCGCGCTGACAGACACCGGGTGGTGCGCCAGCCGGGCCATGGCGCGTCCAGCGTCGTCGTCGATACAGATCACGGAAATGTCTGCGTGCGTTGGCGATTGGGGGTCGAACAGTCGTGCCTTGGCGTCGAAGTAGTCCTCCATCGTCGGATGGAAGTCGAGATGATCCCGCGACAGGTTGGTGAATCCTCCGACCGCGAAGTGCACGCCGTCGACGCGACCCAGCGTCAGCGCGTGGCTGGATACCTCCATCACCACGGTATCGACGCCCTGTTCGACCATGACCGCCAGCAGCGCCTGTAGATCAGGCGCCTCGGGTGTGGTCAGCGCGCTGGGCTGATCGCGTCCATCGATGCGGATACCGACAGTGCCGATGAGCCCGGCGACCCGCTCCGCCGATCGCAGGCCGGCCTCCGCCAGATAGGTCGTCGTGGTTTTACCGGACGTTCCAGTGACGCCGATGACGCGCAGCCGATCCGACGGATGCCCGTAGACGGCGGCCGCCAACTCGCCAAGGACCGAACGCGGTTCGGGATGGATGAGCACGGGCACACCGGCATCGCCTCCCATCGCATCGATACCTGCCGCGTCGGTGAGCACCGCGACGGCACCGCGGGCCACCGCGTCGGCGGCGTAGCGCCCGCCGTGCGACGACGTACCAGGCAGCGCCGCGAACAAGTCGCCGGCCTGGGCGTTCTGCGCACGCAGCGTCACACCCGTGACCTGCACGTTTGGCACCGGTGCGCCCCCGGCGGGCACGGCGCGCACCTGGTCAGCCAGCCGTCCCAGCACTTGGCCGACGGGATGGGTGGGACGCAGGTTCATGGCCTTGACACAGTAGTACCGGCCTGCCCGAAGCTCCTACCCCGCTCAGGCGGCTTGAAGCGTCAGCGGTGAACCCGGGTCGGGCGACAGCGGCACGTTTTCCCGCTGCAACAGCCAGGCGGCGATGTTGTGAAACAGCGGCGCCATCGTGGTGCCCGGCAGACCCTCGGCGGTGCGTTGCGGGTTGTCGGCCATGATGCCGATGACGTAGCGAGGATCCTCGGCCGGCGCCATCCCGGCGAACGTGATCCAGTAGACGTTGTCGTAGTAGCAACCGCAGCCGGGGTTGATCTGCTGCGCGGTGCCAGTCTTGCCGGAAATCTGATAGCCGTCGACGGCCGCCAGCGAACCGGTGCCCTGCTGCTCGCCCCTCGGGTCGCGTTGCACGGTCGCCCGCAGCATCTGGCGTACGGTCTGCGCGGTCTGCGGCGACACCACCCGCACGCCTTCCGGCCGGGGCTCGTCGGTGCGGGTGCCGTCCGCGGCGACGGTGCTCTTGAGGATGCGCGGCGTGATGCGCACGCCGACGTTGGCGATTGCCTGGTACATCCCGGTCATCTGCAGCAGCGTCATCGAAAGGCCTTGACCGATAGGCAAGTTGGAGAAGGTGCTGCCCGACCACTGGTCGATGGCCGGGACGAGGCCCGCGCTCTCGCCGGGCAGTCCGACACCGGTGCGCTGACCCAGGCCGAACTTGTTGAGCATGTCGGCGTAGCGCTCCGGGCCGATCCGCTGTGACAGCATCAGCGTGCCGACGTTCGATGACTTACCGAAGATGCCGGTTGTCGTGTACGGCGTGACGCCATGCTCCCACGCATCGTGGACATTGACGCCGCCCATATCGATTTCGCCCGGCACCTGCAGCACCTCGTCGGGATTGGACAACCCGAATTCGATGACCGAGGCGGCGGTGACGATCTTGTTCACCGAGCCCGGCTCGTACGGCGATGACACCGCCGGATTGCCCAGTTGCCGGTCCTCCTGCCTGCCGATGTCCTGCGAAGGATCGAATGTGTTGTCGTTCGACATGGCCAGCACCTCACCGGTTTTCGCATCCAGCACGACGGCCGACACGTTCTTGGCGCCGGAGGCGTTCTTGGCCTGCTGAACCTGTTGCTGCACGTAGAACTGGATGTCGTCGTCGAGGGTGAGCATCACCGTCGAACCGTCGACCGCGTCGTGCCGGTTGCGGTAGCTGCCCGGGATCACCACGCCGTCGGAGCCGCGGTCGTAGGTGATCGAACCGTCAGTGCCCGCCAGGGACGCGTCGAGTGAATCCTCAAGTCCGAGAAGGCCGTGGCCATCCCAGTCGATTCCGCCGACGATGTTGGCCGCCAGCGAGCCGCCCGGATACTGGCGCAGATCCTGGCGCTCGGAACCGACTTCGGGGAACTTAGTGGTGATCGCGTCGGCGATGGCGGGATCGACGGCACGAGCCAGATACACGAACGAGTCGTTGCCGGTGAGTTTCTTCAGCACGGCGGTGGCGTCGGGTTTGTTGTTGAGCCGCAACGCAACCTCGGCGGCGATATCGCGCAGGCGCCGCTGCGGGTCCGGCGCCTCAGGTGTTTTCGCCTTGGCCTCTTCGAGCTGCTTGCGGATCTTGACCGGCTGGAAGGTCAGCGCGCGGGCCTCGATGGTGAAGGCCAGCTTGTCGTTGTTGCGGTCGACGATGGCGCCGCGCACGGCCTTCTCCACGTCGGTGACCTTGAGCTGACTCGCCGCCTCGGCGCGCAAACCCGCCGCCTTGGGCACCTGCAGTGTGAACAGCTGCGCGGCAGCGACCACGAGCACCAGGAAGACGACGGCGTTGCCCGCTCGATGCCGGAACACGAATGACGCGCTGCGCAAGCCGTTTTCGGCCGCGGGCTCGCGGGTCCGCCGTGCCCGCGCCGAACGCTCCTGGGTTGCTTGCGCCTTGCTCGCTTTGGGCCTGGCGGGGCCACGGTCCCGATTGTCGCCGTGGCTCATGCGGTCGGGCCGGGTAGTGGCGGGGCCGCCGCGAGCGGACCTGCGTCAAGCGGCACGGCCGGCGCTGCGGGCGCCTCGACGGGCGGTGCAGGCACAACAGCCGGCCCCAGCGCAGGCGTAGAGCCCGTGACGCCGTGCGGAACCTCGACGCCCGGCGGCACGGCCAGTGGCGCAGCAGGTGCCACGGGTACCGCCCCCTCCACACCCGGCAATGGAGGGGATGCCAGCGGAGCCCGGGGCGGCATGCGGACGGTGACCTCGCGCGGTTCGACGACCCGGGGCGCGGGCGGGGGCGGGGGACCTTCCTCGGGCAGCGGCGTGTTCAGCGGTGGCGGGGCGGTGCCCTGAGCAGGTTTGGGTGTGCCGACCACGACCCAGTTTCCCGACGCATCCTGCACGAGGTGCGCGGTGTCTCTCGACGGGATCATGCCGAGGTTGCGGGCGGCCTCGGCCAACGCGGGCGCGGCCTGCGCCTCGAGCACCTGACGTTCCAGCGCTTCCTTCTGCTGCAACAGCGCCTGATTGGTCTCCCGCGCATGGCTCAACTGATACGAGCGCTCCGCGGCGTCGGTCGACAGCCACAGCGTGACGCCAAGGCCGACGCCGAGCGACCCGATCACCAGCACCACGAACGGCACCCTCGCAACGAGTGCACGCGGGCTCAGCTCGATCGAAGCCAGCTTGACAATGATCCGCTCACGCAGGGGCGGTCGGACAACCTTGGGCGCCTTTGCCTTTCGCGCTTTGGCCCGCGCCTTTGCCTGGCTGGCGTTCTTGGGCCGGCCCGGCCCGTCAGTGGGCCGCGGGATCGGATTGGTGGCAGGGGCCGAGTGCTGCGGGCGCTGTTCACGCGTCGGCTTGCGCTTGCGCGGCGGTGCGTCGGCCGGGCGGCGGGTGGTGTTGCGGCTGGCGCGGCGGGGTTCGTTGCCCCCACGCACCGGTGTTGTCCGCTTGGCCTTCATGGTTATCCCCCAACCTTTTCCAGTGCCCGCAGCCGCACGGACGCGCTACGCGGATTGAGTTCGATCTCCTCGGGGCCTGCACGTTCGGCTCCGCGGGTCAGGGCGACGAATTCCGGCCCGTGGCCGGGCAATTCGACCGGCAGTCCTGGCGGGGTGCGTGATGCGGTTGCGGCGGCGAACTGGTTCTTGACGATGCGGTCTTCCAGCGACTGATAGGCCATCACGGCGATTCGGCCGCCGGGGGCCAGCGCGCCGAGGGCCGCCGGAAGCGCGTCGCGCAGCGAGTCCAGCTCACCGTTGACGACGATGCGCAACGCCTGGAAGGTGCGCTTGGCGGGATGCCCGCCGGTACGCCGGGCCGGCGCCGGAATCGCCTGATACAACAGCTCCACCAGCTCACCGGTGGTGGTGAACGGCAGTTGCGCGCGCCGGCGGACGATGTGCGCGGCGATGCGACTGGCGAAACGCTCCTCGCCGAACTCCCGCAGCACCCGGGTCAGCGTCTTCTCGTCGTAGGTATTGAGGACCTCGGCCGCGGTAAGCGCGGCATCGGGATCCATCCGCATGTCCAGTGGCGCGTCGGCTGCGTAAGAGAAGCCGCGCGAAGTGCGGTCCA
>Ga0136846_1207786_pt1 | contig 16758 bp, 15 predicted proteins | sample HopSoiMetagenom2_FD_96841 | JGI IMG/M metagenome (GOLD analysis project Ga0136846, IMG submission 96841) | Grasslands soil microbial communities from Hopland, California, USA - 2 Assembly 2016 (version 4) | ecosystem: Environmental > Terrestrial > Soil > Grasslands | place: USA: Hopland...
TCGCGCATCGACCATGTGCAGAAGAATGTCGTCGAGACGCCCGGCGGTCCGCAGGGCAGCGTGCTGGTGGTGAGCTTCACCCTTGCCGGCCAGCGCTTCATGGCGCTGAATGGCGGCACGCGCTTCGAATATACCCATGCGATCTCGCTGGAGGTGGATTGCGACGACCAGGCCGAGGTGGATCGGCTCTGGGACGGACTTGGCGCCGGCGGCGCCATCGAGCAATGCGGCTGGCTGAAGGATCGCTACGGCGTCTCCTGGCAGATTGTCCCGAAAGTGGTCATGCAGATGCTGGCCGACCCCGACCCGGCCAAGGCCGGCCGCGTGCTGCAGGCGGTCATGGAAATGGTCAAGCTCGATATTGCCGGGCTAGAGGCGGCCTATCGCGGATAGCCGGAGCAGACCCCGACACGAGGCTCCGAGCAGGGAATTGCATATGGGCATGCTAGCGCCGTAAGTTCCTTCTCCCCTCGGGGATAAGGGGGTGTGCGGCCGAGACCGATCACCCTCAGACCCGTTCTCCGCGCAGCCGCGCGATCGCCTGGAGTTGCAAGGCCTTTTCGCCGAGCTGCATCAGCTCGATGCGGTTGCCTTCGGGATCGGCGATCCAGGCCTGGTAGTTGTGATCGACGCCCAGCTTCTTTTCGGAGGTGAGCGCAACGCCCTCGGCCGTCAGCTCGGCAATCGCGCCGTCGATATCGTCGACCTCAAGGCAGAGATGATTGAAGCCGACATTGGCGAATGGCGGCGCGCTGTCGCCGACGGCGTCGGGAAACAGCTCGAGATATTGCGTGTCGGTGATGCGCAGATAGACGATCCAGAGACGATCGTCCTGTTCCAGCCGGAACATTTCCTCGAAACCGAGCTTGTTGACGTAGAAATCGAGCGACCGCTCGATATCCTTGACGCTGAGTGCCACATGGCCGATCGATTTCACATGCTTCACGACGATACCTCCGCTTTGAGCTGTCTTCTCGACAGGGGGAACAGAAGGCGGAGGGATCGTCAAGGCCGTTCGACCGCCGACGGCGAGACACATCACCCGCCCCAGAACGCTCCACCACGCCTGCCGCTCACCGTGGTTCCGGTCAGATTGACGCATGGCGCCATTTATCGCTTGCCCTTTCTTAACCGCGCAAGAGCCTCGTCCGCCGACGCATCTTGCGCGGAATCACCGGCGGGCCTACCGTCGCGTTGGAACTTAAGTAGACGTAATTGCTGGTCTATTTCAATAAAAAGTTGCGTCGTCGTGCCGGCGCTTGCGGATGGCGATGATGGGACTATTTTATCGTCTATTCAGCGGCAAAACGGCGAAATCCATGGAACAATCCCGGCGCGCGCGTATCGATCTTTCGGCTCAGAATTACGCAGCCATCTATGCGCTGAGCGACATCCATGGCTGCCACGGCGCGCTGCTGGAAGCCGAAAAATACATCATCGAGGACGCGGCCAGGCTTCCGGGCCGCAAACTCCTGATGCTGATGGGCGATTATGTCGATCGCGGGCCGCGATCAAGCGAGGTGCTACAGCATCTCTGCGAACCGCCACCCGCCGGCTTCGACCGCTATTGCCTGCTCGGCAATCACGACGACGCCTTCCTGAAATTCCTGGACGATCCGCGCGCCAACAGCCACTGGCTGGATTTCGGCGCCGGCGCGACACTCGCCTCCTACGGCATTGACATCGATTATCTGCTGCGGGAGGAAGGCAGGAGCCTCGAGGAGTTCGGCAATACGGTGCGGGCCGCCACGCCGCCGGCGCATATCGAGTTGCTGCGGTCGCTGCCCGTGGTGGTTGCCATCGAGCCCATCGTCTTCGTTCACGCCGGCATCCGGCCGGGCATCGCGCTTGCCGAGCAGACGGAGGAGGATCTGATCTGGATTCGCGAGCCCTTTCTCTCCGAGGGACCGCAATTGCCCCTGCTGGTGATCCACGGCCACACGCCTGTCTCACGCCCCTCCTTCGAGAGCGGCCGCATCGGCATCGACACCGGCGTCTCCATGGGCGGCTATTTGACCGTCCTCAAGATAGCCGGCGGCCGGACGACCATCCTGGCGACGGTCCCGGGCGACCCCTGAACCGATACGAAAAAGCCCCGGCGCGAACCGGGGCTTCGTCTCGTATCTCCGCATTCTTCACTCGGCAGCCATCGCCGGCGGCAGATGATCGACGGCGTCTTTGCTTTCCGACTCATTGGCCGGCGGCTCGACTGCCTTCCGCTTCGGCTCGCGGCCGAAGAACAGGGCGTAGCCCGCCGGCAGCACGAAGATGGTGAGCACGGTGGCAACCAGGATGCCGCCCATCATGGAATAGGCGAGCGGACCCCAGAAGACGCCGCGCGAGATCGGGATCAGCGCCAGAACCGCCGTCAGCGCCGTCAGCACGATCGGCCGGAAACGCCGCACGGCGGCCCCGATGATCGCTTCCTTCCGGTCCATCCCCACCGCGATGTCCTGGTCGATCTGGTCGACGAGGATGATCGAGTTGCGGATGATGATGCCGAGCAGCGCAATGACACCGAGGATCGCCACGAAGCCGAAGGGCGCGCCGCTGATCAGGAGGGCGCCCGCGGCACCGATGATACCAAGCGGGCCGGTGGCCAGCACGAGCATCGCCTTGCCGAAGTGTTGCAGCTGCGCCATCAGGAGCACGACGATGACGATCAGCATGATCGGCGCCTTGGCGGCGATCGAGGCCTGGCTTTCGGCGCTGTCTTCGGCGCCGCCCTGGATCTCGATCTTGTAGCCGGCCGGCAGGCTGTTCCTAAGATCAGCCATGTCGTTGTAGAGCTTGGCCGTGACATCATTCGACTGCACGCTGTCGGGCAATGTCGCCCGGACCGTGATGGTCGGCAGTCGGTCGCGGCGCCACTCGATGCCCTGCTCCATCACAGGCTCGATCTTGGCCACCTGCGACAGCGGCACGAAACCACCGGTATCGGTCGGAATATAGATCGAATTGACCGAGGTCAGCAGATGACGGCTGGCTTGCGGCTCCCTGACGACGATGCCGACGGTCTCCTCGCCCTCGCGGTAATTGTCGAGAGTGGCGCCGGACATCGAGGCCTGCAGCATCTGGCGGATACGCTGCGAGGTGACGCCGAGCGCGCGGGCACGGTCCTGATCAATCACCAGCTTCATCGCCGGCACCGGCTCCAGCCAGTCGTCATGGATGGCGCCAAGCAGCGGGTTCTGTATGAAGCGCTGCTTCACCTCGTCGGCAATATGGCGAACCTCCTGCCTGTCTGGACCCATGACGCGAAGCTGCACTGGCCAGCCGGTCGGCGGGCCGAGGAACAGGCGGTCGACCTTGCCGCGAACCGTGGGGAAGTCGGCGGCAAGAATGCCGCGCAGCTTGGTGATCAGCCGTTCACGCGCGGGCTCGTCATTTGCCATGACCAGCATCTGGGCATAGTTCGGATTGGTGAGCTGCTGGTCGAGCGGCAGGAAGAAACGCGGCGCGCCCTGGCCGACATAGGTGGCGATGAAGCGCTTGTCCGGGTCGTCGGCCACGCGTGCCTGCAGCGCCTGCGCCTGCCGTTCGACTTCCTTGATGCTGGTGCCTTCCGGCAGCCAGAGATCGACCAGGATTTCCGGACGCGAGGATTGCGGGAAGAAGTTCTGCGGGATGAACTGGAAGGACCACAGGCTGCCGACGAAGGCGGCGATGGTCAGAAGCAGCACGATGACGCGATGGCGCACGGCCCAGGCAACCGACGAGCGCAGGCGGCGATAGAAGCGCGTGTCGAAGACATCGTGATGCTCGCCGACATGATGGCGCTGCTTCAGGATCATATAGCCGAGCCAGGGCGTGAAATAGACCGCGACGAACCAGGAAATCACCAGCGCGATGCCGACGACGTAGAAGAGCGTGCGGACATATTCACCCGCTGTCGAGGCGGCGAACCCAACCGGAATGAAGCCGGCGGTGGTGATCAGCGTGCCGGTCAGCATCGGGAAAGCGGTGGAGGTATAGGCAAAGCTTGCCGCATCGAGCTTGGCGAGCCCCTCCTCCAGCTTGCGCTCCATCAGTTCGACGACGATCATGGCGTCGTCGACCAGCAGGCCAAGGGCGATGATGAGCGCGCCGAGCGAGATGCGCTGCAAATCGATGCCGAGCTCGTACATGATGGCGAAGGTCGCCGCCAGCACCAGCGGAATGGCGATGGCGATCACCAGGCCGGAGCGCCAGCCGATCGATAGGAACGAGACGATCAGCACGATCACCAGCGCCTCGCCGAGCGCGTGCATGAACTCGCTGATGGCGTCGGTCACGACTTCAGGCTGGTTGGAAACCTGATCGACCTGCACGCCGACCGGCAGCGAGGCGGTAAAGCGCTTATAGGTTTCTTCCACCGCGGCACCGACATCGGTCACCTTGTTGCCATTGGCCATGACGACGCCGAGCTGCACGCTCTCGTGACCATTATAGAGGAACTTGGCCGTATAGGGGTCCTGCAGGCCAGCGCTCACGGTTGCGATATCGCCGAGACGCGTCACTTGGCCGCCAGCGGTCAGCCGGAGGTTCTTGATATCCTCGATCTTGTTGACGTCACCCTCGACCGAGATGCGCACGGAGCGCGTGCTGGTGTCGACGGTGCCGGCCGGATCGACATTGTTCTGGCCGACGATCGCGTTCTGCAGGGCGGTCAACGTCAGGCCACGCTCGGCCAGCACCTTGGAGGAGACATCGATATAGATCTGCTCCGGCTGGTCGCCGATGATTACGGCCTTCTCGACGCCGGGCGTCGCGAGCAGCATGTCGCGCGCCTGGATCGCGAATTTCTTCAGCTCGGGATAGCTGTAGCCGGCGCCGCTGATCGAGTGCAGGGTGATGTAGGTATCGCCGAATTCATCGTTGAAATAGGGGCCTAGCAGACCGGACGGCAGGGTATTGGCGATGTCGCCGACCTTCTTGCGCACCTGATAAAAGGCGTCCTTCACCTGTGCGGTGTTAGTGTCGCCCTTGATCTGGACGGTGGTGATGGCAAAGCCGGCGCGGGTATAGGATTTGACCCAATCGAGATGCGGCGTTTCCTGCAGCTTGCGCTCGATCTTGTTGACCACCTGGTCTTCCATGTCCTGCAGCGAGGCACCGGGCCAGACGGTCTGCACGACCATGACGCGGAAGGTGAAATCCGGGTCTTCCTTCTGGCCCATATGGGTCAGGCCGAAGGCGCCGGCGATGATGATCAGCGCGAACAGGAAGCGCGCGATACTCGGATGGGCGATCGCCCAACGCGACAGGTTGAAAGGCTTCTTCTCTTCCGAGGTGCTGTTGATAGTCATGGTCCTGCCCCTCGATCCGTTTAACGCACGATATCGGCAGCGGCCGTCACGGCACTGCCATTGGTCGCGGCCGATGCCTGCTGGGCATCCGGCACCTTGACCTTCATATTCTCGGTCATGAATTGCGTGCCGGCGGCAACCACGACATCGCCGGTCTTCAGGCCGTCGGCGATACGTACGCCGTCATCGGCGAAATCGGCGACCTTGACGTTGCGGGAATGCACCGTGCCGGCGCCGCGGTCGACCAGCCAGACGATCTGCTGGCCGTCCCTCTGGGCAAGCGCGCTCAACGGAATGGAGACATAAGGCTGGGTATTGCCGGCTTGGGCCTCGATCGTCGCGGTCATTCCGAGCAGCACGCGCGGATCGCTCGGCAGGCTGACACGCACGCCAAAGGTACGCGACTGCGCATCCGCGCTGCCGGACACTTCCCGCACCTTGCCGTCGAGCACCAGCGCGTCGTCGGACCAGAAGCGCGCCTTGACATCCTTGCCGACCTTGAATTGCGCGATATCCATTTCCGGCACGGCGATCAGCACTTCCTTCTCGCCGTCGACAGCGACGGTGATGACGGGCGTGCCGGAGCTGACGACCTGGCCGACATCGGCATTGACGGTCGTCACGATGCCGTTCATGTCCGACGTGAGGGCGCTGTAAGCAACTTGGTTCTTCGCCTCCGCCAGTGCCGACACGGCGGAATCCCGCGTCGAGACGGCCTGGTCATAGGAAAGCTCGGCCTGTTCGAGCTGCGATTTCGGCCCGACGTTCTTGTCGAAGAGCTGCTGCGCGCGATTGCGGGCAAGCGCGGTCGTCTGTACCTGCTTTTCAGCCGAATCGAGGTCGGCCTGCGAGCGGCGCACCGCCAGGGCATAGTCCGTGGGGTCGATGCGGGCGAGCACATCGCCGGGCTTGACCTTCTGGCCGATATCCACCTTTCGCTCGATGATCTTGCCGCTGACGCGGAAGCCGAGGTTCATATCCGTCCGCGCCTTGACCGAGCCGGAATAATCGAGCTTGCGCATCGTATCCACCTGCGCGATCTCGACCACCTTCACCGGCCGGATCACCTCGGCGGCCTCTTCCTTCTTCTCGTTGCAGCCGGAAAGCGTGAGACCGATCGCGGCAATGAATGCAACGCCGGCTATGGATCGTATCGTGGTGGTCGTCAGCGAACGCATGTCGCTCTCCTTAGTCAAATGGAATGCAAGCACTGCCGATCATTCGGCACGCGGACTGCTATTTCTTCAGCGCCCTGATGGCGAATTCGATAAGGTCTTCGGGTTCGGCCCGATTAGGCTTGGCAAGACATTGCGCCACCATCTGCGGATGGCAGAGATTCGTCGTCGCCGCGCCGAAGCACTTCGATGCAACATAGGGGTCCTGATCAAGAAATTCGCCGGCGGCGATACCCTCGGCGATGATCTCGGCTACCAAATCATGAAGGCGATCGATAAATTTCTCGATGACGTGCCAATCGTGCTCGATGGCGATGACCACCATCTCATGCACCTTCTGCTCGTCGAGCATGGTTTCACAGATCCGCATGTATTGCGCATAGACATAGGCATGCAGCCGGTCGGAGGCGCTGATCGGCCGGTGGCGGATTTCCAGCGCCATCTGGTAGCTGTACTCAAGCATCCGGCCGCAAACGGCCTGGCGGATTTCGGTCTTCGACGCAAAGAAACGGTAGATATTCGCCGTGGACATGCCGAGGTCGCGGGCGATGTCGGCAACTGTCGTCTTGGCGTAGCCGTAGTGACGGAACAGCCTTTCGGCAGCATCAAGGATTTTCGTGATGTTTTCCTGACGCGCCGGATCGGCGGTGACATCGGAAAGATCAAGCATGGTTTACTTTCGGTTTACGAGTGACGATTTTCAATTTTCATCACTCGTAAACCATAGGGCAACACCTGTCAAGAAACCGCCCCTGCGACGAAACGGCTCAAACAACGATGATGATCAGGGATCAGGCGCCGACAATCTGCGGACGGAAACGACGTACGCTCAGCAAGCCGGCAATCAGGAATGCAATGAGCAGCGCGGCCTGAATAGCCAGAAGCAGCGGCTCGTTCCCCTGCGGCGCAAGCGCGTTCAGCGCGGGAATCTTCTGGAAGGACTGAACGATCAGCACTACGCAATTAAGATAGTGCATGACCAGGCTGCCGACGATGAAGACGAACCGCCAAATGCCGGCCATTTGAAATTTATAGCGCGCAATCGCTGTTGGAATGAAGATCAGAACCGTGATGACGCCGAATATGATGCCCGGCGTCACGCCGTTGAAGGGAAAGAGAAACCCGGTCAGGCTCGTCAGCAAAATCGTGACCATGTAGACGAGCGTCGACCGCTCATGCCGGTCGGCGGTGATCAATCCCTGCGTGACGATGATGCCGGAAAGAATGGCGATCAGGCTGATGATGACGTGTATCCAGGTCAGTGCGGACATGCGAACTCTCTCCATCGCGCGGGACTTTTCCGCGGCAAGATTAGTTCGGCGCGATAATGAGGGATTGTAGATTTATGCGCGAAACCACGCCGCTGCTAGAGCAACTCCAGGAAAAGTGCGCAGCGATTTTCCGTCCGGAATTGCGTAAAAACAATAAGCTAGGGCGCTTCAGTGATTCCGTGAAGCACTGAAGCGCTCTAGGTCCCAGGCCTAGGCCAGACGAACGTCCAGCGAGATCGGCACCGAAGCAAGTGCCTTGGAGACCGGGCAACCGGCCTTGGCCTTATTGGCAAGCTCGGTAAACTTGGCCTCGTCCGCACCGGGAACCTTGCCCGTCAGCGTCAGGTGGATCGCGCTGATGGCAAAACCACCTTCGACGCTTTCGAGCGTGACCTTGGCGGTCGTCTCCATGCTCTCGGCGGTAAAGCCCGCCTCATTCAGGATCAGCGACAACGCCATGGTGAAGCAGCCCGCATGGGCGGCACCGATCAACTCTTCCGGATTGGTGCCCGCGACACCTTCGAAGCGGCTGGCGAAGCCATAGGGATAATGGTTGAGCGCACCGCTCTGGGTCGAGATCTGGCCCTTGCCATCCTTCAGACCGCCGGACCATTGGGCCGAACCTGTGCGATTGATCTGCATATCGTCCTCCTTGTCGTTGATTGAGCGTTGGGAAAAGGGCCTTGCCCTCCCGGCAATGACCGATGGGAAGCAGCATTCGGGCTGCCTCGACCGGCAATATAACGCTCTATCCGCCGAAGACGACAGCACAGTAACAATTAAAGTGCGGGCTGTTGCCAGCGCCTTTGGCTATCCTCTCCCGCGCCCAGCCGCGGCCGAGCGGATGTTGTCCAGCGTCACGGCGATCAGCAGGATCGAGCCGAGCACGAGGTACTGATAGAAGGCGGGAATATTGAGGAGATTCATGACATTTTGCGCGATGCCCATGATCAGCACGCCGACGATGACGCCGCTCATCGAGGCCCGGCCACCGGCGAGCGAGACGCCGCCGAGCACGCAGGCCGAGATGACCAGCAGTTCGAGCCCGATCGCCGCATTCGGCTGACCGGAGGTGATGCGCGACGACAGGAGGATGCCGGCGATGGCGCAGACGAGGCCCTGCAGCGTGAAGATCCAGATCCGCATCGTGGCGACATTGACGCCCGCCAGACGCGAAGCCTCCGGATTGCCGCCGATCGCCAGCGTGTTCTTGCCGAAGATGGTGCGGTTCAGCACGAAACCGAACAGGATGAACAGGATCAGCATGATCCAGATCGGCGTCGGAATGCCGAGAAAAGTCGAGAGCGCCAGCTGATAGAAATTCGGGTCATTGATGCCGACGGCGCGGCCGTCCGAGGCGATCAGCGCCAGTCCGCGGACGATCTGCATGGTGGCGAGCGTCGCGATCAGCGCGTTGATGCGCAGCTTGGCGATAAGCGCGCCGTTGACGAGGCCGACGATCGCGCCGCAGACCAGTGCCGCCAGCAGGCCGAGACTAATGGAACCCGTGACGTTCGAGGCCATGACCGCGATCATGCCGCAGAAGGCAACGGTCGAGCCGACGGAAAGATCGAAATCGCGCGAGGCCAGGCAGAACATCATGGTGCAGGCAACGATGCCGATCGTGACCACCGATTGCAGGAGGCCGATCATGTTGCGCTCGGTCAGGAAATTCGGAACCGTCAGCGACACGATGATAAAGGCCACCGCAAAGATGACGACGAGGCCCTGTTCGCCGAGGAGGATTTTTTTCAAGGAAGACATCGTTGCGATTTCCCTAGTCAGAATGTGCCTGCGGCGTTTTTGTCCGGCAGCGCGGCGGTGAGAATCTGGTGCTCGTTGAAATTCGCCCGTGCCACATCGGCGGCGACCTTGCCGCCGCACATCACCATGATCCGGTCGGAAATGCCCATGACCTCGGGAAGTTCGCTGGAGATGACGACGATCGCCATGCCGTCGGCCGCGAGATCATAAAGGATTTCATAGATTTCCGATTTCGCTCCGACATCGATACCGCGCGTCGGTTCGTCGACGACCAGTACTTTGACGCCCTGTTCGGACAGCCAGCGACCGAGAATGACCTTCTGCTGGTTGCCGCCGGAAAGATTGACGATGTCCTGCTTGCGCGACGGCGTACGCACGCGCAGCCTGGCAATGAATTGATCGGCAAGGGCTGCCTCCTTGCGAGGGCTCAATATGCCGAATGGCGAAAAATGCCGCCGCGAGGAGATGGCGATATTCTCCTGGATCGAGCGGCCCTGGATGATTCCATCCAGCTTGCGGTCCTCCGGGCAGAGCACCATGCCGGCGTGGATCGCCGCCTTGGGATTGTTCGGGGCGGCGGTGACGCCATCGATGGCGACCGTGCCCTGGTGGCGATGATCCGCGCCGAACAGCAGCCGCGCCATCTCGCTGCGGCCAGCGCCGATCAGGCCGAAGAAGCCGAGGATTTCGCCCTTACGGACGGAAAAATCGATCGGCGTCGGAAGTCTCGACCCCGAGAGGCCCTTGACCTCCAGCCGGACAGGCCCAAGCGACCGCTCACGCCAACCCCAGATATTGCTGATCTCGCGGCCGACCATTTCAGCGATGATCTGCTCGCGCGTCACTTTCTTGATATCGGGATGGTGCGCCGCGAGCTTGCCGTCGCGCAGTACCGTCAGGCCGTCGCAGAGCCGGAAGATCTCGTCGAGCCGGTGGGAGACATAAAGGATAACGGTGCCGTTCGATCTCAACCGATCGATCAGCGAAAACAGGATTTCGCTCTCCCGGGACGACAGCGACGACGTCGGTTCGTCCAGCGCGATGACGCGGGCGTCGACCATGACGGCCTTGGCGATTTCCACCATCTGCCGCGCGCCGATCGACAGCGACGACACCTTGGCCGCCGGATCGACATCGATGCCGATCTCCCGGAGCCTGGCGCGCACGGTGTCGATGAGCATCTTGCCGTTGATGATGCCGGCTTTGGCCGGAAAGCGGCCGAGCCACAGATTTTCGGCAACCGTCAATTCCGGCACCAGTTGCAGTTCCTGGTGGATGACCGTGACGCCGGCGTGAAAGGCGTCGCGCACCGAATGGTAGTGTTGCTCCTGTCCGTCGATGACGATCGTGCCCGTATCCGCCGACTGATCGCCGGAAAGGACGCGGATCAGCGTCGACTTGCCGGCGCCGTTTTCGCCCATCAGCCCATGCACCGCGCCCTTGGCGACGGAGAAGGTGATGTCAGACAGCGCCTGAACGCCGGGATAGCTCTTGGAAATGCCGTTGAATTCGAGAAAGGCCATGTTTCTCTCGCTGGTAAAGGACCCGGCGCCAAGACTGCCACCGGGCCGTGATCACCTGGGGAGGATGATTATTCGATGCCGAGATCCTTGCGGACCTCCTGATAATCGCCGCGCAGCGCCAGCGAACCGGAGGTCAGCGTCAGCTTCGGCGGTTCCTTGTCGTTGGCGATCCAGTCGTACATGTTGATCGCGGTCTCGTAGCCATGGCGCTTCGGCGAGATGATGACCGTGCCGAAGAAGCCCGTCGGCTGCGGCTTCTTGAACTCGTTGATCGCCGAGTCCGCACCGCCGATGCCGACGCCGATGACATTGGCGGCGGGAATGCCGACCGATTCCGTTGCGCGCACCGCGCCGAGCACGGCTTCGTCGTTGAGGCCGAACTCGACCCAGTATTTCACGTCGGCATGCTTGTTGAGCACGGTAGTCGCGGCGTTCAGCGCTGCTTCCGTGTCGGTCTTGGCCTGCGGCGCGTCATAGATGTTTTCAGCCGGGAAACCGGCAGCCTTCAGCACCGAAATCGCGCCTTCGACGCGATCGACCGCGGTCGGAAGCTGGTCGTAGGAAACGCGGATCGCGCCGACATTCTTCATGTCCCAGCCACGCTTCTTGATTTCATCGACGATCGCCTGACCGACGCTCTCGCCGATCTTGGTCGCGGAAATGCCCATATGCGGCACGTCTTCCAGAGGCTTGCCGTCGGCGCTCACCAGACGGTCGTCGACGGTCATCAGCTTGAGCTGGTTGGCGGCCGCCTTGGCGACGATGCCGGGGCCGAGCTTGACATCGGGCGTGCAGATGATGAAGCCCTGCACACCCTGGGCGCCGAGATTGTCGATCGCGGCTTGAACCTTTTCGCCGTCCGCGGCACCGATCTTGACGAGCGTGAAGCCCTTCTCCTTGGCGGCGACGTCGGCGAACTTCCATTCGTCCTGGAACCAGGGTTCTTCCGGCTGTTTGACCACGAAGCCGATCTTCACGTCTGCGGCGAAGGCGGAGGTGGCGGCGATGACCGCAACCGCACCAGCCAGAATAGCTGCTTTGAAAAAGCGCATGATTTTCTCTCCCAAAAAATCCGAAGTGGAGCACCTGCCCTCCCAAGGCAGTATTCTTGAAGTATGATAAATCATCATACCAGTCAATTGCCAATGTATGATGATTAGAATAGTGTGACTTTTGGGAAGGATGGCCCGCCAAACATGCCGACGCTTATCGCCACGCGGGATAAATTCCGCTAAGCAGAGGCTCGGCCGCGCGGGAGAGCGACTGGAGAAGGCAAATTGGATTCGTTTGAACGGCAAGAGCATAGGCTGAACGGCGCGCCGGAGCGCCGCCCGCGCGTGCGCAGAAACGTCACCGCCGCGATCGCCGGGGACATCTGTTCCGAACGCTATCCCTCGGGCTCGGCACTGCCGCGCGAAAACGATCTCTGCGACATCTATGGCGTCAGCCGCACCGTCATCCGCGAATCCCTGAAGATCCTGGAATCGAAGGGGCTCTTACGCGGCAAGCCGCGCATCGGCACCACCGTCTGCGACAAGGATGACTGGAATATCCTCGATCAGGACGTGCTGGAGTGGATGGGTCCCTATATCGCCGAATTCGATATTCTCGGCTGCATCCTCGAGGCGCGGCGCGCCATCGAGCCGGTTGCGGCCGAATATGCCGCCGAGCGCGCCACCGCCCAGGAGATTGCCGATCTCGACAAAGCCTGGCGTCAGATGCGCGATTGCGGCGACGATCCCGAACGCTTCACCGAAGCCGACGTGATGTTCCATACGGTCCTCTTGAGCGCCAGCCACAACCAGGTGTTCCGCCGCCTGTCGAGCGCCATCCATGCCGGTTTGAAATATGCGTTGCATGCTTCCAATGTCGCCGTCGACAGCCGTGACGAGGCGATCGCCGTCCATGGCGACCTGGTGGAGGCGCTGCGCCTGCGCAACCGCACCGCCGCGCGCGACTGCGCTCACCGCATGCTCGATCTTGCCGCTCGCGACCTTGCCATCGCCGAAAAGGCGATCGGGCGCGCGGAGAAAACCAACACCTGAAATCCCGAAATCCGCGGCCAGACGCCGCTGATATGATCCAAAAGCCGAAACGGAAGCGTTCCCATGAAAATCACCAAACTGACGACCTATATCGTGCCGCCGCGCTGGATGTTCCTGAAGATCGAAACGGACGAAGGCGTCGTCGGCTGGGGCGAACCGGTCGTCGAGGGCCGCGCATTGACCGTCCAGGCCGCCGTGCACGAGCTGGAAGACTATCTGATCGGCAAGGACCCCTTCCTGATCGAGGACCACTGGAACGTCATGTATCGCGGCGGCTTCTATCGCGGCGGCGCCGTCCACATGAGCGCGATTGCCGGCATCGACCAGGCACTATGGGACATCAAGGGCAAGGCGCTGGGACAGTCGATCCATTCGCTGCTCGGCGGCCAGGTGCGCGACAAGATCAAGGTCTATTCCTGGATCGGCGGCGATCGTCCTTCCGACGTCGCCAACAACGCCAAGGATGTCGTCGCCCGCGGTTTCAAGGCGATCAAGCTCAACGGCTGCGAGGAAATGCAGATCGTCGACACCTATGACAAGGTGGAAAAGGCGGTCGAGACCATCGCCACCATCCGCGAGGCGATCGGCCCCCATATCGGCATCGGCGTCGATTTCCACGGCCGCGTCCATCGCCCGATGGCCAAGGTTCTCGCCAAGGAACTGGAACCCTACAAGCTGCTGTTCATCGAGGAACCGGTGCTCTCCGAAAACCGCGAAGCCCTGAAGGAAATCGCCAATCATTGCTCGACGCCGATAGCACTTGGAGAACGGCTCTATTCGCGCTGGGACTTCAAGCAGGTCTTGTCGGACGGCTATGTCGACATCCTCCAGCCCGACCTCAGCCACGCCGGCGGCATCACCGAATGCCGCAAGATCGCCGCCATGGCGGAAGCCTATGACGTGGCGCTCGCCCCGCATTGCCCGCTCGGCCCGATCGCGCTTGCAGCCTGCCTGCAGGTCGACGCCGTCAGCTACAATGCCTTCATCCAGGAACAGAGCCTCGGCATCCACTACAACAAGGGCAACGACATCCTCGACTACATCTCCAACAAGGAAGTCTTCCACTATGCCGACGGCTTCGTCTCGATCCCGCAAGGCCCAGGCCTCGGCATCGAAGTGGACGAAGCCTACGTCATCGAACGCGCCAAGGAAGGCCATCGCTGGCGCAACCCGATCTGGCGCCATGAGGACGGCAGCGTCGCCGAGTGGTAGGTCGCTGACATCTCCGAGGAATGGGTGTTAGAGGGCGTAATCTCTCATAAGACGCGCCTCTGATACCCCCCTCTGTCACTTCGTGACATCTCCCCCACAAGGGGGGAGATGGTAACTTGCAGCCCCTTTCCGCCTTAAGCGAACATCGAGCCTGCTGAAATCGAGATTTATTGTCTTAGGGATGGCGCGCGGCAAACTCCCAACGATCTCCCCCCTTGTGGGGGAGATGTCACGCCAGTGACAGAGGGGGGTGCCGCACCCTCCTAAAACTCGGACGTGCTATCGTGTTCTGACGAACCGGCGGAACCGCGACCAGCCTGACCAGGCGATAATCCCCTACCCCAAAATAAAATACGCCTGCGGTATCGGCGCAGATACCGCAGGCGCGTCATGCGTCTCACAAACCCCCAGGGAGACGCATTCTCGAAGCATGACCAGCGAAAGAGTGGAGTAACTTTCAGATCATGCCCAAGCTCTAAAGTCCGATGCTATTCCCGCTCGCCCGTGAAGTTCAGGAGGAGCTGGAAGATGTTGACGAAGTTCAGGTAGAGCGACAGGGCGCCGAAGACGGCGAGCTTCTGCGATGTCTCCTGATCGTGGTTCTCGGCATACTGTTCCTTGATATTCTGCGTATCCCAGGCGGTCAGGCCGACGAAAACAACGATGCCGATGATCGAGATGGCGAACTGAAGCGCGCTCGAACCCAGGAAGATATTGACGACGCTGGCGATGATGACACCGAACAGGCCCATCATCAGGAACGAGCCGATATTGGCGAGATCACGCTTGGTCGTATAGCCGTAGAGGCTGGTCGCGCCGAACATGGTGGCGGCGATGAAGAAAGTCCGCGCGATGCTGGTGCCGGTGAACACGAGGAACACCGATGCGAGCGACAGGCCCATGACGGCACAGAAGGCCCAGAACATCGTCTGCGCGGCGCTTGCCGACATCGTCTGGATGCGGAACGAGAAGAACAGCACGAAGGCGAGCGGCGCCAGCATGACGACCCACTTCAGCGGCGATTGGAAGATCGGCACGTAGAGCGCTGGCGTCGTGCCGACGATCATCGCGACGATACCGGTCACCACAAGGCCGATGCCCATGTAGTTGTAGACGCGCAGCATGTGCTTGCGCAGGCCTTCGTCGAAGAGCGCCTGCGAGCCGGCGGCGGCTCCATAGCCGAAGCGCGGATTGGTCGGATTCATGGTCGATCTCCTTTGATCCAAACTAGTAAAGGGTACGAGCGAGCTTTTCAGCCTCGCCGTCGAGTTCGTTCGCCTTGCCGCCGCCGATCAGGGCGTAGGCGACTTCGCCGATCTGCCAATAGGCAGCCTGGACATTGTCGCGCGTGACATGGCTGACCTTCTGGACGGCGAAGTTGCCCGGACGGACGGCAAACAACGATAATTGCCCGCCCTCGCCGGCATCGACCGTCATTTCAACGCTCGGGCCGAATTCGGACGGATAGATCTGCGCATCGGTGACGCGCCAGCCCGTGGGCATGTCCGGAAGGACAATCGCCGTCGAGGCGCGGATCTCTTCCGGATTATAACCCGCCTGCCCAGGCTGGGATTTCGTCGCGTCGCGCATGGCGGTCACCTGATAGGCGCGCACGGCATCGTCGACGAAAGCGGGCGTCGGAACAGACGCATTGACTTCGGTCGCGGTGAAGGCGCCGAAGGATGTATGCGCTACCCAGCCGGTCGCCATCAGCATGGCGACAGCCGCCACCCGCTGGAAGGAATTCAGCACACGGCCGTAAGCGAGCCCGCGCTCCAGCCGCCGGGCGGCCTCGCGGGTTTCCGCCTTCGCCGCCATGTCTTCGCCGGCCAGCGCCATGCGCAGCTCGCCGCGCATGCTGAGATCGGCCATGACCTTGGCAGCAATCGCCGGATGCTCCGACAGATAGGACTCCACCTCGACGCGGCGTGCCACGGCCAGCTCGCCATCGACATAGGCGTCGAGATCGCTATCGATGATCGGGTCAATTGTTTTCATTGCCGCCCCCGTCGATGAGCCGAAGATGCGAGATCTTGGGCGCCATCTCCTCGAAATTCCGGAGGCTGGCGCGAGCCCTGGCGATGCGCGACATCAGCGTCCCCATGGGGATACCGAGCGCGGAGGCCGCCTCCTGATAGGAAAGATCTTCAATCGCCACCAGATGCAGCGCCTCGCGCTGCTCTTCCGGCAGATTGAAGAAGGCGTCGCGCACCTGGCTCAGGCGAACGGCGTGATCCTGCGAGGCCGGCAGCGACGGCTCGAACTCGACCGCCGCCTCTTCATGGCGACGGTTCAGCGAGCGCTTCTGGCGCAAGCGGTCGATATGAGCATTGTGCACGATCGACAGCAGCCAGGTGCGCAGGTTCGCGCCGCGCCGGAAGCTCGCCTTGCGCTCATAGGCCTTGACCAGCGCATCATGCACCAGGTCTTCCGCCTCATCAGCATTGCGGACAAGCGAACGGGCATAGCGTCTCAGCGAA
>Ga0136846_1214194_pt1 | contig 16758 bp, 13 predicted proteins | sample HopSoiMetagenom2_FD_96841 | JGI IMG/M metagenome (GOLD analysis project Ga0136846, IMG submission 96841) | Grasslands soil microbial communities from Hopland, California, USA - 2 Assembly 2016 (version 4) | ecosystem: Environmental > Terrestrial > Soil > Grasslands | place: USA: Hopland...
AGCTGGCCGGCCTGCTCAGCCGGGGACGCGGGTACGACCTGTTCCGCCTCTCCCTCTACGAGGGCGCGGCCTTCGGCGCAACGATGAGCATCCCCTACGGCGCCTGGATGGGAAGCACGATCCAGGATTCCTTCCACCCCCCTCACGACCTGGCCATCGAGGTGCAGACGTTCCTGGCCGACAATGAGCGGGTCTACAGCAAGGCGACATGGCACGAGGTGGCGGTCGTCTACAGCGTGCCGAGCACCCGTGAGCTCATCGCGCAGGCCGACGTCAGTGACAATCTCGCCAACGCCCGTGACACGTCGGTGCGCGTGCCCTACCGCGTGGCCACCGAGACTCTTTCGCGTGCCTCGGTGCCATTCGACGTAGTGATCTTCACCGACGGCGAGACCGCACCCGACCGGCTCGACCCGCGCGCGCTGGCCCGCTACCGCACGATCGTGCTCCCGGACTGCTTCGAGCTCACGACGGCCCAGGTGGAGGCCTTGAACAACTGCCTCGACCAGGGAAGCCTGCTCGTGGTCACGGATCGCTTCGCCGAGTCGCTGGCCGGGGACGAGCGTGCGGCGCTGCTGGGCCACCCGCGCGTCCGCCAGGCATCCGCCAGTGACGCGCACGCACTCACCGCCGCGGATCCGCAGGTCACGGTCTCGGTGCCGCTGGGCGTGAACGTGCATCGGCTGGCCGGCGGCGCTGCCGTCCACTTGGTCAACTACGACCATGACCACGAGGAGGACGGCGTCCGCCGTACCGGGGAGGTGGCCCTCTCGGTTCGCCTCGACGGCGCCGGAAGCATCCGCCGGGCGGTGTACCGCCCGGCCGACGGCGATGCCCGTGATCTTGAGCTGCGCAGCAAGGACGACGTCCACACGATGACGGTCCCCGACGTGGGTGTGTACGCCGTGCTCGAGCTGAAGGGAGCGGGAGAGTGAGGCAAGCCGTCCTGATCGGTCCGCGGCACTTCGAGGTAACCGAGGTGCCGACGCCGTGCCCGGGTCCAGGAGAGGTGCTCGTGGCGGTCGCGGCCTGCGGCGTCTGCGCCTCGGAACTCGAGTCCTGGACCGGGCGCTCGGAGCCGGCCTACCCCGTGCGCCTCGGGCACGAGGTGAGCGGCGTCGTCGCGGAGCTCGGGGAAGGTGTCGAGTCGCCGGCCGTCGGTGCTCCCGTGGGTGTCTGGGTGACAGGCCACGGCTACGCGGATTACGTCGTGGCTCAGGCCGCCCACTGCTTCGCCGCCGGCGATGTTCCCCTCGACACCGTGCTCACCGAGCCACTGTCCTGCGTGGTCAACGCGGTCCATCTCGCCGACCCGCGCCTGGGAGACGACGTGGTAATTATCGGTGCCGGTTTCATGGGCCACGTCGTCCAGCAGCTGACGGCACTCCGCGGGGTCCGGCACCTGATCGTCGCCGACACCCGTCCAGACGCGCTGGAGCGTGCCCGGGCACTGGGCGCCACGCAGACGGTCCTCGTCGGCGAGCAAGATCTGAGCGAGGTCGTGGCTGAGCTGACCGGCGGACGCCTGGCCGACGTGTGCATTGAGTGTGCGGGTACACAGGCCGCGCTGGACTCGGTGGGGGCGGTTACCCGCATGAGCGGGAAGGTCGTGCTGGTCGGATTCCACCAGGGCCCGCCTCGGTCGATCCCGCTCGGGTACTGGAACTGGATGGCCTACGACCTGCGCAACGCCCACTTCCGCGAGACGTCGGCGATCCTGCGCGGGATGGCGGTCGGCGCTCGCCTGCTGCGGGCCGGACTCGTCGACCTAGCTGCGCACGTCACCCACCGGTTCGAGCTGGCCGACATCGGCACCGCCTTCGACACCGCGCTCAGCAAGCCGGCGGGATTTGTCAAGGCGACGGTGGTCATCGACCGCGCCTGCGGCTGACACCGAGGCAGGTCACGCCGACTCGCGGACCACGAGCAGGCACGGGAGACCGACCTCGCGACCGTCTCCGTCGTACTCGCCGGACAGGCGGCTGACGAGTAGTTTCCCCGCATTGACCCCGATGTCGTAGGCGGGGTTGACCACCGTGGTCAGGGGCGGGTGGACGATTGTCGCCGCGTCCACGTCGTCGAACCCGGCCACGGCGACGTCCCCGGGGACGTCGAGCCGCGCTTCGCGAAGCGCCTCGATGGCTCCGATGGCCATCAGGTCGTTGGCGCAGAAGACGGCGTCGGGATAAGCCCGGGACCGACGCCCGAGGATCTGCCGCATCGCCTCGTACCCGCCGTGGCGTGTCCAGTCGCCGGTCACCATGAGCGACGGGTCGAGGGCATGGCCGGCTTCGGCCACGGCCCTGGTGAAGCCGGAGAGGCGCGGTGTGCCGTTCAGCCCCTGGATCATGGCCATGCGTTCGGGCCTGCGGGTGAGGAGGTGACGGGTCACCTCGTAGGAGCCGCGCTCGTCGTCGACGGTCACCACGTCGATGCGGGGATGGTCCAGCCGGTGTCCCACGCAGACGACGGGCACTCCCATGTCGGCCGGCTTGAGCACGCCCGCCGACGCGGCGTCGACAGCCGCCAGGACGATGCCGTCCGCACCTCGGTCGAAGACGTCGACGAGGAACTTCGACTCGCGATCGAGGAGCCCGTCGGTGTTGCAGACGTAGGTGCCGTAACCCTCGCGGTCGAGCGCGTCGGCGAGGCCGCGGGTGAGCATGCTGTAGAAGGTGTTGGTGATGTCGGGCACCACCACGGCGATCATGTGCGAGCGCCGGGTGCGCAACGAGCGGGCGACGTGGTTGGGCCGGTAGCCCAGCCTCCGGATCGCGTCGTATACGGCGCCGCGCGTCTCCGCCGCCACGAGTCGCTTGCCCGACAGCACGTGGGAGACTGTCGTCGGGCTGACGCCGGCCAGGGCGGCGACGTGGTTGATCGTCACCTGGCCCTGCCTGAGGGCCGGTGCGGCACCGTCGGCCGGGCGCTCGCCGGCCGACGTCCTGGATCTTTTCGCCGCCATACCTCCGCCGTTCTGTGCGCGTCCCGCCCGCGGGTCCGGGGCGTCCGGGACCAGCGGGAGCGCGAGGTCGCCAGGCTGGGCGCTGACCGCCTCGGGCCGCCGTCCGTATCGTAGCCGCAAGCTGCCCTCCAAATCGATTTGTGATTCCGGAGTACCGCTCGCCCCGCCGTCAGCGCGGTGGCGGCGCCGATGATCGGTCACCGCTCGGAAACGAACGGGTGAGTCTCTTGACAAGTGCGAAACGGTCGGACGATGCTTCCCGGAAGCCAATCGATTTGCACGTTGCGTCCCCAACCCGGTCGCGACCCGATCAAGGGAACAGCCTTGGGTAGTCACAGCGTCTCCAGAAGCGCAAAGTTGGTCGCGGTGTTCGCTCTGGCCAGTGCGATGGTGGCCTGCTCCGCCGGTACCAAGCCGAAGACCACTGCTGGCACGGGAGCGGGGCCCGTCAAGGACCCGGCTTCCCCGGTGACCATCACCTTCTCGTCCTGGGTCGGCAGCGACCCGACTATGAAGCAGATGGCGGCCGACTTCCACAAGCTCCATCCCAACATCACGATCCAGTTCCAGAACGTCAGCGCCGACAACGCGAGCCAGAAGCTGACCACCCAGATCGCGGGCGGTGATCCCCCCGACGTGGCGTACGTCGACGCGAGCGCCACCGCCGACTTCGCCTCTCGTGACGCCCTGGTGAACCTGGACGGCTACATCAAACGCAGCAAGATCGTGAAACCCGCCGACTACGTGGACGCGTTCAAGACCTTCGTCACCTACAACCATCACCTCTGGGGGCTGCCGATCGACGGCGAGTCGACCGGCCTGTTCTACCGGAAGGACCTGTTCGCCGCGGCGGGCATCGCTGGGCCCCCGAAGACCTGGGACGAGTTCGAGGCGGACGTCAAGAAACTCACCGATCCGGCGAAGAAGCAGTACGGCTACGAGGTGTTCGCCCCCGAGGCGGCCTACTACTGGTACCCGTGGCTCTACCAGGCCGGCGGTGACCTGCTCAGCGACAACGGCAAGGACGTCGTGTTCGACAGCCCCGACGCGCAGAAGGCGGCCAGCTTCTACGTCGGCCTGGCGAAGTACTCGCCCAGGGACTACCTCAACTCCAACTCCTACGACGGCCGGGTTGCCTTCGCCCACGGTCAGGTCGCGATGTACATGGCCGGGTCCTGGCTGGCCGGGACGCTGCACTCCGAGAACCCCAAGATCGATGACAAGTGGTCGACCGCTCCGCTTCCCGACGGTCCGGCCGGATGCAAGACCACGATCGCCGGTGACTCACTGGTACTTCTCGCGAACAGCAAGAATCCCGACGCGGCCTGGCTGTGGATCGAGTACCTGCAGAAGCCGGCGAACCTGGCGCTGTGGACCTACAAGTCCCCCAACGGCACCGAGCTCCCGCCATTGAAATCCCTGCTCAACACGCCCGACCTGGCGAAGACCAAGCCGGTGCTCAAGGGCTTCGCGCAGCTGATGCAGTGCGGCGTGGCCAGCACGGTGTCGAACCCGAAGTTCCCCCAGATCGAGGAGCAGCTCAACATCGAGCTCGGCAAGGCGTTCTACGGGCGGGAGAGCGCCGGTCAGGCACTGGCCAATGCCAAGCAGAAGGCTGAGCAGATCCTGGCGCACTGACCTCGAGAACAGCAGGACCGACAGGGCGGCCCGGGCTGGTTACCCCGCCCGGGCCGTCGGGGCGACGGCGGCATGACCGGAGGGTGGAGTACGTGGCGACCACAGGTGCGGTCCCAGGCAAGGCGGCGACGCAGACCCGAAGGATCAGGGGCAAACGCAAACGCCCAGGACCACGTCGGGGCGTGGGCGGCACCTGGCCGCGGATGCGCCGCGAGTGGTCGGCCTATGTCTTCCTGGCGCCGGGGCTGATCATCTTCTCGGTCTTCACGGTGGCGGCGCTGCTCTTCGCGTTCTACCTGACGTTCCACGAGTGGAATGCGATCCAGCCCTACAAGCCGTTCGTCGGCCTCGACAACTACAAGGAGATGATTCACGACAAGGACTACATAGCGTCCATCGTCAACACCGTCTATTACACCGGCGGGTCGGTGCCGCTCGGCATGCTGGTCGGCCTGTCGCTGGCCGTCCTGCTCAACCTGCCCATCCGCTTCCGCGGGACGTTCCGGACGCTCTACTACCTGCCGGTGATCACGCCACTGGTCGCCGCGTCGATCCTGTGGAAGTGGCTCTACAACAGTGACTACGGCCTGTTCGACTACTACCTGCTGAAAGCCCACCTCATCGACCAGCCCCTACTGTGGCTGTCCGCCCAGAATCTGGCGATGCCCGCGGTGATCTTGATGACGGTGTGGATGAGCGCCGGGTTCTCCATGGTGGTTTACCTGGCGGGGCTCCAGTCCATCCCTGAGGAGCTGTACGAGGCGGCCAAGATCGATGGCGCCGGGCCGGTCGCGCGCCTGCGGAAGATCACGCTCCCGATGCTGCGTCCGACGACCCTGTTCCTGTTGGTGATAGGGATCATCGGGTCGTTCCAGGTGTTCACCCAGATCTTCATCATGACCAACGGCGGACCGGTCGACAAAACGACCACCATGGTCTTCTTCATCTACCAGGCGGCGTTCAAGTTCTACGAGTTCGGATACGCGAGCACGCTGGCGTTCGGACTGTTCGTCCTGCTGTTCGTGGTCACGTTGATCCAGCTGCGCCTATACCGGAGGGCTGACCTGTGACGGCGTCCGAGGAGACGGAACACGAGGCCGTGAGCCTGGTGACAGCGCCGCGACGCAGGCGCCGGGGAAACGCCCGGCCGGACAGGAAACGACGAGGCTGGGGGCAGACATCGGAGTGGCGCTGGGCCCGCTGGATCGTCTACCTCATCCTGGTCGCCGGGGCGATCGTCTTCATCGCGCCGTTCGCATGGCTGGTCAGCGCATCCTTCCAGAACCTGAGCGAGATCTTCTCCGTGTCGCCGCATTGGATCCCGCACCATTTCACGACGTCCGGCTACCGCCAGTTCCTCAATCTCGGTCACCTCAGCACTGCGCAGCGGGGTCAGGGCACCGGCGACTGGCGATGGTTCACCAACAGCGCGTTCGTCGCGACCTCGGTGACCATCCTGCAGACCTTCTTCAACGCCCTGGCTGCCTACGTCTTCGCCAAGCGGGAGTTCCCCGGTCGCAACGCGATCTTCCTGGTCTTCCTGGCCACCATGATGGTGCCGGGACAAGTCACCCTGATCCCGAACTACATCATCATCAAGCACATCCCGCTGTTCGGCGGGAACGATATCTTTGGCAACGGCGGCCACGGCTGGCTGGATTCCTACTGGGGACTGATCATGCCCGGCACCGTGAGCGCCTTCGGCATCTTCCTGCTTCGCCAGTACATGATGAGCATCCCCGACGAACTGCTGGATGCGGCGCGGATCGACGGAGCCAACGAGTTCCGGATCTTCTGGCGGGTCGTGCTGCCGCTGTGCGTGCCGGCGCTCGCGGCGTCCGCGATCTTCACCTTCCAGGCCGCATGGGAGGACTTCCTCTGGCCGCTGATCATCATCTCCAGTCCCGGCCGGTATCCCGCTCCCCTGGGGCTGGCGTTGTTCGTCGTCAGGAACCAGACATCGTGGAATCTGCTCTTCGCGGGCTCGGTGATATCCACGCTGCCGATGGTGCTGATCTTCGCCGTCTTCCAGCGCAGGTTCATCAGGGGCATCGCCCTTACGGGCCTCAAGGGATGAGCGGCACGAGCGAGCCGCTGCGGGCCGGCGTGGTCGGTGCCGGGCTGATCGCCGGATGCCATGTCAGGGCCTACACGAAGGCCGCGGGCGTCGACGTGGTGGCGGTGGCGGACACTCACCGGTCCAAGGCGGAGCAGCTCGCCGCATCCGTCGGCGCCACGGCGGGCACCGACCTGGACGCGGTGCTGGCACTGGGCACCGACGTGATCAGCGTCTGCACGCCGCCATCGAGCCACGCCGAGCTGACCGTGCGTGCTCTCGAGGCCGGTCAGCACGTGCTGTGCGAGAAGCCGGTCGCGCTGTCCCTCCGGGACGCGGAGCGGATCCAGCGGGCCGCGGAGGCCAGTGACCGGGTGGTGATGATCGGTCACGTCAGTCGCTACGAGCCCGACCACCGCGCGGCGAAGGATCTCGTCGAGGCCGGCCAGATCGGGGACGTCGCCATGATGACCCACTCCGTGACGACCTCGCTGCCGGGCTGGAGCGAGGGGGGCTGGCTGGCGCGGCCGGAGGAGTCCGGCGGGCCGCTGCTCGACCTGGCCGTGCACAGCTTCGACTACCTGGCCTGGGTGACCGGCAGCCCGGCGGTGCGAATCCACGCCGTCGCCGCGGACAGTCCGGCCGGCCCCGCGACCTACGGCGTGGCCACGGTGCGCTATGCCAACGGCGCCATGAGCCAGGTCGAGGCCAGCTGGGCGCACCCGGCCGGCCGCGGCTTCAAGTTGATGGCGGAGATCACCGGCTCCGCCGGACGTATTTCCTGGGACTATGACTCGATCAACGGCGGGGCGATCTACCTCGCCGACGGCGGCGTCGCCTGGCTCGATCCCCTCGGTGAACGGGGCTACGCCAGCGAGATCGCGGCGTTCACGGAGGCGGTCCGCGTCGGCGGCCCGTCCCCGGTGCCGGTCTCCGACGGGGTCGCCGCGACGCGTACGGCGCTGGCCGCGCTGCACTCGGTCCGGACCGGCGAACCGGTCGACCTGACCACGTGGGAGGGACCGTGAGCACGCCCGTGAACGTGGCGATCATCGGATGTGCGCACCGGCCGCACGCATGGTCCTATGCGCGTGCGCTGACGTCCGTGCCGTCGGCCCGGCTGATGGCCGTCTTCGAGGAGGACCCGGCGCTCGGGCACTCGGTCGCGGACGATTTCGCCGCGCCGCTGACCGATGATCTCGATCAGCTCCTCGCCTCGCCGGAGCTCGATGCCGTGGTGGTATGCAGTCCGACGGCACGGCACCGCGGGCAGGTGGAGGCGGCCGCCTCGGCCGGCTTGCACGTGCTCTGCGAGAAGCCGATCGCCACGACCGCGGACGACGCCGGGGCGATGATCGCCGCCTGCCGCGACGCAGGCGTCCAGCTTCATGCTGCCTTCGTCTCCCGCTTCCTGCCGCACGTGCGTTCCATCAAGAAGGCCATCGACTCGGGGTCCCTCGGTGAGGTGATCGGACTAAGGGCAGGCAACCGCGGCCGGCCACCGCTTCCTTCGCACTACCCGGCGTGGATCACGCAGGCCCGCGAGTCGGGCGGCGGCGCGCTGATCGACCACTCCGTCCACCTGACCGACCTGGTTCGCCACCTGACCGGCCGCGAGGTGACCTCGGTGGCCGCCGAGACGGGCGCCCTGCTGTGGGACGCGGACGTCGAAGACTGTGCGTTGCTCTCGCTGGTGCTCGACAACGGGGCGGTGGCGGGGCTGGACCCGAGCTGGTCAGTCCCAGCCAACAGCCCCTGGGATTACGACTTCTTCCTGCGGCTGGTCGGCACCAGGGGGTCTGCCGACCTCGATGACCTGGCGGAATCCGTCCGGGTCGTGAGCGGCCGGATGGCAGCCGGCCTCCGGCTGGCGGGGTTCGCCGAGGATCCCGACGCGGCGATGATCGAGACCTTCGCTGCGTCGGTCAGGGAAGGAAGGCCGGTCGAGCCCAGCGCGTCCGGCGAGGACGGACTCCGGGCTCTCGAAATCGCCCTGGCCGGCTACGCCTCAGCCTCCGCCGGAGCCCGGTTCGTCAAGCCCGCGAGAGTGGCGCCCTGAGGGTAGTGCGGGGCCACCTTTCCCCGCCCGGACAGGAGCTGGCAGCACCCCATGGGCGCGTCCATCACGACTCGGTGCGGTGGTCCGTTCGACGTGGGCAAGTTCGAGAAACCGCAGGTCAACGGCTTAACTTTAGCCTTAAGAAGTTGCCGGGCCATGACGATGCGCTGGATCTGGTTGGTGCCCTTGTAGATCTGGGTGGTCGTGGACCGGTTGGCAGTTTCGCAGGCAGATCGTGTGCCGAACGAAATAGGTCAGCACGGATTCAGCACGTGGATGCGCGTGCGTCAGAGCGCGCCCTTGTGCCGTGCCAAAACCCCGTTTAGGGCCTGACCTGCTAGTTACGATCGGCGTTCGTGCTCGTTCGCCTGATCTACCTGTTGATGATCCGGGTACTCGGCTGGCTGGCGCTTCTGGCGCGCAAATGACGCAGCCAAGGATGCTGAGATCCTAGTGCCGCGCCATGAGATTGCGGTCTTGCGGCGGCAGGCCGCGCGTCCCAGGCCGGACCAACCCAGCCCCCGGACACCTTCCGCCTCATCACCGGAGGGCCGCAGCTGCGGCACTCCCCGGCCGCCGCGGTCGGTGACGTCGACCGGGACCATGCCGCCGGCGGCCGGGACCGCGATCGTCTCCCCTTCCGCGCCCGAGCCGCTGTCCCGGATGCTGCTGCTGAACAGCTCACCAGCAGCGCGGCGTCGTCCCCGCACGGGTACCCCGGGCCGAGCACCCCGGCTGTGAACACCCGGGCAACCCGGGCCCGCTCCGCCCGCCCGGCCATCGTCACGCGCTCGGCGCCCAGGCCGGCCCCGCAGCGGTAGGGCAACTGGCCGGCGACGCCGGCTTCAGCCGGTTCCGGCAGGTCACCCAGCCCCCTGTCAAGGTCGTCCTCGAACTCCGGCCATAACCGGGGCCTCGCCGCGCGGGGACCGGCGGTAGGTCCCCGCCCTGTCGGCGGGCCGCTTACCGCCAGGCGCAGCGAGCCGCATCCTGTGGGCAGCCCGAAGAAACGGCGGGCCCGGAATTCGGGCCCGTGATGAGGAGGCTCGGGCCATCGGGTGTATCAATCACCATGGTCATGGCTCTATCTGTCGTAACTTACCGAGAGGGAGAACCATGCCGATACAGAGCCAGAAGTACCTCGTCACGATCGAGGGCATCGCCCCCCAGGGGCCAGAGCTGTCCGATGAGGAGCTGCGCGCCACCCGTGGCGGGACCTACGGACCCTGCAGCTCGACCCGGGGTCTGGACGACTGGGACAGCCACCCCCTGTGATCCTGGTGTTGTCGCGCGACGGCGACGAGCACGCCGACGCCGTCGAGGCCCAGCTGCGGCTGCTCGACGCTCCGGTGCTACGGTTCGACCCGGGTCGGTACCCGGGTGAGTGCGAGCTCTCGGTACGGGTCGGGGCCGGCGGCCGGATCGGCGCCGTCCTGCGGTACCAGGGGGCGGAGATCGACCTCACCCGCCTCGACGCCGTCTGGTGGCGCCGCCCGAACCGCCCTCGCGCGCTGCGGTCGCTGGCGGGCACCGCGACCGGCACGCAGATCGTGGAGGAGGCGTCCGGGCTGCTCGCAGACCTCTGGGAGCTGCTCGACGTCCCCTTCGTACCGGCCACCCCGCTGACCTTCCAGCGGGGCGCATTCAAGGTCCGCCAGCTCGTCCTGGCCGGGCGCCTCGGCTTCGAGGTGCCCGGCACGCTGGTCACCAACGACCCCGACGCGTTCCTGGACCACTACGAGGCCACCTCGGGCCACGTCATCACCAAGCGGGTCGCGCTGATCCAGAGCATGGTCACCGCGGACGGCGACGTGGTCGGGCGCGGCACCCGGCCGGTCCGCCCCCGCGACCTGGTCGAGGTGGAGTCGGTGCGCCTGGCCCCGATCCTGACCCAGGCGATGGTGAACAAGAAGGTCGAGGTGCGTGCCACGGTCGTCGGCGACGAGGTATTCGCCGCCGCCATCCACTCGCAGCAGACCCACCACACCCGAGTCGACTTCCGGCAGTACGACCACGCGCACACCCCGATCACCCGGTACACCCTGCCGCCCGAGGCGGCCGAGCGCTGCGTCACGCTGACGCGGGAGCTGGGCCTGCGCTACGGCGCGATCGACCTCATCGTCACCCCGGAAGGACGCATCGTCTTCCTGGAACTGAACCCGACCGGTCAGTACCTGTGGATCGAGCAGGCCACCGGGCTCCCCATCAGCCTGGCGCTGGCGGAGCTCCTGGCCGGGAAGGTAACCCGATGACTACGGCGACACCGCTGGAGGACGCGCTGGTCGGAGCGCTGCGCGTACTCGACGACCTCGCCAGGCGGCACCTCACGGCCGACGACGCGCGCCGGGACCTGGCCGCGCTGGGCCGCCGGCACGACCTGCACCTGCGCCTGATCTCCGACGAGGAGCCCTTCGACGGCTCCATCCACCACGACGTCCTCGTCCGAGGCGCCGGGCAGCCGACAGTCTCGCTGTCGCTGGCGGCCGGCCCCGGGCTGCCCTGGCCGCTGCGGGGCATGTCGCGCTCCGACGAGTTCGACCTCGTCGAGGTCGACGGGGAGAAGACCACCGTCGCCCAGGCGGTGGCCTGCCTGGACGCGGTGTTCGACGATGTGCGACTCATGCGGACCGTGGTGGACTCCGCGCTGGTCGATCAGGAGATCGACCGGCTCGGCCTGGAGCTGACCGGCGACGAGTTGCAGGCCGCCACGGAGGCGTACCGGCGGGCCCGGTGCCTCTACACCGCCGAGGGCACCGCGGCGTGGCTGGCCGACCGCGGCCTGACCCCGGCGCTATTCGCCCGGCAGGTCGAGCAGCACGCCCTCGTTGCGAAGCTGCGCGGGCACGTCGCCGGTCCGGGCGTCGCGGCCTGGCTGGACGCGCACGCCGCCGACCTCGGCATGGTGGTGGCCGCCTGGGCTACCGGCCCGGTGGAGCGGCTGCGCGCCGAGCCCGTCGCCGCGGTCGCGGCCGCCTGGCGCGACGGAGGCCGGGGTGGGCTCGAGCAGTGGCGGATCGGGGAGCTCCCGGCCGGGTTCGCCGCCCTGCGCACCGCCGCCGTGGGCGACCTCCTCGAGGTGGACGGCGGCGCGGCGCACGCGCTCGTTGTCGACCGCCGCGCCCCGGACACGGACGGCGAGGGCACGGCGCTGGCGGAGCGGGCCGTGTTCGCGGACTGGCTGGCCGGACGGCGTGCCGCGGCGCGGATCACCTGGTACTGGGGGGACCGCCGACAGACCGACCGGCTGGACGATGCGCGCCAGTAGGCGGCGCCGGGTCCCGACGGTCCTCCAGTCGACACGGTACGACTGCGGTCCGGCGTGCCTGTCCGCCGTCCTGGCCGCCTTCGGCCGACGGGTTCCGCTGCCCGCGCTGCGGGCCTCCCTGGACCCGGGGCGCGACGGCATCAGCGCCCTCGAACTGCGGGACGAGGCGATCGCCCGCGGACTGAACTGCCGGGGCCGGCGGGCGGCGGGCATCGCCGCCCTGACCCGCCTGCCGCTGCCGCTCGTCGCGCACTGGGAGAGCGACCACTACGTCGTCGTCACCGCGGTCGCGTCGAAGCACGTCGAGGTCATGGACCCCGCGATCGGACGGCGCCGCATCCCGCACGCGGAGTATCTCGCGGCCACGAACGGGGTCGTGCTCACGTTCGCCGCGACGTCGGAGCCCGGATCGCGGTCCGGGCCGCCGGCAACATCGACGGGCGGGCACCCGGCACGGTCGGTCGTCCGCTCCGTCGTCGTGCCGTGCCTGCTCGCGGACCGGGCGGCGCTCGCCCGGCTCGCCGTCACCTCCCTGCTGCTGCTCGGTCTCGGCCTGGTGGTGCCGCTGCTGACCGCGCGCGTCGTCGACGCGTTCGCCGCGCGCGGCGGGGCGTCGAACGGTCCGGCGTCCCTCGCCCTTGTCGCGGGGGGCGTGCTGGCCGCCGCGGCGGTCCTCACCCAGGCCCGCGGGCTGGCGACGGCCCTGCTGCAACGGCGTATCGGCGAGCGGCTCACCACGACGCTGTTCGAGCGGATGCTGCGGGCGCCGCTGCAGTTCATCGAGCGGCGCGGGCCCGGAGAGCTCGTCAGCCGCGTCCAGTCCGGCGACGTCCTACGAGACGCGCTGGCCAGCCGGCTGATCGGTGCAGTGCTCGATGCCGCCGTCGGGGTGGTCTACCTCGGCGTCGTTCTGGTCGCCGCGCCGGCGGCCGGGCTCGTGACCGCTGCGCTGGCCGTGGTCCAAGTCGCCGCGCTTGGAGTACTCGCCCGGCGCGGCCGGGTGCTGCGGCGGGAGGAACTGGTCGCCCAGGCGAAATACGGCAGCTGGGTCTACGAGGCGGCGAGCACGATCGCCTGGGTGAAGGGCAGCGGCGCCGAGGACGTCATCGGGGCCAGGGCCGCCCGGCTGCGGGGGCGCCAGCTCGACGCGCTGCACCGCGCCGGCCGCAACGACGCGCTCGCCCAGGCCGTCGCCTCCGCCGTGCGGACCGCGGGTCCGCTCGTGCTGCTCGTCGCCGTCACGGCGACCGCGGCGGGAGCCTCAGTAGGGCGGGCGGTGGCGCTGGCCACCCTCGCCGCCGCCGCGGCGGTCCCGCTCGGCAACATCGCCGTCAACCTGCGCGAGCTGTACGAGATCGGCTCCGTCCTCGACCACCTGCAGGATCTCGTGAACGCCCCGGCCGAGCCGGCCGGGTCCGAGGTGCCCGCCGGACCCGAGGGCGACCGGCGGATCGACCGGCTGGACGGCACGGTCACCGCCACGGACCTCTGCTTCCGGTTCACCCACCGGGATCGGTGGGTCGTCGAGCGTATGTCGTTCCACGTGCCCCGCGGCGCGAAACTCGCGATCGTCGGCCCGTCCGGCTCGGGCAAGAGCACCCTGGCCAAGCTGCTCGTCGGCCTGTACCCGCCGACGTCGGGCACGGTCGCTGTCGACGGCCATGACCTGCGCACGCTCGACCTGCCGGCCGTGCGCCGACTCATCGGCGTCGTCTGGCAGGAGCCGCAGCTGTTCTCCGGCACGATCTGGGAGAACGTCTCGCTGCGGGTCCCCGGCGCGGCCCCTGCCGAGGTGCAGGAGGCCGTGAGGCTGGCCGCGATCGACGAAGAGATCGCCGCGATGCCGCTGGGCTACGCGACCGGTCTCGGCCCTTCCGGCGAGGGGCTCTCCGGCGGCCAGCGCCAGCGGCTCGGCCTGGCGCGCGCGCTGGTCGGCCGACCGGCGCTCCTGGTGCTCGACGAGGCCACCTCCCACCTGGACGCCCCCGCCGAGGCGCGCATCGAACAGAACCTGCGCTCCGCCGGTGTCACCCGGATCGTGATCGCCCATCGCCTCTCGACCGTCCAGGACGCGGACCTGATCCTCGTCGTCGGCGGCGGCAAAATCGTGGAACGCGGCACCCACGAGGAGCTACTGGCATGGGGTGAGGTCTACCCCGCCATGGTCCGCGCCCAGTGGTCCGGCCCCAGCATCGGCAGCGTCCGCCTGGATAGGGATTCCAGTAGTCCTGGCGAAAGATCCAACGGATATGCACTTTGAGCTGCGTTGATGTGGAAACCGGCATCGCGACATAGATCGCTTCCGCTACGTTCCGCCTGGTTTGTCCCGGCGCGGCGGAGGTGGCTGGGTGTCGGAGAAGATGTTCTCGCGGGAGCAGTACGAGCGGCGGCTTGCGGGCTTGCCGACCCGAATCGACGCTTCCGGCCAGCGCAAGCCGACCAGTAACCAGTCCCCCGGAGATGACCGCGGGCCATTCCCGCTATGACTGGCCGCCTCCAGTCCCGGCAGCAAGGCGATGACGCACCCGCTCCAGCCGCACAGCCGATTGGCCTAGACCAATTGGCCTCAGGTAGCAGCACGGAGTCAGCATGCGACCCGGAAACGAAGGGAACTAACCGGACACGAGAACGGGCCGCCCCACTCATCAGCGGAACGGCCGCCTTCCGGTCAACGATAGATATATCCTCCGGTCAGGCTAGCGAACGTCCAGCCCGGTGACGGCGCGGCCGATGAGCATGCGCTGGATCTCCGACGTGCCCTCGAAGATGGTGAAGATCGTGGACTACGGGGCAGTTTCCGCAGGGCAGAGCCCTGTGAACCGCTGTGATATCAGCACGGAACCAGCACCGGCCGTCCGAGGGATGACGCGTCTGAGACGGAGCGCGTGCCTGTATTCGCTGATCAGGCCGCCGAGGACTTGTCTGTGCTCGATTCTGGCGGTCATGCCGAGAACGTGGCCGCGCTGGCGAGGGGTATGCTCATCCGCCTCGTCTCCCTGTTCACCGTCCGCGTGTTCGGCTGACGCATCGACCCCTCGACCGGTGGTACACACGCCCGGCGAACGACCATGAACACGCGCCTATCCGTGCGGCCTCTTAACTTGTTATTTAACCCTTGTTTCCTGGTCGTCCCGAGTTGCTGAGTTGTTCCGGTGTGGCGTGGTGACATGGGTCAGCCGCCGTCCGATGATCTTCGGGTTCCTACCACAGAACTTGAAGACACCGAGGCGGCGGCTGATGGCTTTCATTATGTCCTGGCACGAGAGCGGGGACACCGATGGGGCGGCTGGTGCGGCCGGGCGGCTGGCCCGGTTCCGGCATGAGCTGTACTTCTCCTTCGGCATGCGCCGCGATGCGCTGTTCGACCTGGCGGACGCGCTGGCCTGCAGGCCGGAGCGGGTGCATATGCTCGCGGAGCTGTGCCTGGAGCCGGAGTGCCGCCGCGGCCACGGCGGGGTCTACGACGCGGTGAACAGCGGCGAGGTCGTGATCGCGCGGCTGAGGCTGGCGGTGGACGCGGTCCCGCTGCGCCCGTGGGACGACGGCCGGATCCGGCTGGCCTGCGACGTCTCGAACTGGCTGCGGCCGGACGCGGAGACCAGCCCGGAGCGGCTGTTCTGCCACACCTACGCGCGCGGAAAGGGAAACGCGCAGATGATCCCCGGGTGGCCGTACTCCTGGGTCGTCGCGCTGGAGCCCGGCCGCACCTCCTGGACGCTGCCGCTGGACGCGGTCCGCCTCGGCCCGGCCGATGACGCCACCGAGGTGACCGCTGCCCAGCTCCGCGAGGTCATCGCCCGGCTGATCGCGGCTGGGCGCTGGAGGCCGGGCGACCCGGACATCATCATCGTGCTGGACGCGGGCTATGACCTGACCCGGCTGGCCTGGCTGCTGGACGGCCTGCCCGCCGACGTCACCGGGCGCCTGCGCAGTGACCGGGTCATGTACTTCCCGGCCCCGCCGCTGCCGGCACGGCCGCGGTCGACGGGCGGGCGGCGGCCCCGGCACGGGCACAAGCTGGACTTCAGCGACCCGGTGACCTGGCCGGACCCGCCCGTCATGATTGTCACGGAGACCTCCAGGTACGGCACCGCGGAGGCCAGGGCCTGGGCCCGGGTGCACCAGCGGCTGGAGCACCGCGGCGCCTGGCAGGACCACGAGGGCGAACTGCCCGTCGTTGAGGGCACCCTCGTCCGGCTCGAGGTCGATCACCTGCCCGGCCAGCGGAACGCGGACCCGGTATGGCTGTGGTCCTCTCGCGCCGGGGCCACGGACGAGGAGGTCAACCGGGCCTGGCAGGCGTTCCTGCGCCGCTTCGACATCGAACATATGTTCCGGTTCCTGAAGCAGGCCCTGGGCTGGACCCGCCCGAAGCTCCGCGATCCGGCCGCCGCCGACCGCTGGACCTGGCTCGTCATCGCCGCCTACGTCCAGCTGCACCTCGCCCGCGATCTCGCGGACGACATCCGGCTCCCCTGGCAGCAGCCGTGCGCGCCCGGCCGCCTCACCCCCGCCCGGGTCCGCCGGGGCTACCGCCGCATCCGCCAGGACCTGCCCGTTCCCGCCAGCGCGCCGAAACCCTCCAGGCCCGGCCCCGGCCGCCCGAAGGGCTCGAAGAACCAGAGGCCCGCCACCCGCCACGACGTCGGCAAAACCGTCAAGCGCGAGGAACCGAACAAGAATACCCGCAGGCAGGCACCTTAAATAACAAGCTCAGGGGATGAGGGTGTAGCCGGCCTCGTCGACGGCCTGGGCGACGTCGACGCGATCGGCCG
>Ga0136846_1244054_pt1 | contig 16758 bp, 20 predicted proteins | sample HopSoiMetagenom2_FD_96841 | JGI IMG/M metagenome (GOLD analysis project Ga0136846, IMG submission 96841) | Grasslands soil microbial communities from Hopland, California, USA - 2 Assembly 2016 (version 4) | ecosystem: Environmental > Terrestrial > Soil > Grasslands | place: USA: Hopland...
CGCGAAAATGAAGTCGCTGGGGCTCCAATTCACGCCGCTGCTTCCTACCTGCATCGCGACGAAGGGCGCCGCCAATAGCGCCACCGCGCCGCCCCAACCTACGATTCGCCACGGAACACGACTTGCCGTCTGTACAGTCACTGCCTTGCCTCCATTGATGAATGCGGGTTGATTGTGCGCGAGCTGCCGATGAACGGCATGAGCAAGGGCTGAGGAATTGCTGAAAAGCGCTTCACAGAGGTTTCGTTTCGATCGGTTCGCGCTCGATATCGACGACCGCAGGCTGCGCCGTGACGGGGAGCCGGTCGACCTTAGCGCGCGTTACTTCGACGCTCTCTCCCTGCTCGTTCGGGAGGCTGGGACGCTCGTGTCGAAGGATCGCTTCATGGCCGAGGTGTGGAGCGGGATTCCGGTCACCGACGAGGCGCTGACTCAATGCATCAAGTCGCTTCGCCGCGCCCTCGGCGACGATGCGGGGAGCCCGCGCCTGATCGAGACCGTTCCCAAGCACGGCTATCGGTTCATCGCTCGGGTAGAGGGAGGCGGGGTGGCGCGACCAGTGGCGGCCCGGCGCTCGTGGCGTGACACGCTGCTGCTGGGCGCTGCAGGGACGATTGGAGGCGGCGCGGCAGGTTTCATCGGCGGCCTAATTTACGGCTTCGCTGGCGCGTCGGAGCCGCTTCAGCCCGGGCTGGGCGCGGTTTCAATCGTTCTGGTTATCCTGTGCATCACTATCGCCGTCGCGCTGATGGGCGCGGTCGGTGTGAGCTTCGGCATCGCCTTGTCCCGACGCTGGGCGGGCCCCGATTGGCGCTGGAGTATCGGAGGGGGCGCGGGTGGCGGGCTGCTCGTCGGTGCCGTCGTAAAGCTGCTCGGGATCGACGCATTCAACTTGCTGTTCGGCCGTTCCCCCGCAGGAATCACCGGGGCAATGGAGGGCATGCTGATTGGCGCCGCCGTGGGCCTGGGAACCTGGCTCGCGTGGCGAGGCGGCGACCGGCTACGGCGCGGCATGGTGACGGCTGGCCTCATCGGCGGTGCTGCCGGGATTCTCATTCCGCTGTTCGGCGGCCGGCTCATGGCCGGAAGCCTTGATCTCTTGGCCCAAACTTTCCCGGACTCGCGACTTCGGCTCAGCAAACTGGGCGGCCTCGTTGGTGAGGCGACCTTCGGACCCATCATCCAGACTATCACTGGAGCGCTCGAGGGTTGCCTGTTTGCCGCCTGCGTTGTGGGCGCCACGATCCTCGCAGACCGCACCATCAATTCAGTTTCGTCCCGAAACGAACAGGGCTAAAGGCGCCTCTTGAACGCGGCCGTGAACCATTCAGTCGCACGGAGGCACCCATGCGAGTGGGGAAAGTCCCGAAGTGAATCGGTCCGGGATCATAAGACGTCCTCGGACCGAGGCGGCGAAGTCGCCGGCTTCCGATGAGCGGGAGCTGTTGGCGCGCGTCGTCGCCGGGGACCTGCGGGCATTCGAACGGCTGTACCGTCTATACCAGCCGCGCCTGTCTAGGTTCCTGACGACACTTCTGCGTCGACCCCAGCTGATCGAAGAGGTGCTCGACGATACGATGATGGTGGTTTGGCAATCGGCTGACAGGTTCCGGGGCTCTAGCAAGCTTTCGACCTGGATCTTCGCGATCGCGTACCGCAAGGCGCACAAGGCGCGCCTCAAGTGGCCCGATCCGATTGAAGAGCCGGAACAGGATACGCGCCTCAGCGAAGACCCTGCGCCTGACGATGAGCTGCACCACCAGAAGCTGCACGACTCCTTGATGCGGGCGATGGACCAGCTGTCGGCCGACCATCGCGCGGTCGTCGAGCTCACTTACTTCCACGGCCTGGGTTATCGGGAGATCGCCGAGATCGTGGACTGCCCGGTCGACACTGTGAAAACCCGCATGTTCCACGCTCGCCGCCGGCTCAAGCAGGCCATCGGCGGCAGACTTTCGGATTGGTTCTAGGAGATGCCGGTGGATCGCATCCAACCCGCTATCGGCCCGCATGACGCCGCTGAGGAACTGCTCCCGTGGTACGCCACGGGCCAGCTCGATGCGACCGAGCGAGCCCAGGTCGAGAGTCATCTTTATTCCTGCGCGGCTTGTCGCGAGCAGCTGACTGCCGAGCGGCGGCTGATCGGCGAATTCCAGACGACTTCCCCTCAGGTTGAATCCGGTTGGGCGCGCCTGAAGGCGCGGATCGATCCCCCGCGCCCCGTGCAGTCATTCAAGTTTCCCATCTTTGCAGACCTCTGGGGAATTCTCAGCCGGCCCGCAGTTGCGACTCTGGCCGCGGCTCAGCTCGCGCTGATCGTCGTCGGTGGAGGCGCGCTCTATTCGCTGACGCGCCCGGACTATCACGTGCTCGGCGCGGCGCCTGTACCCGCTTCGGCAAACGCGATCGTCATGTTTGCCCCCAATGCCAGGGAGGCCGATGTCCAGGGCGCACTTAACGCGGCGAGCGCCTCGATCGTCGGCGGCCCAACAGTCGCGGGGGCCTATCTGGTCCATCTTGACCCGGCGAAGCGCAACGCCGGCCTCGGGAAGCTCCAGGGGGATCAGGCCGTCCAGCTCGCGCAACCGATCGACGGGACTGCGCCGTGAGGATGTTGCAAGTGCTGGCGCTGATTCTGTTCGCGTTCGCGGCCGCTTCGTTCGGTCCGGCACGGGCGAAGGCTCCGGATTCGGGGCTCGACCGCGAAATCCTGGTGATGGTCCGCCACCCGACCGATCATTATCGCGCGGGCGGCGCCTACGGCGGCAGCTACGGCGACGAGCTCGCCCAGAGCAGCCGGCAGCGTCTCGCCAGGGGAATCGCGCACAAATACGGCCTGACGGTCGTCGACAATTGGCCGATGCCGATGATCGGCGTCGACTGCTTTGTCATGGCGGTCCCGCCCGGCCGCTCCACGGCCGCGACCGCCCAGCAAGTCTCGACCGACTCTGAAGTGGCTTGGGCGGAGGCGGTCGCGCTCTACAGCGCTCGGTCCTCGCACAACGATCCGCTCTATGCGGCGCAACCTGCCGCCGTCCAATGGCGCCTTGCCGACCTCCACAAGATCGCCAGCGGCCGTGGGACTCGCGTCGCGATCGTCGACAGCGGCATCGACGCAGGGCATCCGGACCTTGCGGGCCAGCTGCTGGTCAACCGCAATTTCGTTTCCGGCCAGCCGTTCGTTCCCGAGCAGCACGGCACCGCCGTCGCCGGCATCATCGCCGCGAAAGCCGACAATCGCCTCGGAATCGCCGGCGTGGCCCCAGGTGCCAAGCTCCTCGGGCTGCGCGCATGCTGGCAGGTCGGTCGTTCCACTTCCTGCGATACTCTGAGCCTGGCGAAGGCACTGTATTACGCCGTCGAAAGCCGGCCCGACGTCATCAATCTGAGCCTCAGCGGGCCTGACGCCAGGTTGCTCCGCGAAATTCTGGGGATCGCCTACTCCCGTGGCGTGGAGGTCGTGGCGGCGTTCGACCCGAAACAAAGGGATGGCGGCTTCCCGGCTTCGGTACGGGGCGTGATCGCGGTCACCGACATGTCCTTGGCACCTTCGCGCGGCGACGTTTACATGGCGCCCGGACGGGATGTGCCGACGACCGAGCCAGGAGGACGATGGTTTCTCGTCAATGGAAGCTCTTTTGCTGCGGCCCACGTCAGCGGCTTGATCGCGTTGATGCGAGAGCGGCGGCGCTCGACGCCGATCGCGCTGGTCGCGCAGCGCAACGCGGGCGGAGCCATTGACGCCTGCGCAACGATGCTCAAGGTCGCTGGCGGCTGTGACTGCTCATGCTCCGCGACGCCGTCGGCGAGGGTGGGGCAGGGCCGCTAACGCCGTCGCCTTTGTTCTTGCCGCCGCCATGTCGGCGCCGGCTGCAGCCGAGATGGGTTTGGTCGTTTCTGGCTACACCGACCAACGCTTTCGCGGTTATTCACTTAGCGACGGCCGGCCCGTCGGCATTATCGACCTTTCTTACGATCGGTCCGGTGGATTTTACGCTGACGCATCGGGGACTGTCGTCTTGGCTCGCGACGAAGGGCTCAGGGGCCTCGGGGTGGCGCTCAATGCCGGCTATGCCAGGCGCATCAGTGACGGCCTGACCCTAGACCTCGGCGCCGTTCACTCGCGCTATTCACATTACTCGGCACTGGTCGGCTCCCGATCCTATACCGAGGCATATGCGGGTATTTCGGGCAAATTCATCGGTGCGCGCTTGTCTGTGTCGCCCAACTACATCGGGCCTGCTCACTGGACATTGCATGGCGAGGTCAATGGTCATGCCGACCTTGGCCGGACGCTCCTAGTCGACGGATCGCTTGGCCTGCTCGCGACCTTGGGAAGCCGCGGATATCAGGGCCTTGCGCGGCCGCAGTGGGACGCTCGGCTCGGCCTTTCCCAGCGTGCTGGAGCGGTGCAACTGCATGCTGCCATCACTGCGCGTGCCAACTCATCCCAGATCTACGTGAGCCACCGGCACGGCCGGCTGGCGATCGTCCTGGGGATCAGCAGCGCCTTATGAGCTAGGCCGCAGTCGGATGGTGGAATGGTGAACCAAATGCCCCTCCTCGGGCACTCACCGAATGCCGTCGAGACCGGGCCGCGACACTGCGTCAGCCCACACGCGCGGTCCGGCCTCGGCGAGCATCCCCGCGGTCATGGCACTAGTGAGCCGCTTCGAGACGCTCCACGCCTGACGCTAAGAGCTGCGCGTCGATCTGTGAGACCAGCCGATCGAGGCCCGCCTGGTCCGCCGCTTCGGCGCGGGCGACGAGCACGTCCTGTGTGTTCGACGCGCGGAGAAGCCACCAACCATCCGGGGTATTGACCCGGACACCGTCGGTCGCGTCGACGGTCGCCCCGTCGGTAGCAAGCCGGCCGCGGACCTCTTCGACGATCGCGAACTTGCGCGATTCATCGACCTGGAAGCGGAGTTCGGGGGTCGCGATGGATTTCGGCATCGAGTCCATGAGCTCGGTCAGGCTGCGCCCTGACTGCGATATTGCCTCGATCAACCGCACCGCGGCGTAAAGGGCGTCGTCGAAGCCGTACCAGCGGTGCTTGAAGAAGATATGGCCGCTCATTTCGCCCGCGAGTGGGGCGCCGGTCTCTTTCATCTTGGATTTGATGAGACTGTGGCCGGTCTTCCACATCAGCGGCGTGCCGCCCAGTTCGGCGACGTGATCGAAGAACTTCTGGCTGGCCTTCACGTCGGCAATAAGGGTCGACCCGGGCAGTTCCTTCAGCACCGGCACCGCGAGGATCATCAGTAGCTGATCGCCCCAGATGACCCGGCCCCTGCCGTCGACGGCACCGATCCGGTCGCCGTCGCCGTCAAAGGCGATGCCGAAGTCGAGTCCCTTTTCAGCGACCAGGGCTTTCAGATGCTCCAGGTTCTTCTCGACCGTGGGGTCTGGATGATGGTTCGGAAAAGTTCCGTCGACCTTCGTGAAGATCGCATGGTGCTGCCCGGGCAACCGCTCGATGACCATGTCTAGGATCGGTCCGGCCGCACCATTACCGGCATCCCAGCCTACGCGATACGGCTTTCCCGAAAAGCCCTCCAGCAAGCGGTCCGCATAAGCTTCGCGGATGTCGACCTCTTCGGTCCGGCCATCGCCCTCGGACCAGTCTCCGGCAGCCGCACGCCTGCCAATCGCCTCGATTTCCTTTCCGAACACCGAGCGGCCCTTAAGGAGCAGCTTAAAGCCGTTGTACTCGGCTGGATTGTGGCTTCCGGTCACCTGGATGCCGCCGTCGACGTCCAGATAGTAAGTCGCGAAATAAAGCATGGGCGAGGGCCCCATGCCGGTCAGCACAGCATCGATCCCGCCCTCGGTGAGACCGCGAACCAGCGCCGCCTCCAGCATGCCCGAATGGGTGCGGCCGTCGCGGCCGACGGCGATGCGCCGCGCGCCCTCGTCGCGGGCAAACGCAGCATAGGTGCGCCCGAGTGCGTAAGCGTCAGCCTCGGTAAGCGTCTCGCCGACAATTCCGCGAATGTCATATTCGCGAAGGATGGTGGGGTTGAACTGGTGAATCATGCCGCCGCCCTAGCGGCACCGGCGAGGTTCATCCAGCGGCTGCAAGCCTTTGCTCTTCATCGGCGCCGGGAACACCGAGGCCGGCGATCATCTCGCGCAGTTCCTGCCGGGCGGTGATGTGCGCGATGCCGACCTCTCCGAGCTGCTGGAGATCGAGCAAGGTCAGGCCCTTGGGAAAAAGCTCGCGGTAGATGACGCGCTCGCCGAGGCCAGGAATGACGCGGAAGCCGACTCGCCGCGCGAGCTCGTCCATCGCCGCGCCGACGCGCTTCAAATTGTGCGATTCGATGTGCTGCAGCCGATTCCGAAGAACCACCCAGTCGACACTCTTGCCGGACTGCTTGGCGCGCTGCGTACGGCTGTTCCAGATCAGCTCAGCATAAAAACTCGGCTTGGTGATCTTGTAGTTCTCAGGGTGCACCTGGCCGATGAGGTCGAGGTCGACGAAGCTGTCGTTCATCGGCGTGACCAGCGTATCCGCCTTCAGGATGGCGGCTCGGGCGACCGGGTCGTCGCGGCCCGGCGTATCGATGACGATGACGTCGGACTGTTCTGCGAGGCGGCCGATCGCGGCTATTAGCCGTTCCTCGGTCTGGTCCTCCAGGACTTCGTAGGCGGCCTGCGGCAGCTGTTTCTCGAGCCGCCTCATGGTCGCATCGCGATTCTCGAGATAGCGGGTCATGGTCCGTTGCCGGCTATCGAGGTCCAGCGCGCCGACGCGATGGCCGGAGGCGGCGAGCGCGATCGCGGTGTGGACCGCGGTCGTCGACTTGCCGGTCCCGCCCTTTTCGTTGGCGAAGACGATGAAGTGCGGCTGGCTCATGGCTTGATCTTTTCCCCTGCGGCATCGAAACGCCGCCCCCGGACAAGATTAACTGAGGCGGCGCAGCGGTGCAAACCGTTCGTAACAGTGAAGAATTGGCACGAGCACGGGCTGCGCTGCCGGGCAGGGTTGCGCTCGTGCCGACCATGGGGGCGCTCCATGCCGGGCATATGGCGCTGATCGTCGAAGCCCGGAAGCGTGCGGATCACGTGGTCGCCAGCCTATTCGTGAACCCGGCTCAATTCGGAGAGGGGGAGGATTTCGGGCGCTACCCGCGCCAGGAGGATGCCGACGCCCGAATGCTTGAGCAAGCCGGGTGCGACCTTCTTTGGATGCCATCTGTCCGAGAGGTCTATCCGGATGGCTTTTCGACCGAGGTTAGGGTCGCGGGTGTTTCGGAGCGTTGGGAGGGCGAGGTCCGGCCGGGGCACTTCGACGGCGTTGCGACGGTGGTCGCCAAGCTGCTCCTCTCGGTGAGACCGGATGTGGCATTGTTCGGCGAGAAGGACTTTCAGCAGTTGACGGTCATCCGTCGCATGGTCGCGGACCTCAACATCCAGGTCGAGATCGCCGGTGTGGCCACAGTTCGCGAACCCGACGGCCTCGCCCTCTCTTCGCGCAACGCCTACCTGTCGCCCGACGAACGCCAGCGAGCGCTAGCATTGCCGCGCGCGCTGGGGGTGGCGCGGATGGCGATCTTGGATGGCGTTCAAATCGCAATTGCACTGCGCGATGCGAAGCAAGCGCTCGTCGACGCCGGTTTCCTGCGCATTGATTATGTCGCGCTGGTCGATGCTTCGACGCTCGAACCACTGGACCGCCCCAAAGGGGAGATGCGCCTCATCGCTGCAGCGCTAATCGGTTCCACGCGCCTGATCGATAACCTGCCCCTTTCGCTTGGTTGAATCGCGTTAACCATTTTTTTGCGGTTCGCGGACGAACTTCGGTTCCACAAAGGACCAAGGGGACAAGAACATGGGGGCGATTAGTCAAAAGAGCGCGGAATTCCTGCTTAGGAGCCGCCTGGCCGATGCCGAATCGGGTGATGTAGATGCTCTGTTTGAGCTTGGCGTGACCTTCTCAACAGGGCGCGGGGGGATTGCCGTCGACCTGATCGAAGCCCACAAATGGTTCAACCTCGCGGCCCTGTCGGGCAGCACGCGCGGCCAGGAATGCCGCGCCGAGATCGCCTGCGAGATGACGGCCCGCGAGATCGCCGAGGCGCAGCGCCAGGCCCGGTCCTGGCTAGCCGCCACCGGCTCTCACCGCCGCGCCGCGTAAGCCCTAACGAACGAGTATCGTCGCCGCTCGCCCGAGGCCGGGCCGCTCTTTGCCCCAAGTGCTGGCGGACAGCTGTGCAGCGGGGACGCCCATCAACACCAGATAAGCTCGCGCTTCCTCGGCCCGCCGCGCACCAACTGCCAGGGCGTGGTCCCGCGTGTCCCCAGCATCGCCGTAGCCTTCGATTCTGACGACGACTTCCGGATGACGCCGAAGCCAGTTGGCCTGGGCCGCGAGTGTTGTTCGAGCTGCGACGCTGAGGCCGACGCTCTCGGCGGCAAAATAGACTGTGGTGCCACCCGATTGAGCAGCGAAGTCGGCGCGCAGTGCCTCGATGCCCTGGAGCAGCGCTTGCTGTTGCGGTTGCTGGGCTTGCGGGCCTCGCCGGCGCAGGCCGGGCAGCTGGGCTTCTGCGGCCGCAGCGCCGATCAGCAGCACGGCCGCGACAAGCATCTTGCGCATCAGTCCACGACTCCTGACCAATCCGGGTCCGATCCGCCTTGCGGGATAGTCACGGCTCTGGGCTCGCTTCCGTCGAGCGCGATCCGCGCGAGGCCGGCGGTTCCGTTCGCGCCGGCGCGCTGGAAAAGGATCTCGCGGCTGCTCGCGGCCCACGCCGGCCCTTCGTCTGCCGGACCGTTGGTCAGGATCCGCTCGGCAGTGCCGTCCGGCCTCATGACTCCCACCCGGCGTCCATCCTGGCCGCGTCGGGTGAAGGCAATCCACTGGCCATCCGGGCTCCAGACCGGCGAACCATACCAGCCGCCGCCGAAGCTGATCCGCCGCTGGCCGGTGCCGTCGGCGTTCATCACGTAAAGCTGCTGGGACCCGCCGCGGTCGCTTTCAAACACGATCCGGCTGCCGTCGGGTGAAAAGCTAGGGTCGGTGTCGACCCCAGGCGCGCTTGTCAGCCGCTGCGGCGCACCGCCGGCCGATTTTGCGGCATAGATGTCGCTGTTGGCGCCAGTCATCATCGAGAAGGCGATCTTGTTGCCGTCAGGCGAGAAACGCGGAGCGAAGCTCATTGCATCGTTGGGAAGGAGCGAGCGATCCTGGTTTGAAGCAAGGTCGAACAGGTGCACTCCGGGCTTGCCGCCCGCGAAACTGACGTAGGCCAGCTGCGTCGCCTTGGGCGCCAGGCGCGGCGTTAGTACCATGGCATCGCCTGCGGTGAGGTAGCGATGATTGTACCCGTCGCTGTCCATGAGGGCGATACGCCGCATGCGGCCGTCCCCAATGCCGCTCTCGGCGACATAAGCGATCATCGTATCGAAGATACCGGGAGCGCCGGTGATCGCGGTATAGGCGAGGCCCGAGCATTTGTGCGCGGCGCGGCGCCAGTCGTTGGGGCCGATCGCGAAGCCCTTCCGTGCAAGCTCGCGGCCCTTGTCGAGATCATAGACATAGCAGCCGACGGTCAAGCGGCCGTCCTGGCGGGCCTGGACGAAGCCGGTCACCAACGCCTTGGCGCCCTTCGCCCGCCATTTGGAAAATGTCGGCGCCGTAACCTCGGGATAGGAATAATAATCGTCGCGATTGGGCTGGAGCGGCATCACTTCCGCGGTCTGCCGCAAGTCGCTCTCAATCTGCTGCGTCACCTGCCAGCCGACCGCCAGCATCTCATTGCCCTGGCTACCGCCATTCGGGCTGGTCAGCGGCGGGATGGCGATGACGGTCGCCGCCGGCTGTCCGGGTTGCTGAGCCGCGGCCGCCGACCCGATCCCAAGCAGCGCAAGTGATAGGATTGTTTGTTTCATCGCTCCGCTGTGATTGCCTTGAATTTTTCGACCCAGTCGCCGGGCTGCCGCCGCGGCCGGCCTTCGCCATCGAGGAAAGCCGCCGTGACGCGAGCGTCGGTCAACAGTTCGGGCCCCCGCATGACTCGCTGATGAATATGGACGGAGGATGCGCGGACCTGTTCGACCGTGCTGACGACCTGCAGATCGTCACCGAGCTTGGCGGGCCGCTTATATTTGATGTCGACTTCAACGACCGCATAGGCGCTGCCCGACCGGTGAAGCTCTGCAGACTGGTCGACGCCGACGGCCCGGATCATGTCCGACCGCGCGCGCTCCATGAACTTCAAATAATTGGCGTAGTAGACGATGCCGTAGGCGTCGGTGTCCTCGAAATACACGCTGAGAGCGAAGCGGTGCTCGCTGCCAACGAAGCCGCCGCGATAGGGCGTGTCGAGCGAGTTTTGCGCCATCCCAAGAGCCTGTAGCGACCGCCGAGTCTCCCCGTAAACCCCGCTTGACTCTCGTGTAACGCAAAGGTTACAGGTAACGCACGGGTTACACAGGAGCAGGGAATGAATGCTTTCACAATCGGCTTGCTGGCGGGTCTCGCAGCCGTTCTGCTGGTCGCGGGGATTGCGAAATATCGCACCCGTAACAGGCCGATGAGCGTCGCCGCCAAGGCCGAGTATCTGAGCAAGCGCAGGGCACGAATGCTCCCGGCACTGGCGGTCATCTTCCTGTCGCAGCAGGCCAGCTTCTTTTCCCAGATGTCCGGCGGGGAGCACGTCTCGGCTGAGCAGGCGAAAATCAGCGCCTGGCTCGTCCTGTCGGCGGTGATGCTGTTCGCGCTCGCTACCAAGGGGTTCTGGTTCGAGCGAAGGGAAGTGCGCGACCTTGTCGACGACGAGAATACGCGCGCGAACCGCAATGAAGCGATGCGCTGGGGCTTCCTGTTTGCGATGGGTAGTGCAATCGGTGTCTACATCCTAACCATGTTCGACACAGTGACCGGCCGGGAGGCCACCCACATCATCATGTCGTTCGGTATCGCCGCGGCCATCCTGCGATGGGGAGTGCTGGAAAGGCGCGCGCACCGCAGTGCCTGAACGCCTCGCCAACCGGCTGAAGGAGCGGCGAGCCGAGCTGGGCTTGACCCAGGCGGAGCTCGCGGAGAGGGTCGGCGTCACGCGCAAGACCGTGAATACCGTCGAAAATCTCGTGTTCACCCCATCGGCAACGCTCGCGATCAAGCTCGCCGAGGCGCTGGAGCTCAGCGTCGAGCAGCTGTTCTGGATCGAGCGCTGATCTCGCCGACCTGGCGGATGAGGTCGCCCTGCGCCTCGCTCATGTCCGACAAATGCATGCCCCAGCCGGGCAGGAACATGTTGAGGATCCCGACCTCGCCGCCGATCCGGTCGGTCCATTTCTCGCCCGGCTTGTGATTGGTGCGGATCCACAAATAGCCGCGCTGGCCGTCGTTGACGCATTTGGCCGAGACCAGGCCCTCGGTCCGCAGATAGGGCGATGGCGGCGCGCCTTCGCTCGACCAGGCGACCGGTCCGCCCGGCACCGGCAAGTTCGACCGCGAGTACCAATAGCTGTCGAGCGGCACCCAATCGGTAGCGCCGGGCCGCGCCGGGTTGACGCAGCCGACCGTCGTCCCTGGCTGCTCGGACACGCCGAAGATGGCGCCCGCCGGCGGTACATTTTTCTCGCGGAAGCTGACCCAGCTGATCACGCAGCCGGTTTCGCCGACCCGGCTGCACAGCGGCGTTTTCTTGAACGTGCCGCCAACCAGCCTGCCCTGCGGCACGATGACGTTGAAGCCCGGCATGATCGCCAGCTTCATCCGCGCGGCCAGGCGGGGACTGGCCTCGATCTCTTTCGCGATCAGCATCTGCAGCATCAGGCTGCCTTGGCTGTGGCCGATCAGGACATAGGGACGCCCGCCATTCTTCGTCGCGATATAATTGCGCCAGGCGTGAAGCACGTCGATGTAGGCGAGCGTCGCCGCCGAGCTGATGTCCTGGCCCGCGGAATAGGCAGCGACCGCGCCCAGCGTCATCTGCCGATAGAGCGGCGCGATGGTCCGGCACACGCCGGCGAAGCGCGCGAACTGCGTCTGCGCCGCCCCAATCTCCTCGGACGGCTTCAGGTCGCTGTTCAGCCCCTGATCGCGGGAGACCGTTGGGTAGACATAGAAACAGTCCAGCGGCGGGTCCTTGGCGACCGTGCTTCGACCAGTCGAGCCATAGCCATTGGGGTTGAGCGCGGTAGTAGCCAGCGGCGTCGAGCAAACGTCGCCGCGCCCTGGCAGGCACAGCCAGCTCGAGTCTTTGGTGTAATCCGGCGCCGTCGAGGCGGCAGGAGTCTGCGCGGAAACAGGGGTCGCAACGGCGAGTGCCGCCACGGCAAGCATAGCAATATGGCGCATTATTCGGACTCGGCTCCTTGATCGAACAGGCCTGCCTGGCCGCCTTGGGGCACGGGCAGGCCGAGATGGGCAACGCCGCGGCCGTTGAGGCAGCGGCCGCGTGCCGTGCGGGCGATGAGGCCGAGCTGGATGAGGTACGGCTCGATCACGTCCTCGATCGTGTCGCGCGGCTCGCTGAGGCCCGCGGCAAGCGTTTCGATGCCCACCGGCCCGCCGCCATAAAGGTCGGCGATCATGATCAGGTAACGCCGGTCCATCGCATCCAGCCCGAGCGCATCGATTTCGAGCCGCGACAGCGCCTTGTCGGCGACTCCGGAATCGACCGTATCTGAGCCCGCGGCATGGGCGAAATCGCGGACTCGCCGGAGCAGCCGGCCGGCAATTCGGGGCGTGCCGCGCGAGCGCCGAGCGATCTCCCGCGAGCCATCCTCCGTAAGTTCGACCGAGAGCAATCGCGCGGCACGGCGGACGACCTTCTCGAGCTCCTCGATGGTGTAAAAGTTCAGCCGGACCGGGATGCCGAACCGGTCGCGAAGCGGAGTCGTCAGCAGGCCCTGCCGGGTGGTCGCACCGATCAGCGTAAACCGCGGCAGGTCGATCCGCACCGAGCGCGCCGACGGGCCTTCGCCGATCATCAGGTCGAGCGCGCGGTCTTCCATCGCCGGGTAGAGCACTTCCTCGACTGCCGGATTGAGGCGGTGGATCTCGTCGATGAACAGGACGTCGCCGTCCTCAAGGTTGGTCAACAGGGCCGCAAGGTCCCCCGACTTCGCGATCACCGGGCCTGAAGTCGCGCGAAAACCGACACCCATTTCGCGCGCGAGGATTCCGGCCAGCGTCGTCTTTCCGAGGCCCGGCGGACCGTGGAGCAGCACATGGTCGAGGGCCTCGCCGCGGCTCCTTGCGGCACTGACGAACACGCGGAGGTTCTCGCGCGCCGCCTGCTGCCCGATGAATTCGTCGAGGCTCTTCGGCCGAAGGGCGGCATCGGCGTCCTCGGAAGTCCGCTCGGGCGTCGTGATTCTGGCGGGATCGGTGGCCATCAGCTTGTGCTTAAGTTCACAAAAGTCATGGGGAGAGGCGCCTTTTTCGTGAACTTATGAACTCCATTCGAATGGTCGATCGAGCGGGAGAACGGGCGGCCGATCGGCATCGGCCCATGATGCACAATCGGTGGAGTGTAGGACAGAGCTTTTGCAAGGGGGGCTCCGGCTGTTAGTCTGAGGCGAGAAGGGGGCTTCATGATCGATCGACGTACAATGCTAGCGGGCTGCACCGCGCTACTGGCGGCTGCACCATCAATGCTCAGGGCCAAAGCGACTGGAGGGGAGAGCTGGTACGACCGTGCCATCGTGATCGATGCGCTCGGAGGCACCGGCGACCCTTACGCGCCAGACGATCAGACGCGTTATGGAGATCGAGCCTGGGCGGAAACGCTGGCGAGCGGCGTGACCGTCGTCAGGGACACGGTCTTCCCGGTCGGCAACGTTGCCGATCCTTGGAGCGACTATCAGAAAAGCGTCGCGGACAAGCACAATCTCATCAATGCCAATCCGGACAGAATGGTGCTGATCCGCAGTGCCGCCGACATCCTCAAGACCAAGCGGGAGAAGAGGTTCGGCGTCCTCCTAGGCACGCAGGACTCGTGCATGGTTGGTCCTGAGCTCGACCGCCTTGCGCAACTCAGGAAGGACGGCGTGATGACCGTCCAGCTAACCTATAACAACGGCAACCTGTCCGGCGACGGTTCGCTCGAGCCGCGCAACGGCGGCCTCAGCAAGCTAGGCAAGAAAACCATCGAACGGATCGAAGCGGAAAAACTGCTGCTCGACCTCAGCCACGGGGGTGCGCGGACGATGGCGGAGGCGGCGGCTTATGCAAAACGGCCGCTGGTCATCAGCCACACGGGAGCCCGGGCACTGACGGATCATCCGCGCAACACGTCGGATGAAACGATCCGCGCCATCGCCGACAAGGGCGGCGTCGTCGGCGTCTATTTCATGCCGTTCCTGACGCTCGATAGCCAGCCGAAGGGCAGCGACCTGATCGCCCATATCGAACATATCGCGAAGGTGGCGGGTGAAGACCATGTCGGCATCGGCACCGACAATGGCGTGCTGCCGCAGGCGACCGACGCCGAAGCCACCCGAAAGCTGCACGAATGGGCACAGCAGCGGATCAACGCGGGCATTGCCGCACCTGGTGAGGGCCTCGACGTTTGGCCGATGGTGAAGGATTATAACAGCGTCGACCGTTACCGGCGCGTGGGCGCGGACCTCGCCAAGCGCGGCTGGAGCCAGGCGCGGCTTGAAAAACTGTTCGGCGGCAATTTCCTGCGCGTGTATCGGGACGCGTGGGGCGCCTGATCAGTCGGAACGCTGTATGTCTTCGTCGACGAGGTCGAACCAGTCGTGCTTGCGGCTTTCCCACACCGAATAATCGGGACTGTCGACGATATACGGGTCGTCGAGGGCCCCCAGCGGGATAGCGATGACATCCGGGAAATTGCCACCGCTGTAATGCACCGTCGAGCCGCACTGAGGGCAGAAATTGTAGACCGTGGTCTGGCCGCTGTCGGCCGTGCGCGTCCACTGCTTCGACTGGCCTTCCGTGGCGACACAGTCCGCCGGCCAGCGAGCCTGGGCCGAGAAGACGCTGCCAGTTCTTTTCTGGCAGGCCAGGCAGTGGCAAATCGACACCCGGACGGGATCACCCTTGGCAAGCACACGGAGCTGCCCGCAGCGACATGATCCAGTGTGCTCGGTCATTTTGCCGCCTTCTTCAGCGCCAGGCGAACCAGCGCATCCAAAGTCGCATCCTGGCCTAGATCCTCTTGCGCCGCGTTGACCGCTGCGCTCGCCTCAGCGGGCTTGAACCCGAGATTGGCGAGGGCTGACAGCGCGTCCGCTGCAGCGCCGCCGCGCGGCACCGGCCCCGCCCCACCGATGGCGACCACGCCGAGCTTGCCCTGCAGCTCATTGGCGATTCGGGCTGCGAGCTTGGGCCCGACGCCGTTGGCCCGCCCGATCATCGCCTTGTCTTCCTGGGCGACTGCGCGCGCTAGATCGGCGGGCGCCAGCACCGACAATATTGCTAGGGCTACCTTGCCGCCGACGCCCTGTACCGAGGTCAGGGCGCGAAACGAGTCGCGCTCTGCCGCCGATCCGAAGCCGAACAAAGTCCACGCATCTTCTCGGACCTGGAGCTCGGTCAGGATCAGGATTTCGCCGCCGATCGGGCCGAGGGCGTCAAGGGTCCGTGCGCTGCAATGCACGTGATAGCCGACCCCTGCGACGTCGATCACCGCGCTGTCGCCCGTCGTTTCGGCAAGGATTCCGGTGAGGCGGGCGATCATTTCCGCTTGCTAGCGTGAGTCCCGCCAGCTCGTCACCCTGAACTTGTTCCAGGGTCTATCGTGGCCACACCACGGCACTTCTACTGCAATGGATGCTCAAACAAGTTCAGAATGACGATTCACATCATCCGGCGGGCAGTCGCCAGATGATGCGCATGGGTGATCGCGATGGCCAATGCGTCTGCCGCGTCGGGTCCCGCGATCTTCACGCCCGGGAGCAACCGCGAAACCATCGCGTGGACTTGGGCTTTGTCGGCGCCGCCAGTGCCGACCACGGCCTTCTTGACCAGCGCCGGAGAATATTCGCCGACTTGGATGCCGGCGCGCGCGGCACACATGAGCACGACGCCCCGGGCCTGTCCAAGCTTCAGGGTCGATTGGGGGTTCTTGTTGACGAACACCTCTTCGACGGCCGCGCCTGCAGGGAGGTGATCGATGATCAGTGACTCGAGTTGGTCCGCGAGTGCGCACAGCCGACGCGGCAATGGCAAGTTGGCATCGGTCTTGATCTGGCCATTGGCGATGTGCGCCAGCCGGTTGCCGTCAGCCTCGATCAGTCCCCAGCCGGTGGTGCCCAGGCCAGGGTCGAGACCGAGAATCTTCAGGCGAGTCTCTCCAGCTCGTCCTCAGGCACGTCGTAATTGCCCCAGACGGTCTGGACGTCATCGTCTTCCTCGAGCGCGTCGATCAGCTTCATCAAGCTGGCGGCGTCGTCGCCGCGGACCTCGACCTCGGTTGACGGCCTCCAGGCCAGCTTGGCGCCCTCGCTCTCGCCGAGCATCGGTTCGAGTGCTCGGGCGACCTCGTGCAGGCTGTCGATGCTGGTCCAGATGCGGTGGCCGCCGTCGTCGCTTTCGACATCCTCGGCGCCGGCCTCGATCGCAGCCTCCAGCACCTTGTCGGCATCGCCCGCACTCGCAGGATATTCGACCAGCCCGAGGCGTGAGAAGCCGTGGCTGACACTGCCACCAGCACCCAAATTGCCGCCGTTCTTCGAGAAGGCGGTGCGGACGTTGGTTGCGGTGCGGTTGCGGTTGTCGGTCAGCGCCTCGACGATGATCGCGACTCCGCCGGGCCCGAAGCCCTC
>Ga0136846_1217538_pt1 | contig 16756 bp, 12 predicted proteins | sample HopSoiMetagenom2_FD_96841 | JGI IMG/M metagenome (GOLD analysis project Ga0136846, IMG submission 96841) | Grasslands soil microbial communities from Hopland, California, USA - 2 Assembly 2016 (version 4) | ecosystem: Environmental > Terrestrial > Soil > Grasslands | place: USA: Hopland...
CCCTCGCATGTGGTGGGCGTGTTCATCGACATGACCTTCCGCACGGGCGAGATCTGGGCGCATGTGGGCGCGAGCCTGCTGCGGGCGTTGTGGGGCTTTCTGCTGGGCGCATCGTTCGGCGTGGTCGCCGGCGTGCTGACCGGGCGCAACGCCACGCTGCGCCACCTGACCGATCCGGTGCTGCACGGCCTGCGCGCCATTCCGGCTATTGCCATCGTGCCGCTGGCCATCGTGTGGTTCGGGCTGGGCGACCTGTCGAAGGTGATGCTGATCGCCTGGGGTGCGTTCTTTCCGGTCTGGGTCAACACCTTCATCGGGGTGCGCGACATTCCGGTCGTCTCCCTGCGCTCGGCCGCCGCGTTGGGTGCGGGTCCGTTCGCGACCATGGTGCAGGTGGCATTGCCGGCGGCATTGCCCTTCGTGTTCGCGGGTTTGCGGCAGGCCACGGCGGTGTCCTTCGTGGTGCTGGTCGCGGCCGAGCTGGTGGGCGCGGAGCAGGGGCTCGGTTTCCTGATCTCGTTCGCGCACCTGGTGTTCCGGGTCGACATCATGTTCGTCGGGCTGCTGTTCCTGGGCGCCATCGGCTTTGTGGCCGACCAGCTGTTCGCGTGGCTTCTGCACCGCTTCTTCCCCTGGTACGGTGCCGATGCAAGACGCTGAGCTGATCTTCGAGAACGGCCAGGTGCTCACCATGGTGCCCGGCGCGGCACCGGTGCAGGCCGTGGCGGTGGCGCAGGGGCGCGTGTTGGCTACCGGCAGCAACGCGGAGGTCGCACGAACACGGAGGCCGGATACGCGGGTCATCGACCTGGCCGGCCGCACGCTGATGCCCGGCCTCATCGACGCCCATGCGCACATGGAGCGCGAAGGCCTGAAGACGCTGCGGCCGAGCCTGGCGCATGCCAAAAGCATTGCAGACGTGCTGGCGGTCGTTGCCGCGGAGGCTGCACGCCTGCCGCGCGGCGCATGGATCGTCACCATGCCCGTGGGGCAACCGCCGTTCTATTTCGGCGGCCCGTCGAACCTGGCCGAGGGCCGCATGCCCAACCGCCACGAGCTCGACGCGGTCGCGCCCGAGCACCCCGTGTACATCCCCGGCCTGTTCGGCAACTGGGGCGTGCCGCCGGGGGAAAGCGCGCTCAACAGTCGCGCGCTGGCGCTGCACCGCATCGACGACGCCACCTGCCCGGACTGCAGCGGCCTGAGCATCGAGCTGGGCGACGACGGCCAGCCCAACGGCGTGATCGTCGAGACCAACAAGCGCCCGCTGGTCGAGTTCTCGGTGCTCACGCAGGTGCCGGCCTTCGGCTTCGACGACCGGCTCGAAGGGCTGCGCCGCTCGCTGCCGCTGTACCACGCCTGCGGCACCACGAGCATCTACGAAGGGCACGGCTCGTCGCCCGAGACCATTGCCGTGTACCGCCGCCTGTGGGAAGAGGGCGGCCTCACCATGCGCACCCGCCTGTGCGTGAGCCCGACCTGGCCGAACGCGCAGGAGGCCCGCCTCGCGATGCGCGACTGGCTTTCTTACGCACGCGGGCGGGGCACCGGCGACCCGATGCTCGCGGTCAGCGGCATCTACATCGGGCTGGGCGGTGACAAGGCGGCTGCCAACGCGGTGCGCCGGGCCCTGCCCAACACCGGCTGGATGGGCTTCGTCGAGTGGGCCAACCGCATCGAGGATTTCCGCGACTACGCCTGGCTCGCGGCCGAGCACGACCTGCGCGTGCACAGCGTGGTGGTGGACCGGCTCACCGAGGTGCTCGACGTGTTCGAGGCCATCGACGCGCGCTTTCCGCTCGCGGGGCGGCGCTGGGTGGTGGAACACGTGGGCTACGTCACGACGCAGGACATCGAGCGCGTGAAGCGGCTCGGCCTGATGGTCACGAGCATTCCGTTCTACATGCTGTGGAAGAACGGCGCGTCGCGACTGGCCGACGAATCCCGGCAGGACGCCTTCCTGCCGCAACGCGCATTGCTCGAAGCCGGCCTGCCGCTGGCAGCCGGCAGTGACAACATTCCGGTGAGCCTGTTCACGGCGGTGTGGGCCTCGGTGGCGCGCCAGGAGCGCACCACGGGCCGCGCCATCGGCCCCGCGCAGGCGCTCGACCGCCTGCAGGCGCTGCAGACCGTGACGCGCAACGGCGCCTTCCTGAGCTTCGAGGAAGACCGCAAGGGCACGCTCGTGCCGGGCCACTGGGCCGACATCGCCGTGCTGAGCGCGGACCCGCTGACCGTGCCGGTCGATGCGCTCGCCCACATCCACGCCGAGCTGACGCTGGTCGGCGGCCATGTGGTGCATGGCCAACCCCTTACAGAGCCTGTTCTTTCATGAGTTCCATCGGCACAGACATTCCCCTGGGCGCGCACGCCCTGCGTGCCCAGGCCGCCGTGCGCAGCGCTGCGTCTACTTCCATCGGCAGCCGCATCGCCATTCGTGGCCTGAGTCGCCGCTTCGGCCGCTTCACCGCGGTGGACAACGTCGACCTGCAGATCGAGCCCGGCGAATTCGTCACGCTGCTCGGCCCGAGCGGCAGCGGCAAGACGACCTTGCTCGGTGCCATCGCGGGCTTTGCGGCAGTGGACGAGGGCGACATCCTGGTGGACGGCCGCTCGGTGCGCGGCGTGCCGCCGCACAAGCGCGGCTTTGGCATGGTGTTCCAGCACTACGCGCTGTTTCCCCACATGACGGTGGCGCAGAACGTCGGCTTTCCGCTGCGCATGGCAGGTCTCGGCCGCGCAGAGAGCACACGCCGCATCGGCGAGACATTGGAGTTGCTGCACCTGGGCGAGTACGCCGAGCGGCTGCCCGCGCAGCTCAGCGGCGGCCAGCAGCAGCGCGTGGCCATTGCGCGCGCCATCGTGCGCCGCCCGCCCGTGGTGCTGATGGACGAGCCGCTGAGCGCGCTCGACCGGCGCCTGCGCGAGGCCATCCAGATAGAGATCCGCGCGCTGCACCGCACGCTGGGCACCACCATCGTCTTCGTCACGCACGACCAGGGCGAGGCGCTGGCGCTGAGTGACCGCATCGCGGTGCTGGACAAGGGGCGCATCGTGCAGGTGGGCACGCCGGGTGCGCTGTACCGGGAGCCTGGGAACGAGTTCGTGGCGCGCTTCGTGGGCGAGTCGAACGTGCTCGATGCGCGGGTGCTGCGTGTTCACGGCGATGGGGTCGTCCTGCAGGCCGGTGAAGGACACAGCTTCGAGGCAAGGCATGCCGGCGCGCCGTTGGCCGCCGGACAGCAGGTGAAGGTGCTGGTGCGGCCGGAGCGCGTGGCGCTGGTGGCCCCGGGCACGACGGCCGCGTTGGCGGCCACGGTCGAATCGACGGTGTTCCTCGGCGAGATCCTGCGCATCGACGCCACCTTGGCCGGCGGCGGCAAGGTTCAGGTGCGTTGCCTCGACCCGCGTGACGGCCGCCTGCCGGCCATTGGAGAAACCGTGCACCTGGCCTGGCAGGCCGGCGACGCATGGGTCCTGGCGTGAACATGGTGCCCGCGGCGGCCGCGCCCTTGGGCCCGCGCAGGTCGGCCCGCGTCAACCTGCGCAACCCCGCCTGGCTGCTCGCGCCCGCGCTGCTGTTCTTCGCCTTCTTCTACGTGTTGCCGCTGGTCGACCTGCTGCACCTGAGCGTGGCGGGCGAGGCCGGTCTGTCTTACTACGCCCGGGTGTTCGAGGTGCCGCTGTACTGGGAATCGCTGGTGCGCACCTTCGGCATCGCGGGGGCGGTGGCGGCGTTGTGCGCGCTGTTCGGCTACCCGACGGCATTGCTCATTCACCGCGCACGCGGCACCTGGAAGCTGGTGCTGACGGCGGCCGTGGTGCTGCCGTATTTCATTTCGGTGCTGATCCGCACCTACTCGTGGATGGTGCTGCTCGGGCGCAACGGGCCCATCAACAAGCTGCTGGTCGCACTCGGTATCGTCGATGCGCCGCTGCCGCTCATCTTCAACCGCGCGTCGGTGCTCATTTCCATCGGCGCGGTGCTGCTGCCGTTGATGGTGCTCACCGTGGGCAGCAGCCTGGCGCGCATCGATCCGCTGGTGCAGCGCGCGGCCACGGCCAACGGGGCAGGGCCGCTGGCCGTGTTCTGGCGCGTGCTGTTTCCGCAAACGCTGCCGGGGTTGCTGGCGGGCGTGCTGCTGGTGTTCATTTCGGCGCTGGGCTTCTTCATCACGCCGTCGCTGCTGGGCGGGCCGGCCGACCAGATGTTCGCGATGCACATCACGCAGCAGGCGGACTTTCTGGCGAGCGGCGGCTTCCTGCAGTCTCTGGCTGCGGTGCTGCTCGCGGTGACCTTGCTGGTGGTCGCGGTGGCGGCGCGCTTTCTGGGGCTGGAATTCATCTGGGGCGGGCAGCGGGCGAGCAAGCCCGCACGTGACACGGCGCAGCGCCGGCTGGCGTCATGGCGGCGCGCGGTGCTCGACCGCGCGGCCGACCTGTTCGGCTGGCCGTTGCTGCGTGCGCTCGGCGGGGTGCCGGCGTGGCTCGGGCGGCTGGTGTCGGGCAGCCTGGCGGCCGTGGCTTTTTTGACTTTGCTGCTGCCCATTGCCATCGCCGCACTCATCTCGTTCAGCGACTCGGCCTACATGCGCTTTCCACCGCCCGCGTATTCGCTGCGCTGGTACGAGAAGTTCCTGTCCGACCCGGTGTGGATGTCTTCGCTGGGCACCTCGGTCGCGGTCGGACTGCTGGCCACCGTCATATCGGTGGTGCTCGGCACGGCGGCTGCCTTCGGGCTGGTGCGCTCGTCGCTGCCGGGCAAGACGGCGTGGATGACCTTTCTCGTCAGCCCGCTGATCGTGCCGGGCGTGGTGCTGGGCCTCTCGCTGTACAGCCTGTTCCTGCGCGCCGGCCTCGCGGGCAGCATTCCCGGGCTGGCTGCGGCGCATGCCATCGGCGGCATTCCGCTGGTGCTGGTGATCGTCGCGGCCAGCCTGCAGGCGGTGGACACGCGCCAGGAGCAGGCCGCGGCGGTGCACGGTGCGTCGCCATTGCGCGTGTTCTGGTTCGTCACGCTGCCGGCCATTCGCCCGGGCGTGCTGGCGGCGTCCTTCTTCGCGTTCCTGCATTCGTTCGACGACCTCGTGTTGTCCATGTTCCTGAGCGGCGCGCGCATGACGACGCTGCCGCTGCGGCTGTGGGGCAACGTCAACTACAAGCTCGACCCCGTGCCGGCGGTGGTGGCGACCTTCGAGGTCGCGCTGATCGTCATTGGCCTGTTCTTCGCGCGCTCCGCCTGGGCCGCGCGCCAGCGGCGCTGAGCTGCGCTCCGTTTTTTCCTGTCATCCGTAGAAAGAAAGCATCCGCATGAAGCACACAAGTCCCCGTCCGCTGCAGACCCTGCTCGCCCTGGCGATCGCGCTCGGCAGCGCCTGCGGCGTCGGCCCGGCCTGGAGCCAGGCCGCCAAGGAAGTCGTCACGCAGGACCCGGGCGGCACCTACGGCGAGAACCTGCGCCGCCTGGTGTACGACCCCTTCACCAAGGAAACCGGCATCAAGGTGCTGACCGTGCAAGAGGCACGCGGCGGCCCGCGCGTGAAGGCGCAGGTGGAGGCCAAGCGCACCGAGTGGGACATGAGCTTCATCTTCGACCAGGAGGTGCGCCTGCTCGACCCCTACCTGGCCGAGATCGACTACAAGAAGCTCTCGCCCGAAGCGCAGAAGACCGTCGCCTCGCTGCCCAAGGAGGCCGTGCGGCCCAAGGGCGTGGCGCTGCAGGTGATCGGCGTGGCGCTGGTCTACAACAAGGAGGCCTTTCCCTCGAAGAAGTACCCCAAGACCTGGGCCGACTTTTGGAACGTGAAGGACTTTCCGGGCAAGCGCTGCCTGCCTCAATGGTCGCGCTTCGTGTTCGAGTCGGCGCTGCTGGCCGACGGCGTGCCGGCCGACAAGATCTACCCGGTCGATTTCGACCGCGCGCTGCGCAAGATCGCCGAGATCAAGCCGCACGTGGTCAAGTGGTGGCTGACCAATTCGCAGGCGCCGCAACTGCTGCTCGACGGTGAAGCCTCCGTCTGCCTGTCCTACACCGGTCCGGTGGCGCGCCTGAAGAAGGAAGACGCCAACGCACCGCTGGAGCTGACCTGGGACCAGGCCTTCACCTACTACGACTTCTTCTCGATCCCGAAGGACGCGCCGCATTACGACGCCGCGCTCAAGCTGCTGTCGTACCGCCTGGACGCCGAGCGCGCCGCCCGCGTGGCCGAAGCCACCAGCGTCGCACTGCCATCGCCACGCGTGTACGCGGCGGCCAACCCCAAGCTGCGCGACTACTGGACCAACAGCCCCGAGGTCGAGAAGAAGGCGATCAAGTGGAACGCCGACTTCTGGGGGGCCAAGGCACCGGACGGCACCACCAACGAGGAATACGCACAGCAGAAGCTCAACCAGTTGCTGGCGCGCTGAGCGCCGCGTTGCTGCCCACGGGGTCCGCTACCCATGTCTGTAAAGATATTGAGAGAAGCACCATGCAACCGTTGTCCACGGCGCCGGCACAGGCGTTTCGCTCAATCCGATTCGTCCTTACGGATATGGACGAAACCCTGACGTATCAGGGAAGACTCGCTGCCGCGACCTATACGGCACTCGAACAACTGCAAGCCATCGGCATTAAGGTCATCCCTGTCACCGCTGCATCTGCCGGCTGGTGCGACCAGATGGCCAGGATGTGGCCGGTAGATGGCGTGATCGGCGAGAACGGCGGCCTGTTCTTTCGGCGTTCGGCGGTTGGACATGGTGTGACTCGCGATTTCTGGCACGGCCAGGGCCAGTTGGCGGAGGTGCGCGCCAGACTGGACGCCATCGGCCGCCGCGTGCAGGAAACCGTGCCACAAATCTGCTACGCCGATGATCAACCCTTTCGCTTGACGAGCCTGGCCTTCGCTCAACCAAAGGACAAGGCGCTCGCACAGCGCTTGGTCAATGCGCTGCGTGCGGAGGGTGCGGACGCGACCGTCAACAATCTCTGGGTGTTGGGCTGGCTCGGTGGCTACGACAAACTGGCGATGGTGCGGCGCGTGATGGCTGATGCCTACGACGTCGACATCGATGCACAGCAAGACGCGGTCCTCTACGTGGGCGACTCGACCAACGATGCGCCCATGTTCGGCTTCTTTCAACACACGGTCGGTGTCAGCACCGTGCGGCAGTACCTGGCAGAAATACCTGCGCCGCCGAACTGGATCACGACAGGGCCGGGCGGCGCGGGCTTCGTAGAGGCGGCGCAGGCCGTTCTCGCACACGTCACACCATGTGAACCCGCAGGCCGACCGCCTGCTTGAGCAGGCGGCGGTGGCGGTGGACGAGAAGCGGCGGCGCGAACTCCTCCTGGCGCTCCAGCGGTTGGTGCACCAGGACGTGGCTTCCATCGAACTCGGCGCGCCGCCCAATCTCATGGTGTCCGACAAGCGGGTGAAAGACGATGCCGTCACCGGCGAGGGCGTCAGCGGCAGCTTCTCCGGGCTCTATCTGCAGCCCTGAGGTTTCGCTCCGACCGGCCCGCGCGGGGGCGCCCGCTTAGGCGTCCCCAGCCTAAGCTTATGAAGAGGAAGTATTTGCCATTTGCATGATAAATGCCAGATGATCATAAAAATGGATACTGAACTCAATGGAACTCCGGCAGCTTGAGGCCTTCGCTGCCGTCATGTCGACCGGCAGCGTCACGGGCGCGGCGCGATTGTTGTCGCGTTCCCAGCCCGCAGTCTCCCGTCTGGTGCAGGAACTGGAAGCCGAGATCGGCTATGCGCTGTTCACCCGCCACGGGCCGCGCGTGACGCCCACCGAACAGGGCTTCCTGCTTTATGAGGATGTCGACCGCGCGCTGGGCAGCCTCCAGCAGATTCACCTGCGCGCGGCCGAGATCGCGCGTGGCAACGCGCAGCCGCTGTTTCTGGCGGCCACCTCCGCGTTGGCGCTCGGGCTGCTTCCGCAGGCGCTGCAGCGCGTGGAGGCGCAGGCCGGTGCCGTGCCCATCCAGCTGCGCAGCGCCTCGCCCGAACAGGTGGTGCATGCGGTGCTCAGCGGCGCGGTGCAGCTCGGCGCAAGCAGCCTGCCACTGGAGCATCGTGGCCTTGAGGTGCACTGGATCGGCGAGATGCCGTGCGTGGCGGTGCTGCCGCATGACGACCCGCTCGCTGCGCACGCGGTGGTCCCGCTGGCCGCGCTGGCGCAGCGCCGCCTGATCACCATGAGCAACCCCTTTCGCCTGCGCCACAGGCTCGACGCGACGCTGGCACGTGCCGGCCGCAGCCCGGCGCGCAGGGAAGCGCTGATCGAAACCAACTCCTCGGTCAATGCGCAGGCGCTGGCGCGCGCCGGCATGGGCGTGGCGGTGCTGGAGCCGCTGACCGCCTACGGCGCGCCGTTCGAAGGCCTGGCCGTGCGGCCGCTCGATACGAACATTCCCTTCGTCTTCGGCGTGGTCACGCCGCAGGCCAAGCCGATCACGCCGCTGGTGCGCGCGCTGATCGACGCGCTGCTGGCTGCCGCCCGCGCGCTGCCGCATTTCGTGCAGCACGACGCGTCGGCCCATGCGGCGCTGCTGCGCACCCTGTACGGCACCGACCATGACGATCCCGGCGACGACAGCCCTTCCTGAAAAAACCCTGTGATGAACGCCCCCACCGAACAACCCCTCACGGCCGCGCCCATCGGCCTGGCCGCGCTCGAGGCGCGCCTGCGGCAAGACCTGTCGTGGCTCGGCCTGCCGGCCAAACGCTGGGTGCCGTCGACCCCGGCGCAAGGCGAGGCGCTGCTCGACGTGGCCATCGTCGGCGGCGGCATGGCAGGCCTGGCGCTGCTGGCCACGCTCACGCACCTGGGCCTGCACGCCCGCATCTACGACCGGTCGACCGCCGGCTTCGAAGGCCCGTGGGCCACCACCGCGCGCATGGAAACGCTGCGCTCGCCCAAGGAACTCACCGGCCCCGCGCTGGGCCTGCCGGCGCTGACCTTTCGCGCCTGGTTCGAGGCGCAGTGGGGCCTGGCGGCCTGGGACGCGCTCGACAAGATCCCGCGCCTGCAGTGGGCCGAGTACCTGCGCTGGTACCGCCATGTGCTTGGCCTCGACGTGCGCAACGAACAGCAGGTGACGGCGGTGCTGCCCCGCGCCGACGGCGTGGTGCAGCTCGACCTGGCCGACCTCGCCGCCGGGGGCAAGCCGTACAGCGTGCAGGCGCGCCATGTGGTGCTTGCGACCGGCCGCGACGGCCTGGGCGGCGCCTGGGTGCCCGACTGGGCGGCTTCGCTTCCGCGCGACCGCTGGGCCCATTCGTCCGAACGCTGGGACGCCGCGAGCCTGCGCGGAAAGCGCCTCGCGGTGGTCGGCGGCGGCGCCTCGGCGATGGACGCCGCCGCGACCGCGCTCGAGGCCGGCGCCGCGCGCGTCGACCTGCTGATCCGCCGCGCCGACCTGCCGCGCGTTAACAAGGGCAAAGGCGCGGGAAATCCGGGCATGGTCCACGGTTTCTGGCAACTGCCGGATGAGTGGAAATGGCGCATGCGCCACTACATCAACGTGCAGCAGGTGCCGCCGCCGCACGGCAGCACGCTGCGCGTGTCGCGCCATGCGAATGCGCACTTCCAGCTCGGCACGCCGGTGCTGGGTGCCGCGCAGCGCGCCGACGGCGTGTTGCGCCTGGACACGGCCAAGGGCCCGCTGGCGGCGGACTTCGTCATGTTCAGCACGGGCTTTCGGACTGACTGGGCGCTGCGCCCCGAGTTCGCCGCCTTCTCCTCGCAGGTGCGCGTCTGGCAAGACCGTTTCGCGCCGCCCGAGGGCATGGCCGACAGCGAACTCGCCGAATCGCCCGACCTCGGCCCGCTGTTCGAATTCCAGGAAAAGACGCCGGGCGCCTGCCCGGGGCTGGAGCGCGTGCACTGCTTCAACTACGCCGCCTCGCTCTCGCACGGCGCCGCGGCAGGCGACATTCCGCAGATCACCGACGGCGCCCAGCGGCTGGCGCGCGGCCTCGCGGCCAGGTTGCTGAGCGAGGACGCCGACCAGCACTTCGCCTCCATGCAGCGCTATGCCGAGCCCGAGCTCGACGGCGACGAATGGACGCCCTCGGCGCTGCCGCCTTACATCGAACCTGCCGAATCGGCCGACCGCGAGGTGTCGCCGTGACTGGCTGGCTGCTGCGCCGCGTGCTGCAGGCGCTGGGTGTCGTGGTGGCGATGACGGTGATCGTCTTCGTCGGCCTGCATGCCATTGGCAACCCGATCGACATTCTGATCGGCGAGGACATGAACCAGCAGGAGCGCCTGGCCGCCATCGCGCGGCTCGGGCTCGACCAGCCGCTGTGGCGCCAGTACCTGGCCTTCGTCGACGGCGCGGTGCATGGCAGCCTGGGCCGCAGCTTCGTCTACCAGGAAGACGCCGTGCGCCTCATCTTGCAGCGCCTGCCGGCCACCATGGAGTTGGCCTTCGCGGCGCTGCTGATGGCGATCGTGGTGGGCGTGCCGCTGGGGCTGTTCGCGGGCATGAAGCCCGAGCATCCGGTGTCGCGCACGCTGATGGCGACCAGCATCGTCGGCTTTTCGCTGCCGGCCTTCTGGGTCGCGCTGATGCTGATCATGGTGTTCAGCGTGCAGCTCGGCTGGCTGCCCGCGAGCGGGCGCGGCGCCACGCGCGAGCTGTTCGGCGTGCAGTGGTCCTGGCTCACGCTCGACGGCCTGCAGCACCTGCTGCTGCCGGCCTTCAACCTGGCGCTCTTCAAGATCTCGCTGGTGCTGCGGCTCACGCGGGCCGGCGTGCGCGAGGTGCTGCCGCAGGACTACGTGAAGTTCGCGCGCGCCAAGGGCCTCACGCCCACGCGCGTGGTGCTGATGCACGTGATGCGCAACACCATGATCCCGCTGGTCACGGTGCTGGGGCTGGAGCTGGGCGCGACCATCGCCTATGCGGTGGTCACCGAGAGCATCTTCGCCTGGCCGGGAGCCGGCAAGCTGATCCTCGACAGCATCAATTCGCTCGACCGGCCCGTGGTGGTGGCCTATCTGATGGTGGTCGTCGTGATCTTCGTGACCCTGAACCTCATCGTCGACCTGCTCTACAAGCTGCTCGACCCGCGCGTGCGATTGGAAGGCGCGAAATGAGCGCAGCGAAAAGCTACGACGAGCGCTCGATCTGGTGGCTCGTGGCCGCCGACTTCCTGCATTCGCGCATCGCCGTCGGCGGGCTGGTGCTGCTCGCCGTCGTGGTGCTGGCCGCGCTGCTCGCGCCCTGGATCACGCCGCAGAACCCCTACGACCTGCTGCAGCTCGACGTGCTCGACGCGCGCCTGCCGCCGGGCTCCCACAGCAGCGAGGGCGGCTACACCTATTGGCTCGGCACCGACGGGCAGGGCCGCGACCTGTACTCGGCCATCGTCTATGGCTTGCGCATCAGCCTGACGGTGGGCGTGGGCTCAGCGCTGATCGCCGCGGTGGTCGGCACGCTGGTCGGGCTGGTGGCCGCCTACGCCGGTGGCAAGGTCGACGCGCTGCTGATGCGGCTGGTGGACCTGCTGCTGTCGTTTCCCACCATCCTGATGGCGCTGATGATCCTGGCCTACGTCGGCAAGGGCGTGGGCAACGTGATGCTCACCCTGGTGCTGCTCGAATGGGCCTACTACGCGCGCACCGCGCGCGGCCAGGCGCTGGTCGAGGCCCGGCGCGAGTACGTGGACGCGGCGCGCGGGCAGGGTATTGCGCGCTGGCGCATCGTCACCGGCCACATCCTGCCGAACTGCCTGCCGCCGCTGCTGGTGATCGGCGCGCTGCAGATCGCGCGCGCCATCACGCTGGAGGCGACGCTGTCGTTCCTGGGGCTGGGCGTGCCGATCACCGAGCCTTCGCTCGGGCTGCTGATCTCCAACGGCTACCAGTACTTGCTGTCCAACGAGTACTGGATCAGCTTCTTCCCCGGCGTCGCCTTGCTGGCCGCCATCGTCGCGATCAACCTGGTGGGCGACCAGCTGCGCGACGTGCTGAACCCGAGGTTGCAGAAATGAGCGCAGTACCCGTGCAAGACCTCGAGGTGCCGACGCTCGAAGTGCGCAACCTGCAAACGCGCTTCCACACGCGCGCCGGCGTGCTGCCGGTGGTCGACGGCGTGTCCTTCACGCTGGGCCGCGGCAAGGTGCTGGGCCTGGTGGGCGAGTCGGGCTCGGGCAAGTCGGTGACCGGCTTCTCGATCATGGGCCTGGTCGATCCGCCCGGAAAGGTCGAGGGCGGGCAGGTGCTGTTCCAGGGCCGCGAGCTCACGCAGCTGCCGGCCACCGAACGGCGCGAGCTGCGCGGCAACCGCATCGCGATGATCTTCCAGGACCCGATGGCCACGCTCAACCCGGTGCTGCGGGTCGACACGCAGATGATCGAGGCGGTGAAGGCGCACCAGCGCGTTTCCACCGAGGAGGCGCGCCGCCATGCGCGCGACACGCTGGGGCGCATGGGCATTCCCAGCCCCGAGGAGCGGCTGCGCGCCTATCCACACCAGCTGTCGGGCGGCATGCGCCAGCGCGTGGCGATCGCCATTGCGATGCTGCACGGACCCGACCTGATCATCGCGGACGAGCCCACCACGGCGCTGGACGTGACGATCCAGGCGCAGATCCTGTCGGAAGTGCAGAAGCTGGTGCGCGAGACCGGCACTTCGCTGATCTGGATCAGCCACGACCTCTCGGTGGTGGCGAGCCTTGCCGACGAGATCGCCGTGATGTATGCCGGGCGCATCGTCGAGCACGGCACGGTGGCCGACGTGCTCGACCATCCGCAGCATCCGTACACGCGCGGGCTGATCGACAGCCTGCCGAGCGCTAACGCACGTGGTGCGCGGCTGCGGCAGATCCAGGGCATGACGCCGAGCCTGCTCGACATGCCGGTCGGCTGCGCTTTCGCGCCGCGCTGCCCGCATGCGGATGCGGCCTGCGAGCAGCGGCCCGGGGTGTCGCGCCCGCGGCACGATGCGCCGTGGCACGAGGTGCGCTGCTTTCATCCGCAGCGCGACACGCTGGTGCCTGCCGTGTCGGCAGCGCTGCCCGCGACGGCGCGCGTGCCGGCGCAGGAACAGGACGTGCCGCTGATCGCGTTGCGCCAGGTCGCGCAGCGCTTCGGCGCCACGCTGCCGCCCGGCGCGGTGGGCCGCACGCTGCGCAGCATCGGCCTGAGCAAGCCGCCGGTGGTCACGCACGCGGTCGACGGGGTCGACCTGTCGGTGCGGCCGGGCGAGGTGGTCGGGCTGGTCGGCGAATCGGGCTGCGGCAAGTCGACGCTGGGCCGCATCGCCGCGGGCCTGCTCACGCCCACGGAGGGCGAAGTGATCGTCGGCGGCAAGCCGGCGACGAGCCTTTCGGGCGAGGAACAGCTCGCGGCGCGGCTGCGCATCCAGATGGTGTTCCAGGACCCGTATGCGAGCCTGAACCCGCGCCTGCGTGTCTCGCGCATCGTGGGCGAGGCCGCGCTGCTGCACGGACTGACCGATGCTTCCGGGCAGGACGACTACGTGTGCGCCCAGCTGCGGCGCGCCGGGCTCGACCCCGCGCTGCGCCATCGCTACCCGCACCAGTTCAGCGGCGGCCAGCGCCAGCGCATCGGCATCGCTCGCGCGCTCGCAGTGCAGCCCTCGATGCTGGTGTGCGACGAAGCGGTGGCCGCGCTGGACGTGTCGATCCAGGCGCAGATCCTCAACCTCTTCATGGACCTGCGCGACCAGCTCGGGCTGGCCTACCTGTTCATCAGCCACGACCTGGGCGTGATCGAGCATCTGTGCGACCGCGTGGTCGTGATGTACCTAGGCCGCGTGGTGGAAAGCGCGCCGGTGGCCGAGCTGTTCGCGCGGCCGGCCCATCCGTACACACAGGCGCTGCTGGACGAGATTCCGAGCATCGACGCACGGCGCACCACCTTCAGCGCCATTCGCGGCGAGATTCCGAGCCCGATCGCGCCGCCCTCGGGCTGTCACTTTCATCCGCGATGTCCCAAGGCGATGCCGCGCTGCCGCGCCGAGGTGCCGCAGCTGCGCGGCATCGCGGTCCGGCATGCCACGGCCTGCCACCTGTACGAAGCGACGTACGACACGAATTGACTTCCTGCTTCACCGTCTTCCCCAAAAGGATTTTCATGAACCGCCTGCTTCCCATCGTTGCCGCCGCGCTGCTGGCCACCGGTGTCTCCGCCTCCGCCCAAACGCTGTCCATCGGCTTCGCCGACCCGATCTCCTCGGCCGACCCCGAGCTCAACAACCATGCGGGCGACCGCTCGCTCGCGCTGCATTTCTGGGACTCGATCATCAATTCGCGCGACGGCGGCAAGCTGGAGCCCGCGCTCGCGTCGAGCTGGAAGGCGCTCGACGACAAGACCTGGGAATTCAAGCTGCGCACCGACATCAAGTGGCAGGACGGCACGCCCTTCACGGCGGACGACATCGTGTTTTCCTTCCAGCGCGCGCGCAATGTGCCGGGCAGCGTGGCCTCGTACTCGGGCGCGCTGCGCACGGTCGAATCGGCCACCGCCAAGGACGCGGCCACGCTGATCGTCAAGACCAACACGCCCAACCCGATGCTGCCGCTGGAGATCGCCTCGATCTACATCGTGAGCAAGCACGTCGGCGAGAAGTCGAAGACCGAGGACTACAACGCGGGCCGCGCCTTGGTCGGCACCGGCCCCTACAAGTTCATTTCGTACGTGCCGGGCGACCGCACGGTGTTCGAGCGCAACCCCGGCTACTACGGCCCGAAGCCGCTGTGGGAGAAGGTCAACTACCGCTTCATCAACAACGGTGCGGCACGCACGGCCGCGCTGCTGGCCGGCGACGTGGACGTGATCGACAAGGTCGCCGTCACCGACGTAGAGAAGCTGCGCAAGGACCCGAAGGTCAGCGTGTACACGTACCCGGGCCTGCGCGTGCTGCTGCTGCTGCCGACCTTCAAGGCCGGCCCGAACGAGTTCATCACCGACAACGCGGGCAAGCCGCTCGATAAGAACCCGCTACTCGACGTGAAGGTGCGCCAGGCGCTGTCGCTCGCCATCAACCGCAAGGCCATCGTCGATCGCGTGCTGCAGGGCACGGTGACCGAGGCCAACCAGTGGATGCCCAAGGGCAGCTTCGGCTACAACCCCGACGTCAAGGACATCGCCTACAACGCCGAGCAGGCCAAGAAGCTGCTGGCCGAGGCCGGCTTCCCGCAGGGCTTCCAGATTTCGATCCACGTGCCGGGCGATCGCTACCCGCAGGCGCCCGAGACGGTACAGGCCGTGGCGCAGTTCTGGAGCCGCATCGGCGTGAAGACCAAGGTCGAGGTGGTGCCGTGGGCCGTGTACTCGGGCCGCGCGAACAAGAACGAATATGCGGTCAGCGTGATCGCCTGGGGCAACGGCACGGGCGAAGCCGGCTACGGCCTGCTGCAGACGCTGACCACGCCCGACGCCAAGCGTGGTCGTGGCTCCAACAACTGGGGCCGCTACAGCAATGAGTCGGTCGACAAGGCACTTGACGCCGCCACCGTCGAGTTCGATGCCAAGCGCCGCGAAGCCATCTTCCGCCATGCCGCCAAGCTGGTGACCGACGACGTGGGCCAGATCCCGCTCTACCACTACCAGAACATCTGGGCAGCGAAGAAGGGCCTGAAGGTCGTGCCGCTGCTGAGCGACCGCACGACGGCGATGCAGGTCACGCAAGTCAAGTGAGGAGGGCACGCGCATGTTGAGCATCACGCCTGAAGACGCACTCATCGATGTGCCCCGGCGCATCGCGGTCGATGGCCTGGCGCCGGGCGAGCAGGTCGAGATCGCCAGCTTCACGCAGCGCGGTGCGGGCGTGTCCTGGCGCGCATCGGCGCGCTTCGTGGCCGACGCCGCAGGCACGGTCGACTTGCAGCGCGACGCGCCGCTCGCCGGCAGCTACGAAGGCGTATCGGCGATGGGCCTGGTCTGGTCCCAGGTGCCGGACAAGGCTGGTGCGCGCGAGCAGTTCGCCGCCGTGCCGGGCGCGGCGCTGCGCACCGACATCAGCGTGCGCCGCGGCGGCGATGCGGCCGAACTCCAGGGCAGGTTCGTACAGCGCCTGGCCGGGGAGGGCGTGACGCGCCGCGATGTGCGCGAAGAAGGCCTGGTCGGCACGCTCTACCTGCCCGCGGGGCCGGGGCCGCATCCGGCCGTGATGATCCTCAACGGCTCCGGCGGCGGCATCAACGAGCCGCGCGCCGCGCTGTATGCCTCGCACGGCTATGCGGCCTTTGCGCTCGCCTACTTCAAGGCGCCGGGCCTCTCGGACTACATCTCGAACACCAGGCTCGAGTACTTCGAGACTGCACTGGCCTGGCTGCATCGCACGGTGCGGCCGGCGCACGGCTTCGTTGCGCTCAGCGGCCAGTCGCGCGGCGGCGAACTGGTGCTGTTGTTGGGCACGCTGTTTCCCGAATCGGTCTCGGCGGTGATCGGCTATGTGCCCGGCGCCGTGGTGCATTGCGCGCAGAACGCCTGCGATCCATCGCTCGGCCGCGAGGGGCCCGCCTGGATCTTCCGCGGGCAACCGCTGCCGCATGTGTGGGAAAACAACCGTACCGCGACCTGGGCGCCCTGGGACGAAGGCCCGGAGCCGCGCCGCCATGCCGACGCGCTGCTGACCGCGCTGCAGGATACCGAGGCCATGGAGCGCGCACGCATTCCGGTCGAGCGGATTCGCGGCCCGGTGATGCTGTTGTCGGCCACCGACGACGGCTCCTGGCCCTCGAGCCTGTACAGCCGCATGGTGACCGAGCGCCTTGCGCAGTTCGCG
>Ga0136846_1241174_pt1 | contig 16756 bp, 18 predicted proteins | sample HopSoiMetagenom2_FD_96841 | JGI IMG/M metagenome (GOLD analysis project Ga0136846, IMG submission 96841) | Grasslands soil microbial communities from Hopland, California, USA - 2 Assembly 2016 (version 4) | ecosystem: Environmental > Terrestrial > Soil > Grasslands | place: USA: Hopland...
GACGATGAAGATTTCGCTCAGCGACGGATCCTTGATCGAGCAGTCCGCCAGCTTCCCCGGCAGGCGCGAGTTCTCAAGCGCGCTCTTGCGCCGCGTCAGGTCGCGCGCCTTGCGCGCTGCGGTGCGTGCCTGTGCGGCCTGGACGGCCTTGCGAATGACCGCCCGCGCATCCTGCGGGTTCTCCTCGAGGAACTCGCCGAGGCGCTGGTTGACGACAGAGGCGACGAAGCCCTCCATGCCCGGGTTGCCGAGCTTCGTCTTCGTCTGGCCCTCGAACTGCGGGTCGGCGAGCTTGGCCGAGATGACCGCAGTCAGGCCCTCGCGGACGTCCTCCCCGGAGAGGTTGTCGTCCTTCTCCTTCAACTCACCCTTCTCACGCGCATAGCGGTTGAGCGTCCGCGTGAGCGCCGAGCGGAAGCCGGACATGTGCGAGCCGCCCTCGTGGGTGTTGATGTTGTTCGCGAACGAGAAGACGGACTCTTGGTAGGAGGAGTTCCACTGCAGCGCGATCTCGACCGCGCCCTCCTCGCTCTCGCCCTGGAAGAAGACGATCTTCTTCTGGATCGGCTCCTTGCCCTCGTTGAGGTACGAGACGAAGTCCTCGATCCCGCCCTCGTACTGGAACTCGACCTTCTTGCCCTGCCCGCGCTCGTCGGTGAGCGTGATGTGCAGCCCGCGCGTCAGGAACGCGGTCTCGCGCAGGCGCTGCTCGAGGGTCTGGAGGTCGAACTCCAGGGATTCGAAGACCTCCCCGTCCGGCAGGAAGGTCACCGTGGTGCCCGTCTGCGCGGTCGGCTCGCCCTTGGCCAGTGGCGCGCGCGGAACGCCGCGCGCATAGTCCTGTCGCCAGACGAAGCCGTCCCGGCACACTTCGACCTGGAGCTCCTCGCTCAGCGCGTTGACGACCGACACACCGACGCCATGCAAGCCGCCCGAGACCTTGTAGCCGCCGCCGTCCCCGAACTTGCCGCCCGCGTGCAGAACGGTCAGGACGACCTCTACGGCCGGGCGGCCCTCCTTCTCGTGCATCGCGACCGGAATCCCCCGGCCGTCGTCGACCACGGTGACCGAGTTGTCGGGGTGGATGGCGACGTCGACCTTGGTGGCGTGGCCGGCCAATGCCTCGTCGACGGAGTTGTCGACTACCTCGTAGACGAGGTGGTGCAGCCCCCGGACCCCGGTCGAGCCGATGTACATGCCGGGACGCTTGCGCACGGCCTCGAGGCCCTCGAGGACCGTGATGTCCTGGGCGTCGTACGAGCCCTGCCGGCCATTCTGGTTGTCGTGCGCCATGAGCCTCCGACTGACGTGAAAAACCCCGGCCGACAGTCAGGCGAAACGGGGCCGGGGCACGTGACGAACACGTGGGACTGGTTCACAGAAGTCTAGCAGGATCACCCGCGACCCCTTACCCGCGCGCGCGCGAGAAAGGGCCGCAAAAAGGCGCTTTTGACGACACCCCGGCAGACGGCTTCACGGCTCGCGCGCCCACCCCCGCGCCGGCGCTGTCTGGCACCGCAGGCCCCGCACCCGTTCAGCGCCCAGCGCCGTGTTGACCGCGGCCACGAGCGCCGGAGCCATCAGGTCGAGCTCCTGCGCCCAGACCGCCGCGTTGCAGCTGACGACGACGATGCCGTCGCGCTCCCCGGTCGGCGTCGCCTGGGCCGCGACGAGGTCGCCCACCGCTCGCGGCCACACGCGCTGGACCTCGGCGAGGAGGGTTTGGGGCGCCAGCGCGTCCGCCAGCGCCTGGATCGCGCCGGCCGCCGGGCGGGGAGCGCGACGGCGGCTCATGCGGCCGCTCGTGCCGGGGCGTCGCGCAGCACGGCAGCGCCGTCGACGCGCAGCCGCAGCGCGGCGTCCGACGCGCCGCGCGGGACGTGGCCGAGATCAGTCGTCGTGAGCAGCACCTGGCCGGGCGCCGCCAGGTGCGCCATCAGTAACTCGCGGCGGTCGGCGTCGAGCTCGCTCATGACGTCGTCGAGCAGCAGGAGCGGCGGGGCGCCGCGCTCGGCGCCGAGGGCCTCGCGCTCGGCCAGCAGCAGGGCCAGCAGGGCCAGGCGCTGCTCACCCTGCGAGCCGAACCCCCGCAACTCGCGTCCGCCGCGCAGGAGCGCGAGATCGTCGCGATGTGGGCCGTGGGTCGTGAACCCGCGCTCGAGGTCGACGCCGATCCGCTCGCCCAGCTCCTCAGCCAGCGCCTCGGGTGAGTCTGCGCGGCTGCGCGGCCGGTAGCGCACCTCGGCGCCGCCCGCGAGGCCGAGCTCCGCCGCGAGCGTCGCGAATCGCTCGGCCACGAGGCCGACGGCGCGGGCGCGGTCGTCGCGAAGCGCGATCGCGTGACGCGACAGCTCCAGGTCCCAGGCCCGCAGCGCGTCCCGTCCGGTGCCGACGCGGAGGCGGGCCAGCAGCGCGTTGCGCTGGCCGAGCGCCTGCGCGTACGCGCGGCGCGTGGCCGCGCGCGACGGCCACAGCCCGGCGACCACCTGGTCGAGGTGAGCGCGACGCAGTCCGGGCGCGCCTTTGATGAGCCCGAGCCGATCGGGCAAGAACACGGCGACCAGAGGCCGGGCCGCGGCGTCGAGGAGCCGCTCCACCGGCGCGCCGTCCGCCCGCAGGCGCTTGGGCTCACCAGGCTGGAAGCCCACGCTCAGCGCATGCGGGCCGTCCTCGGCGACCAGCTCCACCTCCGCGCGGGTGGCGGGAGCGTCAAAGCGCACCACGTCGCGCTCGTTGGAGGTTCGGCACGAGCGGCCGGTACACGCGAAGTAGAGACCCTCCAACAGGTTCGTCTTCCCGGCGCCGTTTCCACCGTGGACAACGGTCAGGCACTCGCCCAGGCGAACGTCCACCGCCGCGTACGTGCGGAAGTCTCGTAGGCGCAGGTGGGTGACGACGACCAGCGTTCCGGCCCCGGTCCGTCTCAGACGTTGAGGCGGATAGGCATGATCAGGTACAGGAACCCGCTGCCGTCCGCCGCCTCCAGCAGGCCGGGTCGCAGCGGACTGATCAGCTTCAGGACGACGTCGCCGGAGTCGATGGACTCCAGACCGTCGCGCAGGAAGTCGGGGTTGAAGCCGATCTCGAACTCCTCGCCATGGAAAGGCACGGGCAGGGGCTCGCTGGCCTCGCCGACGTCCGGCGTCTGGGCCGAGACCGTCACCTCGCCCTCGCGGAACGTCAGTCGCAACGGCGCATTCTTCTGGGCCATCAGGCTGATGCGCCGCACGACGCCCGTGACCTCGTCCCCCGGCAGGTGCAGTTCGTGCTCGAAGGCCTCCGGCAGCAGCTGCCGGTAGTTCGGGAACTGCCCGTCGATCAGCCGCGAGGACAGCGTGACGGCGCCGGCCGTGAAAACGACCTGGTTGGAGCGCACGCCGATGTCGATGGTCTGCGCACCCACGGTCTGGACCACGCGGGCCAACTCCTCGAGCGCCCGCGCGGGGACGTTGGCCTCAAAGCCGCCCTCCAGCGGAGATTCCAGCCGCGTCTCCTTGACGCTGAGGCGGTAGGAGTCGGTGGCGACCATCCGCAGCTCGTCGCCCGTCGCCGAGACGAGGATGCCCGTCAGGATCGGGCGGGTCTCGTCGCGCGATGCGGAGCGGTGGACTTTGTCGACCGTATCGACGAAGGACCGCGCGGGGACGGTGACGGTCGTGTCGCCCCCCGGCTCAGGCAACGGCGGGAAGTCCTCCGACCGCAGCGTACGCAGGTGGAAGCGCGCCGTGCCCGAAACGATCTCGACGTCCTGATCGGCCGGACGCAGCTCGAGCGAGACGTCGGTGCCCGGCAGCTGCCGCACGACGTCGAGCAGCAAGCGCGCGGGCAGCACCGACTCGCCCGGACGGATCACCTCGGCCCGTAGCGGCACGCGCAGCCCGATCTCCATGTCCGTCGCGCGCAACTCGACCCGATCGCCGCTCGCGGCGATCTGCGCGCCGGACAGCGCCTGCACCGCGCTGCGCGTCGAGGCGACGCGGGCAACGGTCTGCAGTTGGGCGAGCAGCTCCTGCGAGGACGTCGAGAGCTTCACAGTGGACACCTTGCGGAACGGATGGGAGTCATAGGGGTTGTCGAGTTGTGCATGAGGCCCGAGGCTTCCCGCTCGCTGCGGGCAACCAGCGCACAGCAGGCTGTCGAGGGCCGAGCCGATGAAGTTTGTCAGTCGGCTCGGTCGGCGCGAAGGGCGGGCGCCACGACGCCCAGCGCGACGCTGACTCGCCGCATGGCTTCGTACGCCTCGCTGTCCTCCCCGAGGCGAGCGCCGGCCCGGCGCCACGCGTGCAGGACCGTCGTGTGGTTGCGCCCGCCGAAGGCGCGACCGATTGCGGGCAGGGTCGCCTCGGTGTGCTCCCGCGCGAGATACATGGCCAGTTGCCTGGCCCATGCGACTGATGCGACGCGACTCTTGGACAGCAGGTCCGCGCGTTCGAGTCCGAACGCGCTCGCGGTCGCCTCCTGGATGCGCTCGATCGTCAGCGGGACGGCCGTGCCGGCGCCGGGGCCGGCCGACGACTGCCCGGGTGCCGACGCGGACGTCGGGTACAGCCCGTCCAACACCTCGGCCGTCAACGCGCGATCGAGTGGCCGGCCGTTCAGGGAGGCGAACGCGACCGCGCGGATCAGCGCGCCCTCGAGCGCGCCGATGTTGTGGGTGACGCGTTCGGCGATGAGCTCCAGCACGTCGTCGTCGTCGAGCTCGACTTGGTCATGGGCGGCGCGCTTGCGCAGAACGGTCATTCGCGTGCTGCGATCCGGCGGCTGGATGTCGGTCACGAGGCCCGCTTGGAACCGCTCGCGCAGACGGTCCTGCAGACCGTCGAGATCACACGGCACGCGGTCCGACGTGAGCACGAGCTGGCTGCCGGCGTCGTACAGCGCGTTGAACGTGTGGAAGAACTCTTCCTCCGTGCGCGCCTTGGCCGCCAGGAACTGGACGTCGTCGATCAGCAGGACGCCCACGTTGCGGTAGACGTCCTTGAACCGATCGACTGCGCCGCATTGGAGCGCCCGGACGAACTGGTTCGTGAACGTCTCGACCGTCGTGTAGTGGACGCTGAGACCGCCGCCGTACGCGCGGATGTAGTTGCCGATCGAATGCAGAAGGTGGGTCTTGCCGACACCGGGTGGGCCGTAGATGAACAGCGGGTTGTAGGCCTGGCCTGGCAGCTCGGCGACGGAGAGCGCGGCCGCGTGGGCGAAGCGGTTGGGGGGACCGATGACGAACTGATCGAAGGTGTACTTCGGATTCAGGCAGTGCACCTCGAGGTCCGCCGCAGCACGCGAGCGCGCCTCCTCCGACCTCGGGGCGGCCGGCACCGGCGTCCCATCGGAGTCGCGGACGCGCACGTTGGCGTCCCCGGCGCGGAACTCGACCGTCACGCCGCGGCCGAGGATGGCCGTCGCACACGTATCGAGCAGACGCGCGAAGCGCTCGGAGATCCAGTGGTGCATCGGCGCGGGGACCGCGACGACAAGTCGGTCGCCCTCGAGCGCGACGGCTGTCAGCGGGGCGAGCCAGATGTCGTAGGTCGAGGCCGGGACCGCCGCACGCAGTTCGTGCTGCATCTTGGACCACAGACGTGCAAGGTCCTCGGTCACGGCAAGGGTGATCGGCTCCTGATCGAAGCGCTCGTCAGATGGCGGTTTGCGGACCCCGAAGGGTCGGAGGAGCGGCGAAGATAGCACGCGACTGATCCCACCTTCGGGGCGTCTGCCGACCCGGCAGTCACGGACGCCGCAAATCGCGACGGATTCCCCCAGAGCCCGCGGACCACCGTGTTCACGGGCTGTCGACAGCGGTTGTGCAGGGCCCTGGGCGCTAAACTCGGCCAGCCGTCCACTCGACGACCCTGCCCGGATTCCATGAAGCGCACCTACCAGCCCAAGAAGCGCAAGCGCGCCCGCACGCACGGGTTTCGTGCGCGGATGCGGACCCGCGCCGGCCGCCTGACGCTGAAGCGTCGCCGGCACAAGGGCCGCAGCCGGCTCACGGTCTGACGTGCCCGAGGACGCCGGCTCCGCCGCTTCTCCTGACGGAGTCGGGAAGGCGACGCCCACGCGTGCGTCCGCGGGGGGCAAGCGACGCCGCGGGCGATTGTCGCGCAGCGGCGAGTTCGACCGCGTTTATCGACAGGGCCGTTCGGTCGCCAATCGTTGGCTCGTGCTGTACGTCTTCTCGCGAGCCGAGCCGGGCCCGGACCACGACGGGCCACGCCTCGGGCTCTCGGTGTCGCGCAAGGTCGGGGGCGCCGTGGAGCGCAACCGCGTCAAGCGGCTGCTGCGCGTAGCCTTCGCCGCCGCCGTGGAGCAACTGCCCGCTGACCACGATTTCGTCGTGGTCGCCCGTGTGCCCGCGGCCGAGTTGAGCGAGCAGCGGGGCTTGGCGGGCGTGAGGGAGGCGCTGGACGATCTGCTGGCACGGGCCTTGGAACTGAGCGCCAGGAGATGACCGCTCTCGCCCGGCGCGCCGCCATCGCGCCCATCCAGCTCTACCAGCGACTGATCTCGCCGGCCCTGCCGCGCCGCTGCAAGTACGAGCCGACCTGCTCGCGCTACGCGCTACAGGCGATCAGCCGGCACGGCATACTCCGCGGCGTCGTCCTCGCGGCCTGGCGACTGCTCCGCTGCAACCCCCTCAGCCATGGCGGTTACGACCCCGTGGAGGCCCAGCGCCTGTTCCGTCGCCGCTCGGCCGACCACTCCGCATGATCCCCTTCGCGAACATCCTCCAGCCGCTCATCGACGTCTTCGACGCGGTGCTGCAGTTCTTCCACGACTCCGTCGGGCTGTCGTGGGGGATGTCGATCATCGCGCTGACCGTCGCCGTCCGGATCGTCTTGATCCCGCTGACGCTCAAGCAGTTCCGCTCGATGCAGGCCCTTCAGACGCTGGCTCCGGAGATCAAGCAGCTCCAGGCGAAGTACAAGGACGACAAGCAGCGCCTGAACCAGGAGATGATGAAGTTCTACCAGGAGAACAAGGTCAACCCGTTCGGGTCGTGCCTTCCGCTCGTGGCGCAGCTGCCGGTCTTCATCTCGCTCTTCTACATGCTGCGAAAGGACCTGCGCGCAGACATCTGTGGCCAGATCGCCAAGCCGTGCAGCCAGGTGCCGCCGGGCCACTGGGGCGAGAACTTCCTCTTCATCCCCGACATCACAGCGACGGCTACGGGCGGCGTGCTGATCACGCTCGTCGTCCTCTACGTGGGCTCGCAGCTGCTGTCGAGCGTGCTGATGTCGGTGACGGCCGACCGCAACCAGCGCATGCTGATGATCGCGCTGCCGTTCATCTTCGTGCCGTTCATCGTGAAGTTTCCGGCGGGGCTGCTGCTCTACTGGATCACGACGAACCTGTGGACGGTCGGGCAGCAGACGCTCATCCGAAAGCAGGCGGGCATGCCCGTCGGTATTCGCAGTCGCCCGTCCCCCGTCCCCGCCGCTGCCACCGCCGGCGCGCCGGGCCGAGGCGCACCCACAACCGGTGGGTCGGACGGACGCGGCGGCGGTCGCGCTCCCGACCGCAGCAGTGGCCCCCCACCGCCACCTCCGCGCGCGCGCAAGAAGAAGAAGACCGGCCGGAGGCGCTGATGGCAAGCGAACCGGTCGAGGTCGTGCGGTCCATCGTCGAGCGCGTAGCGCGGGCGCTCGGCTTTGCGGCCTCCGTGGAGATCGAGAATCACGACGACGAGGTCATCGCGACGTTGCACGGCGACGATCTGGGGTTGTTCATCGGACGCCACGGCCAGACGATCGACGCCGTCCAGCACCTTGCCTACCGCGCAGCTCTCGACGCCGGCCTGGAGGGCAAGCGGGTCACCGTCGACGCCGAGGGCTACCGCGCGCGGCGCCGCGAAGCGCTCGAGCGCCAAGCCGATCAGGCCGCCGACGAGGCGGTGCGGTTTGGCCGCGCCGTGTCGTTGAACGCCATGACCGCGACCGAACGCAAACTCGTGCACGAGTTCCTCCGCGAACGGGGCGACGTGGAGACGCATAGCGAAGGCGAGGAGCCCGATCGCCACCTCGTTGTCGCTCCGGTTGGCTGAAGGTCACGCGCTCCGGAGGACGCGACGCGAAGGCGGTGTCGGGCGTTTCACGTGAAACGGCCCGGCGGGATCGAGCGGACGCGCGGGTGGTGTCTGCGGGAACGCCGCCCGGAGAGCGGCGTCTCGCGAGCAGTCACGCCAAACAGCAGCGGACGTGGGGCTCGTCGGTCGTCCGCGTGCTCGCCGCGGTCGTGCCCGATCCGCCCGCTGCCGATCCTGGCCGGGTAGAGATGGCAGCGCCGCAACCAATTTGGGGGCAACTGGCCGCGGTGGCCGGCGACTTCGGGTTGCCGGACGAGGCCGCCGGCCGCCTGGCTCACCTGCTCGAGCTCGTCGCCGACGAACCCAGCGCAATCACGGCCATCCGCGACCCTTCCGTCGGCGTCGCCGCGCATGTCGTCGACAGCCTGGACGGGCTTCGCGTCGCCGCGGTTCGGGACGCGCGGGTGATCGCGGACCTCGGGAGCGGCGCGGGCTTTCCCGGTCTTGTGCTGGCGGTCGCGCGGCCGGCGGCACGCGTGGCGCTGGTCGAGAGCGTGAACCGCAAGGCCGCGTTCCTGAGCAAGGCGGCAAGCGAGCTTGGCCTGCAGAACACAGAGGTTGTGCGCGGCCGGGCGGAGGCGTGGCGCGCGGGCCTCGGCGCGCAGGAGTTGGTCACCGCCCGTGCTCTTGCGGCGCTCCCGATCCTGGTCGAGTACGCCGCGCCCTTGCTGGTCGCGGATGGCCATCTGGTGGCCTGGAAAGGGCGACGGGACCGCGCGGAGGAGGCGGACGGTGATGCGGCGGCGAAGGCGCTGGGCATGGAGCGGGTGGAAGTCGTCCGCGTGCCACCGCGGCCGAGCGCCGCTGAGCGACACCTGCATGTCTTCCGCAAGGTGACCCCGACTCCGCCGGGCTATCCGCGACGTGAGGGCATGGCGCGCAAGCGGCCGCTCGGTCTACAACGAAAGCGCTGAAGGATTTGATGCGGGCTGGCGCTCCGATGCCCTCCGACCGCCTCCGCCGCTACCGTCGGCGCGCGGCAATGGGGACGATCTACGCGATTGCGAATCAGAAGGGCGGCGTCGGTAAGACGACGACCGCGGTGAATGTCGCCGCCTGCATCGCCGAAGCGGGCTACCAGACGTTGCTCGTCGACGTCGACGCGCAGGCGAACGCGACCGTCGGGCTTGGCCTGCCGAAGCACCTCGAGCCGAACATCTACGACGTTCTGCGTGGCGAGGCGAGCTTCGACGAAGCCGTCGTGACGACCGACGTCGAACGGCTGCTGCTTCTGCCCGCCTCCCCCGACCTCGCCGCCGCCTCGGTCGAGCTTCCGCGCGAAGCCGGTTCCGAGACGCGGCTTCGGGACGCCCTGGCCGATGTCCGCGCTCGATTCGCCTACGTGATCCTCGACTGCCCGCCGTCGCTGGGGCCGCTGACGCTCAACGCGCTCGCGGCCGCCGACCGCGTGATCGTGCCCGTCCAGACCGAGTACTTCGCGCTCGAAGGTCTTGCCGGGCTGTTAGACACGCTCACGCTCGTCCAGCGCGAGCTGAATCCGCGTCTGGCCGTCGCCGGGATGCTGCTCACGATGCACGACGGGCGGACGCGACTCGCCCGGGACGTCGAGCGCGAGATCCGTCAGCACTTTCCCGATCTCGTCTTCGACACCGTGATCCCGCGGAACGTCCGCATCAGCGAAGCGCCGTCCTTCGGTCGGGCCGTGATCCACCACGACCCGCACTCAGCGGGCGCGGGAGCGTACTTCGAGCTCGCCAAGGAGGTGGCGCAACGTGGCTGAGCCGAGGCGGGGGATGGGCCGCGGGCTCGCGGCGATCCTCGCGGTGGCGGAGGAAGACGGGCGACAACGGGCGCGCCTGCAAGACGTCGCGGTGGAGCTGGTCTCACCCAACCCGCACCAGCCACGCAGGCGATTCGACGGCGATGCCCTCGATGCCCTGGCGGTGTCCTTGCGCGAGCGGGGGCTCCTGCAGCCGGTGCTCGTGCGGCCGAGGCCTGGCGGTCGCTATGAGCTTGTCGCCGGGGAGCGGCGCTGGCGGGCAGCGCGGATGGCGGAACTCGAGACGATCCCGGCCCTGGTCCAGGAGCGCGACGATGCCGACACGCTCGAGGTGGCGCTCATCGAGAACATGGCCCGGGAGGACCTCAACCCGGCCGACCAGGCGCGCGCGGTCGCCGCGCTCGTGGAGGAACTCGAACTCACACGCGAAGAGGCGGCGCGCCGGCTAGGCCGCAGCCGAGTCGCGATCTCGAACCTGTTGCGGCTGCTCGACCTACCCGACGAGGTCCTGCAGCTGCTGGAGGATAGGCGACTCAGCGAGGGGCACGGCCGCGCCCTGCTGCTGGCGGAGGATCACGGGCAGCGTCGCGAGTTGGCGCGCGCGGCGGTCCACGAGGGATGGTCGGTCCGCATGCTTGAGGATCGCGCGCGCCGCGCCAATCGGGCGGTACGTCAAGAGGTGCGTCGGCGCCGAGTGCCGGTGCATCCCGATCAAGCGGCGGCCGCCGGCGAGATCGCGGACGCGCTGGGCGCGGCGCTTGGCACTGAGGTCCGGGTTCGCCCCCGCGGGGCGGGCTACAAGGCGGAGCTGGTTTTCGACACGCTCGATGAGGCGCTCGACCTCGCCGGGCGCGTACGCCCGGCCGACGTGGGATGAGGGGGGCGCTACACTGCGCCCGCGCGCGGGCGATTAGCTCAGTCGGTTAGAGCGCTTCTCTGATAAGGAAGAGGTCCCTGGTTCGAGTCCAGGATCGCCCACCTGACGGAAGCCCTCCGAGCGCGGGTCCGTGTTCTCACAGGCCCCCCGGGCGCGCCGAGAGCGTCATTGGGCACGGAAGAAACCGTGCGAGTGGCCAATCGGGCGCGCATCCACCCCAAGAGGCGGGCGCGTGCGTCTGCCGACTCAACGGCTCGCTCCACGCTCAACGCCTGATGCCGTCGTGGAAATCGGGGCTCTATTCACGGGCGCCTCGGCAGGTGGTAGACGCGCACACCAATGGCGCCACCCAGGTTGGCGGCGATGCTCCTGCCTGAACCGGCGCCGTAGTAGACGTACATGCGCCGACCTCGACCAGGACCGACGGGTCGATGGAGACCGCTGGTCCCCAGGGCGAGCCGGTGCCGATGAGCAGCGCGAGTGAGCAGCGCTTCCACCCTGAGCGACTACGCCGAGCAAGCCCGATGGTCCTCGTAGCGTCCCCAGCGGCCGTCGCCGTATTCGCACCAAGGCGGATCCGCGCGGCGAGCAGCGCGGCCTCCGCCGTGTAACGCCGAGTTCGGGGACGTGTGGACCAGTGCCGAGTCGCGTGGCCAAGCGGGGCGGGCGCCCGGCGAGGGCTACTTGTCTTTCGGCGGCTTCTGTCATAGCCGCGGCGCCGAGCATCACCAGCCTGATTCTCCTGCGGCGTCTGAACCGCCCGGTTGCGCGAGGTCGTGCCGCCGCCGGTCCATGCCGATCCGCCCCGCCGCCGGTGCGAGGCATCCGCGGCGAAGTCCAAGCGAACATCGAGCATCAGGGGCCCCTTGCCGGCGAAGCGGCTGGTGCCCTGGTTAGCAAGAGGTCCCTGGTTCGAGTCCAGGATCGCCCACCTCCAACCCCGCTGCGGCGGGGATTGCTTCTTCTGTGACCACCAGCCGTCACCGACCGTCGCCGCGCCACCAGCGTCGGTGCGGGACGCGGCCGGCGAGGCGATTAGTCGGTGCCGAACAGCCGATCTCCCGCGTCGCCCAGCCCCGGGCGGATGTAGCCGCGGTCATCGAGCTCCCTGTCCAGCGAGGCAACGGTGATCGAGACCCGCGGGTGTGCGCCCTGGATCGCGGCGACGCCCTCGGGTGCTGCGACGAGCGAGACGAGGTGCAGACGCTGCGTGCCGACCTCGCGCAGACGGCCGATCGCGGCGGTGGCGCTCCCGCCCGTGGCGAGCATCGGGTCGACCACGAACACAGTCGCCCGCGGCAACGACGCCGGCAGGCTCTCGTAGTAGGGAATGGGCTTCAGGCTCTCCTCGTCGCGGTACATCCCGAGGTGGCCGATGTCCGCCTCCGGGACGTGGCGCAGGAACCCGTCGACCATGCCCAGCCCGGCGCGCAGGATCGCCACGACGGCGACAGGCAGCGCCGGCCGCGCCCCCTCGGTCTCTTCGAGCGGGGTCGTGACCTTGATGTGCTCGACGGCGACGTCGCGCATCGACTCGTAGGCGAGCACGGCGGCCGCTTCGGCCATCGCACGGCGAAAGGCCTCGCGGGTGGTCGTCGCGGTGCGCAGCACGGCCAGGTGGCGAGCCAGCAGCGGGTGGTCGACGACACGAACCTCGGCCATGCCGGGCGCACCCTACCCGCCCCGCGGGCGCGCTACGGTCCCTGACCGCATGACGGACGCGCGGCGCAACCTCGAGCTCAAGGCCCGCGACGACGATCCGCAGGCGACTCGCGCGGCGGCGATCGCGGCCGGCGCCATCGAGCACGGCGTCCTGCGCCAGCGCGACACCTACTTCTCGGCTCGTGCCGGGCGCTTGAAGCTGCGCGAGCAGCGGCCGGGGGGCGCCCAGCTCATCGCCTACGAGCGCAGCGACGAGGCGCAGGAGCGCGAGAGCCGCTACCGGCTGGCCGATGTCCCCGATCCGGCCGCCACGCGGGCGGCGCTCGCGGCCGCGCTCGGCATCACGGTCGTCGTGGAGAAGGAGCGGCATTTACTGCTCGCCGACAGCTTGCGGATCCACCTGGACCACGTGGAGGGCCTCGGGCAGTTCGTGGAGGTCGAGGCGGTGGTGCCGCGCGGTGCGCCGACGGCCGGCGAAGCGGAACGCGTGAGGGCGCTTCGCTCGGCGCTCGGCATCGGCGACGATCGCCTCCTCCACCGCGGCTACGCCGCCCTCGTGCTCGAGGCCCTCGGTGCGCGCGCGTCGCTCGTGGAGGCGGCGCGCGCGGCGATGCAGCGGGCGTACGCGCCCTACTCGCGCTTCGCCGTCGGCGCGGCACTGCGCGACGACACGGGCGCGATCCATGCGGGCACAAACGTCGAGAACAGCGCGCACCCGCAGGGGCAGTGCGCGGAGACGTCGGCGATCGGCGCGATGGCGACGCACGGTGGACGGCGCATCGTCGAGATCGCGGTCATGGCCGACGCCGACCTGGTCACCCCGTGCGGCGGCTGTCGCCAGCGGATGTCCGAGTTCGCCGCGCCCGATACACCGGTGCACCTCTGCGGCCCGGACGGAGTGCGGCGGACGGTGACGCTAGGCGACCTGCTGCCGCTGGGCTTCGGCGCCTCCGACCTGCCCGCATGAGTCGCGCCGCCAGGCTGCTGCGCGAGCAGCTCGGCGATCGCGCGGCCGTCGACGTCGGACTGGTCCTCGGGCCGGGCCTCGGCGCGCTTGCCGAGGACGTCGTCGACGCGGTGGCCGCGCCGTACGGCGAGCTGCCCGGCTTGCCTATGGGGGGCGTCTCGGGCCATGCCGGACGGCTCGTGCTCGGGTCCCTGGCCGGAGCGCGCGTGGCCGTCTTGCAGGGCCGTGCTCACCTGTACGAGGGAATTGCGCCGGCCCTGATCCGCGAGCCCATCCGTGCGCTGCGCACGCTCGGCGCGCATACCGTCGTGCTGACGAACGCCGCGGACTCGCTGCGACCAGAGGTCGGGCCCGGTCGCCCGATGGCGATCGCTGACCCCATCAACGTCTGCCTCATGCCCGCCTTCGTCGAGCTGGCCCGCGCACGGCGGGCCGGGACGGCGGTGCGGGTCGCCACGGTAGCCAACTTCCCTGCCGGCGCAGGCGATGCGGCCGGCGCGGCGCGGGAGACAGCGGACGCCGTCTCCGCCGGCGCGCAGGAGGTCGACGTCGTCGCCCCGTGGCGCGCTTGGCTCGCCGGGGACCGCGATTGCGTCCGCGCGCTGGTCGTGGCCTGCCGCGACGCCTGTGCGGGTCGCGCCCACCTGAAGGTCATCCTCGAAACCAGGTCGCTGCCCGAGGCCGATTGTGGCCGCGCGCTGGCTCCGCTGGCCATCGAGGCCGGCCCCGACTTCGTGAAGACCTCCACCGGCAAGATCGGGGCAGGCGCCAGTCCGGACGCCGCGGGCGCGGTGCCGACCGCGGTCCGCGACAGCGAGTCGCGCGCCGGGTTCAAGGCGGCGGGCGGCATCCGCACGACGGCCCAGGCCGGGCAGTACCTCGCGTTGGCGGACGAGCTGCTCGGGCCGGCGTGGGCGCCGCCGGACACGTTCCGCCTCGATGCCAGCTCACTGCTCGACGATCTTCTCGCCCACGCGTGAGCGGGCGCGCTTCGTCCGACGGCGCGAACGGCCCTCGCGACGGCGCGAACGGCCCCGGCGACGACGCGAGCGCCACCCGCGGCAGCGCGGGCGGCAACTCCTCGCATCACCTGCCCCAGGAGCTGATCCGCGCCAAGCGCGACGGCGCCCGCCTGAGTACCGAACAGCTGCGCTTCGTGGCCGACGGCATCGCCGACGGCGGGCTGAGCGACGCCCAGGTCGCGGCCTTCGCGATGGCCGTCTTCTTCCGCGGGCTCGACGTCGACGAGCGCATCGCCTTCACGGCAGCCCTACGCGACACCGGTACCGTCCTCGACTGGTCACACGAGGATCTCCCGGGGCCGGTCCTGGACAAGCACTCCAGCGGCGGCGTCGGAGACAAGGTGTCGCTGATCCTCGCGCCGGTCGTCGCCGCCTGTGGCGGGGCGGTCCCCATGATCGCCGGCCGCGGGCTCGGCCACACCGGCGGGACCCTGGACAAGCTGGACGCCATCCCGGACTACGAGTCGATCCCCGGGCTCGAGCGCCTGCGTGCTGCCGTGCGCGCGGCCGGCTGCGCGATCGTCGGCCAGACGCCCGACCTCGCGCCGGCCGACCGGCGCCTGTACGCCATCCGCGACGCGAGCGGCAGCGTCGAGTCGATCCCGTTGCTCGTCTCCTCGATCCTCTCCAAGAAGCTGGCCGCCGGCCTGGACGCGCTGGTCCTCGACGTCAAGTGGGGTAGCGGCGCGTTCAGCCCGACCCTGGCCGTCGCCCGCGAGCTCGCGCACGGGCTGGTCGAGGTCGCGCGGGCCAACGGTCTGCGCGCCGCCGCGCTGCTGACCGACATGCACGAGTGCCTCGGCACCACGGCCGGCAACGCCCTCGAGGTGCGCGAGGCGCTCGACATGCTGCGCGGGGGGCCGGCGGATCCGCGCCTGGACGCGGTGACCCGCGCGCTCAGCGCGCGGCTGCTCGTGCTCGGCGGGCTCAGCACGGACGAGGCGGCCGCGCGGGCCGCCGTGTCGCGCGCGCTCTCGAGCGGGGCCGCGGCCGACCGCTTCGCGCGCATGGTCGTGAGCCTGGGCGGGCCGGCCGACCTGCTCGAGCGCCCTCAGCGGCATCTGCCGGCCGCGCCGGTCATGGCACCGGCCGAGGCGGAGCGGCCGGGCTTCGTGCGCGAGGTCGACGCACGCGCCCTCGGCCTCGTCGTGGTCGCACTCGGCGGTGGCCGGCGGCGCGAGAGCGACCCCATCGATCACGCTGTGGGGCTCGCCGAGGTGGTCGGCCGTGGGGCTCGCGTCGGACCCGGCGAGCGCCCGCTCGCCGTGGTCCACGCACGCGACGGGCGCGCGGCTGCCCACGCGGCCGCGGCGGTACGGCGCGCCTTCGACGTCGCCGACACGCCGCCCGAGCCGGCCTCGCCGGTCACCGAGGAGCTCGGCTGACGTGGAGCTGCCGAAGGCCGAGCTGCACGTGCACCTGGAGGGCACGGCCCGCCCGGAGCTCGTGCGCCGGATCGCCGAGCGCAACGGCGTGCAGCTGCCGGACGGCCTCTTCGCCGGCCCGAACGTCCTCTGCGGGATGCTGCGGCCCGACGACGGCCAGATCCGCGTTCTCGGGGGTGCGCTCGCTGGCCGACCGCATCCTCGTCATCTACGACGGCCGGATCGTCGGCGAGCCGTCGCCAGACGCCGGCGAGGAGGAACGGCCGGGCGCGGCGTCATCGCGCTCGCCGCCTTGATCTTCGGGCGCTGGAGGCCGTTCGGGCTGTTCGCGGCCACGCTGCTGTTCGGGTTCTCGAGCGCGGTCGCCCAGCGACTGCCCACCTTCTCGCCGTCGACGGCGACGCTGTTCCAGGCCCTGCCCTATGTGCTGACGCTTGTCGCCGTCGCCGGCGTAATCGGCCGCTCGGTGCCGCCGGCCGCTGACGGCAAGCCGTACTCGCGCGAGGGCTAACCGCCCCGTCGTGCACGGGGGCACGGGCCCCTGAAGGCGGGTAGGCGGGCCTATACTGGGCGGCCTCACGAACGCGGGAGCACATCGTGCAGGAGATGGTCATCTACGGCGTGAGCTTCGACATGGTCGGCAAGCAGCCGATCGTGCTCCTGAAGACCGTGGACAGCAACAAGTTCCTGCCGATCTGGATCGGGCATCCGGAGGCGGCGGCGATCCTCATGAAGCTCCAGGGCGCGAGCACGCCGCGGCCGATGACGCACGACCTCATGGTGGACATGCTCGGGGAGCTCGAGGTCAAGTGCACGCAGGTCGCGGTCACCGAGCTGCGCGACAACACCTTCTTCGCCACGGTCACGCTGGCCGTCGACGGCCGCGAGGTGGAGATCGACTCTCGTCCCAGCGACGCGCTGGCGCTGGCCGTCCGCTCCGGCGCGCCGATCTTCGCCGCCGAGGACGTGATCACCGAGTCGGCGATCGAATTCGAGCACGAGGTCGAGGACACCGA
>Ga0136846_1236230_pt1 | contig 16755 bp, 12 predicted proteins | sample HopSoiMetagenom2_FD_96841 | JGI IMG/M metagenome (GOLD analysis project Ga0136846, IMG submission 96841) | Grasslands soil microbial communities from Hopland, California, USA - 2 Assembly 2016 (version 4) | ecosystem: Environmental > Terrestrial > Soil > Grasslands | place: USA: Hopland...
GATCAGCGTGAACCTGGATTTATTTCCACCCGAACACCGCACCGCGATCTTCTCCGAAGATCGCCAGTATCGCTACACGCTCCGCATCGCCTGGGACGGCTCTGGGACCAAGAGCTTCAACGGCTTTTCGGGAGCCCTCCCAATCCCAAACATTTTTTAGATAAGTTCCGAGTTTTTTGCCGTCGTATTCCGGCTCGGGCACGCGGCCGCAGAACCAGCTGCCGAATGCCGCAAGAATAATGAAGAGCAGAATGATGGCAGAAGTTTTTTTCGTTCTGCGTTTCATATTGTGGATGTTACCCGGAGGATGGGGATTAGAAAGTCTCTATCGCCTCTCAAAACGAAAGCGTCTGCGCGCTTTTTGTTTTCGAGCTTCGCCGGTTTGGTTAGAGCGATTGGGTCTGCTGGGCGGGAGTGCCGCCCGCTTTTTCGTATTCCTGCATGGCGCGCGGAAGGAAAGCTTTGAGGTCTTCGATGCGGCGACCATGCGACGGGTGAGTGGAGAGGAATTCGGGAGGCTGACTGCCGCCGGTTTCGTTCATTCTTTGCCAGAAGGTGATGCTTTCGCGGGGGTCGTAACCGGCGCGAGCCATGTAGATGAGGCCCATTTCATCGGCTTCGCTTTCGTGAGAGCGGCTAAAGGGAAGGAGGACGCCGTATTGCGCGCCGGCACCGAGAAGCCCCATAATGGTTTGGCGCTTTTGATAATCCATATCGCTCATGGAATAGGCAGCGCCGATGAGGGCGGTTTGGGTGATGGAATTCTGGAAGACGCGTTGCGCACCATGCCGGGCGATGGCGTGGGCGACTTCATGGCCCAAAACCGTGGCGAGACCGGCTTCGTTTTCGGTGACGGGAAGGATGCCGGTGTAAACGACGATTTTGCCGCGCGGCAAACAGAATGCGTTCACCTGCGGGCTATTGACGAGAGTGACTTCCCAATTGAAATCAGCGCCAGCATTGCCGGTGGCGGAAGCGATTTTCGAAGCGACGCGCCGGACCATATCGGCTTCGGGTCCGCTTTGAACGACCTTCGAAGTGGAGAGCACCTCCTGATAAGCCTGGAGGCCGAGGGTCTCCTCCTGCTGAGGGGAAAGAGCGACGCGCTCGGATTTCCCGGTCTCGGGATTAGTAAAGCGATCGGCACTTAGGAATTGAAAAAGAATAAAGAGTCCCGCGATGAGGAGGGGCGCGAGCTTGAGGGTGGTTCGTCGATTTTCTGAATACATTGTTTTTCCCAAAGAGATTCTCGGCGAGGCAATGATTTCAGCAAGAGCGCGAATTTACGGAGGAGGATGCAAGGAAGTAACTGAGGGGAGGCCTATCGTTTATTCCGTTTAAGGTTGGAGCCGATGGAATTTTGACCTGGCGCTGGAACTGAAGCGAATGGATAAGCCTGATTAAAACCGCCCTTTTCAAAAGGCCGGGGCTTGATAGGCTCCGGAGTGTGCCAGCCCCGCGCAACGTAAATCGGAATTTGTTTGTACTTCTTTGCACGAGCGCTTTTATTCCGGGACTCCGAATAGCTGGGGATGGCAAGGCGGAACTCTCTTTATGATCCCGATTAAGATCCAATGCGGCTGCGGGCAGCGTTATGCATTCGAAGTAGAACCGTCGGCTGGACAAGTTCCCGCGGTGGCGTGTCCGGCCTGCGGCATGGATGGAACTGACGCGGCGAATTCCGCGCTGGCGCAGTATTTCGCGGCGAGTTCGGGAATGGCCGCGCCGAGCGTTGCCGCCGGGAGTGCAGCGCCTTCAGGCGGAGCGATGCGTGTGGGAGTCGCGACGACCACGCCTTCTGCAACCTCAAGCGCGCCGAGCGTCACAGGAGCGCCCGGCCGACCGAAGCGGGAGCAGGCGGAAACGGAGGCGCGCGCGAAAATCATGTGGGGCGACGAACAGCAGGAGGTGATAAAATATTTGTTAACGCAAGGATATAGCGGTGATGAAGCCAGAACGCTGGTCGCACAGTTTTTTGATGAACGCGCGAAAACGATCCGGCAAAATGGAATTAGCAAGACGTTTACCGGCATCGGGATGATTTTGGTTCCGATCATCGCCTGGACCGCGTTCAAGGCGAGCGGCATCATTCCGCTGAAGCTTTTTGGAATTACACTGGCGATCGGGGCGTGGGGTGTCTGGCGAGTGGTGTCGGGCGTAATCATGTTCCTATCGCCGAGATCGGAAAGCGGGGACGTCTCGGAGCAATGATGGACTGCCCTGGGCCGCTCATCGGGTAAGGATTCGCGGCGGAGGTTTACGCGTGAGGTGAAGGACGCGTGCTGAAGCGCAAATGACTTGCCAATATTGTCTCGACGCGTCAGCCTCGCAGAAATGTTCAACGCCGCAGACCTGGCGATGCTGATTGCTGTCCTGGGTTGTCCTTTTGCCGCCGGAATGGTGGCCTATTCGGAAAAAGCGGGAGCGAACACGGTTTTTTTTGTGGCGGGAGGGTTTGCCTTTGGAGCGACGGTGGGGCTTTTGGTGAACAAAATAGCGTACGGACTGCTGAAGCCGAATTCCCAGGATCCGAAGGCGTCGCCTGGCTTCATCTCGACGGTAGCCTTTTCGCTGTTTCCGCTGTTGATGTCTCTAGCGAGCGTAGGAGCGGCTATGTGGCTGACGGATATGCTGGTTCACCGGTTTAAGTAGTCTTCAGTGCCCGACGTCCGGACCGGATGGGCCACTGCGTTCCAAAAACTCTCACAAATGAGAGAAGGGGGGTGGGGAGGGGCGCAGGGTTTTCGCAATTTTTGAACTTTCCGGAGGGTTTCATAGGAAAATATATTAGGGTGCTTCATACTTTCCCCCAACAGTTTACGAGAAATCAGCCCGATTGTTCTTGAAAGTGAGAAAGAAATAGGTTTCTATGGATTGAGAAATTGCCTGCCTGAGGTAGTTACTATGAAGAAGTGTTTGGTACTATTCTTTTTGGTTTCGCTCGGCATGGCCAGGGCGAATGAATGGCATCCACCAGAGGAATTCCTGAAGGCGGTGTGCTTTGTCGAATCCAGCAATGGGCAATTCGTGTATGGAGATAGTGGTCGCTCGTTGGGCGATTTCCAACTCTCCGAATCAGCCTGGATGGATGTAAATGAGTGGCGGAAGGCGCGGAAGCTAAAGACATACAATTACAGCACGCACGTGTATAACTCGTTCATCAACAGGGTGTACGCGTCGAATTATATGTCGATTTTGTATACGGAACTGACGCGCAAATATCATCGGACCCCGACCCCGGAGGAGGTCTACGCGGCCTATAATCTGGGGCTCGGAACCTTCGCGCAATGCAATTACAAGCTGCACCGGGTCAATTCGGTGACGCGCGAGAGATGCCGCCAGATCAGTGAGATGATGGTGCAGATGCGCCAATCCTAAAGTATTCTGCGGGTTGAATTTCTGCAAACCTGGAGCCGGAAACGGCTTCAGGTTTTTTCCCATAAGGGCCTGAGACTGCAAGGGGAGTAGTCAAACAGGCACAAGCCTGATTGTTGCACCCAGAAGGCGTTCCTATAACTGACCCACGCTGTGGGAAGCACCTTTTCCGGCAGTGAAGGAACTATGGGTTGCAAATTAATCAGAGGAGAAACGATCTACTTCATCCGGCAGGCTGGGCCAACCAGCACCGGGATCGAAGCGGAGTGGTATCGCGACGATGTTATCGATTCGCGGCTTCTTCCGAGGGTTTATACCTGCTCGGAAGGGGATTCCGGCCGCGCCGCTGGCTCTTCTGTGATTCCGATCGAGATCCGAACTTTCGAGACTTCATGAGCGAAGAATATCCGAACCTCGGTGGCACGGTGCGACGCCGTCCCCGTCCCAACCAGGAGCGTCCGCGCAACGAAGGCCACGCCAGCAATGGAACCCATGGAACGAATGGCTCCTCGTTCAAGCCGAATGGGGAGCGGCGGGAAAAAAATGGCGCTTACGAGCGAAATGGCTCCGGGCGACCGTACGAAGGGGAGTCCAATCGTTATCGGCAGCGGCCATGGGAAGAGGCGCAACCGCGCCGGGCGTTGACGTACGATTTTCCGGAAGAAGATGAGCCGGGGTTCAAGCTGCCGTTTGATCCGTGGAGGCTGCTGGCCTCGGTGAAGCGCAACATGGGATTGATTCTGGCGGGGGCGGCGGTGACGTGGGTGTTTGGTTTTCTGGTCGCGACAATTCTGGTGAAGTATCACGTGACCGTTCCGCTGCTGCGAAACACTTCGAATGCGGCGCATCTGGAGTATGGGGACCAGTTCACGCCGCGGGAGTACACGGACCAGACGATTTACGCGTTGATGAAGTCCGGAGAAATTGTGAACCGAGTGGCAGCGAAGGCGGCCACGAACGCGATTCTTGAGCGCACGAAGGTAACACCGGGAGAGTTGGCAAAAGCGGTGGCGATTAAAGAATCGCCGAATCCGGATTTTGTTTTGCTTTCGATAAAAGCTTTTGGGCGATTGGGCGCGATGGTGGAATTGGCGAACTTGTACGCGAACGAGGTGGTGAATTACACGCGCGAGATTCAGCAGAGGCAGGCGAGTGCGATTCATAATTATTTTGAGCAAAAGTCGGCTGAGGCAAACGACCGGATGCAACAGCTGACGGAGGATTTAAAAAAATACTCGCCGAACGGGTTTGTTGATTTCGACAAGGAGAACGACGCGAGCATCAGTCAGTTGGTCCAATTGCAGTCTGACCTGCAGAAGAAGAAAATGGATCTGGAAAGAGTGAACCTGCAGATCCAGGTGAAGGAAAAAGCGTTGGTGGATCAGGCGCCCCAAAACAGCGAGCTGGATAAAGCGCGGGAAGAGTTGCGGAAAATGTTGCTGACGATGACGGAGATAAATCCGCTGGTGAAACAGAAGAAACTTGAGATCGAAATTCTGGAGAAGCAGCAGAAGCAAAGCCCGGGCAAGAGCAGCACGGTTCCGACATTGGCGGCTTCGAGTCCGCTCTTCAACTCGATGCTTGATTTGCAGGCGGAACAGCCGGCGCTTTCGAACCAGATCGCCACGTTGACCAGGCAGATTAGCGATCTGCAAAACGGGTTGAGCAGCCGGAAAACGGACAGCGTGACCTATGTTATCAAAAAGGCGGAATTGCAGTCGCAGAAAACGACTCAAGAGGAAATTGCGCGACGCGCAGCGAAGGCCAAACTTCTGGCGGAAAATACATTGCCGCCATTCACGGTTTATTCGGAAGCGACGATCGGCAGCGTTGGATTTGGGGCGCGCTGGGTGAAGGTGTTTATCCTTGCGTGCGGAGCGGGCGCGGTGGGATTCGTGATCAGTCTGCTGCTGGCAATGTTGAGCGAGGTGATGGATACCACGTTGAAAACGGCGGAAGATGTGGCGCGGGTAACGAAACTGCCGGTGCTCGCGACGTTGGGCGATTTGCGGAAGATGAGCGCGGAAGCACAGGTTAACTGGGCCTTTCGGACACTCACTCTGTTACGGGGAAAATTGATCTCCAATCCGGATCAGGCGCTGGTCTGCGGTGTCATGTCATCCACGCACGGAGAAGGACGCTCAACGTGGGTAAATCTTTTGGTGAGCGCGGCGAGCCAGAGGGGATTGCGCGTTTTGACTGTGGATACACGACCAAATGCCGCGGCGCCGCATACGAATCCGACGAGTGCCGAAGCGAAAAAGCCGGAACCGCGCCCAGAACCCGCACCCGCGATGGCGACGGCACCTGCCGCTGGAGCGGATGGCAAAGCGGCCGGAGTGGTTACGGAAGCGCCGAAGACGGAAGAAGGAATTGATTTACCGGCGCAGGTGGACGCGAACATGACTCCGAGCGTTTTGAGCGCGCCCGACAAAGTTGCCGAACAGCTTGAGGATCCGAATGCTCAACCGGTGGTTCATATACCGTTGCCGGGCTGGGTATGGAACCTGGAGCGACGGAAGCAATGGCAGCGAGCCCTGGATTATTGGAAGCAGATCGATAACCTGGTGATTTTTGTCGAGCTGCCGCCCGCGGAAAAAGAGGAGGCTCACCTGCTGGCCGAACATTTACCGCAATTGATCTGGCTGGTGGGCAGCGGAATGCCAGATGCGCGCGAAACAGCGATCCAACTGGAAACGTTGCGGGCGGGACGTTGCAATCTGGTGGGAGCGGTGGTGAATCATGCGCCGCCGCCGGTTTTGAACGTTCGGATGGCGCGATGGTTCACGAAATTGACATCGGCGATTGTGGTGTTGGGTTCGTTGCACTTCGCTTCGACGATTGAAGCGGCGGAGACGACGGGGCAATCAACAGCCCAGACGCAGCCGAGTGTCCAATTCGCGACCGCGCAAAAGGCGAATGGAGACGAGCGACTGGCTCTGAGCGGAGCGTCCAAACGCAAACGCGCGGAGTGGCAGCAGAAGCTGACCTTTGGGCCCGGGGACATTATGGATGTGCAGATTTACGGCAATGCCTCTCTGACGCGAACGAATGTGATGGTCGGGCCGGACGGGCGGATCAACCCGTTTCCCGGATATATTCCGGCGGAAGGAATTTCGGCTGTCGGATTAACGACTGAAGAGTTGCGGGATAAATTGGACCAGGAGATGGCGAAGTTCTTTCCGGCGGCGAAGACAATTGTGACGCCGGTTTCGTTCACGAGCAAAAAATATTACATGCTCGGGAAAGTGAACGCCAAAGGGGCTTATGTGCTCGATCGCCCACTGACCATCGTGGAAGCGGTGGCGCGCGCAAAAGGATTGGAGACAGGATTGTATCAACGTAATAGCGTGGAAGCGGCGGACCTGTCGCGGAGCTTTCTGGTGCGGAACGGACAGAAACTGCCGATCAATTTCGAGAAACTTTTTTACGAGGGCGATTTGTCGCAAAACGTGCCGGTGGAGCCGAATGACTATCTTTATTTTGCCTCGGCAGCAGTGAGCGACATTTATGTGCTGGGTGAAGTGATGACACCGGGGCCGATTGGTTTCGTGCCGAGTGCGACTGTAATGACCGCGATCACCGATCGCGGTGGTTACGCGGAAAAGGCGTTTAAGAAGCGAGTGCTGGTGGTGCGGGGCTCGTTGAATGAGCCGGAAACGTTTGTGGTGGATACGGGGAGCATTATTGAGGCGCACAAACCGGATTTTAGATTACAGCCGCACGACATTGTTTACGTGAGCCGCCGTCCCTGGAGCAAAGCGGAGGACCTGCTGGATGAGGCGGCCTCGTCATTTATCCAAGGGGCCATCACGACGTGGACTGGTTTAAATATGAAGCCGATTTTTGAGAACAGGTTGCTTCCAAAAATAAACCACTAATGAAAAAACAGATTGGGATTATCATCCTCGGCACGGCGCTGGGGATGCTAATATCGGGATGCTACATTCAGAAAAGAGGACCTCAGTTCGATGCGCGCGCGTACCGCAAGGCATCCGCCTTGACCAATCTGACGAGCGTCGAGACGACAAACAAGGTGCGAGCGGAATGGTTGCAGGCACCGACGAACCTTTTTCAACTAGGACCCGGCGACAAACTGGAGATCGAAATAGTAGGTGATGCGAGCAGCCGCTCGCTGGTGACGGTGATGCCGGACGGGAAAATTTATTACAATCTGCTTCCCGGAATTGACGTGTGGGGACTCACGATTGGACAGGCTGCCGCGTTGGTTGAGACGGCGCTCAAACAGTATCTGACGGCGCCGAAAGTAGCGATGCAACTGCGCAGCATTGACAGCAACCGGGTATGGGTGCTGGGACGCGTGGCGAATGCGGGAGTGTACCCGATGGCTGCGCCGACGACTCTGCTGGAAGCGATCTCCATGGCAGGAGGGACGATGAGTTCGACCGCAAGCGGGACGACCGAAGACCTTGCAGATCTCCCGCGCAGTTTCGTGATGCGGAACGGCGAGAGATTGCCCGTGAATTTCGACAGCCTGTTGCGCGAAGGGGACATGACGCAAAACATCTACCTTGAACCGGATGACCTGGTGTACCTGCCTTCGTCCTTGAACCGGGACATTTATGTGCTCGGAGCGGTGCGCCAGCCGAAGGCGGTGGCGCGGCAGCAAGGGACTTTAGTAGCTGCGATAGCAGATACGGGAGGGCCGATCAAGAGCGCGCAATTAAGCCAGGTGGCGATTGTGCGCGGTTCGCTGGCCAGCCCGCAGATTGCAATTATCGATTACAGCAAAATTATTATAGGAAAAGCGCCGGACGTTCTCTTGCAACCCGGAGACATTATTTACGTTCCGTTCAGCCCTTACCGGTATATCACCAAGTATCTTGACCTGATCCTGCTCACGTTCATCCGGGCAGAGGCGATTAACGAAGGTGCGCGCGCCGCGGACCCGAATGCCGCTCCGGCTGGAGTGAATATCGGAATTGTGGGCGGGCCGGGCACGCTTCTCATCCCAGGCGGAACAACGATACCGGGTCCGGGAGAATCGACGACCGTTCCCAGATAACGGCCCTGGAGGTCAGCTACTGTTTCCTGGGCGCCGTCTCTTTGCGTTTAGCCTGCATTCTGATGCGGTATTTGCCGGGCGCTACGGAGAAGGTGTTCTGATTGCGATTGATGATGAAAGCGGCGGCTTCAGCGGTGCGGTCGCCGCTGGTGATCGTCGGATTTCCGGTGAGATAGAGCAAGCCTTGCGGCACGTCGTAATTAGCCTCGTCTCCTCTTGCGACCATATCCTGCTGTGAAATGACCACGTTTTTGCTGGCGACGATTCGTTGGACCTGATTGCTGGCGCCGGAGAGCACGGTGATCATTTCGCATTCGAGCTTTCCCCGCTCTTCGGTGACGACCACATTGTCATGAAAAACAGAAATGTTGTCCTGGTGAGAGAAGTTGTCGGAGGAAATTTTGACCACGGTCTTGTTTGTGGTGGAAGGTGAATTGGTGCGGGAGAGTGAGTTTGTGCGGGCTCCTAAAAGTCCGAGATTGCCCGCGGCCTGGGCCGGCATGAGCATTTCAACATTCTGAAAAGCGAAAACCTCTTTGGTTTTCGGATAGAGGAGAAGAGTTTGACTGCTACCGCGGGAGTTGCCCAACTCCCAATGGGGATTGCCGATGATGTTGATCTTGTCGCTGGAAATATCGTAGGTCGCCGAATCACCAAAAGCTTTGTTTTCGTTACTGAGGATCTCGACATTTTTCTGAGCAAAAACGCGGCTGACCTGATTGTTGGTGGAGAAATCAACGTCCAGTTGAACGCAACGGAGCTGTGTTTCCTCATAACGGGCGCGAACGTTATTCTCATAAACCGCGTGTGAGGGCTGTCCGTTCGTCGAGGCATTCCTGAAACGAAACTTATCGGCCGAAATTTCGAGGAAGCGATTGGTGGAAGGAGCGTTCGTTCCGGCGGCGAGCATGTTGGTGCTCACGACATTCGTGAAGGGCAGCTTCATATAGACATTGCCGGCGGCGAAGAAGGTATTATTGGAGCGATTGAGAAGGAGCGTGTCGGAAGAACCTTCGCGCAGGCCAGATTTCCAGACCGGCTTCTCGAGAATTTGAATGATGTTGTCCTTCGTGTCGTAAATGGCGTGTCCACTGCGCACTTCCGTCTCGCCCTGGTGGAGCGAAACATTTTCGATCGCTTCAATTTTCTGAACGCCTTGCGGATTTTCGAAATCGACCATTAGCTTCCCGCAATTGAGTGTGTCATCTCCGTCATTGACTCGCACGTTGCCGATGAATGTGGCGAGATTGCCATCGTAGATGAAGGAATCGGAAATAATTCGAACCGGCTGGTTTGTTTGGGTTTTTCCTGGGTGCTGTCCCGGCGAGGGATTGTTCAGCGCGGATTTAAGGACCAGGGCAACCACTTTATTTGAAATGGTGAGGTGAGATTGCGATGGGTCCCAGAGCCAGCCAACACCCTGAATCGAAAACCGTCCATCCGTTGTTTTGAACGAGAGATCTGAATCTGAGGAGGCGACATTGCTCACACTATCGTAGCGGCAGATGGGAGCTTCGATGACCATATCGAGCGTGTTATCAGCGCGAAAAGAGGTGACTCGCGGGGCCGTGATTTCAAAAATTTTATTCGGAAGCGGTTTGGCATCCGAACCTTTGAGGACGTGGCGGCGGCCCTCGTTGTCGCGAGCGGCCGGAGCCTGAAAGCCGCCCGAAATCTTGCCTGAGATGGCGGGTTGAGCGAACGTCGTGAACAGGGAAAGTCCCGCCAACAGAATCAATTCGACTGAGAAGCGAAGCCTCATTGGGTAAAGAAGTCGACGAGCTTTTGCCATTTGCCCTGGGCTTTCAGGATCAGATCGACGACCTCACGGACGGCGCCCTGGCCGCCACCGAGAGTGGTCACATAATGGGAGAGTTTTTTTGCCTCAGGAAGCGCATGAGGAACTGTCACGGCGAGTCCGGCGCGTTTCAAAACACCGAGGTCGACAATATCATCACCCATATAACAGGTGTGATTCCAATCGATGCCGGTTTGTTTCAGGAGTTCATTCACGCTGGTGACCTTATTGCCGTCGTGATTTTGCTGGAGGAAATCGATCTTCAAATCGTTAGCGCGAGCCGTCGTGGCGAACGAGGGACGATTGGAAATCCAGCCGACTTTTATTCCTTCGCGCTGCAGGAGGCGAAGACCGAGGCCATCCTGAATATTGAACCGCTTGAGTTCATCCACGCCACCCATCCAAACGGAGGTGTCGGTAAGAATGCCGTCCACGTCGCAAAGGAAAAGACGGACAGCTTCGAAACGTTTCTGGAGATCAGGTTCCATCACTCGGCGGCCTGCTGAATTTTGACCAGCGTTTTGAGAAGCGCCGGCATGTCGGCCAGCGGAATCATGTTTGGACCATCGCTTAAAGCTTTGTCCGGCTCCGGATGAGTTTCAATAAAGAGGCCATTCGCGCCCGCAGCAACGGCCGCTTTGGCGAGGACGGGCGCAAATTCCCGCTGCCCGCTGGACCGATCCCCTGCCCCGCCCGGAAGTTGGACCGAATGGGTGGCATCGAATATCACGGGAAATCCAAAATTTTTCATGATCGGAATTGAACGCATATCGGCCACCAGATTGTTGTAGCCGAAGGTGGTGCCACGCTCCGTCACTAGAAACATTTTTCCGCCTGCGCCGGCCGCTTTTGTAATGACCTGGCGCATGTCCTGGGGTGCGAGGAATTGGCCTTTTTTAATATTCACGATTTTGCCGGTGCGGACGGCGGCTTGAATCAGATCGGTCTGGCGGCAGAGGAAAGCGGGGATTTGCAGCACATCGACAATTGGCGCGACCTGGGCGATTTGCTCCTGGGTATGGATGTCGGTCAAAACGGGAAGAGAAAACTTTTCGCGAACTTTTGCGAGGACTTTCAAACCTTCGGCGATTCCGGGCCCGCGAAAAGATGAACCTGAAGAACGATTGGCTTTATCAAAACTGGCTTTGAAAATGTAAGTGATGCCGAGATCGCGACAATGCTTTTGCAGAAAGGCAGCGATTTCCAGGCAAAGCTTTTCACTCTCAATAACACAAGGCCCAGCGACGAGACTTAAGCGGTCGGAGCGAATCAGTGATTTCCAGGTATCACTTGGCACCGGTAACATCTAACAACGAGAGTGGCAGTTGTAAATCACGCGGCCGGATCTCACGGTTTCAATTTGGAGCGGCTCAGAGTCTTTTCACCCACCCACCGAGTGTTGTACTTGTGGTGCAGGGCGTCACTGGGGAACTTGGGACGGGGCTGCCTGCCATAGAGTTGATCGTCCATGCCATGCCATGGAAGAGGCTCGACGGTGGTTCCGGCAGCGACGTGAAAATCGGAATCTTTATCCCACCCATCTGAATAAAAGAAGAATTCCCGAATGCAGCCGTCCGGCCGGGGCGGAAGCTGGTGAGCGGCGAATTTGAGCGTAAGCTCATCGCCACCGTTCATGATCAGCAGACCTTCGTCACGCGCCGAAATTAATTCAGAGACATCGCCGTAGCGCGTGCACCAGCCGGCGGGAGTGATGCGCCATTTTGGATTTGGCGCAACGCGATTGTAATCGGGCGTGAGCGGCCAGTCCGCCGCGAGATTCTCGAACTCACTGAAGCCACGCCAATGCAGGTCCGACTGGACAGGTTTAAGCTGCGTGATGCGTGTTTCGGTGGATGGGCTTTTCTCCAACAGCGCGATGCGGTCCCAATAAATTTCGAAAGCAGTTTGGACGCGCAGTCTGGCCGTCCCGGCGGGGAGTTTACCGGAGAGGTCCACGAGAATGGTTTTCGTTTTGCCGGCGGGCGCGCCGACCACGACATTGACCGGCTTCCATTCACCATTGACTTCCGCTTCGAGCGTCGGAAAAGGGAATGGAAGACTGGGATCCTGCGAGGCATTGATATTGGCCATTCCGCCGCCAAAGCGAAGCCAGCCGTTCATCACCAAAACGAGCGGTTTTGCCGTGTCCAAAGAGGCAAAATCGAGAATGACGCCGGACGGTTCGGCGAGGCCGCGCTGCTGCGGCTGACGCAGTTTTTCTGGGGAGACACGTTTGTGATCCTCTTTGCGCAAAAGGTCAGTGACATCGCGATCCGAGAGAGTGGTCGCTCTCAGGAGCGGATGTTCGTTGCTGAGGGTCATCAATTGACTTGGCGGGAAAGGCTTCCCTGGAACCAGCTTGTCCATTGGATGGACTTCGGTGCCAGCCGGATGGTCAACGACAGCGAGCCTCGCTTCATCCAGATACAACGCTTCGCGCAGTTCCTCGGTGATCTGAATGGTGTAATACCCATCTTTCGGAACAAAGTTCTTCTCAGTTCCTATATGAACGAATTCGTCCGGGTCCGATTCAATCATTCGATCTTCAGCGAGCGGAAGACCTGCGGGCGCGGCGCCCAGGATATCTGTGACGAAACGGAATTGTTTTCCGTCCCAGGCGTAGAGATAGGGACAGGAGCCTTCGGGCAGAATGAGTTCGAACGCCGGAATCTGAGTGGTTGAATCGACCGGCACATCGACCGAGGTGGCCGCGAGATTGAACCAATGAACAATGAACGATTCCAGATTCGTCGCTTTGCCGACGCCGATTTCCACCGGAAGATTCTGGACGGTGCGCACGAGGCGCAGCCCGCCCGAACTGATTTCGATTTTCACGCCGAGCCCGCTGGCATTGGAGCGATTTCCGAGCAAACGCACTTTCAGTTGATGGTTCGAGTTTCCTCCGTCGTTTTGGATGTAACGCAATCCGCCATTCACCATCGAAACGATGAGATCCGAATCGCCATCAAGATCATAGTCGCCGAAGGCGAGTGATTCGAATGGCCCGCCACTGATCCGGTCGAGACCGAGCGCCTTTGAGGCATTTTCAAAACCGGCCTGGCCGATATTGCGCCAGAGCTCGAGCTTGTCGCCTACTGTCCAGATGTCCAGCCAGCCGTCGTTATCAAAGTCCTGTAGATAAATCCGGCGGACATTGGCATTTTCACTGGTGAGTTCCTTCTTTTCATCGGTGCCGTTGTAAACGATTTGGATTTTGCGGTCGTTGACGGAAACGATGTCGACTCGCAGATCATTATTCAAATCGCCTGTGGCGATCACAGATCCGGCCGGCCAGGAGGCGATATTCGTTTCGTAAAGAGGCCCGCCGCGTTGCTTGGCCAGGAGAAGCGGAGTTCCTTCTTTTCGAGCAACGAGGACGTCCATCATTTCATCTTTAGGCCAGTCGTCCACCACCACGCTGACAGCGTTCTTTAAGGAGGATGGAATGCCCGAGGTGCGCGTAATATCGGTAAAGAGAAGAGGACCGAACTGGCGGTACAAGCGGAGGTCGTTAGTTTGCTGAGTGATCGCGAGAAGATCAAGCTTGCCCGTGAAATCAAGATCGACGAGCGCACCGTCAACCGCTTGAAGCGCGCCGAGACGGCTGAATGGACCGACGTCCATGGAAGCGGCGTTGGCCGCGAATTTAAAGATATTGGCGCCTTTATCGCTGAGGGCGATGATGTCCTCATAACGATCGTTATTGAGATCGCCCACCAGGAGTTGGCTGTATTTTGCCCCGGGAATCGAAGGGTAAACATCTTCTGAGGCCGTGAAAGTTCCGTTTGAATTCCAAAGCAAGCGAAAGCCCTGGTCCGGCTCGAGAACGAAAACACTGTTCAAGCCGAGTTGGTTGGTGCTGTGATTTGGGTCGAGAACCGCCACGGGGCCCCGGTACTTTCCGGCGTTATCGCCAAACTTTTTCTGAGTTTGATCGGTAAAATGAACCGCAATGCCCTGCTTCGCGGGCTGCTCAAGGCGAAAGGGAAGGCGAGCTTGAGTAAAACGGCTTTTTTCAAAATCGGCAGCCGTTAAGGTTTTACCGGCATTTTTTTCGGCGATCTGGGAATGAAGCTTCAGTTCTTTTTGGGCCTCATCTTCCTGGCCGGCGCGGAGATAAGCCTGGCTGAGTTGGTAATGCGCGGAGGGATGGTTCGGGTCGGCGGCCAGAACTTCGGTGAAGGCGTTAATCGCTTCGTCGTAATGTTTGAGATTGAGGTGCGCAAGACCGAGTTGATAGGAAACGGCCGGTTCAGAAGGGTCGAGATTGCGAGCGCTCTGAAGCGCTTTTAGAGCCTCCTCGTACTTCATCAGGCGCAGGTTGGCGGATCCTTTGACGAAGTAAGCGGCAGCGGAATTGGAATCTAAAGCCAAAACCTTGTCCGCTTCCGCAATAGCTGATTCGGCATTGCCGGTGAGCAGGTAAGCGTTGGCCAGATTCAGATGAACATCCGGATCAGCCGGCATAAGCTTCGCCGCTCTTTGATAAATCTCGAGGGCTTTCGCGCCCTGCCCCTGATCGAGATAATTTTTTCCGGTGTTCATTAATCGGACGTAATCATCGGCGGGGCCCTCTGATTTTTTGCCGCAAGCCGCGAGCAAAATCAGGCTGGTGAACAGAATGCAAATCGGTCTACTGGCTTGCTTCATATCAATTCAGTTTGACCGAGAGTGCCAAAACCTCCGAGCGGCGGCGAGTGGTATCACCACTGGGTGAGGCGATAAAATTCGGCTCCGCTCGATTTGAACGGTTCGCTCCAGGATTGCTGATTGGTGAGTGCGATTGGCTGGTAGGGTCCGCTGACATTCTCGGCCCGCTCAATCTGAAACACATGGCCAGAACCCGTCCAGCTCAACTGCAAACTATTATTTTCGATTTGAATGGTGATAGTCGCAGGCGAAGTGGCATCCGCAGTCAGGTCGCTGACGATATAGAGGGCATCAAGACCAAAATTGCTGAGATCTTCGATCGGCGCAAAGGGACTCAGCAGTTCCAGATTCTGAAAGACGATATAGCCCTTATCGCTCAGGATATCTCCGCTGCTGATTGGGCCGAGGGGCGTATCGAAGTCCTCTTCGGTGCTGAACCAGATTTCTCCATTCGGCCAGACGTAGAGCGCGTCGAGACCATAATCGCGCAGGACCGTGGGATTAAACGCAGAGACGAGCTGCCGCCCGGTTTGAACGACGCGTCCCTTGCTGGAGAGAATATCACCACGAAAAAGTTGACCGCCGATCTTTTCCGAAAAGAGATTGTCCGCGGTCATGGAAAACCAGAATTCGTCCGGCGCAATTTGCTGAAGAGCATCGAGACCATAGTCGGTGACAGGGCCCGGTTGCACTCCGAGTTGGGCGAAGAGCTGAGAATTTGAAAGCACGAGCCGACCTCTATCGGAGAGAATATCGCCGTGTCCCAAATGGCCAAGGGTGATGCTATTTAAGTCCTGCCCAACTGAAAAGAGAGCTTCACCGCCTGCGCCAAGATCGTAAGCATCGGTGCCGAGATCCGCAGGCAGGTCCTGGAGCGCGAGTTTGGAGGAGAGTTGAGCTGCCGATTCAAAAACCTTGCCGGAGGAGGTGAGGATATCGGCCCCCGAAATGACGTTCGATTGAGGGGGAAGATTGGCGGAAGTGAATTGATTTTGAGTGCTGAAAAGAATTTCCCGAAAGGGAGCGGCGCTGATGCCCAGCGTATAGCTGCGGACAAGCGTCCCGGGATCTTCTTTGACCGTAAAGTTGAGCATGGGAAAAGAGCGGGGCAGGCTCTTATCATCTTTGTTAGTGAAAGTAAGGAATTCGTTTGTGAACTGGGTGACAACATGGACGTGCAACGTGATGCTCTGGGAGTTCGGTGGATCAACCTGAATCTCGCCTTCACCGGTTACGGCATACATATCATTCGTCCAAACAATGTTTTTCAGGAGGAAATGGTTAGTTTCTGGGGTCGTCTGAAGATCAAAATGACCACGGATCGGACGAGGAATGGAGGGCCGGCCGCAGATGAGGCATTCGTCGAGGATGTAGGAGTCGTGAAGCAAGCTGTAGGTTACATTCGTGGGAGCGGCGCGAAGCGACGTCGCGAACAGGGCAACAAAGCACAGGCAATGAGGCAGGGATCTGAAAAAAAGGAGCGTTTTCATAACCGTATGAGTGCTATGATACAGCTTGCTCGAAAAATTCGGTTTGGCCACCGGAAATGCGAAGACCGGTTGCTTTACCAAAACGAGCTTAAAATCTCCTGAGTCTGCGGTTAAACCACTCACCCAGAGGGAGATAAGCGCGCCGATTCAAATAAATACTTCGCACCGTTCTGGATATAAAAAGCCTATTTCTTCGCCATCTCGTAGTTTTTGGCGACTTCCGCCCAGTTGACGACATCCCACCAGGCCTTGAGATAGTCTGCCCGCTTGTTCTGGTGCTTGAGATAGTAGGCATGCTCCCAAACATCGTTGCCGAGGACAGGTTTGTTGCCGTCCATTAGCGGATTGTCCTGGTTGGGGCTGCTGGTGATTTCGAGCTTGCCCCCTTTAACGATCAGCCAGACCCAGCCACTGCC
>Ga0136846_1213484_pt1 | contig 16746 bp, 12 predicted proteins | sample HopSoiMetagenom2_FD_96841 | JGI IMG/M metagenome (GOLD analysis project Ga0136846, IMG submission 96841) | Grasslands soil microbial communities from Hopland, California, USA - 2 Assembly 2016 (version 4) | ecosystem: Environmental > Terrestrial > Soil > Grasslands | place: USA: Hopland...
GCGATCGTCTCGTTAGGCCTCGCGCTCGCGCTCAACACGTCGGTCTTCGCGCTGGCCGATGCTGTCGTGCACCCGTACGTCCCTTACCCCGAGGCTGAGCGCGTCATCAGGCCGGGGTTCCGCGGCGGCGATCCCAGGAAGCCGTTGACGAGCGATGAGCGCTACCGCGTCATCCGCGACGAGATGCACTCGTACGAAGGGATTGCCTCCTTCACCGACCTCAAGGCAACGATGGAGGCCGGGACGGTCGTCGAGGATCATCTCGCCGTCGCGGCGTCGGCCAATCTCTTCGACGTACTTGGAGTGAAGCCGATGCTCGGCCGCGCCTTCGACACCAATGCGAGCGGCGGCGATCTCCAGGCCGCGGTCATCAGCTTCACTCTCTGGAATCGCGTCTTCCGCGGAACACCGCTCTCGAGCGGCCTGCGCTTCGACCTCGGTCATGCGACCTACACGGTTGTCGGCGTGATGCCTCGCGGTGTGCACTATCCCGGCAATACGGACATCTGGATCCCCGAGACGGCAGTATCACGAAACAGCGACATCCGCTTGTGGGGACCAGTACCCGTCCTCCGCCTCCGCCGCGGCGTGACGATACAGGCCGCACGCGGCGAGCTTGCGGGCATCGCCGCGCGTCTGACAGCAACCTACTCGCCGAAGCGGCCGTTAGGCGAATACGTCATCCCGCTCTGGACGTCGTACTATCAGCCGCCATCGATTTTCAGCTCCTTCCTCGGCTGGACAGTGACGATGGTGCTGATCATCGCCTGCGCCAACCTCGCGACGATGATGCTCGCGCGCGGCATGGCGCGTCGGCGCGAGACCGCGATCCGCATCGCCCTCGGCGCCAGCCGCCAGGTAGTCGTTAGGCACGTGCTCGCCGAGTGTACGATCATCGTTGCGGCGGGGCTCGCCGTTGGGGTGCTGCTCACCGTCTGGGCGCTTCACGTCATCCCGCACTTCGCCACGCCGTACGTACCGTCGGTCGGCGATCTCAATCCCGTGCCAAGCTGGCGCGTCTTCGGTTTCGCCCTTGGTGCGACGATCGCGACGATGATCATCGCCGGAGCCCTGCCAGCCATTCACGCTGCCGCGACTGATCCCGCCGAGCCGATGAAGGAGAGCGCCGGCACGACGACGGGGCGCCTGCGCGATCGTTACAACCCGCTCATTGTCGTCGAGGTCGCGCTATCGACGGCGTTGCTGATGTGCTCCGCGCTCTTCGTGATTCATGCCGTGCGGCTCGCCGCGTTCGAGTTCCGGTATGCCGCAAAGCGTCTCGTCGTCGCACCGCTCTTCGTCGATCCCAAGCTGCGTCCCGACAGCACCAGCGTCGAGAAGTTCTACGACGAGCTGGCACTCCGTGCCGCCCGGGTGCCATCGGCCGTCATCGCCGCGACGGTACATATGCAGCTGCCGGACGGCGGAATGATCTACGCCGAGGAAGGAAAGAGCGGCAACCACTGGATCAACTCGCAGGGCTACTTCATCGTCAGCCCGGAGTATCTGCGCACCTTTCGCATTCCGATCGTCGCCGGTCGGGATTTCGAATTGGGCGATCGGAGCGGTCCGGCGCACGGTGTCGTGATCGTCGATGAACGCGCCGCGGGCCGGCTCTGGCCCGACCTGCAGAACCCAGTCGGCCGTATGGTGAAGCTGGGCGCGAAGCAATCGCGCAGCCCGTGGCTTCGTGTCGTCGGCGTGGTGCGCGACGTGGAGAATGGGCCACGCATCGATCAGGATCTGCCGCCAGAGCCAAGGGTGTACGTCCTGCTCGCGCATGACCGCACCCGCGCACGCGACCTCATCGTCCAGGGAGATGGCATAGACGGCGACAGAGGACGAGCGGCGCTCGCCCTCTCCGTCAGGCACGAGCTCGAGTCGTTCGCTCCGGGCATGACCTTGCCTGACGTGAAGCCATGGCTTGCCGGGTTCGAGGGTGCGTTGACGATGGTCGGCTTCATGGCGTCGTTGTTCGGCGCGTTCGGCCTCTTCGGCCTCGGCCTTTGCGCCGTCGGTCTCTACGGCGTCCTTGCGTATACGGTGAGCCGCCGGCTGCGCGAGTTCGCCGTCCGCGTGGCGTTAGGCGCGCGACGACGGGACGTCGTGCGAATCGTTGTGCACGACGCGGCGGTCACCGCGCTCGCCGGTGTCGGCATCGGTGCATTTATCGCGCTCAGTGTTACGCGCGCCATCGCCGCCGCGATGTCCGGACTCCCCTACGCAACCGTCATCGCCCTCGTTCTGGCGGAGGCTGTCCTCTTTGCCGCCGCCACGCTCGCGGCGCTCGGTCCCGTGCGGCAGGCCGCGAGCGCCGATCCGGTCGAGATCCTGCGAGCGAGCTGACGTCAGGCGGCGGGCTCGTGCCCCGCCGCATCCTGCAGTCGCGACTCGATTCGGGTGTCCGGAACGAGCCAGATCAGCGCGACGACCGCGTACAGCACGTGCGCAATTGATTGATGCACGAACGCGAGCGGGATCGCTGTCGCATACACGAGCAGCGAGAGCTTCCCCTTCCGATCGTCACCGACCGCCGCGGCGAGCGGTGAGCTCACCCCGCGCTGCGCCGCCAAAATCGTGCGGAGAAGAATCGTGTACGAGATGGCGCAGCAGAAGAGTACGACGCCATAAGCGGCCGTCGGCACCGCCTCGTAATGATTTTCCCCCATCCAGCTCGTGACGAACGGCACCAGCGATAGCCAGAAGAGCAGGTGCAGATTCGCCCACAGCGTCGCGCCGTTGATCCGCCGCGTCGCCTGGAGCATGTGATGGTGGTTGTTCCAGTAGATCCCGAGGTAGACGAAGCTCAGCAGATAGCTGAGAAAAGACGGGATCAACGGCCGCAGCGCCGACCAGTCGGCGCCATGCGGCGGACGCAGCTCGAGCACCATGATCGTGATAATGATCGCGATCACGCCGTCGCTGAACGCCTCGAGCCTCGTCTTGTTCACGCGCCCTCTCTCGTTAGGCTTCCTGCTTCGCGGCAGGTGCGGCGGCCGCGCGTCGCACGAGCAGCGATTGTACGACGCTCACGACATTCGATGCCACCCAGTACAATCCGACCCCCGCGCTCAACCGCCACGCGACGAGAAAGGTGACACCGGCGGCAATTGCCGCGGGCAGGCGCGAGCCCGTCGTGGACGGACCAGCCGCCACCGCTGCACCGGCCAACCCCGCGGCAACCGACGCAACGAGCGCGTCGGGCCGACCGAGATCGTGCACCCAGAGGAACCGCGCGGCGCGCTTGGCGACGGATCCGATGGTCTGATACAGTCCCATGCCGATTGGCATCTGCACGGCCGCGCCGAGCAGGGTGCCTTTCGGGGCCATGCCGATGCCATTCTCCGCGTAGAGGGCGCGCGTTTCCTGAGCGAGGCGGAGCGGCTCGCTTGCGTGGCGTCGCTGGAGTGCATCGACCCGAGGCTTGAGACGCTGCAGCGCCGCCTGGTACTCCTGCGCCCGCAACGCCAGACGATACGTGAGCGGGAGCAGCGCCAGCCGCACGATCAGGGACAAGACGACAATGCCGCCGCCAAGGCTTCCCCCGCAGACGTGGGCGAGGCTGAAGAGGATCGCGCGCAGCAGGTCGATGAACGGGGACCAGAACAGCATGGGTCGAGCTCCGATGCGGGTGCCCGAGATCCTACGGCCTGAGGACGGTTCTGTGCCAGTCCCCGCCTGCAGTCACCGGATCAATCGGCGGCGAATAGCGCGCGGGTCTTCTGGAGCCCTTCGACGAGGGCCTCGACGTCTTTGCTGTCGCTGTACACATAAAATGACGCCCGCGCCGTCGCCGGCACCTCCAACCTCCGCATCAGCGGCTGCGCGCAATGATGCCCCGCGCGCACGCAGACTCCTTCGCCGTCCAGAATCGTCGCGATGTCGTGCGGATGCACGCCGTCGAGCGTGAACGAGACGACGCCGCTCCGTAACGCCAGGTCGCTCGGGCCAAAGAGGTGGACCCCTTCGATCGCGCCAAGTCGATCCACCGCCAGCTCGAGCAGCGCCAGCTCGTGCGCCCGCACCGCGTCCATGCCTAACGATTCGAGGTAGCCGCACGCCGCTGCCAGCCCCACCGCGTCGGCGACGTTCGGCGTCCCCGCCTCGAACTTGTGCGGCAGCACGTTCCACGTCGTCTCCTCGTCGCCGACGATCTCGATCATGTCGCCGCCCATCTGATAGGGGCGCATCGTCTCGAGCAGGCTGCGACGGCCCACGAGTCCACCACTACCCATCGGGCCGAGCATCTTGTGCCCGCTGAAGGCATAGAAGTCGACGTCGCCGAGATCGTCCCCGTCGAGCCTGAGCCGCAGGTGCGGCGCTGCTTGCGCGCCGTCGATCACGACGATGGCGTTGCGCGCGGCACGGCGGCGGACGAGTGCCGTGATCTCCGCGACAGGATTGATCGTTCCGAGCGCGTTCGAGACGTGATTGAACGCGACCACGCGCGTCCGCTGCCCCACGAGCGAGGCCAGGGAGTCGAGGTCCAGCCGGCCGTCGCTCGTTAGGCTGCAAATCCGGAGCGTCGCCCCGCGCTGCCGGGCCAGCTGCTGCCACGGGACGAAGTTGGCGTGGTGCTCCAGCGCCGTGACGACGATCTCGTCGCCGTGGCCGACATGCTCCATTCCCCACGCCGTCGCTACCAGGTTGAGCGACTCGGTGGTGCCGCGGGTAAAGATGAGTCGCGTGCTGTCGGCAACGCCGAGGAACCGCGCCACCTGCTCACGTGAGTCGTGATAGCGGTCCGTGGCGCGCACCGAGAGCGCGTACGCTCCGCGGTGCGGATTGGCGTAATCCCGCTCGTAAAATTCGCGCATCGCGTCGAGCACCACGCTGGGCTTCTGCGCGGTCGCGGCGGAATCGAGGTAGTGCAGCGCAGGGTTCGCGGCGAGCAGCGGGAAATCGCTCCGCGGCGCGAGGCTCTGGTGACGCTCCGTATTCGGCCCGCCCTTTCTGGCTCGCTCTTCCGTGTACGTCACGCCTTTTGCCCTCCGACCTGCACTTTCCCGTCTTCCACCCTCACCTCATAGACGGAAACCGGATCCACCGCCGGCCCTCGCTTTACCTCGCCCGTCAGGCAGAAGTACCGCGCCCCGTGCCACACGCACTCGATCGTGCCGTCCCGATCGAGCGTACCGTCCGAGAGCGGAAACTCCGCGTGCGTGCACACGTTCCGCACTGCGCCGATGCGGCCGCGATAGTTGAAGAGACACACTTCGTCGCCTTTCGCCGTCCGTACCGCGAGCAGCGATCCCTCCGGTAGCTCCTCCAACGTGGCCACCGTCTCGAATGTCTCGTCGGCAGTGGCCTCGTCCTCTTCCCGCGCCTCGCCGCTCAACGTCATTCCGCGACTGCCACGGCGTTCGGGCTGCTGCCCTCACCCCGCAACGCCGACCGCAGCGCATGCCACGCCATGCTCGCGCACTTCACCCGGATCGGGAATCGCGACACGCCGCCTAACGCGCGGAGCGAGCCGAGGCGCTGCTTGGCCGACGCGTCGCCGTCGACGTTCAGCTTCCCCGTCACGAGATCGTGGAATGTCGTGAAGAGCTCCTCCGCCTCTGACCGCGTCTTCCCCTTCACGGCTTCCGTCATCAGCGACGCCGACGCTCGCGAGATCGCGCAGCCGCTCCCCTGAAACGTCGCGCTCACGACCCGATCCTCGTCCAGCTTCACCCACAGCGTCAGCGCGTCACCGCAGAGCGGATTGTGACTCTCCACCACGCGGTCCGCGCCCTCCATCGCCCCGTAATTGCGCGGCCGGCGATTGTGCTCGAGGATGACCTCCTGGTACAGCGCGTCGAGATTTGCCACCGCTCACCGGTCGTCCGCCACCGTCATGAACCGGCGCAACGTCATTCGCTCCAGCTCCTCGCGAACGCTCGGCTGCTCGATCGTCTCCAGCACGTCCGCGGCGAAGGCGTAGGTCAAGAGCTCGCGCGCCAGCGCGCGACTCACCCCGCGACTCTTCATGTAGAAGAGCGCCTGCTCGTCGAGCCGCCCGACCGTGGCGCCGTGCGTGCACTTCACGTCGTCGGCGAAGATCTCGAGCTGCGGCTTTGTGTCGATCTGTGCCTTATCCGACAGCAGCAGCGTGTTGTTGGTCTGCTTGCCGTCCGTCTTCTGCGCGATCGGATCGACGTACACCTTGCCGTTGAACACGCCGTGCGACTGTCCGTCGAGCACACCCTTGTACAGCTCGCGGCTGAAGCAGTTCGGCTGCACGTGGGCGATGAGCGTTTGATGATCGCAGTGCTGCTCGCCGTCGAGCATGTACAGCCCGTTCAGCGTCGCCCCACACCCTTCGCCGGCAAGCGTCGTATAGATGTTCGTTCTCGTCAGCGACCCACCGGTCGATAACGAGAACGAGATGTAGTGGCTGTCGCGCGCCTGGCGCGCCTCGATCGTGCCGACATGGAAAGCGCGCATCCCCTCGCGCTGCATCTTGTAGTGGTGCAGCGTCGCGCCCTCGGCCACGGAGACTTCGGTCACCGCGTTCGTGAAGTACACCGCGTCGCTGAGCGAGACGTAGCTTTCGATCACCGTCGCCTTCGCGTGTCGTCCGACGACGATCAGATTCCGCGGATGCATCATCGACTTCGCCGCAACCGCGTCCGTGACGAAAAGGAGATGGATCGGCATGTCGACCTCGACGTCACGGTCCACGTGCAGCACCGCGCCGTCGTGCATGAAGGCGGTGTTGAGCGCGCTGAACGCGCGGTCGTCGTGGCGCGTGAGCCGCCCGAGCGGCTCCGTCAGCTGCGGCGCTTCCTGCCACGCCCGCCGCAGGTCGAGCAGCGTCACTCCCTTGGGGAGGCCGCTTGTGTTCGACAGCTCGGGCGCATACCGGCCATTCACGAAGACCAGCGTGTGCCACTCGCTCCGCCCGAAGAGGAACGGCGCCAGGGCCGAACGCTGTACGTCACCGCTCTGCGTCGTGATGTGCAGGTAGTCGTGCTCGGCGATCGGCGCGACGCTCGTGAAGTGCCAGTCCTCGTTCTTCGTCGTCGGAAAGCCGAGCCGCCGGAACGCCTCGAACGCTGCCGACCGGAGCGACTGGATGTGCGCCGGTGCCTGCGCGCCGTCGCCCTCGATCAGCGCGCGGAACGCGTCCTCGAACGGCGTCGCCGCCGTGACCACCCGCTCGATCGTGGCCTCCGCCGTCACGCGTTCACCCCCACGGGCTCACCCTCGGTGAGCCAGTCGTATCCCTTCTCCTCGAGCGCAAGCGCCAGCTCCTTTCCGCCGGACTTGACGATCCGGCCGCCGGCCAGCACGTGCACGAAATCGGGCACGATGTAGTTGAGCAAACGCTGATAATGGGTGACGACGACGAACGACCGGTTGCGATCGCGGAGCTTGTTCACGCCGTCGGCCACCGTGCGCAGGGCGTCGATGTCGAGTCCCGAATCCGTCTCGTCGAGAATCGCCAGGCTCGGCTCCAGCACGGCGAGCTGCAGGATCTCATTGCGCTTCTTCTCACCACCCGAGAAGCCGGTGTTCACCGAGCGCTGGAGCATCCCCGGATCCATGTCGACGAGCGCGAGCTTCTCCTCCATGATGTCGGCGAACTCCAGCGGATCGACCTCGCCTTCACCACGCGCCTTGCGGACCTCGTTGTACGCGGCCCGGAGGAAGTACGCATTCGAGACGCCGGGAATCTCCACCGGATACTGGAATGCGAGAAAGATTCCCGCCTGCGCACGCACTTCCGGATCCATCTCGAGCAGGTCCTGGCCCTTGTAGGTGATCGAGCCGCCGGTCACCTCGTACGCCGGATTCCCCGCCAGCACCTGCGCGAGCGTGCTCTTGCCCGACCCATTCGGCCCCATCGCCGCGTGAGTCTCGCCCGCGTTCACCGTCAGATTGATCCCGCGCAGAATCGGCTTGTCGCCGACCGATGCCGTGAGACCATGAATTTCAAGTAAGGACATGAAAGGTGCTAGGTGTTAGGTGCTAGGTGTTAGGTGTTTAGGTGTTAGGTGATGTGCAGTTCTAGCACCTATCACCTAGCACCCAGCACCTCATCCCACACTTCCCTCTAACGTGATCCCCAACAGCTGCTGCGCTTCGAGCGCGAACTCCATCGGCAGCTCCTTGAACACTTCCTTGCAGAAGCCGCTGACGATCATGCTCACCGCCTGCTCGGCGCTCAGCCCGCGCTGCTTCAGGTAAAAAATCTGGTCCTCGCCGATCTTGGACGTCGACGCCTCGTGCTCGACGATCGCTGTGTTGTTCGCGACCTCGATGTACGGGAAGGTGTGGGCGCCGCAGCGATTGCCGACGAGCATCGAGTCGCACTGCGTGTAGTTGCGCGCCCCGCTCGCCTTCGGCAGCACCTGCACCCGTCCGCGGTAGGAATTATTTCCCTCGCCCGCGGAAATGCCTTTCGACACGATGTTCGACCGCGTGTTCTTGCCGATGTGGATCATCTTCGTACCCGTGTCCGCCTGCTGCCGGTTGTTCACGACGGCCACGCTGTAAAACTCGCCGACGGAATTGTCCCCCTGCAGGATGACGCTCGGATACTTCCACGTGATCGCCGAACCCGTCTCGACTTGCGTCCACGAGATCTTGCTGTTGGCGAATGCTTTTCCACGCTTGGTGACGAAATTGTAAATCCCGCCACGGCCTTCCTTGTCCCCGGCGTACCAGTTCTGAACCGTCGAGTACTTCACCGTCGCGCCGGGCAGCGCCACGAGCTCGACGACCGCCGCGTGCAGCTGATTCGTGCTCCGCTTCGGCGCCGTGCATCCCTCGAGATAGCTGACGTACGCGCCCTCGTCGGCCACGACGAGCGTACGCTCGAACTGGCCCGTATCGGCGGCGTTGATTCGGAAGTACGTCGACAGCTCCATCGGGCAGCGCACGCCCTTCGGCACGTACACGAACGAGCCGTCCGAGAAGACGGCGCTGTTCAATGCCGCGAAGAAGTTGTCGCTGTAGGGCACCACCGAGCCGAGATACTTGCGCACCAGCTCCGGGTACTCGCGCACCGCCTCGCCTAACGACATGAAGATCACGCCGACCTTCGTCAGCTCCTCCCTCATCGTCGTCCCGACCGAGACGGAATCGAAGATCGCGTCGACCGCCACGCCGGAAAGCATCTTCTGCTCGTTGAGCGGGATGCCTAACCGCTCGTACGTCCGCAGAACCTCCGGATCGACTTCGTCGAGGCTCGTCAGCGACTTCTTCTTCTTCGGCGCCGAGTAATAGCTGATTCCCTGATAGTCGATGGGCTCGTACTTGACGTTCGGCCAGTGTGGCTCAGGCATCGACTGCCAGCGCCGAAACGCTTTCAGGCGCCACTCGAGCATCCACTCCGGCTCCTCCTTCTTCTCGGAGATCGCCCGAACGACGTCTTCGCTAAGGCCCGGCGGCAACGTATCCGACTCGACGTCGGTGACGAAGCCGGCCGCATATTCCTTCGTGATGAGTGATTCGATCGAAGAGCTCATTCGCGCTCCTGGGTGGCGCGATTGCGGCCGGCCGTGGCGTCCTCATTCAGCCACAAACCGTTCACCCGCTGTCACTTGCGTTCGACCTCCGAACGCGCTCGGCCGACCCGCGGCCACAGCGAATCGCCCGCGCCGAGCGACCACTGCCATGCCAGACAAAATTAGTCGGGTTTCAGTTGGAGGGAAAGCCAAGAGTGCGTGTCATCCCGAGGAAACGGAGCGCCGAAGGATCTACTATCCCATTCCGGTGACCGGCCGCTAATTGAGGGCGCCAGATCCTTCGTCGCTCCGCTCCTCAGGATGACATCCGACATGCGCTTTCTCGCCGCCGCTCTCCTCGTTTTCCCGGTCATCGTGTCCGCCCAGGACCCCGCACCCGCCAAAATCGACTCCATCTTCGCACGCTTCCATCGCCAGGATTCTCCCGGGTGCATCCTCGGGGTCTCGCGCGCCGGCAAGGTTGTCTACGAGAAAGGCTACGGTATGGCCGACCTCGAGCGCGACGTGCCGATCACGCCGGCGTCGATCTTTCACGTTGCCTCGATCTCGAAGCAATTCACGGCGATGTCCATTCTCCTGCTCGAGCAGCAGGGCAAGCTCTCGATCGACGACGAGGTCAGAAAGTACATCCCCGAGCTGCCCGACTACGGCAAGCGCATCACCCTCCGCCATCTCCTCCAGCACACGAGCGGCATTCGCGACCAGTGGACGCTCCTCCGCATCGCTGGCTGGCGGGACGACGACCTCATCACCGAGGACGACGTGATGTGGGCGGTGACGCGCCAGCGGGCACTGAACTTCGATCCGGGCGCCGAATACCTGTACAGCAACAGCGGCTTCACCCTCCTCGCCGTCATCGTCAAACGGGTCAGCGGCCACTCCCTCCGGGATTTCGCCGATGAGCAGATCTTCAAGCCTCTCGGCATGACCCACACGCACTTCCACGACGACCACACGATGGTGGTGCCGTACCGGACCTCCGCGTATGAGCCGCGGGAAGCTGGCGGCTGGAGCGTCAGCATCCCCGTCTTCGACACGTATGGTGCGACGAGTCTCTTCACGACCGCCGACGACCTGCTCCGATGGGAGCAGAACTTCAGCGCACCGGTCGTCGGCTCGCCCGCGCTGCTCGCGCGCATGCAGCAGGAGGGAATTCTCAACGATGGCACGCGGACGGGCTACGCGTTAGGCATCGCCGTCGGCACACATCGCGGCGTGCGCGAGATCGGCCACAGCGGCGCCGACGCCGGCTATCGCGCCGATGTCGAGCGCTATCCCGATCAGCAGCTCGCCGTCGCGGCGCTCTGTAATGCCAGCAACTCGAACCCGGGCGCACTCACTCGGGAGGTGGCCGACCTGTTCCTTGGTGCCGCGCTCGCCCCTGAAGCGTCCCAGGCGCGGCAGGCTGGCGCGGTCAGCCTCCCGGCCTCTCGACTGACGGCGCTGGCTGGCGTGTATCGCCGGTCGAGCGGCGACGTGCTCCGCCTCGACGTCAGGGACGGAAAGCTGTGGATCGCTGAGGGTGCGCGCACCGAGTTGCTGCCGCTCTCCGAATCGCGCTTCGCACTGCGTGGTGTCGATGGCGAGGCGGCCTTCGACAGCACGGCCGCGGGACGGGCCCTCCACCTACGCCGCGGCAGTGCCCGCGATCAGCTCTTTCAGCAGATGACGTCGTTCTCGCCAACCTCGGCGCAGCTCGCCGCGTTCGCTGGTCGCTACCGCAGCGCGGAGCTCGAGACCGTGGTCGACATCAAAGCGACCGATAGTACCCTCGTGTTCAGCGAGCGGCGGCCCGGCTCGATCGTTATGCGGCCGGTGTACACCGACGCATTTCGCGGTGGCATCGGCGTCACCGAGTTCTCACGCGACGCGGCGGGCCGCGTGACCGGCTTCGTGATCAACGCCGGTCGGGTGCGCGCCCTGCGCTTCGATCGTATCGAGTAGTGCGCTACGGGCCGCGATGAAGGAAGAGGAGCGTCGCAATCGCCACCGCCGCGATTACGGAGCTCACGAACGCCACGGCCCGCATCGGCGCTCTCAGCGTCAACGCGGACGAGACATCGCTCAGCGGGGCGCTTCTGGTGGCGCCGGAGACGAACGGCTGCGTGCTGGCGGTGGCCTCACTCGTTATGCGCTCCATCGTCGTCTGCCTGATCCCATCCGCCAGCGGCTCGCGCGTGTAGCGCAGCTGCAGATCCGCGATCTCGACCTCGTCTCCTTCGCTGAGCAGTACGGGCGTCGTGATCCGGTGGCCGTTCAGCTTCACCGCCGCCGACCCAGGCGTCCGGAGCACGTGACCTCCGGCTTCGCGTCGCACCTCGGCGTGGAAGCTCACCGCCATCTCGTTCTCGATGACCAAGTCGTTCGACTCGTCGCTCCCGATCCCCGTCGACACGCGATGGAGCGAGAGCGCGGACTGCCGCTGGGCGTCGAGGAGATGGCCGGTGATCGGTGCACGCGCCACGCCGCGGCTATCGCCCGGCGTCGTGGCCCAGAACCGGAACTCGCCGGAACCGGCGCTGATGACGTCCCCGTCACGTAGCTCCGTCGCTCCCGCCGACAGCTGACGTCCATTGACGGTGACAACGGCCTCGCTCGAAAACGGACAGATCGTCGCGCGATCATTCGCCGTGGACACGACGAAATGTCGGGGCATCAGATCGGCCCGCCGAAGCCGCCAGGTCGCCTGCGCCCCCGTCCCGACGACGATCTCTCCATTGCCCTGAAGCTCTTGCAGGGCCTCGTTGTACTCGAGCCACGTCATGCGTCCACTCTCGATGCGATTGTGCGTGTCATGCTTCACGACTCGTGGAGTTGTGTGTGTCACCCAACACACCACTTCCAAGAGTCGGCTGCCGACTGTCGTACCCTCCAACAGCGACCTTCGTGCCGAACGGTTCTGACGCTGTAATGACCGAGTAATCCTGGCGCGGCGGCTTTCGTTTCTCCTGCTCACACCGCATCGAAACGCGCCACGGCTGATCCGAATCGAGCCGATTCGGTGCGGTGAGAGCGGCGGACGTGAGCAGCGCCGAGAGTTTGTTGCGAGCAATCACGCGCGTCGTCAAGGAATGCGATCCGCGTCCCCCCTGCTTCATCGGCATGCCGCAGCGTTCTCTGGCCTCACTCGTTCTCGGACCCCTCCTCACCGGGGTCCTTTGTCTTGCTCTTGCCTGCGTCGCCGGCGCGCGCACCGATAGGCTGAGCGACACCACAGCTGCCTCTGACAGCGCGCGCGCCGCGGACAGCGTCCACGTCGCTGACACACTCCGGCGCGTCGATTCCGTCCGCTCCGCCGATGCCGACAGTGCCGCTGCCTCTCAGCTCGCGGTCGTCGTGGATAGCGCCACGTTGAAGCAGGGCGCCGCGCAGCAAGGGGCGATGTCGAACACCCAGGCCGCATCCAACCGCTCGAGCTGCTGCGTCTCGATGCACTTGCATCGGCATGGTGACCGGCCGCTGTCGCCCCTGGCCGACAGCATCGCTAATGGGCTCGTGTTCGTCCCACGCGACCGGAGCTGGTTCCCGGTGGCCTCACGGGGCCGGCACATGCTCGTCGACATTGGGCGGATCGATGTCAGCCTCAAGGCGGATTCCGTAACTCGTTCCGCCTATGTCGAGGCGGTGGCGCGATTGTCGCCGCTTCCTCTCGGGACAGTGTTGCGAGTGAGAGGCCCGTACTCCGTCGACGAGCAGGCGAAGGTCACCGGCTTTGATAGCTGGCACGGCCGCATCGTCGCCCGACTGGGCGTTTCACATGTGCTCGATTCGCTTGCCCGCGCCGAGGACATGTTGCCGGCTACCGCGACACGGATCGACACGGTCGCTCCTCGCGCCGACACGGTCCCGAGCGTCAACGCCGCTGGTACGAATCCGACAGGGACTCGCCCGGACAGCCTGCAGCCTGCGATCGTGCCTATGGTCTGCACTCGGGATACGCTCCCGACGGAGCTGACGACGCGGGCGATCGCGGTGCGCGACTCGCTCGTGCAGTTCCTCACCGACTCCGCGAAACCGCCCTACGATCGGCAGCTCGCGACGGTAAAGGTGCAGAGCTGGTGGGTGCCCGGCTGCTTCGGCATCGGCCGCGCACTGATCATCGCCAACAAGCGCACGCCGGATATGGACTTCGCCGTCGAACGAGTGGCGGTGCTCGATTCCACGGGAAAGGCGGTACCGATGCGCTTCGTGGACTTCCGCTTCCACGCGCACGATCCGCTCTACGTCTTCGACGCCGACGGAGATGGCATCGACGATCTCGCCGCCCGCGGCCACGGCGACCGCAGCGGTGGCCTAACGATTCTCCGTCTCGACCTCGCCGCCCGTCGCTTCGTCAGACTCGTGAGCGGCTTCGCCTGGGAACAATAGGGGCCGCCTCTAAGCTGTCAGTCCATAGTCCATAGTTATCAGGGACTATGGAACGAAGCGTTGATTGATACCTGTCATCCTGAGGAGCGAAGCGACGAAGGACCTACCCGAGTTCGAGTAGATCCTTCGCTGCGCTCAGGATGACAAGGCAATGAACGCTTCGTTCCGAACTCCCTGATAACTATTGACTGATAACTATGGACTGCCCCTAACGTGCTGGCGCTATCGGCTCTCCCTTCTCGCCCTTGCCATGCCACGTCACGTCCGTTGGATGCTTATAAGTCTTCTTATGGACGTACGTCACAGTTGCGATGCAGGCGAGCGCGAGTAATACGACGCCCGCCGCGACTCCCCAACCACCATTCGTGTTCGCCGGCACGTAACGATCGACGTGTTGCATCCGTAGTTCCCAGGACGATTGTCTCTCAGCGTTCTGTCGCAGTCTGTGGTCCGCGCGCGGTCGCGCCCGCGAAATGTAAGGGCACGATGTTCCATGTGAAGGTCGCGTCCGGTGTCTCTCAGGACGAAACCCTTACCGCGCGAACGCTGTCTCTAAAGTATCACCACCTGTATTCTTAGCCAGCGACGTTCCCTCGAGCAGCATATCAGTGGCTGACATACGCGAACTCCTGCAGCGCTCACTCGGCACTGCCTATACCATCGAGCGTGAGCTCGGCGGTGGAGGCATGTCGATCGTGTTCGTCGCCGCTGATAACACGCTCGGCAGGCAGGTCGTCGTCAAAGTCTTGCCCTACGACCTCGCCGCCAGCGTCTCCGTCGACCGATTCAAGCGCGAGATCATGCTCTCCGCCGCGCTGCAGCATCCGCACATCGTGCCGGTGTTGAGCGCGGGGCAGGCGGAGCAGCTGCCGTATTTCATCATGCCGTACGTCGACGGCGAATCGGTGCGCGCGCGAATGGCGCGCGGGCCGCTGTCGGTGCGTGAGACCGTGAGCATCCTGAAGGACGTCGCACGCGCGCTCTCATACGCCCACGGACGCGGCGTCATTCATCGCGACATCAAGCCCGACAACATCCTTCTCTCGGGCGGCGCGGCAATGGTGACGGACTTCGGCGTCGCCAAGGCCATCTCGGCCTCACGCGAGCGCGCCACGCTCGGCGGCCGGCAGTCGAACAGCGGCGGCTGGAGCGGTGGGACGATCACTTCCGTCGGTACCTCGCTCGGCACACCGATGTACATGGCGCCGGAACAGGCAGCCGCCGACCCGAACACCGATCACCGCGCGGACCTGTACGCGCTCGGCGTCGTCGGATACGAGATGCTGGTCGGTGCGCCGCCGTTCTATGGTCGTACGCCGCAGGCACTCCTCGCCGCGCAGCTCACGGAGGCGCCCAAGCCAATCGCGAGTCGCCGCTACGACGTGCCGCCCGCGCTCGCGGATCTCCTCATGCGGATGATGGAGAAGGATCCGGCGAAGCGGCCGCGCACCGCGAACGAGGTCGCGCGCCTGCTCGACGATCCCTCGGTGATGAGCGGTGAGTTCACCTCGCTCAAGCCACAGCGTGCTCGGCCGCAGTCCTGGCGCCGCAAGGCGTCGTTCATCGGAGTGGTTGGGGTGCTCCTCGCCGCCGGACTCGCCGCCGGAACCTACTTCCGGACTCGTGAGGCGCCCGCGGGAGCGGCCGCAGCGGGTGCCGCTGGCGCGGCCCGCACGACCGCGGCGAAGTCCATTGCCGTGCTCCCGCTCGTCAACATTGGCGGAGACACGAGCGACGTCTACTTCGCCGAAGGGATGACGGCGCAGATCACGACCGCGCTCTCCAAGCTGCGCGGGTTGCGGGTCGCGGCGCGCGCGGCGGCATTCTCGGCACGCGACAAGTACAACACGCCTGAGGAGATCGGGAAGGCGCTCAACGTCACGATGCTTCTCGAGGGCACCGTCCAGCGCGAGGGCGGCCGACTGCGTGTTACCGCGCGGCTCATCAACATCGGCGATGGCGCGACGCTCTGGTCCGATATGTTCGAGCGTCAGGCAACGGACCTCTTCAAGGTGCAGGACGAGATCTCGAACGCGATTGTCTCCGCGGTGGCACCGGAGCTCGGAAGCACCATCGCGCTCGCGGGCTCGTCGGCGGCGCGCGGCACTGAGGATCTGCAAGCGTACGATCTGTATCTGCGCGGCCGCTTCTTCTTCCAGAAACGCGGCGAGGACGCGCTGCGCAGCGCGCTCGCCTTGTTCGAGCAGGCAGCGGCGAAGGATCCGGCGTTCGCGCGGGCGTACGCCGGCATCGCCGACGTCTACGCGGTACTCCCGCTGTACGCGGACGTGCGCACCGACTCCGTGCTGCCACTCGGCCTTCGGAGCATCGACAAAGCCATCGCGCTCGATAGCACCGTCCCGGAGGCGTATGCCTCACGAGCGAATCTGCTCGGTGTTGGCTGGCGGTGGAGCGAGGCCGAGCGCGACTATCAGCGCGCGCTCGCGCTCGACCCGAATTACGCAACCGCTCATCAGTGGTACGGGGAGATGCTGCTCGTCAACGGACGCATCGACGAGGCGGTAACGCAGCTGCGTCGTGCCACGGAGCTCGATCCGCTCTCGCCCGTCGCGTACGGCTCGTATGGACTCGCCCTCGGCATCGCCAAACGCGACGCACAGGCCCAGGCGGCGGTTCGTCATTCCCTCGATCTCGACTCGACGCTCCTCGTCACGCGCATGATGTCGGGTACGGTCCAGCTCTACGGCAACCGCGTGGCGGAGGCGATCCAGCAGCTCGAGCCCGCGCTGCAGCTGGACACGACGAACCCGTTCACGCTCGGCGTGCTCGGCTATGCATATGGCAAGGCCGGTCGCGGACCACAGGCGCGTGAGATCATCCGTCGATTGGCGAAGGTGCCCAACCAGAACAGTGCTGCCGGCGCTGCAGCCCGGGTCTATCTCGGCATCGGTGATACCGC